>CEBY01051682.1_pt1 | contig 108947 bp, 117 predicted proteins | sample 554731 | NCBI WGS metagenome assembly CEBY01 (sample SAMEA3182050, study PRJEB8094) | gut metagenome | biome: human; feature: gut; material: Stool; isolation source: human stools | place: Canada | collected 2012-02-22
TCTCTCCCATTACATAAACATTTTTTTTACATCCATCATCACATCCATCATCACATAAACCTCTTTCTCATATCTCTCCCATTACATAAACATTTTTTTTACATCCATCATCACATCCATCATCACATAAACCTCTTTCTCATATCTCTCCCATTACATAAACATTTTTTTTACATCCATCATCACATCCATCATCACATAAACCTCTTTCTCATATCTCTCCCATTACATAAACATTTTTTTTACATCCATCATCACATCCATCATCACATAAACCTCTTTCTCATATCTCTCCCATCACATAAACATTTTTTTTCATATCCCTCATGACATAAACCTCTTTCTCACATATCTCCCACATTACATAAACATCTTTTACCCTCTCTCCCATCACATACCCACCTCACACACAACAAAAAAAAATAGGATTGATAGAAACCAATCCTATTTAAAACACGACCTTATTAATTTATTGAATTGAAGTAAGTTTATGGTTTTCAAGGAAGTCCTTAAACTGGTCACTTGATACGTCTATAACGAATCCAGCAGCACCAGCATGTCCTCCACCACCGAATCTCTTACTTACCTCACAGCAATCCGCGCTGTCTTCCACGCATTCATAAAGAGAGAACCTAACCTTACCACCTGGCATGATACAAAATGGCATAAGGGCTTTAATTTTTCTACCGTCTAACCAGTCTCGTGTAAGAGAATCAAATACTTTAGAGCTAAATTCCGTAGTATTCATCGCCACGACCTTAACCTCGTCTACGTAAGCTTCAAACGAATACCTACTTACCTCTTGTTCGTTTTTACCAGCCATGTAGTTAATTATAGCACGTCCTTCTTTAGCGAGATCATAGAAAATTAAATCCACCTCATTGTCCTTCATATTTTCTTTAAAATGATCATACAAATACGACAATGCTATTAACACATTGAGTCTTATTTTTGATCTCAAGGCATACTGGACAGCTACTACCGTATCCCAGCCTAAGCCGGATTCTTTATTCCACACATCGTAGTCTGACAGACACCGGACGATCGCCGGCACCTTCCCCATCAGCAGGTCGGCGGCAAGTGCGCACGCACCGGTACCGACTCTCCTAAGCCCTGGAACAGTGAATCCCCATGTCTTACTGTCTTCTATAATTCCCTTGTGGTGATCTATCCACATCAGGCTCTTCCCTTCATCAAGCCACTTTTTGAAAACAGTTTTAGAATCGGCTCCGAAAGACACGTCAAGAACGTAAACAACATCTAAGTCACGCACTTTGTTGATAACTTTCTTGACATCATCTTCATACGAATACGGGATATAAATAACATCCCTGTCTTTACTGTTTTCGTACATGGTTGCGATGGCTGCTGATACAACGCCATCCAAATCCGATTTATGATAGACTATCGCTGCTTTCTTTACTTTCATGATACAAACTTGTGAATGTAATATTATTGTCTCCTTTATCTATTCTTATAATATCACTATATCCTCTATAATCCTGATCTTTTTTAATACGAACCTTCAAAGTAACTAAAGGAGGTTTACAGGCAGGAGGAGTGTCAAACTCATCACTATAAATATCTTGCAATTCAATTTTTATATTAAGATCAACTCCATATGGATTTTCAAGGATATATATATAGCCATTATTTAAAATAACTATTCCTTCACTTGTATGTTCTTGGGACAACTCATAATTTAAATCAAGATCTTTACCAACAAACTGAATAACATCCATATAGTCAATGCCGGCATTCTCAGCACATACCTTATCCGAATCAGAGAACTGCCCTGGCAGACCACTGGCGCTTCCTACCATCAGCGTCATTGTCTCAATATCTTTATATGTTATACCATCCATCATCAACCTACAAGCACCAAGTGCCTTATATACCATACCGGGATTAGGCTTCATCATCGGATCATATTCATCAATTGAAAAACACTCATAATGACCATACACTACTCCTCTTATACCTCTTCTCACTGCAAGATCATGAACGCATCTAAGGACATAATTTATCTTCGCATCAATATCTTCATCGGAAACAAACCCGACACCCACATCACATTGGTTGCTTATTATACCAAAGTATTTAACGCCATTTTGCTCCATAAGATCAAGTGCCCTATTCACGACATCTTGCTTAATCTTCATATCAGTAAGATCTTTTGCATAAAGACCTCCAGATATGGTTTCAACCAACGTCCCGTCAAAATCAAATAGTAGTATTCTTTTGTTTTTAATATACAAATCTTTCATCATTTTTCACTCCTACTCTTTTTTATTACCCTAAACTGAAGACGGAATAGATTACTGTCTTCTTTTATAATATCATACACAGCATAAGAATTTTCTCCTATATCCCATCCAAGATAATCGAGCAGGTCTTTTAAGTAAATTCTCTTGTATTTTACACCAAGGTTATTTACCTTAAACGATCTCTCGTCTTCAACATCAGAAGCAGCCAGATAAAAGACCGTATTTTCAACTCCTTCAAATATCTTCCCTTCTTCTAAGCCGATAACAACCGCATCCGTTACCCCCATCCAATTCAAATTATCGACAGAGATAGTCATTATCTTACTTTTGCTGATTGACAACTTCCGGATCTTGCTTTCTTTAGTTTTAGATCCTAAAAAATCCCTACTGTTAAAAAAAATCTACTTTCATGGTTATAATATTTTATATTTATGTTGCAAACATACATAATAAATAATCATCAAAGAAATTAATAGGATTAAAATATGATAAAAAACCCATAGCACTACGTATTTAATAAAAATAAATCAATGACGTAAGATAATAAAAATAATCATATATTTGTCGGTATCTTAATCAATTAAAAATAAATATCATGGCAGAATTGAAAATAGGTTTTGTAACCTTCAATCCGGGATCAGGTGATGGTGATCAGGCGGTTACCGTATCAGGTGAAAAATACGAAGGTCGTGTACAACGCAAGCAACAAGTAGAATTTGGTGCCGAATCTGGGGGTATTAAGAAAAGTGCTACCATAAACCAAGCTGCGGCAGCTGAGTTTGTAAAAATAGATCCTACTGCATCAGTAGGAAAAGAAGGTGGTACTGTAACGATCAACGGTACAAGTAACTCAACTAAATTAACGTTCTCCTTAACTCCAGACGAGACTCATCCTCTGGCGTTGAAGATACCTGCCAGTTATCAGGCGGCAGGCAAGGCTACCAACAACGGCGCTGTTATTGCCGACGACCCTGGTGCAACAGGGGGCTTTGCTTTCAGTATCGTATTCTCCGGTATTGCAGCGAACACTAATATAAACGATCTGATAAATACTCTTAAGGTGACGGCCGCTGGTGGTCAGACAGCTAATACGGTTATTACCCAGACAGCAGGTGATCCGTTCTTGGAGATAGACAAGGCGGTAATTAACTTGGATGCAAACGGTACTCCTCAGACTATCAATGTTAATGCAAACATCAGGTGGACTATCACGCAAGCTGTTTCTAAGTTGGTAAGGAAAGCAATGAAATAACAATTACTTACAGAAAAAGAAAAGAGGCGCCTATTTGACGCCTCTTTTTTCTATGCATTGTATGTAGTATTTATCTTTTTGCCTACTGACAAAAATCTTTTTTAAAATCATCTGTTTTCTGATATGGACTCTTTTCCCGTCATCTAATTCCCTCCATATTTCATTAAAGATCAAATCTATTAATTCCATAACCTTCTTATCAGAGACAAGATTCTTTCTACCGGGGCTGACCCATCCATCATCAGTCATCTTACCGGCTATCCTATTAGCTATCCTGCTTAATTCACGTGGGGTGCTCATTTTAATTTGTTTTTAAATATTCTACCTTTTTCACACTGAAGTATGCAGTCTCTCATGGGATGATCTTGTTCGTGATCATCACACATCGGAAATTCTTTTCCATAGGGGAAAGCAATGTGCGGGCACTGCGCCCTGAACGCATCCCAGGCCGACTTCCTCACAGCCTCAGCTCCGGCACGCACGCCTTTCTCTCTCTCCTTGGCTGGGTCAGCATACACGTTTGAAATAGCTCTTTTCTTCCAAGTAAGCATATTGTAGTAAAACTTATCCACCAGTTTCCTACCCACTACATCAAACTTCTGTCTATGAATTAAAGGTGCGACCTTAACGACGTTCTTCCTATTTTTACTAACATCGACATAAATAAGCCCGGCATAAGACGGAACTTCATTTACGTCAATCATATTAGGCGGACAGGCGTAGTAGAAATAGTTTGGAGGATAGCTTATGACACCACCTACCTTAATAATGCCGTCCTTAAGAACCTTATGTTTTTTATCCTTTTTGAAGTCGTTAAAGAAATCTTGTTTAGACATCTTGACCTCTACTTCATAAGCGTACAATGATCTTGTTATGGCCAGGAAGTCAGATTCCCAATCATATATATGAAGATTGTTAATAACATACATCGGATTACTTAACAGATCCCTATTAAGGATCTTAAGCATTTGTTGCTCTGGGTAGTTCATTGTCTTACTTTTTTAGAGGCTTGTGGCGGAATCGAACCGCCCTACGAGATTTTGCAGATCCCTGACTAAACCACTCATCCAACAAGCCATGTAGCCCATGCCTGAATCGAACAGGCAACTTTTGATTAGGACTCAAAGGTTTTATCCATTAAACTAATGGGCCATTTAATGTTTGCTATGTTCACACACCGCAAACATTCAGATAATTAACATTTCCACAAAAACTTAATCGTTATCCAAGGAAGGATCGAACTTCCGCTAACAGAACCAAAATCTGTTGTGCTACCACTACACCATTGGACAGTGGTCCCGGAGGGATTTGAACCCACGATCTTGCGGTTATGAGCCGCCTGCTTTCACCACTAAGCTACAGGACCTTAAAAATATGCAGGAGCCTTCACAGACGCCTGCATATAACAGCTAAATATTAACCAATAATTATCCTAAAAACTCTCTCAACGCAAAGTTAAGTACTAACCCATAATATGGCAAACATTAAAATATAAAAAGGATTAAAATACCTACTTCTTTTTTTTCTTCTTCTTTTTAGTGTCTTTTACTCGTTCAGCTTCGTTTTCGGGCTCCACAATATCACCGGCTTCTTCCTGAATCACATCCGTCTCAGGAACAACATCAGACTTCTCCGACTCAGCCACATCCTTATCTGACTCCTCATCTTTATCCAATTCCGGCTCAGCGGAATCGTTTTTGTCTTTACCGATTATACCTATCTGGTAGCCTCTTAATTCTACTTGCATTAATTTCAGCTTCGATTCTAACTCTTGTATTGTTTTGGACCCAACCGAAACCTCGTTTTCCAAATCTCCGATTCTGATCCTGGCTTCAATCAATGCATTTGATTTCTTTTTTAATTCAAATGATATACTGTTTTTCTTTTCTTCCAAGTTACTGATTTTGTAATTAGCCTCATCAAGATCAGACTTAGCTTTGTCAAGATCAGCCTTGGCCGCATCAAGTTCTTCAGTTTTCTTCTTGACGCTTTTTATCAGCTTTTTCTGATTTTCCTTCAAGGCGTCAATCTTTTCCTTAGACTCAGAAAGATCTTTGCCAATAGATAAAATCTCTTTATCCTTTGAAGCGATATCTGACTTAAGTTCGGAAAGCCTTTCCTTGTAAAAATCAGCCTTATCCTGCATTTCCTCAATTTCTTTTGCAAGATTTTCGGATTTAATAGCTTTCTCCCTGTACATTGACAGCTTGCTGTCTGTGATGAATGTAAAACCTAACATGCTCATTTTCAAAATATTTAAACATTACTTAACTCCAGAACTACCAAGACCTTTTTCTCCACGTTCATTTCCGTCTTCTACCTCAATATCTATCACCTCTTCCAATACCATTTTGTATTGTGGAACAATTTCCATCTGAGCTATTCGATCGTTTTTATGGATTACGGTCGGTTTTTTATTGATTTTAGTAAGATTAACCATATACTCTCCTTTGTAAGTAAATTCGCATTTACCGGGTGCGTTAGTAACTACCACTCCCTCGTCAAAAGAGAATCCTGATCTTCCTTCTACATTCGCACACCATCCTTCTGGGATATTCAACTTGAAGCCGGTTCCGATTCTAACAGAATAACCTTGATATAAGGTAATTGATTCAAAATCGGAAGGAACATCTATTTCCACTCCCATGTCATTCACCATCTTCACCACTCTATATGCACGAATATCACAACATGCATCGCCATCATGTTTGTATTCAGGTACTACGACATCAGGATAAAGTTTCTTAATACCTACCTGCACAGTCTTCTGATAACCTGGAGTCAAATACGATTCAGGTATTTTATTAACAACCTTATCTTCTTTTTTATGTTTGTTGTTCTTTTCAGAAACAGTATCCTTCTTGCTATCTTCTTTTTCAGAAAGAAGTCTTTCAATATCTTCTAACTTGTCCATGATCATATTTTTATAGTACAATAAACAATACCTTCTTTTTTTATATCCTTCGTTGATTCATAGCACTCACGAAAAGTACTTATGTCTGCATCATTAGGATCATCGACCCACTCATCTCCTTGCTTATATTTTTCTCTGGTTTCTGAGTAGATCATACATAATTTATCCCCATGCTTCGCCATAATCCTTTCTTCTGTCACTTTCCTACGAAGTTTAATAAGGGGAAATCTTGTAACTATTTCTACTGTCATTCTACACAATCTTTAAAAGCCCAAGAGATGTTATTCTCCTGGGCTGATGTTTATATTAAAATGGAAGGTCTTCTTCTTCCATAGGAGGGAAGTTCGGCATCTGTGCTTGCGGCTGTGGCTGCGTCTGATGCTGAGGCTTGGTGCTCCTTGTAGTAGGTGCCGGGGCAGGTGCAGCCGGCTGAGCCGGTGCCTGATACTGTGCTGGCTGTTGAGCAGGCTGTTGGTAATTCTGATACGGAATAGCACTCGGAACAGACTGAGGTTGTTGAACCTGTTGAGGCGCTGCCGGCTGCTGGGTATAAGCCTGAGGGGCTGTAGGCTCTTGCTGAGTATTTCCTCCTAAACCTAATTTAGCCATTATACCTGCTCTGATATCTTTAATAGAAGCATTGAACCTGTTTGAATATTCAGTAATCTTCTGATAAGTAAAGTTGTTTTGAGCTGAATAATCGAGGCTTTTCTTGCCATCAAATCCTGTAACTTCAACAGGGTCAGGCCAACCATTTACGCCTTTTTTATAAAAACGTTCAACAAGCTGATCTTCTTCTCCGTCTACTCCGGCATACGCAATAATAAGTTCCGAAGAGCCAAACTCATCATCTTTCTTCTTCTTAAAGACATTGAAATAAATTTCACGACTAAAATCGATATTTTCGTAGTATTTTACGAAGCTCTTAACAAAGCCCTTGATATTTCCTTTTTGATTTACGAGAGGTATGGAAATACAATAGTTTTCATTAAGCTCGTAATCTTTCAACACGATAAGGAAATTAGTAGCAGTATTTCCATTAGAGAAAGTACTTGACTTTAACCCGATGTAGTTGATGTACCCAACTATTCCATTATAATACTCTTTCCAGTATCCTGCCGGCTGACCATTATTAGGATTTATGTGCTGAACGAAACCTTCTTTCGGTTCGTTACTTTTTTCATACAAGTTACCATCCGAATTAATATACAGATAATAAGTTGTACCAAAACTTCTGTTTTCTCTAAAAGCCATATTTTTATTTTTTTTTATAGATTATACAATGTTTGATTTAAGACGTATGTTGATTCGTATTTAGGATTGAACATCTTTATCATCTTATACTGATCAGACCAATCCACAATAACATCTCCTTTTATAAGAGATTTTACGGATGAAAGTATATTTTCCTTACTGATAGAAAAATTAAAACACGGACCTTCAAGCGCATTTAAAGGCATTGATTCCATTATCCTTTTTCTATTTCCAAAATCCTCAGACATTACCGTTATACCGTTTTCTTCATCTACCTTGACATTAACAACATTATCCACTAAAGTCATAGAATTAAGAACAGACATAAACAAATCCCTGTCAAACTTAACCCTCGACGATTTCTCGAATTTGTTACATACGTATTCGTAGTTAGGATACTGTTGTTCTACGTTCATATCCGATATAATCACATTATCAAAACATAAAAACGTCCTAATACCATCTGTGGAAATACTGATCTCCGTATCTTTATCAGATAGAAAGCGGTATAAGATGGAAGCCGCGACCTCGCTTAGCATAATTGACCTTTCTTCTACTGCATTAGCATACTCTTTCCTGTTTATAAACAAACGGAACATATCAGTAGAAACAATGTCAATATAGTCCTTCTTCACATTAAGAAGAATCGAGCATATAGCCGGTCTAAATTCATCCGATCCAACAAACGCAAAAGATCTTTTCATAGACTGAATGAAAGACGAACTCATAACACGAATGCCATCACCTACAGGATAAAAGAAATCAGGAAAAGCCTTATCCTCAATCCAAGTAGAAGAAAAAGATCCTCTATCGTATTTAAAAACGATACTGTAATCGTTTTTAATCTCTATCTCTATATCCTGGTTATGATTTTTAAAAAACGAAATAAGAGTCCCGGCATCTACTAAAAGAGAAAAATTCTGGTCACAAGAAATATCAGTATTCACATCGAAAATATCATCCGTATATGTTATACGTTCGTTCATGGCTTGTATCCGGATATGATCAAAATATAAAGTAATTTTTATATTCGATGTGACACAATCCTTTAGAACCTTATCAAACATCTTTGAAATGTTTGAAAGTTTCTCATTCATTAGTATGCCAGGAACTCTTACTTTCATTTTTTAAAACTTACGATTATGACTATCTAACACTGCAAATGTATTATTTTAAAATCTAATTACGAATTAATTGGATTTAAAATGATTTAAAATAGATTAAATGGTTCTTCTTGCTGCTTCTGCTATAAGCATCGCGTCAACTATACCGTCATGAGCCGTCTTACATCTTTCGTTTTTAACGAACGTATCTGTCGGCCACAGCCTTTTAGCGCAAGCCAATGACGTTTTCTTAGTATTCACCTTACTGGCCTCCATGACCTTATCAGAATGCGTCCAAACCAATTTCTGCCATGTTTTAGGGGCTATGAAATTAACGGAGCAACTTATGTCCGTAAATGCCATGCAAAGGGACAGGAACAGCCCATGTAGCTGGCCTTTGTTCTCCATGAGAGAGGCTGTAGAGGACGTGCTGACCCCGTACAGTGCGTGGACGTCCTCTATGACAAATACTACTCTATCAGGATTGTTTTCTACGATCGTATCCCGGCAAAAAACATATTCTTTAGTCAAGTCTACTGGTCCTGAAACTGATATTCTTGGAGTGGAGATTCTTGATATTAGTTTGCTGTCCTGATCGATGCAGGCTATGGCTCCATCTTTTCCTGGATCTGCTGCTATATATAATACCATGCCTACACTAATTTAAATTCATGTCGATTTTACCAATGCTATCGTCATTTTCAAAGCCTCCATTGTCTGTAAGTTCGTAATCAATAGCCACAGCGCCGTTGCTAAGGATGTAAAAACCTTTAAACATCTTTCCTATTTCAATAGGATACACGACATTTACGTCCCTTCCAATATCCTCAAACGGCATAGCGATATCTTCTGTTTTAGCTTCCTTTTGTTTTGCTAATACACCAACGGGTATATTTTTACCTTTTATAGATGCGTATGTAACCATATACAGAACATCGTTATTAACAAACGCCCTATCACTGCTTACCTTATCCAAGCTGACATATATAATATGTTTTATAAAACTATTGATATCTCCACATATGTTAATAGCCTCTACTTCTTTAGGAATAACGACTTCCACTTCTTCTGGTTTTATATTTTTCTTTTTCATTGCATTAATTTTTTTGTGTTTTGTTTTACTTCTTCAACAAGATCCTGATCTTTCATCATTTCCTGCTTAAGTTTCTCATTCTCCTTAATTCTTTTCACCCTATCGGCAAGAATCTTCTTATATTTCTTATCCGATATTTTTATAAACCAAGGACAGTTCCTTGATGGAATCCTTTTGCATGGATAATCAGTGAGACCGTTCGGTCCAAACTGCTCGCATCGGTTACATTTTTCTTCGCCTGTCATTGTACTATATTTTAGGGAAACATTCTTCAAGTTCTCTATAAGAACATTCTACGACAACAGAATCTCCTTTAGGAAGAAATACTAAAATAGAATCGATAGAAAAAACACTATCTACTTTTCTTACAAGTTGGCCATGCTTATAAGAAGATATGACCAACCTAATTCCATACGTATCAGAATAAGAGCCTTTCCTACATGGAATTATGTTTTCAACAACATAATCGAAGCCTCCGATATTAACTTCATCGCCGGCATTGATTTCCATTAGGGGAACCATCTTAGCCCTTCTATCTATGCTTATTTTCATTTTGCAACTTCGAATTTGATTTGCTCCTTTGGTTCATAATTCCATACCTCAAAATCATCAGCTACAAAATCATAAAATCCTTTCCCTTCCATACGAGACGAGATAGTAACCTGCGGAACCGGGCCGAAGAGGGATCGACGGAGGAGCTCGTTTGCCTGTTCTTCGTGACGATCATACACATGCATATCTTGTATAAAATGAGTGAAAACTGCGGGTCTTAACCCGGCGTCGTGAGCGAACATCATCATAAGTGCAGCGTACTGTGCTACGTTCCATAGACCGGCAACGATGGCGTCTTGGCTGCGCTGGTAAAGAGTCATATACAACTCATCTCCTTTAACAGATAAATTGATCTGGAACGCGCATTCTTGAAGAGGTTTAATATTATTAGTTAATGGATCGAACATTGAAGCTAATATCCTCCTAGAAGATCTATCATTTTTTAATGACCATAAAATAAAGTCTGTTTGATTACTAAACCCATATGCATCATATTGTTCATCATAATAATCACTTTCATTAAAATCATCACGATCTAACAATACAGGTCTATCTATCATACTACCATAACATCCATCTATAACTCTAGCAGGATTCAAATCAAATCTGTTTAAAAATCCGCAATCATCTAAATCAGATGGATTAATTATATCTATAAATCCTTCTGAAATTAATTCTTCTATCAAAGGATTTATAATATTAAAATTAGCACGTATTCCTGACTTATCTGATTTTAATACTCTTTTACACCCTTTATCTCTTAGATATATACCAAGATCTTTTTTTGAATAAAAACATCTATCATCGCATATAAACCACTTATCATTAGATAAACATTTATTTTCAGATGGAGTTAATAGCGTACAAGTATCTGATGAATAACAATTAGAAGCATAATAATCTTTATCTATATTTAGCATTCCAAGATATGATTTATCATATCTTAAGTTTTTCATTACCCATCTCAAAAAATTTTCACAACAATGAAAATCCTCTCCTACAAACACTTCTTTTTCCTTATAATAAGGAGTTGTTTTAAAATAATCAGTGTCATCATAGCATCTATGAAAAAGACCAGTCCATATACTTATCCATCTTCTATGGTATTCTCCAAAAAAATCTACAATATCTCTAGAATATGAATTACCAAGATATCCAATTCCTGCTACACTCCTTTTATATCTATCCTTTATTTCTCCTTTTTTTATAAGGTTCATCGTTGTAGTAGTCTTGTATCCAGTTTTTATAAATTGAATATATACGTCATTACTACTTCTTTTTTCTATTATATGAAAATCTCCATCATTATTACTGTGACCTATTTCAAAATCACCTTCAATTAAAGGTTCTATTAAATCACTTAAATCACTATACCTTTCCTTTATTACAGGTTTTACTTTAACAATATTATTAGAAGTTTTAAGGTAAGACCAAGGAATCCAAATATTGCCAACATCTTTTATATTTGTACTTCTCTTCTGATATATAGCTAAAATTTCTTTTATGGAGTTTTTAAGATTAGTAGGTCTAAGTGAACCAAGAGGAAATTCCCGACGAAGATCGTACTGGTTACATACTTGTAGGATACGCTTCACCTTGACGCCTGTACCGTCACCGTAGACCGGACGCTTTACCTCTTCCCACGGCTGGCTCATTATAAGAGCCAAATTGTCTTGAAATATTTTATCTACTCTTGCCATATCCCTATTATTTAACCAACCACCATCCAGTCATCAGCCAACATATCTGATTGCGAAGCCAACCATCCGTTTACGATATTATCGTTAGCATCTTTCATGCACAGATAAGCGCAAAATTTAATCATGTTGGTTTCAGTTACGTCATAATAATCGTTTACGTATTTTTTAAACGAATCCGGCAATGACTTTACTTTATTAACTATCATATCAGTAGACAACCAATCTTCCGGGCGCTGGAATACGAACATACCTTTACCATTCCATCCGGCACGTGCAATCAACGCACCTTTTTTTACTTCTTCTAAAGCTTCTCCAAATTTCATAACTATATTTTTTATAAATTAAACTCTGCAAAATCTATTTCAGATCCGGTTGACAAATTAATCATTGACTTTTCAAGATCTTCCATTGGAACCGGCTTCACAATACCTCCATTACCAAGAGTCCTTTTATAGAAGTTTATCACCACCTGATCGCTGGTTTTTACCGTCTTAGGAATAGGTTGACGAAGATATAATCCATCAAGAGACTTTACTCTTGAAAGAGCCGTATATAGCTGTCCTGTTTCAAAAGAATTAGATACATCCATCATAGCCGCATCCAATGTCAGGCCTTGGGCTTTATGGATCGTGATAGAATAACCTATTTTTATAGGATACTGAATAATAGCTCCTACTACTTCAGATTCTATCTTATATCCGTTTCTTACATATTTTACTTTCTCAAACGAACATGGTGTTATAACAACCTTAGTATGCTCATCATCTTTCGGTTTATCAAGGACTACTTCAATCTCACCCTTTTTTATAGATAATACAGTACCAAGAGAGCCATTGAAGTACTCTCCTCCGTTTCTTGTTATCATAACTCTTGATCCTTCTTTCAAGAAAAGAGTTTTTTCAACCGGAGCATCTTTAGGATAATCGCCGTTTATAACAGCTTCTAATTTTCTTAAAGAGCCTGGTAACGATGATATTCTCATTTCGTTAATAGCCGTAGCTTTTGAGTTGGTAGTTACAATCTCAACATATCCTTGATTATTATCAGACTGAATACATCTGCTGTTTATTGTATCAAATACATCATCATCCATCTGCCCTTCACGCACCTTATTAAGGACACTAATAAACTTCTCATCTTTCTGACGATATATTTTTTCAAAAGACACCATTTCCATACCAGAAGCCATTAGAGACTTGGAGCTAAAGAAATAAGATGTATCGTATATTTCTCTAAAAAAATCCTCTTTAATCACAGGAGGAAGCTGAAACAGGTCGCCTACCATAATAAGTTTCACGCCGCCAAACGGGTCCTTGTCTCCTCTTGCATGACGAAGTATATCAGCCACGTTGTCAAGAAGATCAGGGCGAACCATAGAAATCTCGTCTATGATAAGATACTTTATATTCTGTAGAATCTTTTCCGAACCTCCGTTGAATTTATATTCGCAGTTATCCATAAACGCACCTTTTCGTATTTCAGGTATATACGGCTGCATTCCTATTCTAAAAAATGAATGAATGGTTTGACCACCTGCATTAACAGCAGCAACACCTGTAGGAGCTACAACAACCGCATTTTTTAATGCCGGTATAATACGCTTAAGGAACGTTGTTTTTCCACTTCCTCCTTTACCGGTTATAAACAGCGGTTTTGGTGACTTACAAATAGACTTAATAGCCTTTCCTTGTGCGACATTACCTTCGGACATAACTGAACGAAGAACGCACTCCATGATTTTTTTGTCGTAACTTATAGCCATCTTTTTTCTGATTTTGTTCTACAAAACAAAAGTATGAAAATAAAATAAAACCTAAAATATAAAATGAATTAATTAGGATTAAAAAGAAATAATAAGTTTGATAAGTGGTTTCGAATCAGACAGTAATATGGTTTCGTATAGATATGGTTATGGCATAGTGGTGGCTAACGGGTGTTTACGTCGATGTTCTACGAGATTATCGTTTTTCGGCTCTGTCGGCGACTACTAAGAACAGACCCTCTCTCAAGTACCAAACATTACAATGATGAATACTGAGATATAGGATAAAGATAGGTATCATTATAGAATGATAGTTCTTCAAATGGTATATCCTTGAATACAGATTCACCATCTAATTCTTTATCATTATCTACTGTTATACTAATATTAGGTAATGATTGGACAGATATATCCATATTCCCTATCTTTTCCTTAAACTGTTCTGCCTTAACATACGTATAGATGTCTTCGCTTACCGATCCCACCGCTTTAGCCATCTCGCCGGCGAACTCAGCATACATATCCCGTACCTCATTAAAACCTGCCTTTTTGTCAGGAGCGGTATTGTTATAGGTTTTCATTCTCCTACTTACTCTACCGCAGACACCGGCAACGGACGTCCCTACCTCAGCACAGCAGGCTTCCGCATCAGCCAGTCCTGCCTTTACTGTGGCTACCTTCTCCTTGCTCCATCCACTAACCTTGTCGTATGATTGTTTAAGACGGTTTAAGAACATGTCCATTCTGCGCTTCTTATCTTCTGCTATGATAGCGCGATAGTACTTTCTTACAATCTGGTTTTGTGTACTTCGCTCATATCCGTCCCAGAAGTCTTTGTGCGCTTCTTTAGCCATAACAGAAGCCAATGATCTTGCTTCTTCTTCTTTTGTCTTTTTACGATCTATGCCAAGGATTTCCCCATCTTCGGAAACAACTTCTTCTGCATTCAAGAAATGTAGGATATGAGTGTTGTCTTTTAAGAAGAAATTGAAATCGTCTTTCTTACTCACTTTTTCTTTTTCTCCTTTCTCTATATCCTTCTCTCCAAAATACCATCTGTTTGTTGCTCCTTTTTTATACAAGGCCCAGGTATTTGCTATTTGCCAGAAAACGGCTCCATGCCTATATACCGGAATCAGCTTACCTATTGGGTAGTTATGTTCATTTGCTTCAATGTAAGCACGAGGATTATCTACGTATGTTATAAATTGTACGTTTTCGAACCTTTTTACGAGCTTGTCTTGTATCGCCATACTGACAAGCTCTTTCGCTTTTGTTAGTCCTACATTCAAGTACAAGGCAATTGTTTTATTACTTATCGTCGAATCAATTAATCCATAATACGAGTGGCTTCCGTCTACGACATCAGCCTGAGAGTTTGTCTCTCCACTGTTCAGTACAGACTCATTGTTTCTGACTAAATTAACAAACATCGCCTCTCTTATCCTGTCAAGGACTTTTTCATGGTTTGTTATTTCATTTTTCTTTATCTTAATTAAAATCCTATTCTTTGGAAGATTCACTTTACCACATCCGAGAGTAAGTTGTACGCCATTAACACGATACCTTCTTGCAACGAACGTACTATCCGTCACACGGAACAGTTCGTTAAACATCGGATGTCCTGTCATGTTCTTGAACTTCGAATACCCGATTCCAAGTTTATGAAGAAGATCTTTCTGGTTTTTGAATCTTATTCTCGAATCCCGGCGGGAGATTTTTATCATACAGTATAAAGCATACAATTCCATGAACAGCAAATCATCTGACCACTGCTCCAAAAGTCTAAGACTTATGTTAATATTTCTACCTAATTGTAGCTTCATATCCCATATTCTATTAAATATATTTAAAGCTATTCATCTGTTTTAATACATCCCCTCGGAGACCTTTCGGTCTCCGAGGTAGATGTAAATCCCGTTAGGGATAAGTCAGGAATATTTCATCCTGTTAGTACCCATCGCCAATGTTATAAGAGGTTTTATATAATGGCAACACTGTTTCGTCAAATACACTACTCCTGTTTAACCACCATTCTTAGAGCTACGAACTTGGGTAAACATCCGTAGGTAACTATCTATTCTCAAATAACGTAGCCTTTGTTTCAAGGCTTAGGCTAATAACCCGATCTCTGAAAGAGATGTATTAAACTTTTATAATAGAATTATATTAGTTTAATACTATTTGGGGTTATAATCTGTAACAAAAAAAAATCGGATGGATTTTTGGGGATATCCATCCGATTCATGTCTTTTTTTTCGTCCGGAAAACTCCTAAATCCCGTTACAAATTTGAATCAATCCAAGTAGAAAAACAACAAGACACTTAATATTTTATATTCTTGTCGTTTTATTTGAATTGACTTCAATTCTGTAACGTGCTACAAATATAGAAACAAAATTCAAGAATCAAACAACAAGAACTTATTTTTTTAATACTACAGTGCAAATATCGGGATAAATCCTGAATCCATTGTCATAAAATACGTTAATTTTAAATTTATAAATCCTTAATCCTTATCTTTGTATCAAAACGATAATCTCATGAAAGAAAGTGATAATAAAGATGTTAGTAATAGGGCTTATAGGCTTTTAGTACCTTATTCCAATACGGTAGATATGGCTAAGAAGATACTTCTGTTTTATAACGGATACCTAATGGCTTCAGGCAATGAGAAGAATGTCATAGATGCGAGGCATTTAAATCTTCTTGCCTATTATTTTGTGTTTGGATATTCGTATGAGACCAAGAAGAAGTTTTCTCATTGTTTCAGTACCGATCTTCAATATGTATCGGTTTTGGATACGGAGATGAAGAAGCGTGGTATTTTGATCGACCGTGAAGGGAATTACAGGACAAGGTGTTTGTGCCCGGATATAGAGAACATGCGCCGTCTTTTTGTATTGGAGGGTTCAAGAGATCAATGTGCGTTGGTTTCTTTATTTTACAGAAAGAAAACTTTTGAAGCCGATGGTGAAGAATAATTTCCCTATATCATTTGAGTCACATATTATAGATGATGTGATGAAGAAAACTGGAGGCGTTTACGATCGAAATCAAATACGTGACGTTTTCAGAGCCAGTATTTCTTATGCCAATAACTTATGTACGTACACAGATAACGTGTCTGTATCGTTCCCGTATGTAGGCGATATGGTTTGTAATCTTCATGAGATGGAGAGGCGCAAACACAATCTTGAGCGTCTTAAATCCAAGGTAGAAAAATTATCTAAGTATCAGGAAAAAGAACTTCAGTGCCTTGATATTAAGATAAGGATGATAAAAGATGCTTATGATTCAGGTGAGATAAAAGGTGGAGATATGTTGATAAAACACAACAAATTATCTATCTTTAAATCTCGTAAGGGTCATAGTTTTAGTGAAATACAAAATATTCAAGAACAGGAATTTAACAGATAAGTTATGAAAAAGATTTTGCAAGCGGAAGTTATATACGATGCTTTTATGGATACGATATTAAAAAAACTTCCAAGAAAAAAAGAAGATTATCCTGATTGGTACAAGGAACGTCTTGAAAAGTGTGAAGGATGTAAATTCAATACCAAGAACGTCCCTAACTCTATGCTTCCTCTTTCTTTGTACGTAAGCAAGAAAATAGGTAAAAATCGTTGTTCGGTATGTACGTGCTTCATCAAGCAAAAGGCCTGGAGCAAGACAGAGGAGTGTGCGCTTGGGGAGGGGCTTCCCCGTCCTTCGTGGATGGACCGTCAGTATTCTATTGATTTTTATGATGAGAAGTCAAGATGGAACAGGTTAGAACTTATTACAATGGATTCTGATGAATTTAATGTTATTTCTACAGATGACAAGCAATACAATATTGACCTCTCTAAAGACGGTAAATCATTTGAAATTATTTTCGAACCGGTAGAAAAAGGGAACAGTATAAGGTTTTCATTCGTTCTTGAGTCGAAGCATGATATGAAGATAACAGCATCAGAGACATCTTGTGGTTGTACGTCATCTAATTTGAATATCATAGACTCCCGTCACTTTAAGTTCAATATAGAGATACATACAGCAGGATTCGGAATAGGAAGATTCGTAAAGCACATGACTGTTCACTATCAAAAAAATGGGTCTCAAAAAGAGGAAAAAATTCCGTTTAATTTTGAAGGTACTATAATTCAAAAAAGTTAAGTTATGGGCGGATGTGGTAAAGCAAGGCATTTACAATGCGAAGATAAAAGGAAATCCTTATTTTCTATGTTGCAGGCATCTTGTGATGATCTCCCCGATTATTCGGCCGGGGACATTCTCTATGCTGTACTTAGATCTTTTGCAAAGAAAAGAGGATTGTCTGTTTCTTTTTTAAGGACGTTGACAGACAGCGAGCTTTTTGAAGTGGCTGATTATAATTTATCAATAGAGTTGATGGACGTTATTATTCATGATAAAAAGGTTCTTGACAATGAAGAAGATTGATTTTGATTCAGATATAAAACATCTTATTTCTTATTACAACCATCTATTGTCTGCGCAAGACAAGGTGGGAGAGGAGACGGAAGAGCTAACTAAAGATATTATTAGAAAGAAGGATGAGGAAGACAACATAGAGTTGGAAGACTTTATTGATTTGGAAGAAAAGTCGTTTATGACTAACTTGTATCAACAAGAGATAATGAAAGTATCTTCTTCTGTCAAGACCGTCTACAGGTTGTCTATTAACGCCGGTCATAATCTTAACATAGATGATGACAGCAAGAAGGTTCTTGACAGGATAGTAAACGACGGAGAATCGGATTTTATTATGTACGTTGACAATAATACTGATTCTGTTGCGTTCAAGGATGAATTTGTTGAGGAAGGAATAAAAAACATGTGTAAGTATCGTGTTGATCCATCTTCTCTTGAAGATAGGTTTAATATGCTTAAGTCTCAGTATGAGGCTTTTTTAAAAATGGTGAACAATGAAGGTAAGAAAGCCGACTAACGATGATGTCTCTTACGTAGATCGGAAACTTCTTGTGCTAAGGGATCAGATAGATAAGGCAGAACGTTATCTATCTGAAAACCCTTGGGATAAAATAGAAGATTCCGATAAGAGGGAGAAAGAATTTAGGTTTCAAAAGAGCTTGTCTGATAGCTTAATGCAATGGACTGAATCTTATATTAAGATGTGTGGGATAATGGATGTCTATAATCAGCTTGAGGCTGCCAAAAACAAGAAAAGCCTAAAAGGAGGACAAACAGTATCGGGTATTCAGTCTTTTGTTAAGAATGAAGCTAAGAACAAGCTCGATAAATAGTTTTGTCATGAATATTAACAGTAAAGAACTTTATATAAATATGGGTAACGATATTCCGTTATGGAATGACCTTTATTCTTATGAAGAGCAAGACGATGATGTCAAGCAATTCTGGGAGAATGAGGCTATGAAACTCCTTAACGGTGTTACCATAAATGGGGTATTTATCCATCCTTGGCTATACTGGCATATCAATTTCTGGAAGATGATGATTGACGTAGGAGATGATCGTATTCCTGGAAATTCGCAGCTTCGTGATAATGAATGGATGTTTGCCGAATTTCTAAAGCAGGCTGAAGAAGAGAATAAAGGAATATTCATGTTCGGGTGCCGTCGTTTTGGAAAAGCCCTTCTTGATTCTGAGATACTTTATCTTGAGGACCGGGAAAAGATGATAGGAAATATCGTTGTAGGGGATAAGATATATGACGATAAAGGGAATTTGGTAGAGGTCGTAGGTGTTTATCCCCAAGGAAAAGTAACTACCTACAGAGTCGTATTTGAAGACGGTCGTAATGTTATTTGCTGCGGTAATCATCAATGGCGCGTCAATCATGGCGGAAAATGGCATGTTAGGAGTCTTAGAGCCATAGCTGGATTAGATTATAAGAGTATGTCTATTCCAGTAGGTGAGGCCCTGAACTACCCTACGGCAAAGCTGCCGGTTCCGCCGTCAGCCTACGCCTCGATGCTGGCGGCTTATCTCGGTGGCTATGGTGGGGATATGTTTTTTGATAAATACGTTTGTAAGAAGTTTTTAAGATCGTCCATAGATCAAAAGAAAGATTTTATAGAAAACTTCATTCGTTCTTTCAGAAACGTAGTAACCGGAGAAGAAGAGCTTACGTTGTCTCATATTGATATGGATGTCATAAATTTTGTACAACGTATGTTTTGGGCTTCAGGTTGGTATGCTAAATTGGAGGGGAACAAACTTATACTATCAAGGAATCGTAAGGAATTAAAAATAAGATCCATATCGATATACGGAAAGGAGCATGCCACTTGTATAACCGTTGATAATGATTCTCATTTATTTTTGACCACCAATTACATCGTTACTCATAATACGGCCATAATGAGTTCTCTTCTGGCTCGTAATGCTACAATGACGTACAATTTGACGCATAATGTTATTGGAGCAAGTAAAGAAGACCTTGCCAATATGGGAGAGTATCTTGAGTTTGGACTTGATAATCTTCCTCCTTATCTTACTATAAACAGGACCGGTAACGACTGGACTAAAGAAGTTGTTTTAGGTACAAGAAACATCAACAACCAACGTGATGTTCATGCCAGAATAAGAATCACCAACGTTGATGATGGAAAGACGCGAGGCTCATTGAAGACCGCAGGCGGAACTCCATATACGTCTATATATGATGAGGTAGGTAAATTTCCGGTGCTTGGAGCATGGCTTGCCGGTAGGCCGGCTCATATGATGCATGGTAGAATGAGGGGCGTTTGTTTGATGGCTGGATGTTGTTGTGCTGGTACAATAGTGTACAAATCAAACGGAGAACCGTGTAGGATAGAGGATTTAAAACAAGAAGATGGAATAATAGGATTCGATAATATATCATCAAAAGCTGTAAGTCAAGACATAACATGGATGAAACCTCCTGCCGAGAAAGAGTGTTACAGAATAACAACGAAAAGAGGAAGGGTGCTTGAATGCAGTGGGGATCATCCCATATTGACTGTTATAAAGAAAAGAAGTGGTGAATTTAGGTATTTTGGGGCTGACTTCAGAAGAGCTGACTCTCTTAGAGTTGGTCGTAAAATATGTGTATCGGATGGTGTGGATATATGGGGAGATAAAAAAATGTTTGATCCATATCTTGTTGGTATTCTAATAGGGGATGGGAGCTATGGTTTTGATAAGACTCCTGTCGTGTCTACCAGTGATAATGAGGTGTATGATTATATACGATCTAAATATGAGTGTTGTATAGAGAAACAGTATAAGACTAAGGACGGAAAAGACTATAGGGAAATAAGAATAAAAGGTATATGCCATGAGTTAAGGGAACTTGGTATATATGGTCAGACTAAAAAAAACAAAACACTTCCTTTAAATATACATTCATATAGAAGAGAGGATGTTATTATGATGATTAGGGGGTATTTTGATGCTGATGCTACTTTTTATTCTAATAACAATAATAGGGATCATCGTATAAGTTTAGGATCTTGTAATAGGCATCTTCTTGAAGAAGTAAAGGATGTTCTTTTTAAATTTGGAATACATAGTACTATTTCTTATAGCCCATCTAAAAATCCAGCAGATAGATCAATTATTCTTGATTCATATGTATGTAATATATTGGATAAATTATCCATGCTTAAATATTGTGATATAATTGGAACAGATATAGGATATAGAAGAGAGAAACTTGATTCTATAAGGAAATTCGGTTCTAATTTTAGCACATTTGGATCTTTTAGGTCAAAATATTTAGATGGAGTGATAATAGAAAGGATAGATAAGATAGAGTATATAGGAATTAAGCCTGTTTACAACCTCACTGCATCAGATACTCACACTTATATAGCAAATGGTATTATAACTCATAACACTGGCGGTAATGTAGAAAAGTCTCAAGATGCACAGAAAATCATGAACTCTCCGGACGAATATGGATTCATTATAATGAATTATGATATTCTAAATAAGAGAGTTATTAAACCAACATGGCGTATATGTAAATCCGGATGCTTTGTTCCGGCCCAGATGTCTCATGCGTATGAAAAGAAAGAAACGACTCTTGATAAGTATCTTGGAGTAGAGAATGCTCCCGGTCTTAAGAAGATAAAAATAAAAGTTTCAGACTTTGATAAAAATACTGGAATAATAAAATCACGTCTTGACGAACTTGTCAAAAAGGATAGAGCTTTATACGTCCAGGAACGAATGGCATTCCCTTTGTCTATAGATGATTGTTTCCTTAATACGAACGTAAATAGGTTCCCTGTAGAAGATGCGTTGAAGCACAAAAGCCGTCTTCTTGAAGAAGGTAGGCCTGGTAAAACAGTGGATATTTATCAGATAGACGGCATGAAAATGGGGTATAATTTTAGTGATAAGCAGCTTGCTGATTATCCGTTTCAAGGTGGTAACATAGATTCTCCTGTTGTTATATATGAGGATCCACCAGAAGAAGGAGGTGTTTTTGATTACACTTATGTTTCATCGCTTGACCCATATAAATCTGACAAGGCTGATACTGATTCTGTTGGTTCGTTTTATGTACTTAAAAGATATGTAAAAATCAACGATCCATTTGCTTATTGCATAGTAGCATCATACGCATCACGTCCTCCATCTTCTGATGATTTTTGTAGGAATTGTGAAATACTTCAAGAAGCGTATGGGGCCAAGTGTCTTATGGAGAATGCCGACCGAATGTATGAATTTTATCTTACGAGACGAAATAAGCAGCTTATGTTGCTGGAAGATGGCGAACGTCTTGCCGGTAAGATTATCCGTGCTGGCGCCCGTCAGAACAATAAGCTCGGTTTGGCTCCTACGGTTCCCAATCAGCGCATGCTTTTCAATACCGTTATTCAATATTGCTGGGAGGATGTTGTTGTTGGGTATGATGATGATGGTAATGAAATAACACAGAAAGGTATTTACCGTATCCCTGATATAGAACTTCTTGATGAGATCATAGCCTTCGGTCCTGGGACCAACACCGACCGTATCATAGCCTTCGGCCACGCTCTTCTTCTGGCTAAATATTATGATGATATGGGTTACATGCCTGAAAGTACGACTCAAAAGGAGAATCAAAAGAAGAGAGAACGCAGGAAGGCAGAGCAGGTCAAAGGATTTACGGTAAGAAGACATAACCCTTACAAAATGAGATAGGTAGAACAATTTACCTATCTTTGTGAAAAATAGGATAATAGAATGGAATATTTCAATAGAGATCAGGCTTTTCCGGCCAGAGGAGTATTTTCAGGGTTGCCGGTGCAGGCGATACCGACGAAGAGAAAAACCAAGGAGTGGTTTAAAGCCACTATGGATTCTCTTGAATTGATTGGTTTGAAGCAGCTTGATGAGAACCAGAAGTTCAAGGATTTTTATAGGATGATGGAAGGTAAGTTATCCTTTATGGAGCTGAAAGATGTAATTCCTTATCTTAAGGATGTTCAGTCTATAAGGGATAATGTGAATATTCCATCATTCTTACGTCATTATGATATAATAGGTACGATCGTAAATGCTTTTGTAGGATGGTTGGGCAACCTTTCTGACAAGTATAATGTAGTTGGATTGGACGAATCTGAAGTGAATCAGTATTCTGCCACGAAGGAGAATCTTCTTCATAATTACATTAGAGAGGAATTGGACAGAAGGGTTAGGCAAGAGTTATTAAATAGAGGATTGGATCCGGATTATAATAATTTTGCCAGCGAAGAAGAAAAGCAGGCTTATGCTCAGCAGATACAAGAGGTGAAAGCATCTATGACCCCTCCTGAGATAGAGAACTTCATGAATACAAAATGGAAGACTGCCGAGGTTATATGGGGTTCTCATACGCTTGAGGCGGACAGGGGGCGTTTTTACATGGATGAGATAGATACTGAGAATTTCATTGACTATCTTCTTACCGGTCGTTGCTTTAGAAATTATCATGTAGGATACGACTATTATAAGCCGGAGAGGTGGTCTCCGTTGAATACATTTTACTCTAAGACATTAGATAGCAAGTATCCGCAGTACGGTGATTATATTGGTCGTGTTCATTATTATACTGCCAATGATATTATAGTAAGGTGGGGGCATCTTCTTACGGCAAAAGACAAGCAAAAGCTTATAGGGGGTGCTGATAATTTCAATGGCACTTATCATAATGGTGATAATGGAAGTTATGTAAGTTTATCCAAATCGGCGAGTGTAGGGATGTTATATCAGAATAAGGTAATACCTTGGAAAGGATATAATGATTATGCTTCTATAAAAGCTTATGAGGATTATTACGGTATCCCAGCCGGCACATATACCGGATACGATAGTAATGGCAACGAATATCACAGAACCAGATTCATGCCAAATTTAGAGCATGGTAATTATTATAACCGTGCCCAGAGTTTGAGCGACGAGCATGTTCGTAGTGATTTGTATCAGGTAACTGAATCATATTGGGTATCCCCGGCTCAGGTATATGTAATTACCTACCAAACTGAAACCGGATTAGTAACTACTGAAATGGTAACTGACGAGCTTCTTCAAGACTTTTTACAGGAAAATGGTATTAAGAAAATTACCAGGACCATGAGTAAGGGCATGGAGAACCCGGAGATTAATACCTATTTCGTAGATTATGTTCCACAGGTAAGGTACGGGGTTAAAATCAGTGGAGGTGCCCTCGCTCAGGACAACCTGTATCTGGATGGAGAACCTATTGATCACCAGATAAAAGGGGATAGCAATATCTATGACTTTGTTCTACCCGTTGCCGGATATATCGGTACTTCTATGGCTAACAGGATTCAGCCGTATCAAATATTTTATAATTTCTCCATAAATCAGATAAACAATATTCTTGAAAAGGAGATCGGTAAATTCTTCTTAGGGGATATAAATCTGGTTCCAAGTGAATACAAGGATTTGGGTGAAGATGTGGCTGATATATGGGCTAATCTTCTTGATGTAGCTAAGTCTGTAGGTGCTCTGACATTAGATACCTCATCTCAAAACACGAAAGGCGGTGTTCCTTTCAACCAGTTCGCCGTCTATGATTTGTCGCAGACAGAGCAGCTTAAAACAAGAATGGAGCTTGCTGAATGGTCAAGGATGAAGTGTTTTGAAATGGTTGGCATCACGCCTCAAGTAATTAACGGCCCCAACAGGTATGAGACTGCCACCGGAGTCCAGCAGGGCGTTACAGCATCTATGTTACAAACACAGATATACTTTGATAACTTCGGTTACTTCAAGAAACGCGCTTTGGATCTTCATCTGGCTGTCGCTCAACAATGCCAGGAAGAAGGAAAGGATATTTCTGTAATGTACACAAAAAGTGACCTTACCAGAGCGTTTTTATCTATAGGAACCGACGGTCTTAGCCTAAGGCATCTTGGTGTTCAAGCTTTATCCAACTCGAAGAAAAGGGATGAGCTTGAAAAGTTCAAGACCTTTATGTTGCAGCTAAATACGGCCGGAGGAGACATTTACGATCTTGCATCTATCTTCACATCAGATTCTATGGTGGAACTTATACAGAATGCAAGGAATACTCGCGCATACAACGAGCGTCAGATGCAGCAGCAACAACAGAATCAGATGCAGCTTAACCAGCAACAGATACAAGCTGAAGCTGCTGAGAAGGATAAGCAACGTCAGCATGAACTTGCTTTGGAAGACAAGAAAGGTCAATACAGGATACTTCAAGAGAAGATACAGGCGGCAGGCAGGGCGGCAGACGCCAAGAGCGACGCCACCTCCCTCAACTTCCTGGCTTCTGTTTCAGATCAGACCGTAAGGCAAGCTGATATAGAAAGCAAGGAAAGGATAGAGGATAAGAAAATTGAAAACGATTCCAAACTTCATGATGATGAAATGAGAATGAAAATGGAAGAGTTAAAATTAAAATCCAAAGAGCTTGCTCAACGAGCGAGGGAAGATGCCACCAAAAGGTATGTAGCCGGAATCAATAAAAATTAAGGATTAAATATCCCCAAATTTCATTAGAAAATCTCTAATAAAATTTGGGGATATTTAATTTTTAGTGAAGATTAAACACTTATAAGTTTTTTGTCTGAAATATAGGTATTTAAATATTTTTGCAGTATGGGAAAATTAGAAAAAAATGGAATAGTAGAATTGGACGATATTTTTAGTATCGGTCCGGTTGATGATGTTTATAATAGGGAAGAAGATATTCTGCCTATTAATGGTAATGAACCGGCTAAAAAAGATGAGAAGCCTGTAGAAGAAGGTTCTCAAATTAAAGAAGAGCTGGTTGTTGATCCTACTCCTGATCCTAAAGAGGATAAAAAAGGAGAAGAGAATGTAGTTGATGTTAATCAGGATCAGGTAGAGACCCCGGTTGTCAATTACAGAAAAGTATTGGATGCCCTTTCTTCAAGGGGAATTATTCCCGATTTGAAAGATGTGGTGTTTAGCGGTGAAAACGGCGAAGAGATTACTATCAATGATCTTGATTTTAGTAAAGAAGATTCGTTGTGTGACATACTATCTACAGTCCTTGAAAGCCAGAAAGAGGATATTGTTAAGGATAAGATAGATGTTACCTCTGTTTCTGATATTACTAAGAAGCTTATCCAGGCTGATAAGGCCGGCGCGAATATCGTTGATATTCTTAAGCAATATGATACAAATGTCGCTCCTATAGAAAAGCTTGACATTGAAAACAAAGCAGATCAGATAAAGATCGTTCGCCATTATGTTGATCTTCTTGGGTTGCCTAAAGATGAAGCTGATGAGTTTTTCAAAGGCATTATCAATAAAGGAGAAGAGTATGTTGAAGCAAAGGCTATAAAGTACAAGGCTGAGCTTGATAAGAGAATGGATGATATTATCCAGCAACGTACTAAAGAGGCTGCCGAAAAGAAGGCGAAGGATGCAGAAGATTTTAGAAGGTATAAGAAAGACCTTAAGTCTTCTATCCAGGCAAAGTATCAGCTAAATGACACTATGGTATCTAAAGCTCTTGATTTTGCCCTAAAACCTTCTGAATCGAATCCCGGAATTACCAAAGCATTTAATAAGGTAAGGGAGATGATGATGAATCCGGAAGAAGCGCCAGATTTGATTATGTTTCTTATGAACCCAGGAGAGTTCATAAAACAGAAGTCGAATCAAGCTGTAGTTGATGAGAAAAAGAAAATTTATAAGCTCATCAGCCATACAAATAAAGACAAGAGGGTGGCTCCGGTAGATGATAAAGGTGATCAAGTTCAAGGTGTGAAGTTCGATGAAATCAGTATAGATTAAAAATTAAAACATTTTTTCGTTCATGGCTAATATACTTTTAACAAAAAATTTCCCGGCCACCATGAATGGTGACACGGTGATTGGATATACCGACGCTAAAGTCGTTAAGCAAAGTATCGTAGAACACGATCTTAGCTCTTTAGAAGATTGGTACTACGAAGATCCGGATAAGAACCATCTGGGTATGCTTGAGTTGTTTTCTAACATTACAAACTATCCTCTGCCTATGTATATGGGTATGATCAAACAGGATGCTACTATTACCGTAAATGGTATCAATGGTTCATTCCGTTATGATCTTCCGGTATCAGAAACGTATGAGGTGGTTACAGTAGAAGACACGTCTTTGAAATATGCAAAACCCGGTATTGATGAAAGCTTCTTCGAAATTGTGTTGAATGCACAATTTAAACAAGGAGATGTTATTACTTACGATGTGATTAACGGTTGCCAGGCTCTTATCTCTACAGAGCGTCCTCCTAAACAAGAAGGTGAAAACTGGAGATACTGGTGTAAGCTGTGGGGTCGTTCTCGTGCTAAATACTTCCCGAAAGACATGCTTCGCGCTGGTATTAAATACTGGAAGGTAACAAACGTTCTTGGTGAGTTCTCTACTCAGTTCTCTGGCGTAGGAGGTGCTTCTAAGGCCGGTTCTATGACTTGTGAATTTACGCTTGGTGGACATCGTGGTGTTGAAGGTGAAACGACTATGTACGCCGGTATTAAGTCTTTGGCTTATGCGGACGAACGCACACAGAATTTCATCGACAAAGCTTACCAGAAAGTTCGTCAGCTTTCTGAAATCAGAGGAGGTGATGCAAGTTATGCTATCATCGGTTCTCGTCTTGGTGACGGAAGCATTGATATGCGTACAGCTCGTGTAGCCAATACAGTGTCTTTGTTCTGTTTGGCTGAATTGGCTAAGATGGAAGCATACGAACTTATGTTCATGCGCGGAGGTAGAGTCAAGGGTCATAATGGTGTTTTGATGAAAAACGAAGGCCTGTACCATCAACTTCGCCGTGGTTTCGTTATCTCATATGCACGTCCGGGCGGTATCAAGCGTGAACACTTCCTGGCTGCTGCTGACTATATTTTCCGTGGTCGTAGCGATATGCCGATTGAAAATCGTGTAATGAAATTCAAGGTAGGTGCTATGGCTTATAAGAACATCGTTGAAATCTTCCGTGATGAGTTCTTCTCTCAATTAGGTGCTTTGGCTCCGCTTATGGGTACAGAACGTATCATCAATAACCCGGTAACAGGATCAAACGATGCTCTTGAATTAGGAACTGTAAAGATCAAGGGTGTTACTATTCCGGGTATTGGTAAGGTTATTGTAGAACACGAACCTTCTTTGGATTACGTTGATATGGTAGATAGAAGCCAGTTGGTAGACGGCATGACTCCTATCACATCATATTCATGTATTATGGAAGACTTGACCGCTCCTGAATATTCCAATGCATTCGCCGGCATCCCTGCTTCAGCCGAAGCTCGTATTGGTAATATCAACAGCAACGTATTCTACGTTAAGCCTGATATCGGTTCTATGTGGTGGGGTTACGAACAAGGTAGATGGTCATCCAGGGTATCGGCTCAAGAAATTGTATCCAGCCATCCTCGTATGTCAGAACAATTCTGGTGCCACTCTGTATCGGCTTGTTGGGTAAAAGATACCAGCCGGTTTGTAACAATTGAATTGTTACCAAGCTCTTTGTAATCATAACTTTTAATATTAACTTGCGGTCGGCTTTAAAACCGGCCGCAAATTTTGTTTCTAACATAGTCTTTTCATATATGAAAAGACGTAGGGTATATAAAAAAATGGGAAAAAAGATTTTTGAAGAAAGCCATGAGTCTAAGAAACTGCTGGCTACCGTAGGAGGAATGAAGATATATTCCGACTCTATTTATGTTATAACAGGTAAGATGGATGAAGAAGCTCCTTCCGGATATCAGGAAAGAGGCATTTCCAAGACTCCTTTCCCTGGTAACAAGACAGTATCTTGTTGTGGATGGGATAAGGATCTTAGGGTGTATGATACCGGTTTCTTCATCAATTCAGCATGTTATAAAGGTTACTCACTTGAAGACAAGAAGAATGAAATGGATATGCGTATTAAGAATATTCGGTATCCGTTTGAAGAAACTGTCAATGAGGACTTGGACCAAAAGAATTTCGATTTCTGGGATTCTTACAGAATTGACTTGTATGATGGTCGTTTGTTCTATACTAATGACGTTCGTGATTTATTTGAGCTGTATATAGCTATTCTGTCCAAGTCTCTTACTCCTAAAGAGGAAGACGGTAATCCGATGTATGTCGAATCTTATTATTGTGTAGAGGACAAGACTACGGCCGTAGATATCAGGAAACAACGTCAGATTGACAAGGCTGATATTTTATACGAATTTATGAACAAGCTGAAAGGGTCAGAGGCTGAAAGGAAAAGCATTTACGATCTGCTTTTGTATCTTGACATCATATATAGCGTAGAGCTTGATCAGAGCATGGTTCAATACATATTTACTAATTGGATTGATGCCAAGAATACGAACGTTGATATGTATAAAGAAGCAAGCTCAAGATTCTTATCTGACGACGAATCTTCTGAGGGAATGCAGGTGATCAAATTCCATCGTATGATCAAGGAAATGATCGAAGGGCTGGCTGTCACTGTCAACACCGACGGACTGTATCTGAATGGCGAGCTCCTGGGCGCCGACGCCATCTCTGCATCTATGGCTCTTGCTTCCAATAAGTCGATGTTAGAAACCAAGTCACGTGTTCTGGAAGCGTATAATGCTTTAAAGAACAAGCATAAAAAAATAGAAGGAGCTAAGTCTGATAAGAAGAAAAAGGAAGATGAGAAAGGTTTTGATGTTGATCAATACGCTGATAAAAAGGAATAATTTATGAAAATCGTTGATTGTTATCTTCGGGCCTTACAGAAGGCTGAAGAAAACATGACCAACGGAGGTATAAAACTTGACAAGGCACGTTTTGTTCAGCTTTTTAATGACGAACAAAACCGCCTTGTTCGTTATATCCTTGATAAGAAAAACGAAGAGGATATACGTTATATACAAAAGTTGGTTGTGTACTCAAAAGAACTTGATAAAAAAGAAGATAAAGATAATCCGGAAAGTACTTTGTTTTCATTGCCTTCTGATTTCTTTTCTTTTTCAAACATATCAGGCGTATTTACCGAAGGTGAATGCACGGTCACTGATTTTACCATGTGGGAGGCTAAGAACGAAAACCCGCATGAGCTTCTTGCCGACTTTTTTAACAAACCTGATTTTGATTTTAGGGAAACGTTCTATACAATAGGCGAAGATTCGGTAAGGGTGTATAAGTCTGGTTTTGATGTAGACACCGTTTACCTTACATATTACCGCTATCCGAAGGAAGTTGACATCGAAGGATATATTAAATCAGATGGTTCTAATTCAACTGATATAGATCCTGAATTAGATGATAAATTAATTGGTATTATCCTTAACATGATTGAAAAGCAATTTGCTTTGAATGAAAGCGAATACGGACGTTATCAAATAGACTCAAACAACGTCCAATCTCCTTTGTAGCAGAAGAAAGACATATACTAAATTAAGGATTATCAAAAAGCATTAAGAATTAATTAATTCCTAATGCTTTTTGTTGCTTATATGACTATCACTATTTTTGAGACAGATAACAGAATATTAATTTTTAAAATATTATAAGGCTATGGCTATCCATAAACCGTATGACAGACACATTATCTGTCCTCCGCACGCTAAGTTGGCGGACGTAGATTCTTTGTTGCTTCAAGAAGGTCAGATCGCTATCTATGATTTGGATGGTGAGCAGACTAAAGATGGTTTGAAAGCGTTGAAAGACTTGAAAGGATATCGTAAGGACGAACAACGTTTCCAGATCAGAATCGGACGTAATGAGATGGTGAACGACCGTGTATCTGATGATAAATCATTCTCTACACCTACGTTTGCTATTGACGAAATCATAGAAGTGTATGCTTCTGCTCCGAAGAGCAAAGAAATTAAAGTAGATGAAGTTATTTTCGGTTATAACGGAATTGACGACAGTACAGCTATTACAGCAAGAAAAGGCGATCGTATTCCTATCCATATTAAGCTTACAGGACGTTTGTTCGAGCTTCGTGGTTATCCGATGGGTGAGGTAAATATCGATGATTACATCATTTTCGAAAACTGTCCGGGTCGTGAGGATATGTGCTCAGAATGTGATCCTTGCGAAGATGTTGATATTTTGGCTGCTATCTTGAAAACAATCGAACGTATCAAGAATCAGCCGATTGCAGGTGGTGGAAAGGTAGGTGATTTTGTAGAAATCCATCCTATCCATTCTTGTGACGAGTTGGAAAAAACTCCGGTGGAAACCGACATGAATTTCTATTGTATGGAAATGTGTGATACCGGTGATGCTTATGCCCTGGCTCAGCTTAAGGCTGCTTATCCTGGTTTGGATATCAAGAGAGTCGGACGTCATCTTTCTACTTCCAAATATCAGGTGATGAAAGAAGGCGGCAAGCCTGCTGATTATACTCAAAAGCTGTCTTCTATTATGAAAGGCTGCGAAGAGTGTCCTGATGGATATACTAAGGTAGACGGCGGTTTGATTTATGCCGTAACGTTAGAGGATGATGGCGTTGATCAGTCTACTGTAGTAGAAAGCATTAAGAATGCCGTTAGTAGCACTGCTAAGAAAACAGCAGCCCAAGATGGCGGAGTAGGTATGTACACTGTGGCCGTAAGCAAGAAACTGACGAAGGCTGATATCGATGCATTTGTAGAAACTAATCCGACAGCCACAGTAACGTTCGTTGCTAAAACAGCAGATATGTGTAGCAATCCTACTGTTACTACTGTTAGCTGGGAAGCATGTGGTTCTTGTAAGATTTCGAAAGAAGCTTATGAAATCACGTTGCCGGATGATGAATGTGGTAACAGTGCTAAAGAAGAATTGCAGGCAGCATTCCCGTATCTGACAATCGAAGATTACGGTACACCTGGTGGATGTCAACACAAATTCAAAACAACGGTCGTTACTAACATGGTTTGCGACGAATGCGATAAAATTTTCAAAGACTTCTTCGTATCTAAAGCTCCCGAATCTTATCGTGGACGTAACTGGAAACGTTTGGGTGCCGTAGCAGGAGATCAGTCCATTATCGCCGATCCGATTCCTAAGAACTGCAAATGCGGTATCTTGTTCCGTGGTATTGACTACATGATTTCTCCGTCCGACTGTTTGATTGACCGTCTGACATTCCAAGAAGGATCTGTTCGTATTGCTGTAAATGGCGGTTATCCGGATGAACAGCGCGAGGCTATCAGCACGTACTTCAACCCGATCCATACCGAATACAAACAGCACTGGGCTCCGCGCACTCACCTCGGCGCTGAATTGCTGGATAAAGAACGCGAACAACGTATGTTCTTCGACTTCCGTAAGACTCACCAAGAACTTATGGAACGGATGTTTACCAATGAAGAAACCCGCTTAGACCTGTTGGCTCCGTATGCTGATTATTCAGTAACGCTGAAGCCGGCACGTTACTCTAACGGCTTCGGTAGGGTAATTGATGATCATATTACAGTACACTTCCATGTACCGTATGGCGCTCACGAAGGTATTCAAGACCTTATGGACTTGTTAGCTGCTTCGGCAAATATCAAGCCCTGCAAGATTTGATTTTCCTTTTTTCTATATATCCCAAGGGGGAGGAGGCTGGTCCTCCACCCCCTTTTTTGTAATAAAATAATTTGAAATAGATCGATTTCATATGAACGGCGTGGATTCTTTAGTCGGTGCCTTAGGTAGGGGCATTGACAAAATAACCAACATAGTTGGAAAATGGGGTTCCTCCCAACCGGTAGATGACAGCAAATCCGGTATAAAAATAGGGGACAAAATCTACCAAGCGGTTGTGTCCTTAAATGGCTGTTATTGGTATCTTGACGAAGAAGGTAAGAAGCATCCTGTTTCTGGTATTCCGGTCACAACCGAATGGGAGTGGATTAACATAGCTGAGAAGGTTATCAAAGATTTCAAAACCTGTTACCGTACACCTGGTGGAAAGGTTGAAGTATGGAGTTGGTATCTTCTTAACGATCAGATGGATGTTCTTAAAGAAACCCATAGAATTACCGACAGTACCGACATGGATAATCCGGTAGGTAAGGTTCTCACTAAAATACCGGACGAATGGGTTATGATCGACTGCGATCTTCCTGATATGACGGAGCGTGACATTACGTTCGTCAACAGATGTTATAAGACTCCGGATGGTAAGGTTGAAATAGAAGGATTGGAGGCCATAGATGATAAGATAAATATCAGGGAATCTATTTATACCGTTATTCAATCGACGGACGATAATTTCCCTGCCGGCCATGTTTTCAGGCTAATTCCGGAAAATTGGGTTAGAATGGTTTGTGACTTTCCTGACATGACAGAGCGAGACGTAACTTACGTTCTTGAATGTTACACTACTAAAAAAGGAAAAGTTCAAGTAGAAGGTTTGGTAGCCATAGATAACATCCTTGGAGCCAGGGAAGAGGTTTATACCGTTCTTCAGTCAACTGATCCTGATATTAAGGTAGGAACCGTGCTGGATTCCATTCCCGAAGATTGGGTGAGGATGGTCTGCGATTTTCCTGACATGACGGACAGGGAAATTGTTGAAGTGGACGAATGTTATAAGACTGATGGTGGTAAGGTCAATATAAAAGGTTATCAAGCTATTGATGCCGTTCTTGGTGTAAGGGAACAGTATTATTATATTGTTAAGACAACGGATGCCGCCTATCCTCAGTGGACGAGAATAGATAAGATACCTAATGAATGGACGAAAACCGAATGCGATTTTCCTGATCTTACAGAAAGACATATTATGTCCGTAGATGAATGTTATACTACTCCTGGTGGTAAAATACATCTTGGTGGATACAGGTCGGTAGATAGCATAATAGGTGTCCGGGATGAGTATCTTATTGTCTTAGAAACTACCGACCCTGATATACAAAGAGGCGCCACATTCAGCAAAATACAAGAAGGATGGCAGCGTATTGTTTGTGATTTCCCTGATGCTACTACATCCGATACAGAAATAGTAGAAAACTGTTATAAGACGGGAAAGGGTAAGGTTCAGATCCGAACATACATAACAATGGACGGATACGGAAATACAAGGGAATTGAGACATATGGTTCTTAAAACAACCGACCCTGATTACAATATCGGATCCAATATCGATCAGATACCGGTAGGGTGGTTAAGTATCGAGTGTGATTTTGCGTCTGCTACACAGCGCCATATAAGACAGGTCAAAAACTGCTACGTTTCTGATGCAGGGAGCATCTACGTTGAGGGAGAAATCGTTTACGACAATGACCTTGACGTGGACAAGATGGCGCTGACGGTCATGGAAAGCACTGACCCGGCGATAGCCGTAGGGACGGAGCTGGCTGCCATTCCCTCTGGCTACGTGAGAACAGTTTGTAGATGTAATTGTTGCAACCACTAAATCTTATTGTCATGAGCTGTAACGAATATTTTTTAGTAACACTGGAGTCTAAATCGACTCCAGTTCGTCATAAATACACGAATTTAACAGACGAATGGTATGGTCCTGATGGCGTTAAGTACGAGGATCCTGATACGATAACTAAGATCGAAGAACAAGCTACAGATAAGAATCGTATAGGGGATAACACCTTATATCAGAAACTTATTGAAATACATTCTCAAGGAGAGTCAATAAAATCGGACATCGGAGACATAGGTTCGGTATTAGATTACATAAATGGGGAGGAAGTGTAATGGGAACCATATCAGATAAGTTAATGAGGATCATAAATACCAAGGAGGATATAAGGCGAGCCCTTATATCCAAAGGGTATGATGTACCTACTTCCATACCTTTTAAAGAGTATGCGAAAATGATATTAGATTTACCATGTAATGCTGATTCTTTCCCAGATATAGAAGGCATAGTAGCCAGATATTCAGCATTAGGTCTCACTAATGAACAAATGGCAGAGAACCCTGTATGGAAAGACCTTACAGGCAATGGACATGATTTACAGATGAAGAATTTCGCTTGGAAGGGGATGTCCGGGGTAGGTGGTTACAAGTTTGATTTTTTATTAAATGAGTGGGCTACTAGTAACGATCAAATAAGCGAAAAATATAGTTACAAAATTGTAATTAATAATAAACAAAATGGCGTACAGCTGATTAATAATTCAAGGCATATAAAAATAACTCTTAAAATAACTGGCATAGAAATAAATAAAAGTATATTTAGGGTCTACGATAATGCCGGTATGGAACATAAACAAGATTATACCAAAGACGGTATATACGAAATTGATTATACAGCTAATGAAGGAGCTAATAGAATTTATTTTTACGTCGTTGGTGGTAACATGGGGCAATTGGAGAACCCGATTACCATCGAACAACTTCCCCTCTACCCCGGTGCACTCGTCTTTGACGGAGTAGACGATTATGGTGTTTGTGAGAATTTCCCTATTTTGACTAAGGAAAAGGGATATACGGTTGTAGCGTTGAGACAGTGGTTATCTTTTCAAGATATTGGATATCCTACTTTAGTAGTTAATTCAACCGATAGGTTGGCTGCTTTTAGTTTTGAAGATTTTAGAAACGAAACTAAATCAACATGGAATTGGGGAAGAAGTGTTGGGCTTTCAGATTATAAAATACCTTTACTTTATACCTACCAAACATCTACTTCATATAATAGTAAAACTATTTATGCTGGTGCTACAGAAGAAGGAAGTAACATATTACAAGTGTGTCGTTCTGGATTTTATTGTGCAAATGCTGCCATTTGGGAAATAGTTATTCTCGACCACGATGCCACCGAAGAAGAGCTAACCAAGATCAAAGACTACTTCGTTAAAACCTATCCCTGGCTCTTCCCCGACCAAGCATGGACAGTGGTAGGCAAAACCAACGAGGACGAAGATCGTGCTACTATTGCCAACATTACGGGCAATGGTAATGATCTTGTACTGTCTAATTTTGGGTTTGCAGAAGGGAGTGGGTATGGATTGTATGCATATAACTTCAACTCATTTAATCTTAGAGATAATGTAGTTAAGCCAACAGATGTAAAAAAAGATTCGTTTAGAATAATCGGAACCGGAAACAGCAGCAATCTTTTGATTTTAACAAACGAATCTGATTCTGCTAACTGGAAGATACGTATCACAGGTATGAAAGATGGTGATTACCTTTTAGTTGGAAATGCAAATAAAAGGGATGATTATGTTAAAATAACCAAGGACGGTGTATATACTTTCCAAAAACAGTATGTAGCAACTTCTACGAATGGTATATGGTATAATTCTTCACAAGAAGTAGATGTTTTAGTTGAACAAATCCCCGAATACGAAGGATACCTCATTACTGATGGGGTGGACGATGAAATAATCAGTGCTAAACTAATTCAATTCGCAGATAAATTTACCATTGTTGGTGATTGGAAGTTTATGGAAGATAGAAATGATAATGCAGGATTATTGAAAGCAAATCAAATTTACATCTATAATGCTACAACAGGAATGAGGATTTATTTAAAACAGGGTTCAAAAAACTATCCTTTTTCTTGTAAAAAGATTAACGCTTTGACTTCTGATGGATGGGTGTATGATGAAAAATGGGATAAATACAAAGTTTATCCTATTGGAAGTGATATTGATATTTCAAGCCGTTTATTTTTAGGTTTTTATAGCTCAAATTTTACCAAAATAGCCCTAAAAAACTTAGGCATCTACAACAATCAGATCCTCTCCAAAGACGATTGTATCAAAGCATATAACTATTTACAAACCCTAAAAGCAAAGTAATATGAAATTCATTATCACACCAAAAGAAGTATATGATTCCGTATCTGAAGAAAAGAGACGTGAATTAGGAATAGGTAGCCCAAGAGCGAGCGTAGACGGCTCTAAGGTTATTTTACACGTAGAACATTATGACCTTCTATTTAAGTCTTTAGATATGCAGGCTGATGACGAACCTCAATATCCGTATCCGGTATATGACAGCCCTTCTTCTGAGTTTGAATCTGTTCTTTCATCTAAAGAATGGGTGTCCGATGTTAATGACGAGCGTCTTTGATCTTGTTATGGTTGAGACAATTGCTATATTTGTAAAAAGTTGAATAATTAAAGCGTGTGGTAGCGTTATCTACCATATAATCATCATGTTTCAGATAATAATCGGATGCGTTTTGGCTAATATCCTTACGATAGCAATCATCGGTTTAGCCCTGTATTTAGTGTATCGTAAAAACGAAGACCGTTTAAAGGCTTTGGATTCTAAGATTGATCAGAAGGTTGAGGACGTAAAAAACAAGGTTGGCGCGGTGATGGACATCGTAGACCAGATCAAGAAGTTGTTGGACAAAATTAACAAGAAATAAAAAATGGCAGAAGTAGGTTATAACAGTAAATTCGAAGGTCAGGAGGTTGATTCCAGACTTGAGAATGTGGTGCAGGCTGCTCCTGGAACAGGTTCGGAGTCGGGGAAGGGAGGCCTCATCCCGGCTCCCCCTGCCGGAAGTCAGGACGGTAGCAAGACTCTTCTTAGTAATATGACATGGGGAGATCATGTAACAAAACAGTACATAGATGATGCTGTTTCGGCAGCAGGGTGGAAGAAACAGATTGTTAGCAAACTTCCTACTGTTGAAGAAGCGAAGGATAATGTCATGTATCTCGTAAAAGACAATGTGGCATCTACAAAAACTAAAAACGTGTATAACGAATATATTTTGGTTACTGAAGAAGGTGGAACTAAGGTGCTTGAATCACTTGGTATGGTAAGTACCGGAGTAGATTCTGGCTATCTTGATTTATCCATATTTTCTGGTAATTCCGGATCTCTTGATGAAGGTTCGTTTGCAAAAGTTTTGGATGCATACAATAATAATATCACATTAGGTAAGTTAGATGGTGATTATTATTATTTGAATTATTTTTTAGAAGGTAATGATTTTGAAAATAATTTTAAATTAAAAATAGTATTTGCCTCATTTGCTAATACCGACTCAGCGGTAGGCGCATCTGAATATGATATAGAAATTCAGGTGGGAACTTTTGTTGTTATTCAAGATAAGACATATGAGGCTATGAACAATATGGTTACGTTGTCTAATACGATATTGTCTTATTTGAATTTTATGGCTATGCCCCCTAAGGTTGTTACAACATTGGCAAATTTACCAAAAGGTGCTCATAATATCATAGCCAACGTCGCTTCTGCTACGAATCTGTCTATGACCGTATCTTCTGAGTATGTTGGGAGGGAGTGGCAGGTGCGGGTCAACAACACCACCGGCACAGACATCACACAGCCACTTCCTACCTCTGGCCAGTTCCAGAGTATGTCAGGCGATAGCGTAATAGTACCTAAAAACAGTTTTATAGAATTAAGTATCTGGTATATCAATGATAAGTTGGTTATCAGAGTAGGTGAACAAGCTTAATAGAAAGGATAGAGTATGCTTTATGTAAATAAGAATATAAAAGGTTTTTATTGGGAAGGATACGAGTTGGACTCCTCTTCTTACAAAGTAGGGTATTCTTACCAAGATTTCTTAGATGGTAAATGGGTTCAACTTGACTCCGATCAAGAAAAATTCCATCAAAACAATCCTGATGCGAGTGTGAAAGAAGTTATTGCTATGCAGCTTGACCCGGAACCTCCTGGACCAACTGAACAGGAGTGAAGTTGAGTCTATGAAAGTAGATGAAGGCTATCCTGAGAAGTTGGTAAGGACAAAGGATCAGATCATAGAAAAAAATAAGATCCTTGAAGCCAATGATCCGGAGAAGGCTACAGCTATGTATATGAGGGCGATGATCAACACGCCGGCTATGCTGGAAAATACCGACCAGAATCTTGCTCTTAAGATAAAGGGGCTGTACCCTATTTGGGATAAGGATGGAGTTTACGGCGACAAAGGTCTTCCTATGGGTACGGCTGTTGTAAAAGGGCAGCGTTTCCGTAGCAAGAACAAACCTTCGGATTTGGATTGGACCCTGTTTGAAGTAAGACAAAATCACAATCTCCAAGCCGATTGGGTTCCTGGTCAGGGAGGTGGAACCGAAAGTTTGTATATGGTTGTTCAGGAAAAACATTCAGGTACGATAGACGATCCTATTCCTTGGGTATATAATTCTATTTTAGAGAATGGAAAGTATTACATTGACAAAGAAATTAAGTATCTTTGCATAAGAGATTCAGGCATCCCTTTGGCTTACGAGAATCTTGCTGATCTTGTATCAGCCGGATATGTAAGGGTTGTTTAGGTCGTGATTTGTTGTTAATGTTATGGATAACCCCTGTATATTTATTTATGCAGGGGTTTTTCTTTAATCCAATACCTACTTATTTTCATATTCGGTAAGGTTCTGATTATCTTTGTGAAAAAGGTTAAGTTATGGAAAGAAAAGATATTATAAAAGAATTGAGTCAGTATTTTAGTATTGTTGAATTAGTTGGTCCTAAAGAATACGGTAGAGATAAAGATCTTTGTTGGAGGTATTTAAGAACTGAATTGCTTCACACGATACTGGTTTTAAGGAAAGACATTTTGAAAACTCCGATGACGGTCAATACATGGAAGTCAGGTGGAAGGTTTGATGAGCGTGGGTTTAGGAACAATATCTCGGATATAGTAAAATCAAAGACCGTATCAGGGTCGTTGTATATCAGTCCTCATATGCTTGGAGCAGCCATCGATTTCGATGCCAAGGGCATGACGGCAGAAGAGACAAGGAATAAAATAATTCAGTCGCAGGATTTACTTCCTTGTCCCATTAGATTAGAATCAGGTACCAATTGGGTCCATATTGACGTATATGACTCTCTTGGAAGTAGCAAGAAAGTAACTATGTTCTAATATGGCTTATCGTTTTGTAGGAAGGATGAATTTAGAAAGTTTCTGGGCTTTTCTCATTTCCGGATTATCAGCGTTGTGGATGAATTTCCAGGAGATTCACCACCTTATATATTCTATATTGTTTATATTAGCTATAAATCTTTTGTTAGCTACTATAAAAAGTATCAAACACTGCTATATCCGAAGAAAGAGAAAGAGGCCTTTTAAGATATTGACATGCATAAGCGAAATGGAAGTTTTGAAAATCCTTCTTGAGTTCGCGGCCTGCTCTTTCGGGTTGTTTACCATATCCGGAATGGATCTTATTATGTCTATGGGAGGACATAAATCTCCAGAGTTTATAGATATGCTTCTTCAGTGGATTACGATATTCGCCTTAATATTATACGGTGGGATGGCATTCAAGCGCCTCGGTGACCTTGCACCTGATTTGATGATAGTAAAAGGCGTTAAGTATTTCTTTAGTAAAGTAAGTTGGTGGCAAAAAGTTCCATTCGGAGAAGAGCTTAAAGAAGGTATTAACAACGGTGATATACAAGAGCTTTTAGACGAAGATAAGGAGGGCAAAAGATGTGTTTGCAAAAAATGAGAGTCAGTCATGTGTTAGGAGTTCTTCTACTGTGTTTTATATCTTTCTTGTTTGGTAAAACATGCAAGAAGAAAGAAATAATACACGATATAGAAATAGATACGGTAATAGATACCATTATCCAACCTATTCCTGTTCCTCAGTATATAGTTGACGTAGGGGAGGTAGAAATACCTTTCCCTATGGATGCTATAGTTAAAAAAGATACGATAAAAGACACTGTTTATATCAATATACCAATACAGAGAAAAACGTATCAGACGGATGATTATAGAGCGGTAATAAGTGGATACCGACCAAATTTAGATACGATGACAATCTACCACAAAAGAGAAATAATATACGAAAAAAGTAGACGGTGGGGATTAGGAATCACCGCCGGATACGGATTGTCTAAAGATGGTTTTTCTCCTTGTTTGAGTATGGGTGTATTTTATAGAATATGGTGAGAAGCCACTGATGTAAGACGGACAAAGCCTGTCTTACGCCTATCCTGAAGTTCTATCCTACAACGGCAACCCCTACCCTGCAACCTACCCGGCCTGCCTCGTGCTGCGGCCTGAAGGGACCTGCTCTGCCGCCTGGGCTGTCCTGCGCTACGACACACTACAGCCTCGCCTGCCCTGCCCTGCCCGCTTATCCACTGGCTACTTTACGGTCTTAAACAAAAGTTCATTCATACCTCACTCGCTTCGCTCGATTCGGCATAAATTCACTAAAGAATTAAATCAATATTTCTACGTTCTCTCATATCGCTCCCTACGGTCACGATATTCGTTCACTTAAAGGATTAAACAATAAGCCAAACAACATATAGGGCAATACGCTCCTTCACCTCACTCCCTTCGGTCGATTCGGTTTCAGTCACTCCATATTATGAGGAATAAAGAATAAGGTCTTAAAAGTTAAAATAATATGAATAACAAATAATTAATTAAAACAAGATGAATAATAATTCAGGGAATGAAGAATAAAAGCGGGAACGATAAAATCGGGACTGTTTTTATTCAAGATAACTTGGTCCACCCTGATGCTCAGCGTGTTACGATCCGAATATAGAAATACGGATACGTTTTGAGATATGGTATAGGTGCAAACAAAAAAACCTGCCCCCTATTTTCTCAAACGAAGGACAGGATAAAATATTTTTATCAAAATTTGGAGCAAGCAAACTGGTTTGCTATATTTGCCCAAAACATAAATATAATATGAGCGTAAATATAATTGAAATAAAAGACGGGCGCAAGCTTCACGACAGACTTCTTAAGAAAGAGTCGGTCTCACCTTTAGAGGTTATACGCAATGAGTATAACCGTTTTAGCTATAATGTAGTGCGTAGACCGGAAGGTCAATGTTTAGGAAATTTAAGATATTTTAATCTTAATTATGATAGCAAAACAGGTCATTTCTTTAAAAAAGAGTTCAATTTAAGATATAGCAGTAATTTTGTAATCACCGACTATTGGAAAGATCGAGTGCGTTGTTTTATTGTTTGGAACTACGGATTTGGCCGTTATTTCCCGTATGCTGATTTTGTGGAGGCCATGGTGTACGATTATCTTATATACGGTCGTCGATCGGTTCCATATAGTATAAAGGTTCAGGAGACTGAGGGCAGGTGTGTTAGGTTTTATATAAATTCTGAGATATCTCACCTTAGAAAAGTAGGATACAAGGCTTATCGTGAGGAATTTAAGAAAGAGCATCCTGAATATTTCATAGATGAAAGTTGTCGAGTTTTTCGTTGTCTTGACATGTCATTAAAGAGAGAGGAGAAAATAGCGGCCTGTCATGCTCACAAGCGTGATCTTAGAACTCACATCATTGACTCTTTCATTGATAGGATTATGAAGAATCCCACAACGCTCCATTCTTGGTTTTCTGAATATGTGGATGGAGAAGGGAAAAATCGCACATGTTTTTCTGATAAAGCTGTTGAGTCGTTGAATAAAAGGTTGAAGAAGAATGGTTTGAATACGTTGAAGAACACAACCTTGTATCGACTATTCAGGAGTAGGGTTAAAGAAAGATTTGGTTGCAATATTAGGACCTTCTTTAATAATGTCCTAATGAGTGTATCTACTGAAGAGGTTATCACAAAAGCCATTAAGAAAATAAAAGGCAAGAACATGATGAGCTTGTACATTTTGGCATTGAAAAAGTACCGTAAGATATGCGAAGTGTATTATTCCGACGAAGATATATCCTTCGACGACATATTCCGGGAATACGGAGTAGATCTTCGAATGTGCGGGTAGGGTTCTTGCTCTCCATAACAATATACGTCAGTGTTGTGTTTTATCGCTTCATTTCTATATCTTTGTAGAAAAAGAGAAGGAAATGAATTACATTGATATTTTACCACAGATAAGGAATAATATTTTCTATGTCAGGATAGTAATGACCGACTACGATGTAGAAAATCAGATGGTTATTAGAATAGTAGCCAGAAGAAATGACGGTCTGTACAAGACGGAGGTAGTGCAGTATCCAAATGAAGGAACTGATTATAACGGGGAAATCATTGTTCCTATGTTTGGTATGGCTAAGTCGTTGGTGGCCCAAATAGTAGGAGTCAAGATAAATGGTACCGAGGTACGTGTTAATAGTACTGAAGTAGAGGGAGCTGATATAACAGCCAGATACGATGATTCCCTTACCAGAATGGGATGGGAAGAGAGTATGAACAACATTCATCTTGATTTTGAGGTTATAAGCACCAACAACCCTAAAACGCTTCGTATAGCCGATCAGTCGGAATGGGGGATACTGGCAGACAGACCGGCTATTATAGAGATCGTACCACCTGAAGATGAGAATAAGTATGTTTATTATCTTGGTAAGAATCAGTTGAATGTATTCAACAGTAAGACCCTTGGCATAAATCCGGGTCGCGGAAATGATTTTGAAAACCTAAAAGATGGTATATACGATATTACCATAAAAGGCAGTCCTTCCTCTTATTCATTTAACAGAAAGTATTTAAAAACAGATCTGATCCGTCTTAACATAGATAAGATATGGGCCAGGTCAACTGTGTTATGTGATCATGAGGATGATGACGTTATTGACAAAATAAAAGAAATAGAGTTTCTGCTGGCTGCGGCTGAAGCCAATATGAGATTAGGGAATTTTGAAAACGTAAAACAATTATATGAAAAAGCATCTAAATTGATTTACGTTCTCAATAATTGTGAAAATTGTGGTTGTAAAATATAATCAATTAAATATCAATAAGTTATGGGATGCGGATGTGGAAGAAGCAACATTGCTTCTATTAATAAAAGTCGGGCTATAAAGCCTCAGTCGAATACGACACCTAAAGCTGATTCTAATGCGGCTTGTATTCAGAAATATGATGAACTTGCTGTGTTGGACAAGAAAATTATAGACCTTCATCGCAAGTTCAGGTTTGTAGGAGGTGTAAGTAAAAGGTATGCTGATATTCAAAAGCTGGTAAGAGGTTGGATCGTTAATTTGAAGAACGAGTGCCCGGATCCGGATGATCTTGCTACTTATTCTGAATACATAAATAAAGAATACGCCAGGTATTTTACCGTGAAATAATATGGCAGCTACCGGAAGTACACAGCAAATTCTTTTCCCTTCATCTTACTTATGTGAGTGCGCTGATCGTTTTATAGCATGTAAGGCTGATCAGTATCTACAATATCATAAGTATAAGGTAGGTATTAAGCCTGATATGGATATGGTTCTTAAAATAGATCGTATGAGAAGAATCGTATGTGAAGGGGAATGCGGGTTGTGCCCGGACGAGATTCAGAAATTCAAAGAAGAACTTAATAAGATCTTGTCATGAAAAAGATGTATTACAACAAAGAATACAGAAAAGCTTTCAAGAAATCGGACTGTCCGGAAGATCTTGGTTCTGAAGAAACGTTTATCGTTCATGAGGCTGAATTTTGTTCGGATATAAGCCAGGATGATGCAGATAGGAAAGCGGAAGAGTTTGCGGAGAAAGAAGGTCCGTTGTATGCTAATAAAGTAGGTGGCTGTTGCGAGGTATATTATAACACAAGACAGGAAGGTGATTTCTTTAAAAATGATTGTCCTGATGGTCAAAAACAAGAACAACCTACACATCATGTGATAGAGGCTGGGCGTGTATGGTCTAAGTTCAGTACCGAAATAGCCAACTACGAAGCTGCGAAGATTCTTGAGCAAGAAGGGCAGGCTGCCGCTAACGAATCTGGAGTATGTAAAACCGTTTATTACAACGAAGACCAACATGGTTGGTTTAGTAAGCGTTGTAAGGAAGGATGGAAGGCTCCTGAGAAATACAGGAGGATATACGCCGGTACCGTAACGTCTTTCATTAGTGTTGATGATGCCAATGAAAAGGCTAAGAAGATACTGGAAGAAGAGGGCATGAAATGGGTTAATGAAAATACCAAATGCGAGCCCGTTGTTGATGAATGTCAATTTGATTTTTGAAAATGAGCAACGTAAAATTTAATCCGACAGAAGGCGAGAATGACAAACTGGTGTCGGTGTTTTCTGAAATAAATGAAGGTCTTGATACGACTTTGAATTACACTATTTCTGATGAAGGGAATAAGGCCAAGAAGAGCATCGTCGTTAATCAAGTTGGTAAGAGGGAAAAGTTTTTATCGAAGAAAGGGGAGGGATCTGAACCTTTTGTTTTGTCTGATGGTAATACTTTCAACGTTCTTAAAGAAGGTGCTTCAGGATCAGCATCCGCTTGGACTGAGGATCAGCTTCCTCCAGAAGCCACGGAATCAGTTGGCGACAAAAGCCTTCTCCCTTCTTGGGATTTTTACCTTATAGACATGACTCAAAATACCGGAGACAAAGTGCGTCCGGTCGGAAAGCTTCGTAAGAATAATCTCCTTAGATTTGAAAACGGAGATTTTGCTCCTACGGTGGGCATAACCGAGGAAATGAGAGCCGAATGCGATGTGGAACTGTATTTGGATAGCGGTCATAAAAATAAGTATTGTGATGCCGGAGCATTTGACGCTAAGGCTTTTTACGAAGAGTATGGTATTGGTCAAAAACTTTATAATGTATCAGGATCAGAGGTAAGGATTTTAAGACCTTGGGAGACTACTTCAAAGAATTATAGCATATTCTTAGGATGTAGCAAGAGTCTGTATGTAGTTGATAAGGTAGTTGGCAAAAGTGGGAAAATATGGTCTGGGGTGTATGACGCGGACACGGTTCCTATGCTGGACGGACTTGACCTGCGCCAGGCGTGCCCTGTGCTGCCGCCCACGGCCTTATCTCCTGGACCGGTATGTACAGTAGACTCTAAGGCAAGATCTTTCTTTTTCTTGTATGAAGGAGAAACAAATTGTAAATCCGGAGCCGGAGTTGGTAACGCCTGCACGATGTTTCTAAATGGAAGAACTTATCCGAGAAGCAATGGCGTAAATCAAATCAATATAGCTAAGTATTCGAGGGCTAATAACGTAGATACTGAATCTTCTTATCCTTTTTCAGAAGGTGGATTTTTGACTTTGAATGCGTATATCATATACCTTGAAATGTTGTACGGTACTAAATACTTAGTTAATCCAGACACTTTCGGTTCCGGAATATCAAGTAATAACGGAATAGGTAATGATGTCAATTATCGCAAATACGGAGGAGTGAAATACCGTAAAAAAGGAGAAGAGTCGTGGTTGTATGGAGCATGGGCTACAAATGCTTCTATTATCCATTATGAACCTACTAAAACAACTCATTTTTCTAACCTCATAAATTCAGAGTATCCTAAAGAACAGTGCATGGAAAGCCAGATGGCGGCTTCTTTTGCATTTGAAACAGGCGTAGAAGAAGGATCAGAGTTTGATTTTTATGGAGGAAAATACTGGTATAAGAACATCCAGGGAGCCAAGAGTATGGCTGAAGGTCATATGAATGTTATTGTGTTTAAGGAAATGACCGGCACTATATCGGCCTTAAACAAAAATGACGAACCGGCAGAATTTGATTTGGAAGTTATTTTAAGGATGTCTTTATTCGATGGTATGAATTTGTCTGGAGACATCTTTAGATATTGTGGAGGGGGATACGAACAGGTAGGGACTTGTTTAAATGATCCTAATGTCACTCGAATAGGTAATACTATTGATATCTATATAGAGCCAGATCAAAAGAAATGGACATATGAGAAAAGGTCTACTATAAATAATGGTGAGGTTTTTAATTTTGAATCTAAATATAAAAAGATAGCAACTACCCAAAATTTAGGAGATAGTTATGCTTTACACCGTATCCCTTATACCGGATGGAGGGATAAAAAAGGGGGAGGTATCGGAACAGGGGAATGTTTTTACACATGGGACAATTGCTACTGGGCTTCATCTGTCGGTATAAAGTCCAGAGTGGCTGCTCGTTTTGGCGGTAATGCGCTCAACGGTCTTTGCTCGCCTCGTGCTCTGATTGCGAATACCGCTGTCCATAATTCGCTTCGCTACTATTGCGGCCTTGCCCAACTGTTGTTAGACGTCGGTCAACCGCAGGTTTGATGGGCATTTCATTTCAAAATGTGAACCGACTTATGGCAAAGATGCTATTCTCCCTATTACCGATGTAGAGATAGAAAACAGATGCGGATACGTTTTTAAAGGCAGCACTAACCGCTTGGAATACATTGATTGACTTCTTATTGTGATGGTGTGAATGAAAATTGTTATCTTGCACCAAAAAAAAAGAAAGTCATGAACTCATGTAACACTTGTAAAGATGACAAACCTGATATTCTGAGATCTAATATTTGTATCGGGTCTGATCCATGTAATGACTGTACGGACAATTGCGAAATTCTTCCAAAAGAATGCGATTGCCCGTATGGTCATTTAAGCGATCATTGCATTCATTATACAGGATGCAAGACATTCATATCCAAATTAACTCCAGGTATGCCTTATAATGAGGTTATGCATAATATAGAACTGGTTTTTGAAAACATAGATAAGTTTTTGGATAGGATGGTTGAAGAAAATACGCTTTTAAAACAAAGGGTTGAACAACTTGAAAAACAGTTACAAAATGGAAAAGAGTGCACAAATTGGTAAGGACTTAAGTGGTAAACACGTATATGTTCCACATGTGGACGAGACGCCGGTGCCATGTCCGGACGGATACACCTGCACGAACTGCGTGTACTGCGCTGACGGCATCAACGCTGGCTACTTCAGTCTGGCTCAAAAATCTGATCTTACGGCTTTAATCAATGCAATGATATGCCGTATGGAATATCAGGATAGGGAAATAGAATTTTTAAAACAAAAAATAAATATTTTGAGTAACAATGGCAATAACAGGTAACGGTTGTTTTGGCAGTCATGGTGGGTGCGAACGCCCGCATCATTGCAATATTCCTTCTTCTAACATATTCTATGATGGAGAAACTATAGAAGAAGCTGGTTTGTATCATGGTATGCCTTTAGACGGGGCTTTGGCTAATTTAGCTAAATACGTTTCAAGGGCTATTAACGTAAGTGGATCTGTCAATACAGAAGTATTTGACGGTACTTCTCATGTGGTTCTAAAGAAGGATCCGGCAGAGATTTTGCTTGTATCTTATTGCGGAGGTGTCGTACCTTCTGATATGTATAAAGTCCAGGGCCGTACTGTTAGGTTCTGCCGGGATATGTGTCAACAAGATGAATTTGCTGAAGTGAGGGTCGTGTACCGAGAAGAGGCAAATAGTTCTTATGGGTTCCATTGTTAATTTAGGAGGATAAGAAATGGCAGAAAAATGCAAAGGATTTATATGTGGAGGTAATCTCGTTGAAGGTTCTGTACCTTCTGATAAGTTAGATAAAGAAACCATTATCGAGCTTATTAAAGAGATTCTGAAAGAGGAAATGCACGAATCTTGGCTTAAGGAAATAATAGAAACCATACTTAAGGAATCCATTGATTCGGATTGGCTTCGTGAGTTCTTTAAAGAGGTTCTTAAAAAATATGCTAAAGAGGAATGGTTTAAGGACATTATCTGTGGCTTAGGATGTGTAGGGGTACAAGAGATATTTGATGTTATTCCTACTGACATAACATTTGAAGCCACAGGTGGTACTGCTACGGTACAGGTTGTGGTAGATGATGGCGTTGAATGGGAACTGACACTTTAATAAAGGAGGGTTATTATGAGCAAAGAGAGAATATATAAGATGGATGATGGTTCTTGGCTTACCTCGGACAAGAAGGAGGGTGTCGGTCGTGATAAAATGAATTTCGATGCTCCATCTTGGAAAGGAAGGGAAGACAGGATCACTATCCGAATTGTAAAGAAATCCGATACTGAAAGTATGAAAGCTATTACTTTCAGGCAAAAAGGCATTAAGATCACAGAAGTGTCGGTTAGTAGGCTGGAGTTCCCTATATCTGGTGGAGATAAGCAGATCCTTATTACCACCAACGCTGCTTCTATTAATTCCCTTATTACAGGGGAAAGAGAGATAAAGAGCGTCATAAAGGCATTTACTACTGCTTCCGGTCTAAATATTGACGTCAATGATATTAGGCTTGATTATGGTTTCCCTGGTGATCCGGGTCTTGAAGACACGTTCCAGGTTTCGATGATTGTTTCCATGCCTGGTAATGAGGATGGGAATGAAGTTAATGAGAATATAACTATAAATGGTGTACTGATTCCTATCTATCAACCCGGAAAGGTTGTTCCTTACATCAAATTGGATAAGGAATTTGAACAGGTTGAGGGTGATGAAACAAGCACGCAGTTGAGTATAGAAAGTAATATAAAAGATTATGTTATTGAAATAGTTGAATGCGAGTCTGTGGATAAGGAGGAAATTCACCTGGACAAGGATGTTGTTGATCTTGATTCCGATGGATCTTCTGAGGTAATCAACGTAAGTACAACTCCCAAAAATTTAAGATGGAGGGTTAGTGAATGAAAGTAGATAATTGTTGGGCGAACATAGATAAGAAAGAAGGCGGTCTTAACAGTAAGGTTAATATTTACTTTGATGAAAATGATACTGGTGTCAACAGAAGTGTCAAGATAAGGGTGTCTTCCCGGGACGGTAGCGTATCTGAAGAATATACGTTAGTTCATAAAAAAAAAGAACAGGTAGTTTATAGAAATAAAAGACAGTCGGCTCTTTTCACAAAAGAAGGATGTAATTCTGAGACAGAGAAAGGGGAAGAGCTTGAGTACGTTGTTGAGGCCGGAAAATACACGTCTATCATATCTCAGTCTGATGCTGATGACAAGGCTATGAAAGACATTGAACAAAATGGTCAGAACTGGGTTAATGAGCATGGTCGTTGTATAACCATATTATGGTACAATGTCAAGAAATCAAAGTCGTTTAGAAAGAACGATTGCGATCCTGATACCGAAGAAGGAAGTTTGGTTACGATGACAATCGAAGCCGGGCAATTTTCTTCTACCATAAGCCAAGAAGATGCTGACCGTAAGGCTGAAGCTGAGTTGAACGCCAAAGGTCAAGACTATGCTAATTCTCATGGTACTTGCAATACCATAAAATGGTACAACGACAGGAAATCCAAAATGTTCCAAAAGACAGATTGTGAGGTAACTGAAGTTGGATCTATGGTAGAGTATGTTGTAGAAGCCGGCCGCTTCTCTTCTTCTGTTTCTAAGGAGGATGCTAATCAGAAGGCTTTGGATGCCTTGGAAGCTGAAGGTCCAGGTTATGCTAATGAGCATGGTACATGTGAAACAAATTTATGGTATAACGTAGAGAAGTCAAAAGTATTTTATAAAAATGACTGTGAAGATGGATTTATCGGAGCACCTTATACTTACACAGTAGAAGCCGGTAAATACACATCAGACGTAAGTCAAGAAGATGCTGATAAGAAAGCTCTTGATGATATAGAGAGAAACGGCCAAGAACAAGCCAACCTTAATGGTGAATGCATTAAGGATCCTAATTATTTTATAGGAAAGGCTTCGGCTCGTGTTCAGAAAAATGATTGCGATGCCGAATCTCAGACCGGAAGCTTCGTTGATTTGACTGAAAGGGATCTTGCTGGATACCCAGATGCTTTTGTGTCAAGGGAAAGCCAGGAGGCAGCTAATGCGCTGGCTGAGGCCGCTATGGAAGAACAGAAACAAGATCTTGCAAATAAGAAAGGTACTTGCATAGATAAAAACCAATTTGTTGGTGTATATAGCAAGGTATTCACAAAAGACAATTGTGAAGGAGAAGGCGTAGGCTCTCAGGTAACAGTAGACCAAGACGATGTAACCGGTGGTCCTTTTACTTCATACGAAAGCCAGGAGGCGGCTAACGCGCTCGCTCAGGCTGCTGTCGAGCAACAGGGCCAGGCCATAGCCAACCAAGACGGTCATTGTACGTGGACTGGTAAATACAGTGAAGAATTTACCAAAAACGATTGTGATGAAGGCCAAGTAGGGTCTAAGATTACTGTAACCGAACAAGATGTTGTTGGTGCTCCTTTCACATCTACCGTAAGTCAAGATGATGCCAATAACAAGGCTCAGGCTGCTGTCAAAGAGCAAGGTCAGGCTATTGCCAATAATAAAGGGAATTGCGAAGATATGACGGTCTATACCGGTCATTACAGCAAGAGATTCGTTCCCGAATGCGAGGCTTGTCATAAAGGTGTAGAGATGGAGGTTACGGCTGAGATGGTAAATGGAAGCCCTGTTACATCAACAGAAAGTCAAGAGGCGGCAGATACAGAAGCTCGTAGGATCGTAGAAGAAGGCGGTCAGGCTTATGCTAATAAAAACGGTAACTGTACGCCATTAAGCACCGATCCTGTATGGGAAGACGTAGAACCGGAAGAACTTAGATGTAGCGAAGGTAAGTCTCAGAAAAAGCAACGTGACACCAATGAATGTTCTGAAACTCATAATCAAGAACGTTGGGTAGACGGCGGAAATAAAGTTTGTAGCTGGACCGGTCATTATTCAGAAACGTTCCAGAAGAACGACTGTGAGATACCGGATTCAGGAACAGAAGTAGAGGTAAGTGAAGCTGATGTTGAAGGTAATCCTTTTACTTCTTTCGTAAGTCAAGAAGATGCTGATAATAAGGCTAAGGCTGCTGTAAAAGCCCAAGGACAGAATATTGCCAACCAGAAAGGTAAATGTAGGTTCGTAGGCGTATATAGCAAGGAATTTACGAAAGATAATTGCGGATCATGTCAACATGGCGTTCCTCTTACTGTAACACAAGATATGGTAGGTGGACCGTTCTATTCTAATGAAAGTCAGGAAGAGGCAAATAGGCTGGCTCAGGAAGCCGTAGAAGCACAAGGTCAGGCTTATGTTAATAAGAACGGAACGTGTGAAACAGATAACACCGACCCTGTATGGGTAGATTCCGAGCCGCTCGAAACCAAATGTGAAGGTGGTAAATCTTATAAAAAACAGGTTAATACCAACGAATGCTATGGTGGAGAAAATGAACGATGGGTAGAAGGTGGAGATAAGGTATGTACCTGGACCGGAACATATAGCAAGCAATTTACAAAGCAATGTGCTGACGGCGGTGTCGGATCTAAAGTTACCATAGACCAAGATGATGTAACTGGCGGTCCTTTTACGTCTACCGTAAGTCAGGAAGACGCAAATAGCAAGGCTCAGGCTGCCGTTGAACAGCAGGGGCAGGCTCTTGCCGACGCGCAGGGAACTTGTACCTGGACTGGTAAAGCAAGTAAGGTCTTCACCAGAAATAATTGCGGAACCTGTCAGCATGGTTCTTCTGTTACCGTAACACAAGATCAGGTAGGTGGTCCATTTACGTCCAATATCAGTCAAGCTGATGCTAATAAGAAGGCTCAAGATGCTGTAAATTCCCAAGGTCAGGCAGTAGCTAACAAAAACGGTGATTGCGTAGCTGATAGCACAACTCCTTCTTGGTCGGATACCGGAAGTACCCGTTGCGACGGTTGTACGTCTCAGAAGCAACAACGTGACACCAATCCATGTTCTTCTTCTTATAACGACACAAGATGGGTTAATGGAGGTGGAAAATCTTGTACAGCCTGGTCTTACTACGGAACAGGAGATTGTGTGGGCCATACTCAGTATGATGCTTATCGTGATAGCTGTTCTGGTAGCATAAATCGTCAATATTCTGTAAGTTGTAGGAATTGCTGTAATTGCGGATCTTACGGTTCTTGGCAAGAAAATGGATGTAAGAATGATCAAGTGAAATACGTTCGTTATGATGATTGTGGTCATGCCGAATACAAATACGAATATGAAGTTGGAAAATGCGGATATGCTCCATACGAATTTCAGTTCCATGATGGAAGAACGAGCAAGTCGAGATCCGTCTCTGGAGAATCTCAGGATATTGAAGAAGTTATCATAAGTACTAAAAGCGGTTCATACATAGGTTTTTCTGTTAAATCGAAACCTGATTGGTGTTCTATTGATTACAGAGATCAGACATCTGAAAGTATGAAGGCTGTGGTGACGTTATCTGCCAATACAACATCTTCTTCCAGATCTGGTGACATTGTTTTTGTTCAAAATGAATCTGGAAAGACAATTACTCTTAGTATTTCGCAGGCAAGACAAATGCTTTATAAGTTCACATTCGATGATAATACTACTTCAGATAAATCTTTATCTGTTCAAGCTGCATCTAATGATGCTCAATATACAATCAAAAGTACATTGAATGGTTCTTATCATGGTTTTGCCACTACGTCTAAACCTTCTTGGATTACGACTGAGTATAAAAATCAGGCTTCTGATAGTATGGTTTGTGTTCTTAAGATAACTGCCAACACAAGTACATCTTCTTCTCGTACTGGATCCGTTGTGCTTACTCAAAATGACAGTGGTAAAACATTGAAAATAAATGTTACACAAGCTGCTGCTGAGGTCAAGCTTGTACCCGCTCATATCACATTGAAAAACGGTTATTGGGCTACCTATAAGAAGAATAATGTTTCTTATAACCCTGGTGCCGGCAAGTGTATTGCTGGATTCGAGTGGACTGGAGATGAAAATGGAGATATACGAATTTATACTTGTGATATTAAGGTAGTAGATTCCAGTTACCGTGAGATACCTGGAGCTACTATAAGCGTTGGAACTATAACCCAGAGAAAACAGACTGGAAGCTCTTGTTCGTATTTCGGAGCTGTAGCGGGAGGTATATTGGCAGGATATGTTCATGTTGGAGATGAGAATAAGGATACTACATGGTATATACGAACTATAAACGTATCCTATGATGGCAAATTGTATAAGAGTGCTACTGTAAGGCAATTTGAAAAAACAGGTATTTCCAAGAATGGTGGTATATTTAATGTCTATAATGAGTCACCTGCTTCTTACAACTTTATCGTAGATGGAGCTGAGTGCGGTGATGATAGAGGAACTTTAAAATACTCTTATTCTCAGATGAATCTTAATCCAGCATAATTAACAAGGGAGGGGATTTAGTTCTCTCCCTTGAATGTTTTTTGGATTATAATATTTTGTTTTAAGTATTGTCTATTAGGATAAAAATGATTAATATTGCACATCATTCAATTTTAAATTTTTAGTATCATGGCTTGTAAAAAGAAAGCTCGTCAGGGTGGTGAAGTCGATAAGAAAGACAAACCTAAAATGCGCCAAGGCGGTAGTGTTGGAGGCAAGATGAAAAGAAAGAAGACGAGCACTAAAAAGTGATTGAAAACCAGGGGAAGGTACTGATCGCCTTCCCCATTTTAATAACATAACAACAATTTATTATGAGCAACAAGTTTATTAGCAAAGGGCAAAGGAATGTCTGTGTGACGTTTGTGAAGTACTATCCTGTATTGATGCAGGATAGTATGTTAGCCAGCATTTTTGATGAGTTTTATCCTTTTAGTATCACTAATTGGCTGTATCCGATATTAGGTCATTCTCTATCATGGGACCTATTTCTCTTGGCTTTTTCAAGAATGTTCAGGTTTTGTATATGGCATAGGTTATTGATCTATAGCATGATTTTTAATATCTGTGTAGAATGGGTTACGGTTAATATTGATATGCCTATTGAGCACAATATAGTAGTGTGGTCTGTTATGGCTGTTACTCTGTTGATAATCATTGCCTCTATTGTTTTAAGGTTTAAAACAGGATTTTCGCGAATAATACATAATTTATGCAAATCATAAAATATTTGTATCGTATTATGTATAATAGCCAAAAGCTATTCCGATTATTAGCCTAAGTGTTGAAACAAACACTACGTTATTTGAGAATAGATAGTTACCTACGGATGTTTGCCCAAGTTCGTAGCTCTAAGGTAAGTGATTAAACAATGGTTGTATTAGAGCTATAGTGTTGCTTACTAAAAACCTTAAATAACATTGGCGATGGGTACTAACAGAGTTTTACTCTGACTTATGTTGAATAAACATTAAAAATGTTTGTAGATATGGTGTACGTACAAGACATAAATGGTAAACCTTTGATGCCTACAACAAGGCATGGAAAGGTTAGGCGATTGCTTAAAGATAAAAAGGCAGTCGTTGTGAACTTATGTCCGTTTACCATCAAATTAACGTACGTCACATCTGATTACAAACAAGAAATTGTGTTAGGCGTTGATGCTGGTACTAAACATGTTGGTTTATCGGCTACAACGAAAAGCAAAGAACTTTACAGTAGTGAAGTTATCCTTAGAAATGATATCGTAGATCTTTTGTCTACCAGAAGAGAGCTACGAAGAAGCAGACGGAATAGATTGAGGTATAGAAAACCTCGTTTTGATAATAGAATAAAAAGTAAGCGTCCGGGATGGGTAGCACCTTCGGTGAAATACAAAGTAGACGCCCATATTCGTGTTATTGACAATGTATGTTCTATATTACCAATATCTCGTATTGTTATCGAAGTAGCTCAATTTGATACTCAAAAGATTAACAATCCTAATATATCAGGTAAAGAATATCAGGAGGGTGATCAACTTGGATTTTGGAACGTTAGGGAATATGTTTTAGCAAGAGATGGACATAAATGCCAGCATTGTAAGGGAAAGTCAAAAGACCCAGTATTGAATGTTCATCATATTGAGTCTCGAAAAACTGGAGGCGATTCCCCTTCTAATCTTATTACCTTATGTGAAACTTGTCATAAAGAATACCATAAAGGTAATATAGATTTAAAGATCAGAAGAGGCAAGTCGCTTCGCGACGCAGCCGTAATGGGAATCATGAAATGGAGATTGTATGAAGAGCTAAAATCTAAATACGACAATGTTTCTATGACTTTCGGGTATGTTACAAAATACAATAGGATTAAACATGGTATTGAAAAATCTCATGTTTTCGATGCATTTGTTATTTCTAAAAACTTTGATGCTATAAGGTTAGGTTATTATTATAAAGTAAGATTAGTAAGAAGACATAATCGTCAGATCCATAAACAAAAGATTCCAAAAGGAGGGATTAAGAGGCTAAATCAATCTCCTTTTGAAGTTTTTGGTTTCCGATTGTTTGATAGGGTTATGTTTGAAAACAGTTATTACTTTATATTTGCAAGGCGTAAAACCGGTAGTTTTAATATTCGAGATATTGATGGTAAAAACCAAAGAGATATTACATACAAGAAATTGAAATTATCAAGGTGTAAACGCTTTATGGTACAAAAGGAAATGGATTGATTAATTTGAATAAAAATATAGACATGAATCGTTGGTTTGAAATTACGGTAAAAGCCGAGATTGATAATATCGAGAACGGCAAAAAAAAGAAAGTAACTGAAAAGTATTTAGTGGATGCCTTGTCTTACACAGAGGCAGAATCAAGATCGTTGGAGATCTTCAAGGATTTGTACAATTCTTTCGAGGTTGTAAAAATTAATCCTATTAAAGTGTCGGAAATCTTCTTCAACGGAGAAGCTGAGTACTGGTATAAGTGTAAGGTGAATTACATTACACTGGATGAAAAGAAAGGTAAAGAAAAGAAAACTCCATGCTATATGTATATCCAGGCCGGCAATCCTAAGGATGCCGAAGCTGTGTTGACTAAAGGTATGCAGGGTACGTTAGGAGACTGGAATTGCGAGTCTATTGTGGAAACGAAAATCATTGAAGTGTTTAAATACGATCTTCAGAAGGGAGCTGAAAAATTAGGCGAGAAGAAGAGTGAAGAGTAAGGCTGATGTAGTTTCCAACATAGCGCTTGTTGTGGCGATAATATCATTGCTTTCAGCAGGCGCCTTCCTTCTGATAGTGATTAAGACAGACGAGGTATCTAAATTATTAATGAACGCACCTTATCTACTGGCTTCAGCGGGATTATTCTTTTCAATAATATCATTATTATTCGAATGGAAAGCAAGGAAAAGAAGCTATACGTCTGCGAAAAATGTGGACGAAAAGTGATGATAAGAAGTCATGGCTTATGCCAGGCTTGCAGGAGCAAAGAGTTGACTCCGAAGAAAAAAAACAGAATTACATCCATTAAAAACAGCAGCAAGAAGAAAAAGTTAGAGAACCCGGATTTATCCGGGTTTTTTCGTCTTATGTTGGAGGAGTTGGGTAGCATTCGAATGTCTATGACTGGTAAGGCTATTCATTTTCCTACAGTATGTAACATCTGTCACATACTTCCGAAAAGGATATATAAGTCGGTTGCTACTTGCAGAGATAATATAGTTTTCCTACATGAATCGGAGCATACGGTATTCGACATGTATCTTGACCGGATGGAATTTGATAAACTTGAAACAGAATTTCCTTTTGTGTGGAAGTATGCGGTAAAGAAGGTACTGGATATGGAAAGCAGGGGAATGATTAAAGAAAGAGGTAGGTTGATTATTGAAATAATTGACAGATATAACCCCAAATAGTATTAAACTAATATAATTCTATTATAAAAGTTTAATACATCTCTTTAAGAGATCGGGTTATTAGCCTAAGCCTTGAAACAAAGGCTACGTTATTTGAGAATAAATAGTTACCAAAGAATGTTTACCCAAGTTTCTTGCTCTAAGGATGGTGATTAAACAGGAGTAGTGTATTTGACGAAACAGTGTTGCCATTATATAAAACCTCAAAATAACATTGGCGATGGGTACTTACAGGAGAAATCCTGACTTATCCCTAACGGGATTTACATCTACCTCGGAGACCGAAAGGTCTCCGAGGGGATGTATTAAAACGGATGAATAGCTTTAAATATATTTAATAGAATATGGGATATGAAAAAAAAATATAAGGTTACAATAGAAGCTGACGATGAAATTATTTTCATTGCCAACGTAAAAAGAGGAGAGAGTGAGAGAGAAATTGATTTTGAGGGAGCAGCCGCAGATATGGATGAGGCTGAAACTGTATTGTATTATATTAAAGAAGCATTAATTGGGAAATTGAGATGATAGAACAGAAAATAAAAATATTGACAGATTTAGGGTTTGTGCCTATGGTAGAAGGAGAAGGAAATACGTTGTTTAGAATGAACGATGTTGTGATGTCGGTGTCAGATCCTAACCAAACACCAGAGCAGTTGAAGAAGGAGGTTATGTCTTTAATAAAGAACAGAGACATAGCAGAAAGAGGTGGACAGGTTCCAGTAATTGAAGAGCCGGCGCCTGAGCCAGAGCAGGCCCAGAAGGAGGAACCGGAAGCTCCAGCAGAGGAAGCCGCTTCTAACCCTGGAGAAGAAGATTCGAATCCGTTTACAGAAAATCAGGAAACGTTAGAACCGTTTTATATCTGTGATGAGTTAAAGAAGATCGAGACTCCCAAATTCGTAAGATTGACATTAGACGGTAATCGTTTTTATGTAAGAAAGATGGACGATGGGACAGCCAAGATATATGCTTCGGTAACAACCATGATCAGAGACGGATTCGTAGATGACAAGACGGCTCTTCAAGAATGGAGGCAGGAGATGAGGATGATTGGTCGCAATCCGGAAGAAGTATCAGAATATGATGCAGATAGAGGAACGATCATGCACTACCTATACGGATTGTACTTGATAGGTAGAGATATGGTCTTAAATAGAAGTTTTATAGTTAAGACGGTGCAAGAAGGCAAGCTTAAGATATCGAAAAAGAATCTTGACAAATTCTTTGGTAGCATAGATGATCTTGACGATATGATTGTTAGGGTTATGAAGTTTGCTAAATTTTGTTCGGAGTATAAGGTTAAGCCGATGATGATTGAAAGAATATTATCATTAGAAGATTATTTGGTAGCTACGCCGATAGATGCAATGGTTAAAATGACATTCAAATACAAAGAAGAAGGTTATTTTGGAGCCGTGTATCAAAGGGCTATGGGGCAGTTCAAAAAAGGCGATCCGAAGAAGGAAGTGAGAGAAGTGGAGAAAGAAGAGATTGTTATCTTAGATTTTAAATCGGGTGACATACGAAATGAACATGCTTTTCAGTTGGAGGCTGAAAGGAGAATGGTTAAAAATTGGTACGGAATTGATGCACGTATTATGAATTTTTCTCCAAAAAGCACGAACAGTAAAGGTTATACGCTAAAAGAATGGTCTGATAAAAATGCTGCTATGGAGAAGGCAGACTGTGTATTCCAACAAGGTATGTTGAATCATATCAGAAAAGATAAGAGGTTCAAAGTGAGAAAAGGAGTGCTGAATATCAATAAGCCATACAATGAAGAGGATCATATTGTTGTATATGATATTGCTGAGGAAATGTCTAAAAGATTCGTAATATGAGTGATATTGTTATTCCTGAAGGAGATTATGTGGAAATCGTAAAACCGATATGTATCAATCCTTTTGGTGATTATTTTATTAACATCAAAAGGGGTTCAAGATTAAGATTATCGAAAGATTTGAAAATAGGGGATAAGTATGCAATATGCATACTCACATCTTATGAGAAATATGGCAAGAATGTTAATGTAGTAATGCCTATACTGGTTAGAAACACAAGAAGAGTATGAAAAGAAAAATTAGAAGAACCGGGGAGGTAATAGACGTAATCACCTTCAGTGGTTCAACTATAAGAAGCGACTATGACAAAATACAATTCTATGACAGCAACGGAAGTGTGATAAATGGGAGTTTAAATTATTATCTCGATACCCTTCCTGTGGATGATGAAAACAAAGACGTAGATTGGGAACAACGTAGATTCGATCTTGTTAAGGCTTATTCTATTGAGTTCATTAAAATGCAAGATAGAAAAGGAGAAATAGATTGCGGAGTATATGTACCGGATGTGGTGTCATGGTCTATAACTATAGCAGATAGAATCATAGAAGCAATGAGAGGAGTTAAAAATGCTTGATTTTAGAGGATACGAAAACGTACCCCGGTTTCAACTTGACCGCAGGCCGGGCAGGAGCCGACTAAAGCTGACCTGCCCGGCTTGCGGAAAAAGCCGGTGCCTCACTCCTTATATTGATGTGGCAACAGGTCAGGTTGTTGGAAACGAGTTCGGAAGATGCGATCATGAACGGACTTGCGGTTACGATAAACGACCTACTGGTAAGGATGTAGGTGACAAAGATCTTTGGATTTCGGGAAACAAGTGTATAAGAGCTTATCGTCCTCCTGTAAATCCTGACGTTGTAAATTACATACCTTTTAGCGAGTTTGAGAGGACTGTGGTTCCAGATGATAGAAACACCATATTTAGATTTTTATCGTCTCTATGGGGAAAAGAAAGGGTATCTGATGTATTCAGAAGGTATCATGTTGGAACAATGGATTTATGGGGATGGAAAGGATGTTGTATATTCTGGCAGATAGACAAAGATTTTGTATGTAGAACCGGCAAGATCATGGACTTTTATATAAAGACCGACAGCCAGGGGAATGAGATTGATGTAAAAAGAGTGAAGGAAAAAGACGGTGACAATGAGCGGCCTCATGTTATGTTTTATCACTCATTGCATGCAAGAGACTTCTTGTTTAGGCAATGCCTGTTCGGAGAGCATCTTCTAAGCCAGTATCCGGATAAGGTGGTTAATCTGGTGGAATCAGAAAAGACGGCTATTATATGCGCTGTGAATAAACCGGATGAGTTATTTGTAGCTACCGGTGGGTTGCAGAATCTAAGGCCGGAAGTGATAGATGTTTTAAAAGATAGAAAGACCGTAGCTTTTCCGGACAAAGGACAAGCATTTGAGACATGGAGTAAAAAGATAGATGGGATGATGATGAAGTCAAGGATAAAAGTATCGGACTATCTTCAAAATGTTGAAAATGTAGGAGACGGAGATGATGTGGCAGATTTGATAATTAGTAACAAGGTAAAAGAAAAATATTATGAGCCTGGACGTTTATATTAAAAGTAAGAAGAAAGAAGAGGATTGTAGATGGGTTGCAAACATCACCCACAACATGAACAAGATGGCACAAAGGATATTCGTATCAGAAAATAAAGAAACGCTGTACGATTATGTTTGGAGACCAGAAGAATTGTATAGAGAAATATATACCAATGAGATGAAGAATGTACTTACAAAAGGTATATGCATTATGATCTCCAAGAGAAAAAGTCTTTTGAAATACGAGCCAGAAAATGGATGGGGGTCTTATGATTCATTTCTTAAGTTTCTTATCGAATATAAAGAGGCGTGCGAAGATCATCCGGGTTATATAATTAAAGCAAGTAGATAATATGGAAAATTACAAAAACACTTTAAATGAGGTAGTGGTGATCGAATCGTCACCAGAAACGTATTTTGTTTACGCTATTCGTAATGCTATTCGTATCTCTAAATGTGCGTATCCGACAGCCAAGAAAGTAATTTTCAAAAGAGAGGACGTAGAGGTAGAGATCTCAGAAATGGAAACTGAAAGCAGTTTGTATGAAAAGTTTAAAGAAAAACAAAAGAATAGGGTATGGAACTTAATGAGCACCAACAACGGGTTTTAAGAGGCGAAATTTGTCCTTATTGCGGAAGGGAAACCGAGCTGGTCAATGCCGATAAAATATATAGCAGAAAAGGCTTAGGTATGGTTATGATGTGCAAACCATGCAATGCTTATGTCGGTGTTCATGAATCAGGGCCGAATAAGGGAAAAGCTAAAGGCCGGCTTGCGGGGCCATCACTGAGGTCTCTTAAGATAAGAGTCCATGCCGAACTTGATAGACTATGGTCTACGCCAGAGGAACGGGAAAGGATGTATAAAGATTTATCTGAATTTCTATCTATACCGGAAGAGTACACACATATAGGTATGTTTGGCGAGAAGACGATGGGAAAAGTCTTTCAGTTCTGTCATGTAAACAAAGAACGATCAGGTTCGAGAATAGAATGGCATAAACCTGGAGATAAGTGCCCTAATAAAAACAATCAAATAGTGTCAGGCAGTAGCGCATGTAGAGGATGTCCTGAGTATCTTCATGATGAGAAAGACGGGTATGTCTGGTGTGATCCTGATATGAGCTACGGCAGGTTGAAATAGGGCGTGAATTGCCTATCTTTGTGCTATTATTAATCAAAAAAAATATAAGCACATGGGTAGATCGACAGAGTACTACAGGACTCATCCCGAAGCCAGGAAGAAAAAGGCTAAAAAGGACAAGGAGATAAATGCCAGACCGGAACAGAAAGCCAAACGCCGAGAGCTTGGTCGTAAAAACTACGAAACGGACAAGAAGAAGGGTAAGGGCTGGAGAAAAGGAAAGGATTGTTCTCATACCAAGAACGGTCTTAGGTATAAATCAGTAAAAGCTAATAGGGGATCCAAATCGGATACGAAAGGTGACAAAAATGCAAGAGGATCTGAAAAATAAAATAGATATAAGAAGGATATTCAAAACCTCTAAACAGGTTATGGAAGAGGCGTATGAGAATATCTTGAAATACAGGCGGGGAGAGCTTATCCCCGCTAAAACCGGATACGATTATATTGATGAGGCTTTGCTTGGAGGTATTTTTCCTCAGCACGCTATTGCCATAGGAGCCCGGCCATCTGTAGGTAAATCGTATGTGGCCCAAAAGATATTGGAAAATGTGATGAATCCGATGATCAACCCGCAAGCAGAAGATTATTTTCTTGTTAATTGCGAGTTCGAAATGAATCCTCAAGATCTTCTTCTTCGTAGAATGAGCCAAGATATGAAAAAGCGAGCTCCTGAAATATTAAGAAGGCAAGATTCTAATACAGTAGAAGAGATGAGGATGTTTGAAATCCTTCAAGGTGAAATCAGGAATAATATAATATACATCGATGCTCCGTGTACGGTAAAAGAGTTTGAGGCGGCTGTGTATCATATAGCTACCAAACACAAAGACAAACGTCTTATAATATTTAAAGTCGATCATATTGCTTTGATAAAAAGAATGGGATTAGATCCTAAGTCGGCTATAGATGATTTGGTGGCGGTTATGAACGAAGCTAAATTAGTATATAAAAACATATTTTTCCTCATCATATCCCAATTCAACAGAGAGATAGAAGGAAGGATAAAAAGCCCACAAGAGCAACCTCCGCGTCTTTCTGATTTTTACCAATCTGATACGCTGGGTCAGTTATGTACGTTAATGATAGGTTTGCACAATCCTCGTAGGTACGGGCTGGATAAGTATATGATATTTGGGAAAGATTGGTATCAGACTCTTGATAGGTTTAAAACTGAAAACAAAACATCATTCAGGACAGCCGGACTTGTGTTTCATCATATACTGAAGGTAAGGCAAGTTAGTATGGAAGAGCTTACTAATACAATCCACCCAGAGATACTGCCGGGACATGGATGGATGTACGGGGAGGGCGGGACGAAGTTCGTGAACCCCAACCAGCCGCCGACGCCGCCTAAGCTCTATACTGTGGAAGACGTTACGGACAATCAGGAACAAGAGACAAAAGAAGAACAGTCATTGTATTAAAAAAAAATAAGAACCATGAGACTAACAGTAGAAGAAAACGAATACCTGATAAGTAAGTTCCTTTTGGTTCTTACTGAGTTTGCAGGGGATGAAAGAGAGATGTTTTTAATCAACTCCATACATGATAAGGCGGTGGCGGATATGAATTATCGTCTTCCGTCTTTAATAAGCAGAGAACGTAAAAGACGAGTTATTGAGCTCCTTAAAGAAGGAACCAGAATAATCAAGGACTTTTCTGGCTATGCTGGTGATATGGGTATGATTAACGAATACGATCGTCTAAAGAAAGAAATAGGAACCGTCCAAGACCAGCTTGGTGACGTAGAAGGTCAACTTCGGGCAGCAGGAGAAGTTATTAAAAAAGAACTTGATATGATTGCTGACCGAATCAAAGAAGATCTTCTTGATCGAGAACTGGCTAAAAGTAATGCCGAGGCTGAAAGAAAAGCCAAAGTAGATCCGAGATACGAAGTAGCTTTAGGTGATTACAAGGAGATGCTGGAAGTGATTTTTACAACCAGAAACAAGTATTCTACGGTAGATTCTGTACATGACGATCTTCGACAGTCGGTATCTACCGGTAGAAATTCGATTATTAAAGAAGGGTACAACAGTTAAAAACAAGGAGGGAATATGGAAAAGAAGGAATTTAAAGTAGGAGAAGTGTTTACTGCCGGACTTGTAAGATTAAAATGTGTGGAAGGTGATACATGCGATAGGTGTATATTTGAAAAATACAATTATTGTTCATGTACAGACATGATTATTGGTCCATGTGAACATATTGATAGACAAGATAACAAGGATGTTATTTTCATTAAAGCTGATTAGGTATGTACATCAATTTCAGACAACTTGCAGCATCAGACATGACTCCTAATGATCTTGCTAATCTTCTTGCCATAAAACAGAAGGATACGGTTATGATCGAAGCCATGCCGGAAGAAGATGCTGGGAGGTATATAGAGCTTGGCCTGGTTGAGAAATTAAAATCAGGCGTGATGAGATTGACCAACAAAGGAACGTCTTTTGTGAATTATATAGAGACACCGGAGATGACAGACGAGGTTCTGGAAACGTTGAAGATTATGATAGGAATGTACGAATCATATTCAAAAGACATAGGTGTCAGCAGAAAAGAAGCGGAATCCAGATTGTGTTGGTTTATGGGTAACACCTCATTCAAGAAAGAGGTCATACTTCAGGTAACGGAATCTTATATAGCAGAGTCAGGAGATTATACAATGAGCTTATGTAACTTCATATGGAAACCGCCTTCTCAGGCTTTTTCAGTCCATATGAACCTTAAAAATTCAAAGCTCTTTGACTTAATAGCTGAAAAATTTAAGATCGCTACCGAGCCTTATTTGGAGTCTAAGAAGAATAAGGAAATGGATTGGTTGTTTGCCGTATCTAAATTGCCTACGCCGCCGGCTAAAGGCAATCCGGATTATTTGTTTACCGGAAGTTCTGAAACAGACAAAGAGCGATTGAAAAACATAAAAACGTATTTATTTAACAAAATTAGAAAGCAATGGAAAAAGTAAGAATCAGAAAGATAATAGAGGATATAATTATTACTCAGTTTCTTAATTCGGAAATAGATATAGTTCATGAAGAAGATGTGACGTTTAAAGAACTTGGATTAGATTCTGTTGATCAAATTGAACTGGAAGTGATGGTGGAACAAAAATTCAATATTGTTATTATTGATTATGATATGGAGACCATCAAAGATATGACTGATCTTGTTTACAAAATAATAACAGAAGGGTATGGGAAGTGATATAATTTTATGCATGGCTTTAATAGCATCATTTGCTTTTGTTATACAGTTCTTGTTGTCGATATTAGGATCTGATCTGGATACGGATATTGACATTGATAACGCTTCTGATTTAAGCATGTCTTTGTCGGACATCATATCATTCAAAGGCATAACACATTTTATTCTTGGATATAGCTGGACTACGTACTTTTCGGGTTCCCATTTAGTAGGGATCGTAATAGGGTCATTTTTCTTTATCGTTTTGTTTTACGTATATAAGTTACTTCTTAAGTTAAAACAAGAAATGGTGTACGAATGTCCGGAAGATTTGAATGGCAGAGAGGTGGAGATAGTATTTAGATCAGGGAAGAATCATTATATGGTAAATATTTCGAAAAATGGAAGACAGGAGCAAATGAGAGTAAGATGCTTGTCTGGAAAAACTTACAAAAACGGTGACAAGGCGAATATAAAATATGAAGAAGGAGAATTAAGTATATAATTACCATATATTTAATAGAATATGAGATATGGAATTGATTTTGAAACAGAAGAAGAGGAGGATGAAGAGTATGACTGACGAGGAATTTGTATTGGATAATAAGAAAAATATTATAGTAAGAAAAAGAATATCTTATTTAAACAAAGGGGATAAAGTGTGGATTGTGTCTTCCGACGGGTATCTGCTACACACGGACGTGGTTAGAGCCGAACGCGGACGGTCTTATGTGGATATAGACGGTATCCTGTATTGGAAGCGAGGATTAGATGGCAAGCATCGTAATCGTAATAACTACATGCAGTTTGCCATGACACCAGAAGACGGTAAGAAGTATGTCGTATATTACCCGGAAGGATTTAAAGACAATGACTTATGATAGTTCCGGAAACGCATTTGCTATATAAGGAGTTTAATGGTGTGAAACGTCTTGCCATATCTTATTCCCAGATAGACACGTTTCTTACTTGTCCAATGAAATGGTATAAAACTTATGTGGAGGGCAAAAGGTCTACGGAAAAACAAGAAGCTACGTCTTATGGTACAGTTATTCATAAGACACTGGAATACTTCTTCAAGAACGGAAGACAACCTTCTGGCAAAGACCTGGGGGAAGCTATAAGTTACTATGCTTACCAAGAAGACATACCTTGGCAATCACCGGAAAATATGATGATAGCCATGAAGCAATCTGGAGAGCTTCTTGCTTGGATTGTGGATCTGTTTAAAAAAGACGGCAATAGGTTTATGATAGCTGATAGTGATCTTAATCCCTGCGAGAAACTTATCAGACACGGCGCTATAGTTGGAGTCGAAGAAGATTTTGTGCTGCCGTACCGTCTTCCTAAGCCTGTTAACATAAATGGAGTAATTCATACTCATGTGTACATAGTAGGATCGGTAGACCTTCATCTGGCTATAAAAAGCAAGAACGTAGTTCACCATTATGTCATAGATTGGAAATCAGGTAATAAGGTTTTTGATTCTAAGAAGTTGGAAACGAATTTACAGCATCCTATATATTCATTTTACATCTATAGAAAATATGGTGGAGTTCTTCCAGATATGAACATCTATTTCTTTACCAGGACCAGGCAGTACCAAAAGGTTAAGGTGGATGAGGAACGTAAAACAAAATCTATAGAGATGCTAAATGACACTTTGTCTAAAATGTATGATTTTGAAGATAATAGTGTAAAATCATTTCAAGCGTACATCCAGGGAGCAGAAGGAGCCAGGTATAGCAAGCGGCGTGCCACCCTAAGCCAGCCTGTTTCGCAAAACAAGCTACCCTGCCCGTCGGCGCTGTGTTATTATTGCGACTTTGGATTACATAACAAAAACGAATGCCCTTTCTCTTCGGATTGGGATCCGTCTAAAAAGATAAAACGATGAAATACGAGGACGTTCAAAAGTTAAGAACAAAATACCGGCAAGATCCGGAAGTTATAAACGTAGAATACATGAGAGACGTTGCTGTAAGATGCGGGAATTTCAAGAAAGCGTTTGAGCTTCAGGAAAGACTGGAGGATATATGGTTTAACTACTTAAAAGAAATACAATGAAAGAAGCATTGATAGCAGGAGCAGCGGTCTTTTTATTATCATACTTGTTTGTAACGATTCTTATAAAAATAAGCAGGGTAATAGATCGGTATAAGATGAAGAAGAAGACCGACAAAATAAAAGTTGGTCAAAGATACGAATACAAAGGCTACTTCATGGATCCATTTGAAAGAGGCAAGCATATAATCAAGATATTAGATATAAAGGAAGGGTACGCTCTGTACGAGTACGGAAAAAGCCCAAGTTTGTTATGTTCTATGGAGCTTGAAGATATTGTCGAAAGATATGTTTTAATTACTGATATAAAATAAGGGATTATGGAAAAGAAAGTCACAATCAAAGAAGGGATGGATATTTTTTACAAAAATGCAGGGAAAGGTATATGGGTCTATATTGGACTTTTTGGAAATAAAGTGCTATCCATTTTAAAAAACAAAGGTGTTATTGCATGCGAAAACGATGCTGAATATTGCGTGTTGATGGATGGAGAAGATCATTTCATAAGTATAGCAAAAGACATGAGTCACGACTATTGTTGTGAGTACGTTGTAGAAAGAGCAGAAGCCTACAGAGACTACCCCTCCAAAGGTGCTACATGCAGTGTATGCCTGTTTGAAGATAATGAGAATAAGGCAAGGGAGATGTTGAAAGAGGCGATAATAGAACTTTCAAAAAATAATATAATAGATTGTGATGGGCTTTGAACTTAGACCTTACCAGAAAGAGGCAGTAGATGCCGGGCTTAAGTTTCTTACAGGAAGATCTAAGAAGCCTGGCATAATCGTAGCCCCATGCGGATGTGGAAAGAGCCTTCTGATATCCAAGATAGCACATGAAATAAATAGACCGACATTAGTATTACAGCCCTCAAAAGAGATTCTGGAGCAGAATTATGCGAAGGCCGTATCATTCGGTTCTAAACCTACTATATATTCTGCTTCATGTGGTATAAAGGAACTGTCGGCTATGACTTATGCTACACTTAAAAGCATAAAGAAAGACGTAGCAAGGTTGAAAGATATAGGGATAGACACCTTATTGGTGGACGAATGCCACTCGGGGTATTCCCCGGAGGAAGGTTCTGAATTTATGGAGTTTATGAACGGGTTTCCAGAGGCGAAGGTGCTGGGCTTCACCGCCACTCCCTGCCGCCTCCGAACCTACAGTTCCATGCTGGAAGGGAACTATAGCAAGCTCAATATGCTGACGAAAGACGAGCATAACTTCTTCAAGAAAATAGTTCATGTGACTCAAATACAAGAACTAACTTCTCAAGGGTTTTGGTGTCCACTTAAGTACGAACGATGGTCGTTTGATGAATCGGCTCTGATGTTAAACAGTACCGGAGCCGAATACACCAACGAATCTATTAAAGAAAGTATTGTACGAAACGGCTTAAACAACTCTATCTACAAGCGCCTTCTTCAACTTATGAACGAGCGTAAAGCCATTTTGGTTTGCATGGATTCTATCGAATCATGTAATAGAATATCAGAGTTCATGAATGCCAGGATGGGAGCCATAACCGGTGTCGTAACATCGCTAACAACCAAAAAGAAAAGAGAGCAAATCATATCCGATTTCAAAGAAGGTAAGTTGAAGGTGGTTTTTAATTATTCAACGCTTGCTACCGGATTTGATTTTCCTGAACTTGATTGTGTGATGTTTGGTCGACCAACTTTCTCATATTCAACTTATTACCAAATATTAGGCCGCGCCGTCCGCATCCATCCTGACAAGAAAGAGGCGCTGATAGTTGATTGCTGCGACAACATGAGACGCTTTGGTCGGATAGAAGACCTGACAATCGAGCAATTCCCTTCTAAGGGCTGGTGTATGTTTGCCGGCGATCAACTTCTGTCTAATATAAGGATGGGTGATATTATTACCAAAGACGAGATCCTTCGTCGGGCAGCCTCGCTTAAATCTGTGAATGGAGATGGTAGGAGAGAAGACGATCTTGACAGCATAATAATGTGGTTTGGAAAATATGAAGGAATTAGATTCAAGGACATACCAGTGTCGTATTTTAGGTTCTTGGCTGAGAATATGGCAGTAAAACCAGGAGACAGGAAAGAAAAGATTATCGAATATTATAATAGGATAAAGGCATGAACAACAAGAGAAGAAAAAAAATATCGGATGTTATTAACAACGTAAATAAGTATAAAACAGATTTTGAATACATCAAATCAAAGTTATCGGAGTTGAAGTACAACATAAATTCAGCCAAAGATGATGTTGATATGATTTTAGATGAAGAGACGGAGGCGAGAGATAATATACCGGAATCGTTACAAGACTCAGAAAAATATTGGGAATCAGATCAGGCTGTAACTGATATGGAGGAGGTGGTTGATGACATGGAAAGTATTATAAATGATATAGATGATGTGATTTCAACCATAGATGAGAGCATTAAAACCATAAATGGTTCTATAAAAGTGAATTTAGTAGGAGTGATGTAAGTCCATAAAAAAACACTATAAGTAAAATTTAACATAATACGCTTGTATTAAAATTACACAATCTATATTTTTACGTCGTGTAATTTTAATACAAGCGTATTTTATTAAATAATTTAAAGGGTATGATTTCTAAAGACAGGTTATTGTATGGAGTGGTAATCAGACAGGACATTAAAACTTCCTTTATGTCATTAACTGGATTACAAGAGGCATATACAAGAAAAAGAGTGGAGATGGGGTGGAATGATAAGAGAATAGAAAATATTCTTTCGAACAAGGAGAGCGCAGAAAGGATATTTTATATTCTTAAAAAACAGAAATACATAAAAAGTGAAACCCTGAAAGAGTTTATGGATATAGTGGAAAACAACTCTTTGATAAAAGTAATGAAGTGGTATAATGCCTATAAGACTACAGGAAGAGGAACAAACAGAAATGTTATGTGTGATCCCTACATATGGGTATTAGTCGCTATAGAATTAAATCCTATGCTGTATGCAGAAGTCACTGGATGGTTAAATGATAAACTTATTTTGGATAGAATAGAGATAGGGGATAAATACAATACTCTTTCAAGGTCTGTATCAAAATTTGAAGATGTTGATTACATAGAAATGGCTGATAAATTAAACTGGATTGTATTCAATAAACATAAATATGTTTTAGATAACAGGGCAACTCAAGAGCAGTTAAAAGAACTTGAAATGCTTCAATCCAATCTTGCATTTTGTATAGAAATGGGAACCATATCTTCTTTTTCTGATTTAATAAACATGATGGGGACTATATATAAGAAAAAGTGGGGATCGGGAGCAGTATCTTCTAAAAATATAAAATCTTCAAATAATGGAAACAAGTGAATTAAGGGAAATACTTAAATTGTATGGTCTTCAGCATGATGTTGTTATCAACAAAAGTTCAAAAAGGTATTCTATTGTCTTAGATAATAACATAATAGGAACCAATCACGACAAAGAGAGGGTGGTTGTATTCCGTCCTATACCAGAAGGGAAGAACACGTTCTGCATGGAACGAGATAGGTTCTATACGGAGTTTGAAGAGGCTTTTGATGATGATAAGGCTATAGAAGTCGTAAGACAATATTTTGAAAACAACAAAAACAGAAAGTCATGAAAGAAAACGAAATATTTAGGTTGAAAGGCAGAATCGCTATATCCAACCTATCACGTGAAGACAAGGATATGATAAATAGCATCCTTGATGGTGTCAATAAAAAGGATGAAGAGGAAAAAGGATATGTCTATACCGTGAGAGTAAAACTAAACAACGGAAAGGTTGCACATGCTACTTTATTTTTTAAAGACAAGAAAGGTCCCACATTTGAAGACTTAGAGAAGGAGCTTGATGATATGGGAGTTAAAAGTGATGATTATAGCAATAACGGCATAATTATCATTAACCGCATTGTTATGAGCGGAGAAGAATTTGATCGCTTTGCAAAAGAAAAATGATGGACTATATTATTATATCAAACAATTAAAACGACGATAAAACAATGGAAAAGATGGATGATATTATTATCCCAAAGGGGGAAAGAGTGGTTATTAACAAAGATGTTCATGCTTATAAAACATTAGTAGCCCAAAAAGGACTTAAGGTTGTGTGTGAAAAAGATATCAAAAAGGGAGATAAGGAGGCTACGCTGTCGTATGAAGGTCGTATGGAAATCGATATACCAATTGAATATATACTGAAGAGTAATAATATCCTTTTCAAAGAGGGAGAATTACTTTTTGTTAAAAAGGATTATTCTTTTAAAGATAACATTGTTCCTGGAGGAGCTATAGTTGAGTTGGCGGAAGATGTCTATAATGTAGATGTTATGGCTGTCATATATTATGAAGGGGGAAAGACTTGTATGCCATTAGAATTATTAGAACCTGTTAGTTCAGAAAAAGGCAATAGTGAAAAAGAAGGGAAATCAGTGAAAAATGACATCATTGATGATAAACTACGATGGGATTTGCTTCCGATGGAAGAAATTGAGGATATTGTAAGAGTCTATCATGCCGGAGCCAAAAAGTACGATCCTAATACTTGGCAGAACCTTGACAACGGATTTGAACGGTACCGTGCTGCGATGTTTCGACACCTGATGGAATACATGAAAGGGGAAAGAGTGGATTCCGATACAGGATGTTTTCATCTTGCACAATGTGCATGGAACTGTATAGCTATGCTGTGGTATGACAAGCATGGAAAAGGGTTGATACCATTAAACAAGGAGGAAAAGAAATGACAATAGAACAACTAAATTATTTATTAAGAAAAGAGCTTTATGCTATAAAAAACCATAAAGACAATATTGATAGAATCAAAAAAGAATACTTTGATTCCAATTATGGGTTAAAAGAAGGAGATAAGATCCGTATTTTACACGAAACAGGAGATGAAATGATAGGCTTCTTGAAAAAAGTTGAAGTATGTGAAGACGGAGATCTGTACTTGACAATCCAAAAACAAAACGAAAAAGGTGACAGAGGCAGAGGAACATGGAATATGTATCTATCATCAAAATCAATTAAAATAGAAAAATTATTAGATTAATAACGATATGATTAGAGCAAGATTTTACATTAAAAAATCCGACTGCGGTAACGACTACCGTCCAGTCAAATGGCCTATAAAATATCCATATTGGTGTAGTGCAGAATCCAGTAATTCATTTGTATTGGTGGCGTATGCTGAAGATGAAGACAGCATAAAAGAACTGTGGCCGGAGGCGTATGATATTAATGTCTTAGAGAAAGATACCGAAATTAGATTCACATTAAGATTCCCTAAGCCGGAATGGTATGAATTATATGAAGAAATGTATGACACATTTGTGTGGATTACAGACACATGTCTACAAGATGGTAAGATAAGAAAAGTAAAAGCTAAAATAGAAGATTATGATGGTACTTTATTAGCCGACACCCCTAACCGGTTCACTCCTTATACGATAGGGCATCAAGTTTTTAAAAGTAAAGAAGAAGCTTTGAAATATGCAGAGGAACAGAGAACGGATTTAATTAAGTCTCTTAAGTTGCAAATACACGAACTTGAAAATCTAAAATTTAAATGCGATGATTGAATAATTTGATTATTTTACAAATAACGATTACATTTACGATATAAATCATTCAAATGAGATTAGTTGAAAGGCATATAGTTAAAGACAACCGGCTTGAGGATATTTGCTTCAAATCCGGCTTGTTATATAATTATGTTCTTTACAACATTCGTCAAGGAATCTTTTCAGGTAACTATTTAAAGGAATTTGATTTATCAAACAAACTTTGCAAAGAAAACCAATTCGATTTCAGGAATTTACCTAATCATGTATCCCAACAGGTGATTAAACAGGTATTTAAAAACATAAAATCCTGGATAAAACTCAAGAAGGATTTTGAAAAGAATCCTTCTAAATACGGAAATCATAGACCTCACCTTCCATCATACAAACAAGGTAAGAAACAAAACATGGTTGTTTTCACCAACTGCAATTGTAGGGTAAAGGGTGATAATTGTATTTATTTTGTTAAAGATATAATCAAACCTATCAAAACAAATGTAAAGAAAGACGAACTAAAACAAGTTAGAATAATCCCTCAAGCTACATGTTATGTAGTAGAGGTAGTTTATGAAAGAAAGGAAACTGATCTTGGTTTAAACAAAGACAATTTTCTTTCGATTGATTTAGGATTGAATAATTTATGTTCATGTATTAGTAATGTAGAAACTAATTCTTTCATTATAAACGGACGGGTTATGAAATCAGTAAATCAGTGGTACAATAAGAAGAAAGCTAAGTTGATGTCTTTTGTTGGTAATAAGGGAACTTCAAATAGAATAAGAAAAATTACTTTGTTTAGAAATTGTTGGATAGAAGACAAATTGCATAAAATCAGTAGATACATTGTAGACTTTTGTAAATCTAACAATATAGGAACAATCATCATTGGATTAAACAAAGAATGGAAAAACGAGATAAATATCGGTAAAAGGAATAACCAACATTTTGTTTCTATTCCTCATTCTAAATTGATTGATAAGATTGTTTACAAAGCAAATCTTTTAGGGATAGAGGTAATTACTCATGAGGAATCTTACACATCAAAGATTGACCATCTTGCTTTTGAACCTCTAAAGAAACAAGAATCCTATTTAGGGAAAAGAAAGAAACGTGGATTATTCCAAAGTTCCGTTGGAAAGCTAATTAATGCTGATATTAATGGAGCTATAGGAATAGCAAGAAAAGTAGTCGGTGATTCTTTCATTGGAAAGATAATCGATAGTGGATTTGTGTTTAATCCGGTTAGAATAAATATTTTGTGATATAAGGTTGAATCTAATGAATAAAATGAATAATTTTAATAACATTAACTACGCAGCAAAAGCCAGAAGAGCTTATTTGATAAACAATTTCGATAAGATTCTTAACAGCCTCAACACGCTTCATTCAACGGTTGAGACCATGACGTTGTTCGTAAACGACCAGGCTTATAATTACATTCTTAAGCTAAAGGAGGTAATTAAAACCAGTCCTATGTATAAGCACAATATCAAGCGTCTTTTAAATGACATGGACAAAGAGATAAAGAGGTACAATGCTTCTATCTACTACATAAATAAAGAGCGTAGTGAGGTTATAGCTGATATAACACAAGCGATGGAAGATTGCCTCATGCCATACATAGACGATCTGGCCGGCGCTATAAGGGCAGCCGTGTGGTCGAGGGGTGTGTCCGAGGAGCGGACGGAAGCGGCGGTACTGTCCCTAATCGTATCCTCCTTGGCCACGACATCAGGCAGACTTATCTCAGGTGGATATCAGATCATGAAAGAAATGGGTGGAGGTCAAGGTGGTAATCCATTTACGTTTATGAGCATTGATAAGATAAGACACTTATCTACATCATTATCTGATGCTATTACCGGTGGAGAAATAGCTCTTGAAGAAAAAGAAGCCAATGACATAACTAAGGCAATGGATGTTTTTATTGAGAAAATGTCTGATTCGGATATTGTTGATAAGGTAATCAGCATACTCGAAGAGGCAGAATCTAAAAATAAGGAGGAGCGATCGTGAATTATTTGGATGGGTATGTAGAAGAAGTTCTTTCTGAGCCGTACTATGACGATTATGGCTCTGGGGTTTTTAGGTGGTGGGTGAAAGTGTCTTACATTTGCGAAGGCATAGGAGCTGTCACTACCTTAATGTTTGATACGAGAGAAGAAGCAGAGGCAGTAAAACCAGGTTACAAATTTTTATGTTGAAAATAATATGAAATATTTTGTTTTATTGATGGCACTTGTGTTATCATCATGTTCGCGTGTTAATCATGTTAATGACGGATGGGTTATATATGATCTACGTCCTTTAGATGGTGGATGTATAATGTATTATGGTGAAGACGAAAGAATTTCAATATTTTATAATAATAATAATAGGCTTATAAAATTCGTTGGATACCAAGGGGAATACAATATCGGAGATTCTATTAAAATCGTAAAAGTGAAATAATATGGAAAATAATTTAAAACTCGTATGTCCAAAATGTGGCACCCCTCACCAGCCTCATTCTCCGCACACGATGGATGTAGATGGATTTGAAAGGTGTGAGATAAGAACGGTCATGGAAGACAGGGGATGGTGCTACGAATGCTCTTTTTGGCAAAATATGTACGACAAACACAAAGACGATCCGGGATGGGTTAGGATAGACGGTGAAAGCTGGGTGCTTAAGCCTATGGTGGAAAACGTACCGAGCGGATGGAACGGCCTTGGATGTGGTGGAAGAAAAATGTATATCAATATTGAAGGGAAAGGCATTGTTGTATCAAATAACTGCTGGTGTCAAGGTGATGTTTCGGACGCATTTAAGGAACTGATGCCTGATAATGCTACTTGGGCTACGAAGGAGGAATTTGACAAAGCTCCTGTAGTAGGATATATTATAGAAGGTATTGGTTTAGTTTTCACAGATAGGGAAGGTCATAAAGCTAATGCTTAGGAATCTATTTCATATTCCTCTTAGAATAGTTGAAAGGAAATCAACTAATGGGGAAGTAAGAAAGAAGAAAAGAAGGTAAAGGTAGTGGACTCTTGTTACAAGAAACGGTTTTAACAATTATGGCACCAATAGTTCTTGGTGCCATAATTATTTTTTATTTAAACTCATATCGCAATTGTTTGGTACAACATAAAAGAAACCGGTTCGCTATCATCCCTGACTGAGAACCGGTAAGAAAACAATTTCAGAAAAAATAAACCTACATAACCTTTAAAGTAAGAACAAAAAACGTACAATCTACTCTTTGACGATGCTAATATAACATATTGGAATCATACAAAAACAATGCAAGTCCGATATTCTTCGTCTATTTGTAACTAACATCATCGTCTCCTTCTGAATCAGGAGTGGCGCCGATGAAGAACATCATTGACTTGTTGTTCGTCTGCTGCCACCAATTATAGGCGCGTGCTATGTCTTCCGGCGTCTTGATGTTATACCATTGTTTGATAAACGTCTGTTTGGCGAGTTGCCTAAATAACTTAGACTCTCCCTTGTATGTACCGGATGTTACTTTATCAAGTGAATAATTCCTAAGATCGGTAAGATCCTTCAGTTTTCGCCCCATAACAAACGGATCGTTAATGATATCTACCACGTTAAGCTCCATAATAAACGGCATCTGTGAAGCTATTTCGTTTATGGTTCTGAATCCGACATAGGATCCAAATTGAGTAAGCCAACTTTCTTCGTTTTCATCATCATCACGCCATCCGGCAAGAAGCATAGATACGGCTTGCATGATAAGAAACGTGCCGGCATAGACACTGAGGCGTTTGAGATTAGTTTTTTCTACCTCATTCATATTGTCTTTATTTTCGTTCCAGGCATCTATGATGTTTTTCATACCAGACTCGGAAGCCAGGCTAAATGTTTTGGCTATCATATTCTTTAACGTAATTGACAACCCTTCCTCTTCTTGCATTGTCTGGAAATTGAAGCCACGTCTTTTCCACAGACGTTGAGCTGCCAGCACCAGCCAGCCTCGGTGGGCGGTCATGAACCTGGCTATCCAGTTGCGCGATGCGGCAGTTCGGTTTTCTTCATTCAAAGATCCGTTACATATCTGCGACAAGCTACGGACTTGATTCCTGGTTATAGCCATCTGGGTTTCAACTTCCTCAACAGTAACACCCGATCCCGGCTTTACAACCACCTTTCCATCCACGACGTCTACCATACTCCATAAAGTACGATCTTTTAATGCGTTCCATTCTCTTTTTATGGTACTCTGTTCTTTACCACGTTCTTTTTCCATCTTGAAATCCTGGAACGTGTAGAACCGGCCTTTATAGTATCGCACGTTATCCATAGTGGCAATCATAACCTGCGGATCAAGAGGGTAGTTCAGGATTTCCATAAAAGCATACATCGGTGAACGCATTAAGGTCCTGGCCACTCTATTGTATCCGGCACCATACATTCTGTTTCGTATGTTGAAAATACCCATTCTCTCACCTATGACATATAATTTACTTTTTCTATCTATGTCTCCGGTTTCTGCTATACAAGATGGCGCAAGGCGTGAAAACTCAGCCGATGCGTATTTAAGGGAGTCTTTGCTTATATACTGTCCTACGGCAGATTCCATGATGAGGTTGATATGACCTGTTAAGGCGCCGGTAGCCGCCACAAACGGAGACAGTGCCAAGTTCATGACCGACATAAACCTTTCAACAGCCATCATAATTCTTGTAAGGTCTACCGTATATCCTCCGATGTTCACCGTAAGTTTTTTGGTGTTCATCCTAATGCCATAATAATGATCGTTGAAGAAGTCCCTGAACATCTGATATGCTTGGGTTGCTTCAGCCTTTTTACCACCTTCAAATTGTTTATTCAGTAACATCTGCTCCAGTCCTTGAGCGAGCTCTATAGACTTCTGCTTTTCGTTGTATAACGATGACTGCATCATAAGCATCGAATAAGAGTAGCCAAAATCGTGAGATACATCATCTTGGTTCTCCAATTCATATATGTAGTATTTAGGTATAGACCTAAGTCTGTCTTCCGGATCATACACTTCTCCTTGCCTGGTTTTACCGTATAGAGAATCGTCTACTCTGTCCAGGCACAGATCTGATACAAAATTACGAACCGTATTTTTGAAGTTAATACCCAATCCTTCTACACGTTCTATGTCTTGTTTGGATATCTGTGGAATAGCATACAGGTTCGGGCTCTGCTCTTTGTATAGATCAAGGGATTGTCTTTTTATTTCCTTGAGTTTTTGAATCATATTCCACTGCTCTACGTTTTTAGTAGCAACTTCATTACCGTCAGCATCATACTTGATACCAAAGTCATTGAAATACGATTCATCACGATATAGGCTTTTCTTAGGCATTCGATGACCATACCCATGATCTTTTACATAATCAGGATTACGGCCGCTATTTTCGGCTTCAGATTCAGCCACCCATGCCCTTGCAGGATCGAAAGACAGGTACGATATGTCCATGCCATAATCTTGGGTGGATGTACCATTTTGTACGTCCTTAACCATCTGCGCCACATCTATCTCACCTCGACCAATTTTGTCGATCATAGCCGCATATCCGGTAGGCGCCATGCGTTTATAGTACGAAAAGACCTGGCTCCTGGCAAATTCATTAACAATAGCATTGGCCTCTTCTATGCCCTCCTCTCTTGTATTATTTAAAAATAAGCTGGCCATCTTAGCATTAACAGCATTCCTAAAATCTCTACCGTCTAATTCTTTGCTTATACCAAGCTTTTCTGACAGGTAATTGGTTTCAGATACGGTAAACAGATATCGGTTATCAGCAGCCTTAAACAGCTTATCCCTTAAAGCCTGAATCCTTTTTGCTTTCTTCGCCGTAGTATGACGTTGTACGAACTTCCATTCCACTTCCTTGGAGTCAGCAAGAGCATTTAAATAAGACTGATTTACTTCGTTTTCAGCCTTACTGCTTTTAGTAAGGTACTTATCAATATCTTCAAGACCCACCATCTTAGCATAATCTATTAAGATAGCGTAATCGGCTTCAATAGCTTCAGATGCGGCCCTAAAAGCATCTCTTTCAGATAAGGTAAATGTCGCTTCATTAATTTCTCCGATATCAGCCACATCTCGGTTGTTTCCGATTATTTCCTTGATAATGGCCTTATTTTTTTCTATATCTTTCACAACAGAATCCACGTCAGTCGCATCTCTATCACTTGTCGTAGAACTAATGATATCATGCGCCATTTTGAGATACGAAGCCTTGTTATTTGATTCGGTACGTGCCGACTGTTCCGATTCTACATCATTCCAAAACCGATCATTAAATGACAGGTGACCTCCCAACATAAGTGTCTTCAGCGCAGCTCCTCCTCCCGACTCGTTCTGAATCGTTCTCAATTTTTGCAAAAACGATTCTGATACGGCATTAGTAACATTATTTGATTCCTTTCTCCAAACTTCATTTATAGCTTGTATTTCTTTGGCCATCTTAAGTTGGTCGCCGGTTTTTTCCACTCTCCTGGTTCCTACATATATGTATTCTGAAGCTGCTTCCTTACGTTGTTTACGAAGCAGTCCTTCTTCTTCGTAATTGCTGCTTTTAAAATAGGCAACTTCATCAAAATTACCACCGCTATCAATAAAAGGCTGCCTCAATATCCGTTTTTGCCTGGATAGAGCATTAAGGTATTCTTTGGTTGTTTGAGAAACCGGATGCCCTAATTCTTCTTCAGCCTTTTTGTATATGGATTCCATTCTTGTGGCATAACTTTCGCTAAATTCCAGTTCCGAATTTTCAGCATCCCACTTTTCCATCTGTTCCGTATAGATCTTTTCCTGCTCGATGGTAAAAATATCGGTATTAACCCTATCAGACGATGGCTTAAATTTAGCGTTTTCAGTAACCGTATTTCCATCCTTGTCAACTACTTCTCTTTTAAATACGTAATTACGGTTATTGTCAACCACATCACCAATTTCTTCTTCTGATATCTCTATGTTCATGGCAGTCGCAAACGCTCGCATCTGCGCCAGCTTCTTATTACGATCGTATTTAGCCATATCAAGAGCACTACGAAGGTAATTGGAAGTTTTGCCGTCTACTTTCTGAAGCAGTTTTTCAAATTCAGATTTGTTAAAACCATGCTTTTTAGCATATGCCAGGAAGTCGGATATGGCGGGCTGGGCATTCACCATCGCATTGTAATTGTCTTTGGCAATCATAGCTCCAAGAGCGTTATTGAACGGACTGGAAGAATGCTCTAATATACCGAACCACCTACTTATCCAAGAGACATCATGTTGAACTTTGTCAAAAAATTCTTTTACTCTCTTTACCTTATCTGCCGGCACATGAAGTTCGTTCATTAACTTATCAAGCAACGTACTTTCATCAAGGTCTTGTACTGATTTAATATCAGATTGAATACCATTAATGTCGGCAATGACGGTATTGATCCTATTTGTATAATCCTGCTTTTCACGTTCATCAAATTCGGTACTTCTGTTACGGATATATCCTCGAAGATCGTTCATGATCGGAAGAACCTGATTGTTGATAATATCTACGTTCTTTCGATCATTGGTATTGAAGTGAAGCTTACCGTCTTTGGTATCACCATGAAGGATGGTGTTCACCACATTGCTTAAGTATCTGACCTGAGCTTCGGCTGTGGAGATCATGCTGTTCATGGCAGCCGCCATCTCATTCTTGTCTATTTCGGTCTCTACCTTATTTATCTTATCTTCTATGGTCTTAAGCTGCGCAAGGGTCATAGACGTAGTTACAGCCCTATCAGAGCTTATCTGACGTAAGTCTCTTAATGTTTTTCTTAGCGATCTGATCTTAGACTCAAGAAACTTGTTCTTGTTCATAGAAGAAAGGGAGTATAATGTAAAGTCATTATCCTTTAACAGAGAAGTGTCAAATCCTTTATCTATGTCAGTAATGGCAAGATCACGAATGTTTTTAATAACGTTATTCAAATCTTGTCTTTGGGTTGATAAAGCTGATTTAAGCCAGCTTACTATTCCAGAGAAAAGCCGCCGGACGCGCCCCAGGAAGGAGGTGGGCTCTACCGGCGCCTGTGCTGTGCCGGTCTGCATCTCCCTGGCGAGGATCTTTCCAAGAATTTCTCTCCTAACAGCATTATCAAGCTCAGCTCCTTCATACGCTTTACCGTATGTATTATAATACTGACCTGCATACTGGTTCCACTCTTCCGTACCTTCTACATCTTGCAGAACAGCCTCAACAGCATTCTGATCTCTGTATGCCTCTACAAGGAAGTGGGCTGTTTCTTCTACTAAATCAGATAAAGTAGCATCTTCACCAACTGCTATTACGTTATTGGCAATATCCGCCAATGCCTTAGCAGAAGGTTCATGCCCGTATTTGGTTTGGTACTTCTCTATATAATCGGTCATACCTATGACACTAACGCCAAGAGTTTTCAGTATCTCGACAATAGAATTTCGTTGATCACGTTCCTGCCTGCTATAATCTGATACGATCTTAGCTTTAGTATCAGCATAAAGATCGTTGTCTTCTAATATGAATGAAACTACAAGCGCATCAAAATGATCGTACTTAACATCCAATTCATTGTATCTTCCTGACTTGAGATCGTTCTTTATCTGCTCCTTGCTAACCCTCTCCGTTCCTCCGGTAGCGAGCCTCATAGTTACCTTACTATTATCCAACGAGCTTATGGTTATCATACCTTGGTCGTTCATGGAAACATCGGAACCAAAATGATTACGGAGCTCGGTGTAGGATAATGCTGAATTGAAAAGTCTAATTTGTCCTGTATGTCCTTCTCCTGTAAGATAATAGCTCCTTGTTTCAGGATCGAATATCTTGGATCCGGACAAAAGACCTTTCTTTATAAGGTAGTTAATTATCCCGCCTTTCGTTGATAAAGAAGTAGAAGCAGAAGCGGTCATGACCGGTATAAAAGACTTGGGATTATTAAGAACATACTTTCCAGCCTTGTAAGTAATGTCTGCCACGCCATCCACGGTAGATTCTTGAACGGTGCCGGATAAGAATCCTATTCTAATATCATTCCCGCCAGAGCGAAGAGCTTCTCCGTAATCTTCAAATAATTGACTACGATCGTTCATGAAAAACAAACGAGGCTCTCCGGTCTGATACGTTACACCCACAGGATTAGAATCTGTTTCTGGTAGCTCTTCTGGGCTAAATATCTTAAGACCGTCTTTTATAACCATATAATTAACACCCTTATCCTGTACCATAGATACGGGGGTGAAGTCCGAAGATATAGTATCTTGTAGATACTGACCGGCGTCTATTCCAGGTCCTTCCGGTACGGAAATACTTGACGGAACCATAGCATCCACCAACATAATATTATCACCCAGATCTTGGCTGTAGAATCCAAAGCCCGATTCTCGGATTTCATAAGGTGCATCTGATTTTGACACAAGAACAGGATTACTCATCTTAGAAGCCTTATCCAGCACCCTTTCTCTATAGGCTTCCGGAATAAGATCGATGTTGGATTTTACCTTATTATAAGCCGGTTTGTTGATAGGCACTCTCTTTCTCCAGTCGCCAAAAGCCTTTAAGAACTTATTAGAAAATACGGTTTTAAAAACAGTAGTAGCCCGCTCCCTATTTTCCATAAGAGGAATAGATGCTATTTTATCAAACAACATAGACCTGTCCCCTGATCTGGTAGAGACAGAAACAACTTTCTTTTTATTATCTCTTTTAATAATACACGTTGACGCCATAAGAATTTATTTTGTTTTGACACAAAGGTAATTAAAAATCAGGCACATGATAAAAACAAAGCCGTCTAACTTCCCAGTCTGACGGCTTAATATACATATGAAAAAATAATTATAATCTGACGTAAATCGTCAAGTTACGCTTACGCATTATATTTGTACCCATTTCTATGAATAAACCTTCCTGATTCGAACCTTTCCACATCATCCGGTCCAATAGGTCCGCAGTCTTCCCTCCTTGCCTCATACCACAGCCCCGGCTTACGGAGCCGGCAGGTTATGACGTATTTAAAGCAGTTGTGGGTAAAATGGAATACGGAGCCTACTGGGAAATACCTGGTAGTTTGAAACACTATTCTTTTTCGTTTAGTATCAAACACTATATCTCCTACTACCTTAGTCACGTAATAGCTTATGCCATTTAACGTTTCATCTGTTTGTGGTATCCAATAATAACCTTTTGCCATGCCACAAATATACGAAAAAGTCGGATAACTCACGTACCCGACTTCATTATTTGTTTAAACATACCAATTCCGTTTATTACAATATGACCGCTTCGCATACGACCATTATTATGATTGTGTAGAAAATTGAAACCACTTTCTTTTTCCTGTCTTTCAAAAGAACTAATATCCTTTCCTCTACGAGCTCTTCCAAAAGCTTTCTTGAACAACTTGCCTCTAAAGGTCTTGACGAGGATCTTGGTAGCGTTATTGCCGGCTTTTACCATTGTTTTCCTTGTCTGGTCCTCCGAGACAAAACTGCTTCGGAAAACATACGATGCTGCTGCTTGTATATCTTGTTTAGTCATCATATGCCAAACATTCCTTTCAGAATACTGATCTTTATTCCGTATATCAATTTCATCTCATCTCTATCATATACGCCAAAAAAGGATTCACTGGGATCCTTTGGATTTACGCTCAGTTGAATTATACAATTGTAAAGATAGACCTTAAGTTCATAATTATCAGAGTATCTATCCCGTATGGTTTCAAATGTCTTAATTAATTCTTCAACAAGTACTCTGCTAAATGAAAAAGGTTCTCTACAATTACCTTTAAATATGATATGATTTAAATCATTGGTATTATCAAATTCGTACTCTACCCGACTACTGTTCATCATATCATAAGTGATTGACTTTTTGATTTTAAACCCCATGTTGTTTTGTTTTTTAGTTAATATAGATCTTCTGAATACAATTGTTCTCTAATGGCACTCCTATCTACTACCATTTCCTGATTATTGCTCTTAACAAGTTCAGATGCTTCCTCTCTTGTTAAAAACCGATTCTTGCTTGTCAAAAATCCTTGAACACTGCGGTTTTTATGGGCTATACCGTATGCCGCAAGTTGCGATATTATGGAACAATGCCTCAATCCACAAAATACGGTTCCGGATGGTATATTTACTGGACCGTGAGGCTTGTTCTTGTGATCTTGAACCCATATAGCTGCGCATACAACAATTTCCTTATCACACATAATTTACATATTTAAAATACCGTTTTTACCAATATGCTTCTTTTCTTCTTCAGTAGGCCATTCTTTCTTGAACTTACCGTGCCACGTTCCAGGAACTACCACCACTTCGCCTCCCTTACTATATTCAATAGCGGCGCATTCAGAACAAAGAGGCTTGCCTTCATATCCCTTTAGCGACTTATCGTAAATACGATTCTTACAAGGTCTTATAAGAGCCCAGTAATATGATGTGGCTGTATTATCTATACAGCCACACTTTGAACATACAAACAAACTCATCCCGCAATCTCCCAGTCATTAGACATAATATCATGTTCGGTTGGATTCCAATTTGATGCTACTTTTTGACCTGTATCTATCATCAATATATTTACGTCAAACATACAGATATACTTTTTACCCCAATCGATTCTTTTTATCTTACGACCTAATTTAAGCCGTTCTAAAGCCTGTTCGAATGTCATGCCATGACGAGGCAGTTTGAGATACTTTTCAAGTCTGTCGGCAGCTTCATTTGGTGTATGGCCATCGTATTCGAAAGCAGTTTCTCTTTCAGGAACATCAAACAAATCCCAGTATTTGCTTTCATAGTGATTAGATACCTGACCGGTAGGTAGGATCGCCATCACAATAAACCAATCATCAGAACCGAAGCATTTTTCTCCATCGCTGTGTCTCCTTGATTTGCAAACTTCAACCTGTCCGTTTCTGACTAATAGATTAAAGAAGGCAGCGTTATACAACATGCGATACCGATACAATTCATTGAAAGTGTGGTATCCGTCAGAGACTTCTCCCACGTCTACAGGCTTCTTGTTTTGAATACTACCCAAAATATTCTCTATATAGAGCTGTGTTTTATACATACCCATTTCGGTGTGGCCGTATTTGTTCAAGATATTATTGACATCGTATTGTATATTAAAATCTTTTTCAAATTCTACTTCAGGATGATTAGGATAGTAGCAATCTACTGATGCTTCTAACACAGACTTGATATGCTCTACTATTCTCGTGGCATCATCATGTTTTAAGAAATTCTTGAATCCCTCAACGAATTTAATATCTTCTTCGATTGTTGATTCGAACTCTTCTTTTGTCATTACTCTAACCACATCTTTAAAATCTTTTAATTCCATGATTTGTTTTTAATTAATTGTTACTATACTTTCTTTATCCTACAATACAAACCCCATAAGAACTCAGCAGAAAAACCATCCCATACATTATTCTTCTGCCAAAGTTCTACTTTGTTAATAAACCAAGACCATGTGGGACCCTCATATGAAGAATCAGATGATTTTCCCAATCCGATTTTCTCTATTTCATTCGCTACATCAGAATAAGGATCTAAATCGACTCCCCTAATCATGTTAATAATATCATCCTTATCTAACGTAAATTGAAACTGCTCCTTGTTAGTAGGCGGATCTTGATTCAATTTACCAGTCGCAAACCATTCTCCATCATGATACAATTCGGTAAGTTTCTTTACCTTATTTTTAAGAAAAGAATACTCTTGTATGACTTCTATAAAATTAGCTTCGTTAGCTTTACCCTCTATGAAGATAACGGTTTTGCTTCCAGGTCTATGATCGTCTAAGCTTGCCGGGATTCCCAATATCGTCCATCCTTTAAACTCGGCTATCTTAAAACGCATAACGTCAAACACCTTATAGAAATCATCACAATCTACAGATTCTATTACCTTAATATCCTCTTCTGTGAATTTACCTCGTATCGGAATAGCGTAATGACCAGGGCAGCCATCGGTTCCGAAATATGCGATTCTAACCACGATATTTACAATATTTTAATTTATTTTGCTAAAACATTCATATAACATGGCACATCTACCACATCTCTTCTACGAAGTCCCTTATCAAAATAGGAAACCATATAAGTATTTTTACCTTCGTGATCAGGTCTGGGATCAAAACATTCAAAAACGAATCTTGTTATACCTTCCAAATGACCAAGCATGAAAACAAATTCGCCACTGTATCTTTTATTAGCCAATTCTTCTACAGTCATAATCTGTCCCCTCCTAATCCTGAATTGATGCTAACGTACTTAACACGGACATCATTTCCACGTCCAAGCTGACCCCAGCCGGGCGATGGCGTTCCCTTAGCCGGAGCAGGGACAGCCCTAAGCCGAGACCAGTCCTGCTTTTGCCTCATGGCTTCAGCCTCTTTGTAATACCGGTTACACAGTTCTTGATCTTCGTAACCAACGTAATCTTCCTTATTTTCCATATAGAATACTTTTTCAACAAAAGTACGACATCCATGAATTAATTAGATTTAAAATAAAACAATATGAATTAAAATAAAAATCCGATACGTTAAAATCGCATCGGGCCTGGTATTGAAAAAAAAATAGGTTCAGATCTTGGGTAAAGATTCGAGCCAATTTTTAACATCTTTATATTTAGGGTCTTTGTCTATTCTATCTTTCAGTTCATGCAATGCTGAGTCCATAACCGTATTCGGTACGCCAATCAACTCTCCTATTAAATACAATGGGGTTTTATTCGATTTAGATTCGTGTGCTATATTCATATCCAAAAAAAAGTTATGTGAAACAAACCGGCCACGGGTATTCTATTGCCCGCCGACCGGTATAATATTTTTATTCCTTTTTTTCCAAACGGGAAAAACGGGAATGCGGGAATCATATTTTTTACTATGGCTCCCGCACCACCGGAAGGACCTGGATCTGGATCTCAGGTCAGATCCTTCCAGTTTATTTTTTCGCCGAGGTAATCTTGCACGGCAAGCCATCTTATAAAGGCTACTCCTTCGGGAGCATCCGGATCATCCAAATACATTAACGTAGCTTTCACCAACTCGTTCTCACATTTGAAGACCTTCGGAAAACCATCCGAATAGTACATTGCAAAGACATATTGGACATCGCCCCATGTCGCTTTATCCGGCTTCTTCGCTCCGCACTTTTCAAAAATATCTTTTATTTCCGGCTGCTTCCAGATCCTCTTGGATCCATCGACGTTGACCATCTTCTTTACCGCCTCATCAGCGAGAGCATTAGAAAAATGGTAGCCGTAAGTATCTACATATTTCTGATAAGCTGGATCCTCTGCGTCTGCTCCTCAATAAGAACGACCTCTGCCACGTCCGCGACCTCTACGCATCTGAGGTCCGTCACCGTAGTATCTGTCGTCTCCATAGTAATCGGTCGGGTAGGATTCGTAACCCATCCTCCGGTATCCCCGGTCCTCCATTTCATGACGACGTTCGCGCTCTTCGAGCCTTCTTTCCCTTTCTTCCAGCTCGTTTTCGCGCTCTTCCATTTCTTTCATCTTCTCATGCATACCGTAATGGTCGTAAATACCACCACCGTACCCCATGTACGTCCCATCAGAACGCCGGCTTCTGCCTCTGCCTCCACCTCGTCTGTCTTCTATCTCGTCATATCCAGGATATTCTCTGTGTCCTGAATTTAAATCATATACTATCATATTATACTTATTTCAAACGTTCTACAATTAACTTCTTTAAATCTTCGAATGAATCAGTAAGGTCATTCACCTTATTTTCTATACCAGCTATTTTACGATCCTGCTCTCTCGTTTGTTTGAATGCCGGATTGATGTCTTCTAATATAGATTCACAAGCCTCTATCTTGGCACGATGGGCATCTACGCTGTTTATTATGTCTTGACTGGTGTTTTTTATAGCATTCAGTTCGTTCATAATCGGATCTATGCTGGTAGATAATGTTATGCCCATAGCCTTAGCCACATTCTGGGATTCCGGGACCGTATAGGTCTTGGTTTCGCCAGTGAGCTCTACCGTCAGATCCACCACGCGGGTCTGCATCGCCTGATACTGACCTGGCTGAGGAGGAAGATACCTGGGTTCGGATACGGCTACTACCTTTCCCAATTCGTATTTAGGTACTGTATTAGTATCAAGGGTATGTACCTGAAACCCTTTCTTCAAATCTGAAAACATGATCAAAATATTAGTTAGGTGAAAATAGGGTGATGATCTTCATCACCCTACTGAAATCATTTACCTGCTTTAACTTCAGACGCCTGGGCTGCCGCTACTGGAACACAGCAATCCATTAATCTTAACACGCCACGAACTTTATTGAAGTACAGAAGGCGTTCTGTGCCATTTACCATAGCAGCACCCGTTACAGCTACGTTAATAGGGTTCACGACATTCACTCCCGTAACCGAGCAACAGGTGTCGGCTCCTACTGTTGAAACTGTGCTGTTTGCCGGGACCGCAATCTGTACCGGTAGAGCACTTCCGGCTGTGGGGACTACTTGCCTTATCTTAAGAAGGATAAGACCCTCACACGGAAGGGCGATCCAAGCCCGTGGGTTAATACCGAAGATTGTATTTGTCGTACTGACAATAACATTCTTCGTAACCATCTCATACAACGATCCTATTTTAGAAACACAAGCCATATTAGCCTCCTTTCTTAATAAAATCAGACAGCAGCGTTGTTATTGCAACATCCGTTGTTACATCCACATCCGTTATTGCAGCAACCTCCTCCGAATACCTGTCCCCAAGTATAAGCCTGGTAAGGAGAACAAGAGGGGTAGGCCGGGACGGCCGTCGGGCGTAATTGACCAACGATATTCTGGGTTTGTTGCTGAGATAATGCCGAAGCTGTCAAAGCCGCTTTTTCTTCACGAAGTTGAGCAATAGTGTTCTGCATCTCCCTCATTTCCAACTGACAGAATTTGTCGTTGATCATAACGGTTTGGGCGTCAAGTTTCGCAGACAAGATATTGAATTGGCTTGTAGCTTGCTCACGATTGTTAGCCAGACCTTGGTTGAGACCGTTCTGTAAGATATTGGTTTGTTCCAACGTGCGAAGCTGGTTATCAAAACCTTGCTGAGTAATCATTCCCTGAGTCTGGCAAGTGCTTTGATTGATCAACGAACTCAGATTGCAGCAGCAAGAGCTGATTTGATTTCCTATTTCACAACCTTGTTGTTGAACTGCGTTGATAACAGCCTGAGAAGTCATACCTACCTGACCAGCTACTTTATCAATAGCACCCTGTACGTTGCAGATAGCGTTCTGAAGTTGAGTAGTAGAACAGTTCAAAGCAGAAGCAATCTGATCTATGGCGCTACGATTACCTTGAATTGCCTGCATCAAAAGTTCACGACCGTAATCGTTATTCAACTGAGCCGGCAAACCATTGGCACAACAATCACCGCCATTTCCAAAACCGTTACCGAAGCCGCGTCCACCCCACAGCCAGAACAAAACAATTATCCAGAGCCACCAACCGTTAGCCCCACCGAAACCGTCCTGGTTGTTACGACCGTTCATCAAAGCCGCCACCAGATTCGGATCCATTTTATTACCACCTATCAAATTAGCAAACATGCCGGGAATCATTGAAAGAAGACCGTTAGTGGCTGCACCACCACCGTTAGCCCCGGCTCCATCTAAAAGGACGATTTTATCACCACCCATAATTTTATAGTATTTAATTGTTAAACATACGTGCATGAAGCACGTAACAAAGTTCATGATTGTAAGGTGGAATATAGGTGTGTTTATTTCTTATAGAAGAGAAATATTTTCAGCAAAAACAGAAACAAAAAAAGGTAGTGTTTTTTATTCTTTCAAAACACCACCTGTAAATAAACTTAAGCAAACTTGCCATATTTTAGAAACACATTTTTGAGTTTTCCTTTTATACCATTTAAGGTCACTTCATATCCGGAGCCTGTCATGTATATGGTTTGTTGATTGATTCTATCACCAGAATACTTATCTATGAAATAAGACCTATACACTCCATACCCTTTAACTACAACATTGCTATATAGCTCCCATTTGCCAAGACCGTTCCTAAACATGAATTTAGCTTCTTCAAGGAATGAGCGAAGATTCTTTTCAGCAATAATAACACCATTTTGCTCTAACTTCTTTGCAATATCACGAATCAGCCACATATTGTTATGGTCTACTTTCCTAAAAGACTCGGCAAATTCTACATCGGGCTTGTGTTCTTCTATTGTTTTCAAAACTTGTTGCTTCTCTGCCTCTGCCTGCGACTTTTCGGCTATAGCTTTTTGAGCAGCTTCATATTGATCAGCCCAGGCTCTTGCTGCATCTGCCGGATTAGAAAAGTCAGGGACCAAAATTCCCTTTCCACCGGAACTTGTTTTATATTCTCCTGTTTTACGAATAGAAGGAAGAACCTCAGATGTTACCCATTTCTTAAATCTCTTAGCAGACTCTAATTTTGAAGATAATATAAACCAGATTCATTAATTATTCTTATACTATCTATATATCTGGTTTTCAATATAGATCGTTTTACGCCCCATTGATTATCAGATACTTGCAAAAGCATAGAATCATCATCATCTACATGTCTTTTTACCGCATCTTTAGCATTTATATATCCAAGAGATTTAGCCACATCTGACGCCACAAACCAAACATCTCCTTTTGGATCTACAATAATTCTAAGCTCTCCAAAATCCGAACTTTCAAAAACAGAAACTTTATCCATGATAAAAAAAATAGGCCCAAAAGAGAATGTCAGATCCCACTATGACAAACCCTAATGAGCCAAAAATATCTTTCAACATCAAACAACCAGAGGTGGGATCTCGTTGTTCATTGTTTCTGGAGCAAAGATAGGAACAGGATTTTAAATAGCAAATATTTTAATACTTTTTAAATCAAACCAGGGCCCGCATCACTGCGAGCCCTGATCTCTAAACTAATACCATGAAAAACTTAAATCTAAAAACTAAAGAACACACAAATGTATGAAAATGTATGGTTTTCACAAAGAATCTGTATCCTGTTCTTTGGTATGGTTAAGTACATGGGATATAGTTCTGATACTTAATCCGGTTTGATTTTGTATCAGATTATAAATATAGGATTTTGAAACTACAGTTCTTAATTGACCTAAATCATTCATAATGTTTTTATACATAAGATGAATGCTGTTGTTACGTTTGATGGTACTGATTCTCATTTCCTACTGTTATTAGTTACGTTCGGTTCTTACTTTTCCCTATTTTCTATAATCCCTTCCTGAAACTAATATCGCAAACTTAACAAAAATAATCCATAAACAATGAAAACCTAACTTTTCTTGTATGTTATTGATATACGTACATATATGAGAAAAGTGAGACTTTCACAAGCCTCACTTTCCAAATCGTAATTATGAAAAAACTATATTATATGTATACAAAAATTACCTGCATTCCAATTTATTAAGATCATCCAATTCAGACTTGCTTACGGTCATATCTTGCGTCAAGCCAGATCTGTTTTGGTATGGAGCGTAATCGGTTTCTACCGTCTTAGCCTTCTGAGTAGAATCGTATTTCACCTCCGATTCGGTTCCTGTTAGATTTTGGTAGATAGAGCCGGAACTACTTTCGCCAACTTTAGTGAACACCATGTCTCCTATTCTGATAAAATTATCATACAAACCTTCTACGATAACATTATCATCCTGCTTAGTTATGTTATGATCCCGAACCTCATTTAAGAGATTAGGATGTTTCGTAAAAAGATCGTGATAGAAATCAGAACCGGCATATAACATATCATAATAATCCAAATAGAACAGATCTGTAAAAGAAGGATCGGTGCTGCTCATGCTATACTCAAATAACTGCTCACGATCATTACCTGCCAAAGATAGTTCAATTTGTTTTAACGTATCCGGATCTGAAACGGTAAGACCCAGTAAATGATCTGGTTTAAAGTCAAGATACTTGTATGCCCCTTCGTACACTTCCGTATTATGAAGCTTATTTTCAAGATAAGATTGGTATAAATCGAATAAGAGTAAAGGATTTTCTTTGTCCTGCTTTCTGTTTATGTATCGGCTAAACTCCCGTTCTTCATTAACATACGGGCTTCCAGGAACAACAAGATGACCGAACGCCAATCTGGTAGCATTCATCTCTTCCGTATTCTGAGAATCGGTATAAGACAGGACGTATTTTTTTATAGAATCAGCAAGGGCCTTACTATCTACGTTTTTCACGCGGAGCTTATCTAAAACACCATCTTTAAAACAATATCCAGGATAGATACCAGGTGGGAAATAAGTTAGACTCTGCTTGGCAAGCTCGGCAGCCATATCGTACAAATCACTTAAATTATCTCTTTCTACCTTATGATATAGGTTTCCACCAAGATAAAGCAGAGAATGATTTTCAAATGCCGATACCGGATCTATGTCAGATTCCATATAAACGATATTCATATTATCCATATACTCTGGCAGAAACATAACACGGCGATCCCTGCTATCTCCAAGAACATCATCAATAGCAGAAGCTAAGGTAGGAGCATAAGTGTCATCGTTGTGCCTTGCTACATAAATATCGAGATCCAACATCAAGCTATCAATTTTATTCAGCGATTCTTCTGTTCCGTCATACGCTTTAGACACGCCTACGATATCTATACCAAGACCTACACAAGCCTCTTCTACGTCCCATATCATACTTCTAAGGTCTTCTTCTGTATCAGCATTAACCCTGTTTAGAAAGGCTGATATACGAGCTCGTAATGACTCAGATCCAATAGGGCTGTAATAAGCATAATCTTGCAACTTTGATAATGACCGTCTCTTCCCTTCTACGATATTATTATCTTCTAAAGCCACAACCGGAACGATGTTCATATTCGAAAATTCGTTGAACAGCGACAAGGCAAAACTCTTATCCGACTGATATCTTTCAACTAACTCCGGATATGAATCAGATAAAGATTCGAAAGCAGCATCAAACTCTGAAGCAACACTAATACCTCCTACTGTATTTTTTATAACCTCGTAAACTTCAGCCGGATTATATGATGCTCTCTTTCCTAATTTATTGAAGACGCCATTTTTATACACAACAGGACCGTATGGTTTTTCTACGGTTGTGAAGTAAGACTCTTTCCCGAGATCGTGTTCGTTATTGGAATAATCTAATAATAACCTCATAAAAGAGCTGACCTCATTAAGTACAGAAGGATTATCTAATATCCTACTTATTTCCGTCTCATTATACAAACCGGATCTCCTTAGATTTTCTTCATTTAGGATAAGATTGCCATCCACATAAAAAGAGCTTCTAACTCTATTAATAAGAGATCGTATGCTATATATGGAATTGGATATCATAACATCTCTTACGTCCTTAACATCCTGAGCCGTTAAAGGATCGGAAAAATAAGCCTGACGCTTCATATACGACAGCACATCTTCTAAAAGAGGTTCGCCATTGGGATCGGTATTAAACATCTCCCCTGGAGCCGGGTTATTCCAATGACCATAATACGACAAAAAACCAGGAGTGTAAGCCTTAGCCCATACCTGAAGAGCCCGCTCGCTGTTTCCTAATACTTTTAAAGCACTTTCGTAAAGAACGGAAGGCTCCCCGTTAGGAGCCTTAACCCGTTTTATTTCATTTTCCTTTTTTTCTATCTGACATTTGACACCCATTGTAATTAACTTTGGTGATTATATACAACTTTACACCACAAATATAAGAAATTCTGTTTATTATAATGAACTTTATGACCTATTGCATAAGTGTAAAAACTTATACAATAAAGGATTGTATGTTGTTAGACAACATTATTTTCAATACAAGGATGATAATACTGTAAAGTACAAATATCTCAACTACTATTCTCTCGAAAAGAAACTAAGAGCAGAAAATGATGTTGACTATCGTGCTTTACCAACACCAGTTGCTCAACAAGTGTTGATGATGGTTGATAGGAACTTTAAATCGTTCTTCAATCTTCTAAATAAAAAGAATAGAGGTGAGTATTCTGAATTTGTTAGAATGCCTGGGTATCTTAACAAAAATGGTTTGTTTACTGCTATTTTCACAACAACCGCTTTTTCTCAAAAATGGATAAAACAAGGTGTTGTTAAGCTACCTAAGCAATTCTCTTTCACGACAAGAACCAATAAACAAAATATTCAACAACTTAGATTCATTCCTAAGAATGGGTATATTGTTCTTGAAATAGTTTACAATAAGAAGGAAAAGAATCTTATGTCAGATAATGGAAACTACCTTGGTATCGACATAGGATTAGATAATTTAGCCTCTTGTGTTTCAAACACCGGTTCTTGTTTTATTATCAATGGTAGACCACTGAAGTCTATCAACCAGTATTATAATAAGAAATTAGCATACTTAAAATCTAAGTTAAAAGACAACAAACATACTTCAAAACAAATCAGGTCATTAACCAACAAAAGAAATAACAAGATCAAGGATTATCTTCATAAGGCAAGTAGGATATTGATTAATCACGTAGTTTCCAATGGTATTAATACGATCATAATCGGTCATAACAAATGCTGGAAACAAGAGATCAATATCGGAAAACGAAATAATCAAAACTTTGTATCTATTCCTTTTAATATGTTTATCAGTATGGTATCGTATAAAGCGACATTAGAAGGTATTAATGTTAAGATCGTTGAAGAATCTTATACTTCAAAATGTAGCTTTTTAGATAATGAACGGATTTGCAAACATGAATCCTACGAAGGAAGAAGGATCAAACGAGGATTGTTTAAAACCTCGTTTGGTAAGATCATCAATGCTGACATTAATGGTACTTTTAACATCATTAGAAAATCAGAAAAAGAATCCTTTGATGTAACGATGTTACCAAAAGGTAGAGGGTTTTGGTGGAACCCGGTACGGATTTCCGTATAAATATGTATTACTTTACGCTTTTGGTGTAAAGTAATACATAATCACCTTAACTTTTTTGCAAAGTTAATTATAAAACCGACTTATACAATGACGGATCCCAAATTCCTTCTATATAAATCTCCGGAAAACTCAAACTGCCATCACGAAGAGTGGTGACTTCCAAGCTGGGAATGTTGAAAACAGTACTGGTATCACCAAACTCACCATTCAACTTGATAGCATTTCCGCTGTTATTAGCCTCATAATAAAAATAACAATAATTCTCATTAATGCTTGGATCATATTCGTACCAATATGTTAGATCTTGTATATGATCTTCTATGTTACCAATTTTGTTTTCACCTAATATAAAAATACCATTATTGCTATGATTATAAACCATAGATTCATAACCACCATGATTCCAATCACTATTAAACATTATGTAACTAACATCAGAATCATGATCTTTTAATACAGGTCCTATATGTATATGAATTTTATTAAACTGACATACATAAGGTCTTTTTCCTCCAAGCCTTTTTATATCTTCATTGGATAACTTATTATAACATCCTCCCACGAAATTATCCGCAGCATTAAAAAATCTCCTTCTCATACTCAACACTCCTTATTTAACTCATTTATCGAATCCGAATTATCAGAACCTTCTACGAGATTCTTATTCCTATCTATCTCTTCCTGGCTCATGCTACTCATCATATTTTGTATTTTTCTACCAGATTGAGATAAAGAACGGATGAATGCGCTGGAACTTATCTTAACTCCAAGATCCGGTTTTGCCCTAAACGCTTCACCGGTACTGATATTATACAAATCATACACACCTGAGTTCATATAGAATTTATATATCCAGTTTCCACCAGCTTTTTTGTATCCTAATTTGGTTAGCTCGACTACACTCATACCAAATTTAATACCATTACGACCCATTATCTTCTCCGGTATAGGTTCTACTTTAGCCGGAACAAATGTATATGTTTCGTCACCGCCGTACAGGAAATAAGGGGTTGTCACCCTTGATATGTGAGTAAGCGACTCTTCGGATATACGAGGTTCGTCTTTTCCTATTTCTCCTTTTGTAGATCCAGGTAATTCGACATTTCCTTCAACTTCGACATTTGTTCTGGATTGTCCTTTGCCTTCTCCATCTCCCTTTTTATCGCCATCTTCCTCAGTGCGTACTGCACCGCCTTCTGCACTTCCTTCTTTTCCATCATTTAAAATATTATCTGATTCTGACTCTATAGACTCCACGACAGCATCATACTCTGGTATGCCGCTAAGGAAATCTGCTACGTTATTCAAAAACTCTATTTTTTCCTCGTTTGTCATATCAAGGCTTTCCACGGGCTCCCATATGGCAGGCAAGTTGTTTGATTTTATTGCAGTAGAAACATCTTCTACAGTTTTATTATCCACCGTAGGCAAAACTTTAGAAACCAAACTATTGATATCAGATTCCATTTTTTCTACTTCCTCTTTTGTGCCATATTCTTTTAGGGTATCCATGCCATTGACTCTAAGAGAATAATTTAAAGCCTTACTTGGAACAAAATTAATATATTTCAAAAAGTTTTTCAACTCTGATATAATTTGTTCGTCAGATCTTGGCCCAACATAATCAACCACCACCTGATCTGTTTGAGAACGAAGCCAAGAAACGTATTCTTCTAAGGTCTTACCACCTTTACTGGAAGGAGTGGATATTTTATCACCTACTGTTCCTTTAGGTTCTAATCCCATTTCTTCCTTAAGGCTTTTAGGATTACCTCTCTCACGAAGAAACCTCAAATCACCTCCTACAATCTTCCTTGCTATAAAATCAAAAATATTAGCATAAGACGGCAATCCTTCTTTTTCTATATGAGATTCTATTTCGTTTAACATAAGAGAGAAGTTTTTCCTGGAGGTACGCTTCTTGCCAGGTAAAGACTGCGCATCTTGTGCCGCAGGAGCCGGCTGAGCTAATGGCGCCGGCTGAGTCTCCCGGGCAGCCCCTTCCTCTGGCATTTCCTCTTCATAAACTTCCACGTCTTCCTTAGAAGTAACGGTCTTACCCTCATCAGAGAAAGGAAGATCATCCTCTATAAGTGATTTAGGTCTTGAAGATGATTTACCAAACTGGATCCTGATCTTAGGAGCAACAAACATCTCACCTTCGAAATCTATTCCAGATTCTACTTCAGACGTCACAATGTCTTTCACGCTCCTACTTCCATCTTCTACCCACTTAACAACATCAGGAACTGTAGATAATTCTTCTATAGCCTCACGAGCTTTTCTAAGACCTGAAATAGGATTCAAATACGATACTTGATACGAAGCCGGATCAAGACCTAACTTGGTTAGATACGCATTAAGATCTTGTATATCATCTTGACCCATCTGTAGCAATTCAGAATCACCAGATTCAAGTAGCATATCTATAAAAGACATCCATTTCTGCCCTTCCTCTGATTCTACAGAACGTAGACTAACTGGGAAAAGATAATTAAGACCGTTTTTACCTTTGATGACAACTACCGGAACTCTTACATTTTTGTAATTATTCCCCTTGTCATTTAATATAGAATAAGCAAATGGGAAGCCTGTGTATTTAGATCCGTTCTTAAGCACGACTTTGCCATTTAATACATATCCGACATCAGATACTTTTTCAGCACCTTTTTCGGTAATGGGGAGATTTTCTACCTGGCCATATCCTTGACCGTTTACCTTCATGTTAAACACCGGTCTTCCGGGAAGGGTCTGGGCAACAACATGCGTGCCGACGCCGATGGTAGCCGACCGGCCGGCGTCCTTCTTCCACTTGTTGAAAGCCGCTCTTCTTATCTTACTTATACCATCTATGCCCCCTGTGTCAGCTTTTACAACAGAAACGAATCTGTTTCCACTCATGACCTTGATAACCATATTGGATACCAGTTTATTTTCAGCAGATTCTATTCTTTTTTTATCTCCGGACTGAACAGCATCATTGTATTCGGCAAAAAGAGACTGATTATAGGTATCATTTACATCTATTTCGAGATTAACCTTATCTCCTTTTTTCAAAGAAGATAATGCTTCCTGATCTATTTTATCTACCTCATTCTCTCCAAATCCGACACCTGTTCTGTACGGAACCAACTCATCTGAATCAAGACGCTTATAAACCAAAGAATAGGAATTACCCACGTCCTGAATAGACACGTCTGTGTAACGGTTAAGAACACGAGCCGATTCTTTATCTATAGACCATCTCGCATGATAAGGCAGTTCAATTATAGTAGCCGTTTCTCCACCTATGTTAAGAGAATACCTTTTAGTACCATTAGCGTTCGTTTCAGAGCTTATTTGAATAGGAACCAATGATTTTATAGAAGATATAAATTTATCAGCTCTAAGACCTGCAATTTCATACCTTTCATTGCCATCATTGGAGATTCTTCTTACCATCAACGTCTCTGGATTCTGGGCACTATCTATGTTAGCTCCAGGTGTATTATCAGATTCGTCTAACTCATTTACAAGAGAATCTATATTAGCATCATCCTCCCCAAAATTACTTAACGTAGATTCGGAAATACGACCTTTATCAATAATCCTGTTTTGTTCGATATAAGGAAGGAGATCTGTGATGTTTCCAACTTGGCCAAGATCTTCTATGGTAAATACCGAATCGGCAAGCTTATCTTCGTCAACCTTCTCCCCTTTATCCCGTCTGTTCATTATATCAACATACGAAGAAATAGCATCATCAAGCTCCTTTCTTTGATCTGGCTCCAAATTAGACTTAGCCATATCAATAATAGCTTTATTTTCCTCATATACTGATCTCGGACTTGTAAGCCTGTCAGCCTTTTCAGATAATGATTTAATGAGATTAACAGGACTATCACCTAAAGACGATACATAATCATCAAAATCTTGTTTGTATTTATCATACACATCTTTTTCTCTCGCAGTAAGAAGATCGGCATTACCTGTATATAGTTTATCAATTATAGACTGCCTTACAACCGGAACCATAATAGGATTATCCATAGCAGCCTCATAATCTTCATCCGATACAGACTCCGTAAGCGGTGACTCTTTTATATCGTCTTCTGCTTCCTTCATCCTATCTTCCCTTACTTTATCAAGAGCATGCATAAAAGCCTTGATAGTCCAAGCTTCGTCTTCCGAAATCTTACCTTCTGACACAGCTTGATCTACTACCTCATCAGTGTCATATTCACCAACTTTATTAGGCTCTGCAAAATCAGGAACCTTATCATCCCCCTTATAAGGAGTAGACCATAGAGAAGACAGCGCTTTTGAAAATCCCCTGTTTTCCTCAGCTAAGAATCTTTTATCAAGCATCTTAGACAAGAAGTTATTCATATTCCTATAGTCCATCAAACTCCTTCGGTATTCATTTACCAAGGATCTCATGGCTTTGTCTTTGGCTGTAAACTTCTTTTCCTGTCTTGATTTTACATTAAAATAATCATCAAAAGCCACAAGCGTATCATAGGCTTCTATTACATCTTGTGAACTTATGGGAGAAAGAGGCGATGATAAAACAGATTCGGTTTTACTTACCAACTCTTCTATCGAAAACTCTTTTCCTATTAACGTTGATAACTCAGACAACGAATTGTTATAATTGGTTCTAAGATCTTCCAATTCTTTGGTTTTTCGTTGTATGGATTCAGCTTGTGGGTCTTTTCCATCTACGTTACGAGGACGAGTAGCAAGATCTTCTATTTCGGATTCAAGCTCTTCTATCCTTGACCGTATGCCACGGATAGCCATCGCCCGCTCCCTTGCCCTGTCCGACAGCCGGGAGAACGTACTTAGTGCATATGCCACGCGAGGCTGACCCGAAAGCGTTTCTATGACAGAAGCTATGTCTTTCATTCTTGATTCCGATTGAAGACCAAGAAAAGCATTACGAGCCACGTATTTTCTAAACTCAATCTTAGAATCATCACCTATAAGATCTTCGGCAAAACTCTGGGCAGATCTGAAATCCGAAAGACGATTATTATAATTATCAATAATAGAATCCTTGTATCTCTTTGCCTCTTCCAAAGACATTCCGTTGGCTTCGGCTATTTCCGAAATAGGCATCATATCAACCATCTGCCTGAAATTTTCAGCCGAATCCTCTAAGGTTCCCATTTGGTTGTCAATCGACATCTTTTCAAACATTGCATCATCAAGCTCCTTGCCGGTCATAGACTGAGCATCGGAACGAACTTGAGGCCCTAAACTCATTGACTTTTTCAACGTATTCAAAGCCGCCGTATTAAGATTAGAAGATGCTTTGTTATATTCATTTACTTGCCTTTCCAGCAATATCTGATTATTACTATACTCTTTCACTCCAAAGAAGCCTTCCCTCATACCAAACAAAGAACCGATAATAGCACCGATTCCTATTTCAGTCCATCCTTCTTTAGACGTATATTGTTTTTTAAATCCTTCAGAAATAGCATCAAGAACATCAACGGCCCCGTTCATAGCAACATTGTCATATCTTGACTTAACATATTCCTCAGCCGTATTCTGGACAGCACCTTGAGATCCTTCTTCCCATAATCCTTCAGATACCGGTCTTTTCATGATATTGAAAACATTGCCTGCTATCTTCTGTCCTATATTGGGATTGGTTATTTTAATAGCCATCTCTCCCGGCTTCGCAACTTCCGTCCCTAATCCAAATAAATGCTTGTTGAGCTTCTTTTCCAAACCAGGTATAGCCTTGCCTCCTAACCCTATATACTTACCAAAAAGAAGCCAGTTGGATAATCCTACTATACCCATATTGGCGGCAAATATAGCACTACCTACATCAGCATTAGAATTACGAAAAACAGCCATTTCCTCTGCATTGGGATCACGACCATAAATCTTACGATAATAATCCTTGAAATCAGACTCGGATTGCTTCATAAAAGAATTTGCTTCAACCGATGACTCGAATCCGGCACTGGTAGCCAGCAACGTCATGGTCTTAGCCGCCTCCCCTACATTTCTTCCGGTGGCAACTCCTTTTCTTACATAGTCGTTAAACACGCTTTTAAGGTTTCCTATGCCCCTATTGGCAGCTTGCCTTGCTGCCAACTTAGCTCCGATTCTTCCACCTAATTTAGCGCCTATATTGCCCAATGATCCAACCCCAAGTCCTCCGGTCATGTACGCTGATATCATGGCTCCTACGGTAAAAGACATACCATTACCAAGGACGTCATTCCATAAGAAATTACCGGTATCCTTAAAAAGCTTCTGACCGAAATTATAATCTTCTACCTCTTTCTTGTAATAATGGGGAAGAAGCATGTCTATTTGCTGGTCAAGATCACCTACAAACTTATCCATGTTAGTGTTTAACGCAGCTTTGTAACTTCCCTCAGATGCCATATTGATAAGTTTGTCAGGCAATGACACAACTCCTTGCGCACCGTACAATGCAGACTTTAAAGCGAATTTACCTACACCATTCCAAAACTTACTCCACCCGCTCTGTCTCCTGGCATAATAATCCTCATTATTTATACCCGGAATATAGTTGGGATATTTTGTACGCCATACCCCATCATTACCCATCTGATGACTTTCACGGATACTTACCTTCGGTCCATAGGGATTAAGGGGCGGCGCGGCAGGTGTAGCCCCCCTGTAGCTGTTACGAGCCAGTGCCTCCGAGTAGCTGTTGCTTATCTCCTTGGCTATATACGGTTCTTCGTATTCGGCAGCAGCTATCCTTGATGCGTAATCCGGAAATTTAGGTTGGGCATACACACCTTCACCAGGCATATAATTAGGAACCAGAGGCGTTGTCGTCTCTGGTAATGTAGCCGGAGTGTAATTTTCTTCTTCAGCTAATTTCCTTTGCCTTGCCACATCTTCGTAAGTGGTTTTAGCAGCAGGATTATATCTATCTATATTATTATCAGCCATAAATTTTCTGCAAAAAATAGTTCAACTTACTAAACTTATCATTCATGTTGGGCGTGATATTTATTCCTCTCATATACGGATCCCTCATCTGATCAAGACGTTCTTGAACAGCCTCCTTCACGTATTTTACAAAGAAGTACTGAGGACACTTCTGGTGAATGCTATTCCAGTAATCCGCATACTCATCGTTACCCGGATCCAAAGGAACAAAATCTGAGAACAACAATGCAGGATTTTTAGAATTTTTAGTCCTTTTGTCATAGAAATTGACCGCTACTTCTCTCGAACCCCTATCATCCATTCCTTCCAACTGAACTGATATGTTATCAGACATGTCAATAAAATTATCAACAAGGGTTTTAACAACATTCATTTCTTCTGGCTTAAGGTAAGAACCGTGAACCTTTACTATATCATAAAGATCATTCTTAACATCAGCCTTAGAAGCCAAACGGGGAAGGCCATTACGTATAAGATACTTATCATAAGAATAACCTTCCTTCTTTCCTGTATCTACAAAATCACAGGTTCCAAAACTTGATTTGTAACCATCCACCGGATAATTACGCTCCTCAACCGAAGGATCTATACCTGCCTTAAGAAGTTCATCATTCGTAATCTCAACCCTTTCTGTAACATAAGAGTTTTCACCAGACCCTACTTGAGCAGTCAAAAATCTTCTGACAGTGCCATTATCTATCTCGGCATCCATATTGATGGTATTAATAGCAGTAGGATCCAGATTGTTTACCTTTCCTGCCATGTAACCAGACAATCTTCTAAACTGAGCCTTCTGCAAAGACTTTTCCGGTGAATCGGCATTCCAATTGTATCTTTTGTAAGAATCAAGGTAATGATGCTGAGATAACTTATCAGAAATCTGATCAGGAGATACAGACATTTTTATCTCATCCTGCATCTGACCCGCTATCATATCAGATACCCTACTATTTTTCTCAGCATATCTTAGCTGGGTAATAGTCAATGGCTCCCCTTCCTGATAATCTTTTAGATCTATATCACCGTCCTTATCTATGGTCATATAATCAGATATATTAAAATCAGGATCGCCATTCAGTTTCTTCATTCCATTAATAAGAGCCAACGTACCAGTAGAAGAACCATTATCCTCGCTTGTAATAGCATCAGATATGTTTTTCCCTAACTTGCCGGCACTCGCCTTAGCTCCTAATGACGGAGATATAGCACTAAGAATATCTATGCCTCTTGAAGGGTCCATCATGTACTCTCTAAACCCTACGGCATCAGATACACCAGTTGTTATAGCTGTAGCGAGCAGGAAAGCTCCAGCCTTATCATCTGTATCGGTAAGATTTATAAAAGAATTTCCTTTCATAAACTTAGCATTACGAACTTTCCTGATAATATCCTTATTTTTTTCAGTAACTATATTATCTATTTGATAATCAGTTATGTCATTTATAGCTTTTGTGGCTCCATTTGCCTTAGAATCAGAAAGAAGTAAAGCATCATAAGCTTCAGATAATCTGTTATTGCCTTGTCCGAAATATCCGTTTTTCTGACCTCCATTATTTTTTAAATAAAAATATATCCGTTCTTCAGGAGTCATATTAGCATACAAACCAGGATCAGACTTTTCTTCTTCGTATGATGCTGCAATGATATTGCTTCTATCTGTAGGAGATAATGAATTATATAATTTCAATAAATTTGCTCTACGCTCCGTGGAAGAGGATGTGAGTTGTTCATAAGGGATATTAGCCAAATTAATAGACCCAATCTTACCCGTTCCGGAATTGATAGCCGTAGGCCCGTCCATAGGAGCCATCGGCACTCCTACACCGCCTGCTCCTCTTGTGCCTCCGGATGAGCTTTCAGTACCCATCTTGGAACCGTAAGTACGCATGTATTCGGTTTCAATCTTAGCCTGAGCAAGTTGCTCTTTTGCCAACGATATTTCAACCATAGACTTAGCATTGTCAGTCAAAAACTTTTGCTGATCCCTATCCTCTGCCAACCTTGCAAAATAAAGATCATCTTTCTTCCTTTCAAAACTTGTATTGTCGTATCTCCATGCATCAGTCATCTTATCGAAAAGATTATTGGTAACAACAAAATTAGCGGCCGCTACCGGATCCGATGAAGCTATTATCATATCTGCCTCCCTCTTGGCTTCTGCTTTCTGATTTTTAGCTTCCTGTATCTGACTATCAATACGATCAATAATATCCTTATTATCCCCTACTGATTTCTTTTTCGCTTCCAATGCTCCTATGTGTCTATCGTATCTTTCGACATAAGACCCAATATATTGACTAACCAAATCCGGATTACTGAACACCGGATTGGTGGCTGCCATATATGATGCTTCTATTCTCATCTGATTCCTCATGTTTTCAGATAAGTTAGCAGACACAAAATTCCTTATCTGGGAATCAGTAAGCTCATCTACGTTGACTTCTATGATTCCACCAGTAGGATTACCTTTAACATCATATTCTGTTGTCTGAATCTTCTTGCCTTCATTATTTTTCCTAAAGTCACTGACCAGCTTATTTATCTCCTTAGTATAATCGACATAAGGAGAATAATGAAGACCTCCTAACCTTGATCCTGCTTTACCATCTGACCTCCATTTGTAATAAGGGTCCAAAGCATGCCATTCATTAATAGGGGAATAAAGTTCAGGATGATTCTGTTTTAGAGATTCTATTTCCTTCATAACCCTCTTGCCTTCTTTTGTGCCGGCAATAGCGTTAATGACCGTATCATCCAACACCGAGCTAATCTCTCCTTGTATGGCTCTTGTAACACCATCAGAAGAAAGATCCACGCCTTTGAATTTTTGATTGATGTTAGCAATCACACCTGACATCTTATCTTCCATATAAGCGCGGGCTTCAGGCTTATCTATCTCTTGACCCATAAGATAATCTACCTGGGTATAGATCTTTTCACGAGCAGCATCAACCTTCTGCTGTTTGTACATCATAACGTCCTTAACAAGATCTATGTTGTAAGGACTAACATACGGGGCATATTGCCTTAAAATACTATACTGTGAAGCCACTATTTGGTCCTCCTTCTTCTTTTAGTTTCATCATCTTCTTCATTTAAACTTCTCAAGTAAGGTGTGGAATAATCACCCATATTCATCACATCCTGATTACCTTGAACGTAAATAATTTGACCACTTGGAAGCATTCTCATATTAGGAGCTATGGAAGCTATGGTATTTAATGAAGTTCGAACATTAAACTTATTCTGTATCTCGCTGTTTATACTGTCATAATAACGAGCAAGATTTTCATCCCTTATAGCCATAGCCTTCAACAATCCGGATTCATAACGTTGCCTTTCCGCTATGTTCTTATCATCTGTTTGAACATAAGCCATTTCATTGAATCTATCAGCTTCGTTTATTTGCCTTGCGTTATTGAAATTTACTTCATTAACGTACTTGGCTATATTGCTTCCAGCTATGGCGTTCATATTAGCCAGAATAGCGGAACGCTGGGAGTCGGGCACGTCACCTATTGTGTCCAACTGAGCCGATGTCGCGCGGTTGAGCTCGTTGATATACTGATCAGCAGATTGAAGAACCGGATCTATTCTCGGAGCCTGATGCCTTTCCAATCCCTCTATCTCTAATCCGGTATCAAGCATCCTCAACATCTCAGGGAATATAGGGCCTGATAAAGCAGGGCCGATGCCTTTGCTTCTGTTTGTGTCATCTTCTTCCTCGGTTTCCGTTTCTACAGTAGTATTAATAACAGGATTTTCTTTCTTCACTTCTATCCTGCCTGGAGAACCTGGATTGGGAAATTTAGAATCGGTTCCTACAGGTTCAGCTTCTATAGGTTTTGATGCTGGGTTTACAGCTTCTAAAACAAAGTCTGTTTCTGACATCAAACCGCTATCTTTTAAAGCAGCAAACTTATTATAATCGGCACCCAGAATCTTCTTAGCTGCATCAGATTTATCACCAAATAAGTCAACATAATTCTTTATCCCTTTTTCGTTTAATAATCTCTTTTGCTCAGGAGTAACTACATCCAATCCATAAAATGATCTGGTTGCCGTAGTTTGTCCAAATTTGTCATCTACGGCAAATGAGTTATATGCCGATTTACTTCCTTGATCATACTTACCGGCATCTTCTCCCCAAAATCCGTATTCGTCTCTAAATTTCTTAGCTTTCTCGGCATTGGCTATAGCACCTGATTCCGCCAAAGCCCATAGGTTATTTAGTTGGCTATTGTATCCGGTCTGGAATCCTTCTGTATTAAAATCACCATCTGTATTGTATTTATTAGCCCAGCGGTTAATATCAAGCAAATTAGAAATAGCCTTGTTATTTACCCTACCATAACCGGCACTACTTCTGTGTTGCAGGTTTTGATTAGAATTTACACCAGAATCAGGATTAAGAATCTGTTCTCTGTCCGCAACATCCACTATAGACATATTAAGAGCACGTCCAAACTGCTTCATTAAAAGCTGCTGTACTTTCTTACCCCACTCTATCTGTTCTTTGGTAGGGCCGCCTTCAGCCATTTTTCTAACTCTCCTTACATACTCATCGTATATCCAATTTTTAGCATCAGATTCAGATATGTTAAGAGCCTTAGCCTGTTTTCTTACAGCATTTAAATCGACTTTTCCGCCATCTCTAAAGAAAGTATCTATCTTTTCTTGGCGCTTGGATTCCTCTTGCTTGTTATAGACAATATCAGCAAAAGATCTGAATTGTGCCTCAAGTTCGTCTATTTCCTTTTGATTATCATTTACGTACTTGGAAAGAATGGACTTATTCAACTCAGAAGTGTTTTTATCCTTAACATCCTTATTCTTTTCCAACCTCTTGAAAACACGTTCCTGATCATCATACTTTTCAGACAATCCTATTTTTTTCTTATACCTATCAAGAAGCGTAGCATACGTATCTTTTTCCGTAGCTCTAATGCCATAATTTTCCCTTACGTAAGAAGCAAAATCATCATCGATAGTACGGTAATCTGAAATAATATGAGCTTCGGGTAAATCAACGGGAGTGCCGCCGTCTTCATGCCTGTTACCTTTTGCCTCCATAGGACCAACATCATCCGGAGTTAAAACATATTCCCCTTTTTCTATCTCAACATTGGCATTACCCTCCATAGATTTAGGAAGAGGGTAAATGTATTCTCCTGTCAAATCAGAAGAATCTATTCTCTGTCCATTACCCAGGTTTATTCCACCACCTTCACGTTCCCATCGGATAAACTGCTGCCGGCGCTCTTTTGCAAGCTTTTCCCTCGCCGCCTGCTCGTCCCTACTGGCTGCATACGCAGCAGATGAAGCCCCCATAATATTACGAGCAAGACCCATGCCAAGACTCAATCCCGAAAAAGCGGCCTGAGCCACATTAGCACCAACCTTATTACCGGCTCTTATCCGACCAAGACTTGTACCGAACATTTGAGCCCGACCTCCAAGATCAGGAGAATAATAAGGAACAGTCATAGGATCCAGAGGATTCCCGTCTTGTGATCGCTTTTCATTTGATTGATTTTCTTCTTTATCAGCACTAACAATAGTTCCTTTGGGCATAGACTTAGGATCGAATATATTGTTATTACTTACATTCATAGTCGGAATAGAAGGTTCTTGCATTTTTATAGTAGAATAGTCAGGACCTATAATATTGTCAAATCCTGCCTCCATCATATCTATTTCCGAATTTATCTCACTCATACCAGGAACATTGGACATATCCATATCAATATATGGATTAGATGTCGTATCAGCCTGTTGTGTAACATCCTGAACACTACCACCAGGAGCGAATACCGGACGATTTTTTATGATTCGTAATCTCATACCATCTTTTTTCACAAAGATAAGAGAAACGAACGAGAAAATCCAACGTTATGGGATACGTTTAAAAATCAATCATGTACGACAGACAAACCACCAGAATCAGGATCATACTTAAGGCCACATGCCCGACGATAGTTCTTAAGCGCTTTCCTGTACAAAAACAGCACCGTCTTGGAAACTATTTTCTTCATAGATTTGGTTAAAACCTCTTCTGTTGAAACAGACATCAGACAGCTATTCAAAAACGACCTGACATTGGAACCGAACAAGGTCTTCACCATTTTTCTAAACGTTCTAAAAAGATATGATACAGAAAGAGCCTTTAACCCATTACGAACCAGTCTATTATTAAGATAATTAATGGCTTTTTCAGATAGACAAAGCCTGTTCTTTCCTTGACCGTCCACCTCTGACGAAAACCACGAATACAAGGTGGTAGGATGTTTCTTGAGATGATTGATGAAGGAAGTCATTATCCCTTCTTTTAAAGCCCTTTTATGGGCTACGCATGCAGCAATCTTCTCTTCTCTTTTCAAAGAGCTGTCAAGGCATCTAAACACCGTCCTATCGTCTCCGATGAAATACTGAGGACGTTCTTCCTTAAACTTAGCCCTATAAGCGGCATATCCTTCCTTACGAAGCATATCTATCTGAGACCGGATATAGAACCTTACACACTTTTCTTCAGCTTCTTGCACGCTTTTAAGATAGGGAACTGACTTTCTCCCATATCGGAGATAGTCATAAACCATAGCTTCAATAAAGTCATTGTACGGAAAGAATCTTCCAAATCCAAAGTTCCAAACTATGAAACATCGCACTCTATCTTTCCAGTAATCAGATATGAGAAAGTTGCTACAATATCTCAACCTCTTGTCTTTCTGATAGAAATGATGAGTATGTTTGTCATAAAATAGATTAAAATATCTCAAATTGCCTAAACACTGACCGGCTGGACGGCGTACTACATTGTACCCTAAGTTTCTGAAGCTATTATATATAACTTCTATCGGAGAGACCTGCTCTTTCTTGAAGAGTTTGTCGTGTAACTTGTGAGGATTTATTATTTCAGTTATTTTTGTCTCCATATTGTTTTTTTTTTTTAGTGCAAATATATGATTTTACATAAAAAGAAGAAAATGCACTGCCTTGTATCCGGTTTGAGAGAAATAGGATACAAGGTTTTTTATTTTATGACGGTTTGGATAAGAGACAAAAGAACGGCTCGAAACGTAAACGGCTGACCGTCAGGGGTGGGACAACAAATCTTGAATTAAAACTACGCCTATAAATAGTCTCCGTTTTCCTTAATATTAAGACCATTTTCAATGATCTTACTCATTATATTATTTATATTATTTTATAT
>CEBY01058994.1_pt1 | contig 108904 bp, 112 predicted proteins | sample 554731 | NCBI WGS metagenome assembly CEBY01 (sample SAMEA3182050, study PRJEB8094) | gut metagenome | biome: human; feature: gut; material: Stool; isolation source: human stools | place: Canada | collected 2012-02-22
TGGGGGTTGCCCTCCATGATGGAGCGGTCCATGAACGCGCCGGGGTCGCCCTCGTCGCCGTTGCAGACCACATACTTCTTGCCCTTGGGCTGGCGGCGGACGCTGTCCCACTTTCTGCCCGCGGGAAAGCCCGCGCCGCCGCGGCCGCGCAGGCCGGAATCGAGGATCTCACGGCAGATGTCCTCGTCGGACATCTCAAAGAGCGCCTTTTCAAAGGCGGCGTAGCCGTCGTGGGCAAGGTATTCGTCAATGTCCTCGGCGTCCGTCGTGCCGCAGTTTTCCAGCACCACGCGCTGCTGCTTGGCGTAAAAGGGGATCTCGTTGTGCTTGGCGTACCGCACGCCATTGAGCTCATAGAGCAGGCGCTCGACCGCCTCGCCGCCGAGGATGGTCCTTTCAATGATCTCATCGCAGTCCTCAAGCCTGACGTGCGTGTAAAGAAAGCCCTCCGGCTCGATCTGAAGCAGCGGCCCCATTTCGCAGAAACCGTGGCAGCCGCTCTTTTTGAAGTGGATGGCGTCGTCTCCGCCCTCATGGCGCAGCGCAACGCGCGTTTTCAGCCCGCGCTTTTCACACTCGGACTTCAGGTAGTCGTAGATCTTCAGCGAACCGCCCGCAATGCAGCCCGTGCCCGCGCAGACAAGGACCTCGCGCCGGTCCGCCGCGAGCAGCTCCTTGGCCAATAACCGCCCCGCAAAAAGCGCGCTTACAGACGCAAAGAGCGCCCGCCTTGCGGCGGCCGCTCTGCTATTCTGCAATATTTACGTCCTACTGCGCACCCTTAGGCATGCGTTCTTTGACCGCTCTGCCGGTCGGCGTGGCGGCAAGGCCTCCGAGCACCGTCTCGCGGAACTCCACCGGCATGCGCCGCCCGACCTCGCCCATCGCGTCGATGACCTCATCGACGGGGATGCGGCTCTCGATGCCCGCGAGCGCCATATCCGCCGCCGAGATCGCGTTCACCGCACCCACGACGTTGCGCTTCACGCACGGCACCTCCACAAGGCCCGCCATGGGATCGCACACAAGGCCCATCAGGTTTTTGAGCGCCATTGCGACCGCGTGACCGATCTGCTCGTTCGTGCCGCCGCGCAGCGACACGAGCGCGCCCGCTGCCATGGCCGACGCTGCGCCGATCTCCGCCTGACAGCCGCCCGCCGCGCCGGAGATGCTCGCACGGTAGGCGATCACCGCCCCAATGCCCGAGGCGACATACAGCGCCTCGAGCAGCTGGTGCTACGTAAAATTTTCCAGCTGGCACAGCGGCAGCAGCACCGCCGGCATCACGCCGCACGACCCCGCCGTCGGCGATGCCACGATGCGCCGCATGCAGGCGTTCGACTCTGCCATGGACAGCGCCTGCACGATCACCTCATCCAGAAATTCTCCTCCGATGCTCTCTCCGCGCCGCGCGTAAAGCCGCATTTTCAGCCCGTCGCCGCCGACCAGTCCGCTCACGCTGCGCTGCGTGCCGGTGTAGGAGTCTGCCGCGTCCTGAATGGCCTGCCATGTCGTGAGCATCTTCGCCATTGATGCTCATTGGGAACCTGTTCATCTAAGACTGCGTCCAGGCACATTTGGAGTGTTTGACCAATCTCGGCGCCTCTGATGCCTAACGCGATCATATCATGTCCATTGACAGCCAAGTTTTTCAGAGAAAAGCAGCTTTCTTCCTGCAGGAGTTCGTCAATTACAGCACATGCATCTTCATAGATGTTGAGTCGATGCCTGCAGATAGCCGATTGACCAAGCGTACCTGCCTTGTGCAGCTCGATCAGTTGCTGGGTAGCATCCTCACCGTGCTTGCTCAAAAGCCATTTAATTGGCTTTCTGTCGGCCGTGATGGGCATGTCATGATAGCGAACGAGTCTTACAATTCGTTCTTTGCTGGCGTTATCGAAGCGAAGTCTACCCCAGCCGGATCCTGGCGGACAAAATCTACCGAAACCGGGAGAATCTCAGCTATTGCAAGGCGCACGGGATCCGTCTTTCCGGCCCGGCTCTGGGGCGGCCCAAGAAGGGTGAAACCAGAGACAAGGCTCAGGACTATCGGGATGAGTGCGAGCGCGTGGAAGTGGAGCGCAGATTCAGTCTGGCGAAACGCAAATGTGGCATAGGGCTGGTCACTGCAGAGCTGCGGGAGACTGCGGCCCATGTGATTGCCATGTCCGTTCTGGTGCTGAATCTCCGCAAGATTCAGCGCGCCCTTTTGAGAACGCTCGCATATCTTCTGGAGATCCTCGCTCAGAAGAAAAATTGGGCACTTGTTCAGTAGACATTAGTTAATACAATGTCCACCAGTAGTCAAAAAGGCGTCGATAATGTAGAAATGGCACCCCTTTTGACCACCCTTCAAAAAAGAAAAATTTCCCCATCGACTAAAATAGGCTGATGAGGTATTATGAAAATGCATTGAAAACAAAAAAAGCACGCACCCACCATTTAAGGTGAATGCGTGCAAATGATAAGTCGGGAGGAAGCTTTGATTTTGGACTAAATCAGCATACTCACTCCATAGAACCGACTGTATGTCTATTATAGGTCAATCCTCGGCCTTGAAGTCGATGGCGGGCGAGACGACGGAGTTGGCAAAGCCCGTGATCGGCACGAGCGCGCCCGCCCCCGCGAAGCGGGCAAGGGAATTATACAGGTTCAGCCCCGTGGTCAGCGCCGCTAAAAAGATAAGCGTGACGGAGGTCGCGGTGCCCGCGTCGGCCTTGTCGAGCCCGAGGGACCTGTAGCCGTCCAGAATGAGCTGACCGAGCACGCAGATCGCGCCGCCGATCAGAAAGGCGAGCGCCGTATCCTTGACGATGGGGGATCTCGGCGACTTCTGCTTGATATACGCCTGATATTCCTGCGGTGACATATCCATAAGATCACTCCTTTTGGCATAGCATTTCCAGCGGGAGTATTTTTATCCATCGTTGCCTTTCCCCGCAAAATCGGCTACAATGGACGCGAGGTGATACCATGCGCTCACTTGGGCTTTACATCCACATTCCGTTCTGCAAGGCGAAGTGCATTTACTGCGACTTCTACTCCCTGCCGCACGCCGAGGGACAGATGGACGCTTACGTCTCCGCGCTGACCGCGCAGCTCGCCGCGTGGCGGGAGCGCGCGGCGGACTGCACCGTAGACACCGTTTACTTCGGCGGCGGCACACCGAGCTATCTCGGCCCCGACCGCCTGCGCCGCCTTCTGGACGCGGTTTTTCAAAGCTACCGCGTCGCCCCCGGCGCGGAGATCACGCTCGAGGCCAACCCCGACAGCGCGCAGGATATTTCCGCCCTGCGGCAGCTGCACGATGCAGGCTTCGACCGCCTCTCGCTCGGGATGCAGTCCGCGGACGATGCGGAGCTGCGGCGCATCGGGCGCGTCCACACGCACGCGCAGACCGTCCGCGCGGTGGAGAACGCCCGCGCCGCAGGCTTTGACAATTTGAGCCTCGACCTCATCTACGGTCTGCCCGAGCAGACGATGACGCGCTGGCAGGCAAACCTCGACGCCGCGCTCGCGCTCGCGCCTGAGCATCTTTCCTGCTACGGGCTGAAGGTTGAGGAGGGCACGCCGCTCTTTGCGCGGCGCGAGCGCTTCACGCTGCCGGATGACGACGCGCAGGCGGATATGTACCTCTCCGCGGTCAGGCTTCTCGCGCGGCAGGGCTATGAGCAATATGAGATCTCCAACTTCTGCCGCCCGGGACGGGCGTCCCGCCACAACAGCCGCTACTGGACGCTCGCGGAATACCTCGGCTTCGGCCCCGGCGCGCACAGTGACTTCGGCGGCGAGCGCTTTGCGCTCGCGCGCGATCTCGACGCCTACCTTGCGGGACACATCGTCTATTCCGAGTGCTCCGCGCCCTCGGCGCGTGAGCGGGAGACCGAGCGCGTCATGCTCGCGCTCCGCACGACCCGCGGCGTCGCCGCGGATACGCTGCCGGAAGCCGCGCGGCGCATTCTCCGGAATTGCGAAGCCCACGGCCTCGCCCATCTTTCCGGCGGCTTTTATGCCCTCACGCCCCGCGGCTTTCTGGTCTCCAACGCCATCCTTGTCGATCTTTTGGAAACAATGGAGCTTTGACGGAACTTTTTTCCGCCTTTCTTCGTCTTTACTTTTAAGGGCCGTCATGGTATAGTAACGTTATGTCAACTTTTGCTGTGCAAAAGCATAGCAAAAACAGGTATGTGCCGTATTTCAAAAGGAGATCATTATGAAAGCACTGTCCCGCAAATGCACCGCCTTTCTCTTATCCCTCACCCTGCTGCTGACGCTCGCGCCGACGGCGCTCGCCTCCGAAGCGCTGGGCGACGACCTTGACCTGCGCTCGACAACGCTCAACCGCGGCGCCGAGCTCGGCGAGGGCACGTTCTGGAGCAACACCTTCTCCGACCTGCGGCAGGAAAACTACGTCGTCTACACGCCGAACACGAGCGTGACGCCCATCGTCACCTACGGCGATTACACCACCGCGACGAGCACCGTCTCCGCCGCCGCCAAGCGTCTGGAGGAGCAGGGCCTGCGCGTGGTCGCGGGCATCAACGGCGACTACTACGATACGCTCAACGGCGCGCCGCTCGGCACGGTGATGACCGATGGCGTGCTGCGCGTCGCCTCCGCGAGCAACTATGCCGTCGGCTTCCGCGCGGACGGCACAGCCATCCTCGGCGCTCCGGCGCTGGCAATGCAGGTCGAGAGCGCCAACACGTCCTTTTCCATTGCCGCCGTCAATCAGGTGCGCTACTCCTACGGCGGCATCTACCTCTACACCTACGATTTCAACGCCCGCCGCTCCACCGGCACCAACGCTGCGGGCTATGACGTGGTCTGCTCGGCGGTCGACGGCCGCCTGAGCATCGGCGAAACGCTGACGCTCACCGTGGACGAGATCCTGCCCGAGGCCACCGACACCGCCGTGAGCGAGGGCAAATACGTCCTGACGGCGAACCTCCTCTCCGGCGAGGAGAACCTTGCTCTGCTGCGCGCGCTTGCGGTCGGCGACACGCTGACCGTCACCGTCCGCGCGACGGACGAGGGCTGGAACGATGTGGACTACATGATCGGCGCGCTCTATCAGCTCGTGGAGAACGGCGAGGTCTGCAAGGGGCTTGAGGCCGGCGCCGCGCCGCGCACCGCCATCGGTCAAAAGGCCGACGGCAGCCTTGTGCTCTACACCATTGACGGCCGCCGGAAGGGCTACTCCATCGGCGCGAGCCTGACACAGGTCGCGCAGCGCATGATCGAGCTCGGCTGCGTGAGCGCGCTGAGCCTGGACGGCGGCGGCTCGACGACTCTGTGCGTCACGCTGCCGGAGGACGGCAATGCCGGCGTCTACAACACCCCCTCCGAGGGCAGCCTGCGCGCCGTGACGAACCACATCTTCCTCGTTGCGTCGAATGAGCCGAGCGGCACGCTCGACCACATCGCGCTGCGCACGGAAAGCGACCGCGTGCTCGCGGGCGCGCAGGTCCTGCTCCGCGCCTCCGCCATCGACACGAACTACATCCCCATGGATAAGGAGGTCTCCATCGCGAGCGACCGCGGCAGCGTGCAGACCGACGAGCTGGGCAATACGGTCCTGACCGCGCCGAAAACCGCCGGCACCGTGACCGTCGGCGCAAAGGCCGGCGGCAAATACACCACCGCTGAGGTCCGCGTAGTCGAAACGCCGGACGAGATCCGTCTCGGCAAGAGCGGCACGCTCACCGAGCTGCGCGTCTCCCCCGGCGCAAGCGTCGAGCTGACCGCGCAGGCCTATCAAAACCACCTCTCCCTGCTCGCGCAGAACACCTGCTTCACCTGGACCACCGAGGGCGGCGTCGGCACGGTTGATGAAAACGGCGTCTTTACCGCCGCCGGCCATGCCGCCTACGGCAGCCTGACCGTCCGCGCGGGCGAGACCACGCGCACCATCCCTGTTTACGTCACCTCCGATCCTCTGGTCCTGCTCGACGGCTTCGAGGGCGAGCAGACCGTCTTGACCCAAAATACCGACAAGAGCTTCGTCCGCTTCGGCTCCGCCTCCGCACGCTGGGACTATCGCGCCGAGAACGTCCCCGAGAACGCGGAGAAGCTCCTTCTGAGCGTGGAGCGAACCTACGCCGTCCCCTCCGGCTATGACCGTGTAACGCTCTGGGTCTACGGCGATGGACAGCGCGAGACGCTCGCCCTCACGACCGATGCGGGCGAAACGAACGCTGCCGTGATCGACTTCACCGGCTGGCAGCAGCTCACCTTTACCCTCCCCGACAAAGCCGCGAGCATCACCGGCTTCGCCCTGCGCCTGCCGTCGGCTCTGAGCGGCACGCTGTACCTCGATCAGCTCGTCGCGGCCCGCGAGGGCATGAGCGATACCGCCGCGCCGGAGATCTCCGTCTCCCTCTCCGAGGACGGCACGGCCCTGACCGGCAAGGTCTTTGACGCCGTGGACGGCGGCTCACTCGCCACGCTGCGCGTAACGCTCGACGGCAAAGCGCTCAGCTTCACCTACGACCACCAGACCGGCGCGCTCCACGCCGCGCTGCCTGCCGCGGACGGCAAGGCGCACCGCATCGCCGTCATCGCCGGCGACGCGAGCGGCAGCCTCGCCCGCACCGGCATAAGCATCACCCCGTCGGAGCTGTCCGCCGCCTTCCCCGATACGGACGGCCACTGGGCCAACGCCGCCGTGAGCTTCCTGAAGGCGAGCGGCGTCACCACCGGCGACGATCTTGGGAACTTCAATCCCGACAGCCCCATCACCCGTCAGGAATTTGCCGTGCTGCTCTGCCGCTGGCTCGCGCCCGCGCAGGACACTTCCTCCGTTGAGCTGCCCTTCGCCGACAACGGCAGCATCGCCGACTGGGCGAAGGACGGCGTGCGCGCCATGTATGCCCTCGGCGTAACGAAGGGCAGCTACGACGGCTACGGCCGGCTCTGCTTCCTCCCCACCGCGACCATCAGCCGTCAGGAGGCGCTGACGATGCTCGGCCGTCTCCTTGAGCTGGGCTACGCCGCGCCGGAGTGGAGCTTCACCGACAGCGACGCCATCGCGGACTGGGCGCGCGAGCACATCAATACGCTCTGCGCGATCGGCGCGCTCTCCGGCTACGCCGACGGCGGTATCCACCCCACTGAGCCCATCACCCGAGCGCAGGTCGCCGCAACGCTGTTCAGCATGACGTAAAAAACGCAAGCAGCTCTTGCCGAGCCTTCGGCAAGAGCTGTCTGCGTGATTGTGTGGAGGGACTCTCGTCCCCTGGTATAGAAACCGCCTTCGGGCGGTTTTTATCATTTTTTACTCATTCTCGAGCATCCGGTAGCCCACGCCGATCTCGGTGAATATGTACTCGGGCGCGGCGGGATTCTTCTCGATCTTGCGGCGGATGTTCGCCATGTTGACGCGCAGGATCTGATTGTCCGCCTTGGCCTTGGGGCCCCAGATCTCGCGGATGAGGAAATCGTAGGTCAGCACCTTACCGGCGTATTTGCCCAGCAGCGCCACGATCTTGAACTCGTTGAGCGTGAGGTGAACGTCCTCCCCGCGCATGAGGACATGGTGCTTGTCGTAGTCGATGGTCAGGTCGCGGACCGTATACTTGCCGGACTGCGCGATAGAGTCATTGTCAAGGCCCGTGCGCGTATGGCGGATGGCCGTGCGGATGCGGGCAAGCAGTTCACTCGTCCCGAAGGGCTTTTCGATGTAATCGTCTGCGCCGAGATCGAGCGCCGCGACCTTGTCGCCCTCGTGCGTGCGCGCGGAGACCACGATGACCGGCACACTCGACCAGGCCCGCACCTGCTTGAGTACCTCCATGCCGTCCATGTCGGGAAGACCGAGGTCAAGGATGATCAGGTCGGGACAATGCGACGAGATCATCGACAGCGCCTCCTTCGCGCTGCCCGCCATGAGCGTGTCGAAGCCGTTGGCGGCCAGAATGGTGGACATGAAATTCTTGATGTTCTGCTCGTCCTCGACGATCAATACCTTATCCCTGATCTTCATCCTCTTTTTCCTCCTTGAGCGGCAGGTAGAAGCGGAACTGTGCGCCGCCCTCCGGCCTGTTTTCTGCGGTGATCCTGCCGCCGTGTGCCTTGACGATCGTCTGGCAGACGGAAAGACCGATGCCCATGTTTTTCTTCATATCAAAGCCGCCGCCCTTCTCGCCGGAAAGCGAGCCGTCGAAGAGCGTCGCAAGTCTTTCGCGCGGAATGCCGAGCCCGTTGTCGCTGACCGTGAAGCAGGCCTCGTCGCCGATGTGCTCCACGCTCAGCCGCAGCTCCGTCGTGCTCTCGCCGTGCAGCACTGCATTTTCCATCAGGTTGAGCAGCACCTGCTGGATGAGCGTCGCGTCCATCGGGACGAGCACGACCTCCTGCGGCACCTCGACTGCGATGCGGATGTTGCTTTTGAAGCGCTTTTCGAATTTGTGGACCGAGGCCGCGAGGATCTCCTCCGCCGCCTCATATTCCTTGCTGATGGCCGTCTGCTCGCCTGAGATGCGGGTAATGGAGAGCAGATTCTCCACCATGCGGATGAGCCACTGGGCGTCCTCATTGACGTCGCGCAGCAGCTCTCTTTGCTGCTCGGTCGAGAGCGTGTCTCCGTTTTCCAAAATGGCGGAGGTATTGCCCACGATGCTCGTGAGCGGCGTGCGGATATCGTGCGACATCGCGCGCAGCAGATTCGCGCGCATCGTCTCGCGCTCGGCCTCCGTGCGCAGCCGCTCCTGCTTTTTGATCTTGGTGTTCATCGCGCTGATGATGAGCGACACCGCCAGCATCGTCAGAAAGGTCAGCGGATAGCCGGTGAGCCTGAAGTTGAACGCCCAGAATGGATAGGTGAACACGAAGTTCACACAGATCACGCCGAAAAGCGAGCTGAAAACGCCCCAGAAATAGCCCTCCGTAAAGCGGGAGATGATCACCACCGCCAGCACGAAGATCAGCAGCGTGAAGCTGCCGTTCTCGTCGATACTGCGCAGCACAAAGCAGATCGCCGCGGCGATACCGAGCAGCAGCGCGGTGAATATCGCGTCACGCAGGTGGATCGGTATGCTTCTCCACATTTTTTCGGTCCATTGTCCGATCCGGCTCAGCAGGTCCTTCATAGCAAGCTCCCCTCCGGTCACCCTCTATGATGACCATTGTATCATATCTCTTGCTAATTATCTGCTAAGCTTTCCGTTTTTGCAAGTCATTTCTGCTAAGCTTTCCGTTTTTGCAAGCCATTTCTGTTCAATTCCCGTCCGTTTTTGCCGCACCGGCGAATGGAAAAGCATCAGGGGCGGCGCGCTGCGCCGCCCCTGATGCTTAAAGGGAGAAGTGAGAATCTATGTCGGAGTTATGTAAGGGTGTGTCCTTCCGCTCAGATCCTGCGGATGTCGATCGAGCTCACGCGGGCCAGATCGAAGCCGGGCTCCTGCTGCAGCGCCGCGAGAATGGCGATCCTGACCTCGGCGGTCAGGCCGTCCGCAGGAACAGCGGGCGCGGCGGGGACCGGCGCCGCCTTGGGCGGCTCGGGCTTTTCGAGCTTCTGCATGACCTTGCCCATCAGCATGGTCAGGAAGATGATGCAGATGAGGCCCACGAAGGTGGTGCCCATACCCATCAGACACACAAACAGATTAGAAACTTCATTCATTGGGAAACACGCTCCTCTTTTCTCTTGGTGTCCCCATTATACGGTTGCAGGTTTTCCTGCACAAGGGCTTTGCCGCTCTCTTCACGCCGCCTTTACGCTATAAACTTTTCTCTTAACGCGCGGTTAACCGTCCCGCTTCTCCGTCACCTCCACCACATACACAGCGCCGTCCGCGACGCGGAAGCGCACCTCAAGCCCGGCAAACGCCATGCCGTAAATACGCTGCGGATCGCTCTGGTAGTGCGGCCGCGGGTCCTGCGCGAGAACGCCTGTGAGGGCATCGCGCTTGTCCTCCGGCACGCGCGATAGAAGCTCCGCCGGGAAGTCCACCGCCAGCGTCTTGCCGCGCTGCGGCGCAAAGCCGCCGCTCGCCTCCGGCTTGCAGTCGGCGTAGGGGAGGTACGGCTTGATGTCATAGATGGGCGTGCCGTCCATCAGGTCCGCGCCGGAAACGAGCAGCACGCTCCCCTCCGCCGTCTGCTCCACGCCATCGAGCCGCACGCAGGAAAGGCCGATGGCGTTCGGTCGGAACGGCGAGCGCGTGGCGAACACGCCCATGCGCTCGTTGCCGCCGAGCCGGGGCGGACGCACGGTGGGCGACCAGTCCTCGCGCACGGCCTCGGAGAACTGCCAGATGAGCCACAGATGGGAAAAGCCCTCGATGCCGCGCAGGGCGTCGGCATTGCGGTATTCCGGCTCGAACACGATGCGCGCACGCAGGGCCTCCACCAGCCCGCTCTGGCGCGGCACGCCGAACTTTGTTTTGAAATCGCTGCGGATGCGCGCGATGACCTTGATGCTGTGCTGCTCCATAGGACCTACCTCGTCGGTGACCGCGCCCGTGGGCGCGGTGAAATAAAAAGGCTCGCTGCGGCTATTGTATCAGCCGCAGCGGCCTTTTGCAATTTTATTTCAGCTTCATCGGGGTGAGGGCGAGGTAATCATCCAGCGTGCCGTCGTGCAGGCAGCAGTCGATGATCTCCTTCCCCAGCGGGTCGAGATCGTCGCAGACGAACTGCGCGACCTGCTCCTTGATGAAATCGGCGAGGATCTTCGCGCCGGCGTCGTAGCCCTCGGTGCCGAGCTTGGACTGCGTCTCGGGGCGCAGGAAGGTCTGACGGACGAACTGGCCGTCGAGCTTCATCTCGTCGAGCGCGTAGCCGAACAGCGCGCAGCGCGCAGGCACCAGATGCTTCGCGCGCACCGTGCCGAGGTGGCGGGCAAGGTACTCACGGCTGAGCCATTCGCCCATGAAGCCGACGTGGTAAGCGCCGATGTGCTGGTTCGGGATGAGCACGTTCGTGGTGTTGGGGCTATTCATGATCTGCTCGAGCAGCAGGTTCGCCTGCGTGACCTTGAGCCCCGTGGCGAACGGCCAGTAGGAGCCAACGCCCTCGGCCTTCAGACCGCTGCCGGCGTTCGTGTCCGCGATGGACGGGTTCTTGAAGCCGCGCGGCGAGACCAGACGCCACAGCCACGCAATGCTCTGCGGCACGACCTGCAGCATACCCATCACGCCGTAGTTCGGGTTCTTCGCGGTGCTCGGCGGCATCCGCACGCCGAAGCTGCGCACATCGACCTCCACCGGCTCGGTGTCGGGCACGATGTTGTCGAGCATCTTGCGCGGCAGGATGACGCGCGGGTTCGAGCAGGGCTTGCCGTTGGACTCGATGACGTGCTCCCAGATCAGGCAGGTCGAGCCGGGGATGCCGTCCATGTTGAAGAACACCAGCGGCTCGCTCGGATGGATGCAGATGCGCTCGTAGAGCGGGTTGTTGCCGTAGGCGTTCATGCCGTCCATGCGCAAAAACCAGCCGTTCTCGGCGTCGAGGATGCGCAGCTTGCCGCTCGTGGGGTCCTGAATGGACTTGAGCGCGCAGGCCATGTCGTCGGCAATGGGATGGATCTTGCAGCTCTCGCCGAGCGTCATATAATATTTTTCACCCGTGACCGTGTGCGTGCCGATGAGCAAGCGGTCGTCGTCCTCGCGGTGGAAGTCCTCGAGCATCTCGCTCTTACCGCCGCCGCTCGCGCCCTCGTGCATGAACACGATCTCGTTTTCATACGGCGTCTCGACCATCGCGGCGCTCGTATGGCAGCAGACCCAGCCCTCGTGCTCGCCGATGTCGAGCAGCAGCGAAAACACGCCCTTCTTGGCGCTCGGGCCCGGATAGAGGTTATAGGCCCAGACCTCGTGCAGCTCCGCGCTGCGGTTGTGGACGACGACCTGCTTGCCGTCGAAGTGCGTATGGCGGAACGGGGGCGCGACATAGATGATGGCGCGCGGCTTATAGTGCTCGGGCACGTCCGCGATGCTCACGAAACCCTGCATGTTGGCGAGCGAGAGCGCGAAGAACGCCGCGTTCATCGGGCAGATCATCAGGCTCGGGTAGCCGTGGCCGTTGGGGCCGGCGTAGAACGGCAGCATCACGATCTGCTGATTGCTCAGCCAGTCGAGCGTCTCCTGCCGGAGCTTGGAGAACTCATAGCCAAAGCGGTCCTTGAAGCGGGGCTTGTCGGTCGGCAGCTCGTCGCCGATGGCCATGCTGTTCGGATCGCGGCGGCGCATATAGTCCTCCATGAAGTTGACCACGCAGCCGTTCTTGCAGCGCACCACCTCGGCCTCCTTGACCGTGCCGAGCCCTTCAATGGGATACACCACATCGTAGCGGGAGGTGTGCGTGGGGCCGTAGGCCATTTCCTGCAGCTCCTCCTTCGTCTCGGCGTAGGCGATGCACTTGCACTTCTTCAGTGCCTCCGCCACCTCGGACGCAAGCTCAAATCGGTTGAAATAGTTGTCGGTATACATGCAGCAAGCCGCCTCCTTCAAAAATAAAAGATTAGGTCGTACATTATCACACTTTTCCCAAAAATGCAATAAAATTATTCCGAATCACTCCATCAAATTATCTGATATGCACAAATTCCGTCGTTTTTCCGACTTTTTGCAGGAAATCATGCAAAAGGGAGATGCCGTGCGGCATCTCCCTTGCTTCAGGACAGCTTGCGGATGAAGTTTCCGTGGATGGTCACGCCCTCCTGCGTGATGAAAAAGGCGTTCGGGTCCAGCTCGTGGACCACGCCGTAAAGGTCGGCCTCCTCAAATTTGGAGACGCACACGCACAGCACGCGCAGGTCCTCGCCGGTGTAGGCGCCCTTGCCCTCCCAGTAGGTCACGCCGCGCCCGAGCCGTGCCATGATGTTCCTCGGCAGCTCGGGGTCCTCGTCCTTGGTGAAGATGAGCACCTGCTCGGTGATGTTCTGCTGGTGTCCGCGGTCGATGAAGAGCGCGCAGAACACCGTATAAATGATAGAATAGATCGCCGCGCGCAGACCGAAGAGGACCGCGCAGAGCGTGTAGAGCAGCGCGTTGAAGCTCAGGCTGAAGCGCCCCACGCTGAAGCCCTTGCCCTTCTTGGCGAGCCACAGTCCGAGGATGTCCAGCCCGCCGGTCGAGCAGCCGCAGGTGAGCACGATGCCGAGCGAGAAGCCGACGAGGATGCCGCCGAGCACGCAGTTCGTCAGCGTCTCCTCCACCAGCGGCGCCGCCGGCGGCGGCACAAGGCTCAGAAACAGCGACGAGGTGACGGTACACACCGCGGTGCGCACAAGGAAGCCCCTTCCCAGCACCCGCCACGCCAGCAGCAGGATGGGCACGTTCGCCGCCAGATACAGGATGCCCGAAAAGTCCACGTTCGGCGACAGCCCCAGCGCCTCCACGATCAGCGTGCGGGCGACCTGGCAGAAGCCCAGCAGGCCGCCGGTGTAAAGTCCCATCGGGACAATGAACCAGTTCACGCCGATGGCGTAGAGCAGCGTCGCGGCCACGGCCAGAGCCAGACGGCACCACCGGTTCTGTATCGCTTTGTGCAGCATAGACATTCCCTCCGCTCCTGTTTTCCCTGTGCTTTTTATTGTATGCGCACCGCGTGCCGAAGTCAAGCGCGGACTACAGCGCGTAGCGCAGGCATTGATAGAGCCGCCGTTTGGCGCGCAGCAGCGTGCGGGACACCGTGGACTTGTTGACGCCCAGCTCCTGCGCGATCTCGGTCACGGTCTTATTCTGCTCAAAATTCATCCGGAGCAGCTGCCGCTGCCGCGCGGTCAGCGCCTCCTGCCTTGCCAGGCGCAGGTTGCGCTTGAGCCGAAGCAGCTCACCGTCGTTGTCCTGCGCGTTGGCGCGCAGCCACGCCGCCATGTCACCGTAGAACTCATTGTTGCGGATGCTATAGGGTGTACCTTTCATCGCGGTGATAGTTCCTTTCGTAATAGCGTTTCGTTAGCTCGGCCAGCTCGCTCGACTGTCGACGGAGCACCTGCAGATCGGCAATGCGCCGCTTGAGCCGCTCAGCCTCCTCGCGGTCCTGCGCGGCCCGGGCCGCGGCGCGCAGCTCCGAAATGCGCGTGCGCAGCACCGCCGCGTCCGCGCGGTATGTAAAGGATATCTGATATAGTGTCACGCTTCCCCCTCCATTCCGAACACGGTCTCACAGGGCGCAAGCTCCGCGCGAGCGAAGGCCGGAAAGCAATCCGCGCAGACGCTCTGCCCATTGAGATACCAGCCGCGCTCCCCGCGCAGCAGCTCGCACCCACACAGCGAGCATCGGCCGCAGGGACGGCCGTAGGGCCTGCGTTTTTCCGCAGGCGAACAGATTTTAAAGTGCAAAAGCCCTTCCTCCCGAAAAATGAAAAATTTAGGCTTGACAAACGGCGCGGCATCTGCTAGAATCCATTCTGTTGCTGAAATGCTGGTATAGCTCAGTTGGTAGAGCAGCTGATTTGTAATCAGCAGGTCGGGGGTTCGAGTCCGTCTACCAGCTCCAAGCTTCCGCTTCAGCGCACAAGTGAATATGGGGGAATTCCCGAGTGGCCAAAGGGGGCAGACTGTAAATCTGTTGTCAGTGACTTCGGTGGTTCGAATCCACCTTCCCCCACCAAGAAAATCGTTACGCCTTATGGCGTGACGATTTTCTTTTTGAAAAGCGGGCGGATCCGCCTTCCCCGCCGAAGCCCCCGGCGGTTTTCCACATCCATCCTTTCCCGCCGAACAGCACACCGAAAAGCATCTCGATCACAAGTTAATGGAAATTTCCGCTTTGTTTTGTCAAGTTTCTTGTGAGCATTCTTACCATATCACAAGAAACTTGTTATGTCAAGAATAAATTTACAAGTTTCTTGTTAAAATATTTGACAGAACCAAGTTTTTGCGTTATGATGGTGTCGAAATTGCTCGAACCCTTTATAGGAGGTGCTTTCCATGAGCTTCCGTGATCAACTCAAGGCGTGCCGCGAGGCCTGCGGCCTGACGCGCGCGGCGCTGGCCGAGCAGCTCGGCGTTTCCGCCAGCGCTGTCGGCAACTATGAGACCGGCGTCAGCTTCCCCAAGGAGGACGTGCTGCTGCGGTTGTTCGACGCGCTGCGCACCGACCCCAACCAGCTCTTCTGCGGCAGCTACCGCAGCGGCGGCTTCGATCTCTCCGGGGCCGAGCGCACGCTGCTGGAAAAATACCGCTCGCTCTCTCCCATCGGACGCGACACCGTGCGCAGCGTGACCGACGCGCTGTGCGACTACCGCGACGAGCTGACGGAGGAGCGCGGCAGCAAGCGCGAGCCGCGCCTGATCCCGCTCTACAACTCCCCCGCCGCCGCGGGCTATGCCGCGCCGGTGCTTGACGAGGACTTTACCTATATCCCCGCGGACGAGAGCGTGCCGCGCGGCGCGGACTTCGCCGTGCGCATTCAGGGCGACTCCATGGAGCCGTACATTCACGACGAGAGCGTGGTCTACGTCAACCGCGACCCGCTCGCAGACGGCGACGTAGGCATCTTCTGCGTGGACGGCGCAATGCTCTGCAAGCAGTACCACCGCGATGCGCTGGGCATGACCTACCTTTTCTCCCTCAACCGCGCCCGCGCCGACGCCGACGTCGTGCTCACCTCCACCGGTACGCGCAGCCTCGCCTGCTTCGGCCGCGTGATGCTGCCGCACCGCCTCGCGGTCCCGCAGCTGTAGCATCGCTCATTTTTTGCGCAAAAAATGAGCTTTTTGCCCGCGAGGGACTTGAATCGTTCACAACTCGGGCATATAATAGCAATTCAGTAAAATCAAGAAAAAGGAAGCGTATCCCACCATGACAAAAATTGACATTTTCTCCGGTTTTCTCGGCGCCGGCAAAACGACGCTCATCAAAAAGCTCATTGCCGAAGCCTACGCGGGCGAAAAGCTCGTGCTGATCGAAAACGAATTCGGTGAGATCAACATCGACGGCGGCTTCCTCAAGGAGTCCGGCATCGAGATCTCCGAGATGTCCGCCGGCTGCATCTGCTGCTCGCTCGTGGGCGATTTCAACAAGGCCCTGCGCGAGGTTGTGGAGCAGTTCCACCCCGACCGCATCCTCATCGAGCCGAGCGGCGTGGGCAAGCTCTCCGACGTCATCGTGGCGGTCGAGCGCACCGTAGACGAGTGCCCGGAGCTGAAGCTCAACAGCTACGTCACCGTCGCCGACGCCAGCAAGGTCAAGGTCTATATGAAGAACTTCGGCGAGTTCTACAACAACCAGATCGAGGCCGCCGGCACCATCATTCTCTCCCGCACGCAGAAGCTCTCGCAGGAGAAGTTAGAGGCCGCCGCCGCGATGCTGCGCGAGAAGAACCCCGACGCCGCCATCCTTACGACTCCGTGGGACGAGCTGGACGGCAAGACCATCCTCTCCGCCATCGAGAAGGTGTCGCTGAGCGACGAGCTGCTCGAGAAGATGCGCCGCGAGCACGAGCTTGAGGAGGCCGAGCACGAGCATGAGCACCACCATCATGACCACGAGCACGATGAGCATGACGAGCACGACCATGAGCACGAGCATCATCACGACCACGACGAGGATGATGACCACGACGAGCATGAGCATCGTCACGAGCATGACCACGACGACCACGAGCACCATCACCATCATCACGACGGCGAGGAGTGCGACGATCCCGCGTGCGAGTGCCATCACCATCATCACCACGCCGACGACGTGTTCTCCTCCTGGGGCAAGGAAACGCCCAAGCTCTACTCCAAGGCAGCGCTTGACGACATCCTTGCGAAGCTCGACAGCGGCGACTACGGTCACATCCTGCGCGCCAAGGGCATCGTGAACGGCGAGGGCGGCTGGCTCGAATTTGACTACGTTCCCGAGGAGCACGAGGTCCGCGCGGGCCATCCCGACTACACGGGCCGCCTGTGCGTCATCGGCGCGGAGCTCAAGGAAGACAAGCTCGCCGAGCTTTTCGGTCTGTAAGGAAGGACATTCATGGATATTCCTGTCTATCTGGTCGCCGGCTTTCTCGACGCCGGCAAGACCAATTTCATCAACGGCATCCTGGAGGACGGCTTCGCCCGCGAGGATAAGACCCTCCTGCTCTGCTGCGAGGAGGGCGAGGAGGAGTACGAGAAAAAGGCGCTTGACAACGTCACCGTCGTCACCGTGGACGACGAGGACGAGCTGACCGCCGACTTCTGCCGCGAGCTGGAGAAGAAGTACCGTCCCAAGCAGGTGCTCATCGAGTACAACGGCATGTGGCAGATGGAAAAGCTCTACCGCGACGTGCTGCCCGCCAACTGGGTGCTCTACCAGATCATGACCTTCGTGCAGGCGCCGACGTTCGAGCTGTTCGTGAAGAACATGGGCCAGCTCATGATGGAGAAGATCACCAACGCGGATATGCTGGTCTTCAACCGCTGCACGCCCGAGCTGAAGGAGGCGCTCCGCGCCCGCAATCTCCGCATGGTCAACCGCCGCGCGGACATCTATCTGGAGGACAACGACGGCAACAGCGAGGATTACCTCACCGGCAACGAGTGCCCGTTCGATATGACGCCCGACCTCATCGACATTCCCGACGACGATTACGGCGTGTGGTATGTAGACGTGATGGACCACCTCGACCGCTGGGATGGCAAGCGTGTTCACATGAAGCTCCTCATGTGCCACTCCAAGAAGTTCCCCGGCGTCCACTGCCCAGGCCGCTTTGTGATGACCTGCTGCGAAAACGACATCCAGTTCGTCGGCGTAGTCGCCAAAGGCAAGGACCTCAAGGCGTACAAGAACCGCGACTGGGTGGAGGTCACCGCCACCGTCCGCAAGGAGTATATCGAGGCGTATCAGGGCGAAGGCCCCGTGCTGTATGTGGACAAGATCACCACCTGCGCCAAGCCCGCGCAGGAGGTCGTTTCGTTCTGAGAGAAAAAGGAAGCCATGCGGTGCATGGCTTCCTCGGCAAACGAAAAGCTCCCGCCTTCTGCAAGGCGGGGGCTTTTCCCGTTTTATTCTTCCTCCGGAAAGGGAACAATGAGCCTGCGGCACGGGCGGCAGCAGTATGCCTCCGGCCATTCCCGCCGCGTCAGAGCTGGGTTCCACGCCAGCCCGACCGCGCCGACCTTTTCCATGCTCTCGCGCGTGAACCACGCCGGGAGCTTTGCGCCGTCCGGCAGAAAATACTCGCCCCCTCGGCTGTGAAGCGTCCCCTTTTCCAGCGCGCCGCCGCAGTACGGACAGTTCATCTTTTCTCCTCCTTCCTTTTTATTTCTCTTTTTCGATCACTTCCTGCAATTTTTTCCAGCAGGATTCCTCATCGTATTCAAAATTCTTCTGAAATTCGAGCCAGTCCGCCCCCTCGCCGGTCTGCGTAAAGCCCCATTCCCGCGCGCGGCGCAGGCCGAGCGCGTTGCCCTTGGCGATGTGTCCGGTCGAAAGCCGCTCGCACCCGTGCGCGCGGGCGTAGGAAAGCGCCTGCCCGACGAGCTGCTGCCCGAAGCCAAGCCCCTGCACATCGTTCTCCAGCCAGAATTCGCCGATGACCGCGAGGCCGTTCTCGCACTTGTCCACGCTCACCGCGCCGACGGTCTCTCCCGCGCGGCAGACATCAAAATGCCCCTCTGCGCCGGAGGGCACATAGTAGATACCGCCCTCGAAGCCGCGCGCGTTCTTCAGCCACGCCTGCCGCTTGAGCGTCTGCAGCCCGTTCTCCAGATGGCTCGCGTCGTCGCGGTACGCCACGCGGAACGCGCCGTTCTCGTATTCGAGGCGGCTCACCGCGGTGTTCTCCGCGTGGCCCGTGCCGTCGATCTCGTGAAGCGAAAGTCCCTGCAGCGTGCCGACCGTCAGTCGGATGGCCATGCCGTGCGAAAAGACGGCGGCCGTTCCGTTCGGGTGCGCCTCGGCGATCTCGCGCAGCGCGCCGATCATGCGCTCGCGCACGTCGGGCAGATACTCGCCGCCCGCAACGTGCCAGTGCGCGGCGTCCGTATTGAAGCGCTCCAGCTGTTCGCCGTCCGTGCGCTCCAGCTCCGCCCACGGATGATCCTCCCACACGCCGATGCCGATCTCACGCACGCGCGGCGTGGTCACGAGCGGCAGGCCGTGTGTTTTGTAAACGGAAAGCGCCGTCGTCATCGTGCGGCGGCGGTCGCTCGAATACACCGCGTCAAAGTGTGTTGAGGTAAAGCGCTTCGCCAGTGCCGCAATCTGCCGGTAGCCGCGGTCGGTGATCACGCTGTCGTACCAGCCGTGCGCGCGGCGGTAGAGATTGCCGTCCGCCTCGGCGTGCCGGATCAAATAGATGGTGGTCATGAGACTTCCTCGCTTTTTGTCTGATTTTAAGAATATTATAACGGCAATGGCGGATTTTAGCAATGCGATTTCCGACTTTTTTGCCGCACACGGGGCATACTGTCGCTGTGCGAAAAGGAGTGTGAGTGAAATGGAAAATACCGCGTTCTGGTGCGGTATCGGCGCCGGCATGGTGCTCGGCGCAGCGGTGGGCATGGCCGTCTCACCCCGGCAAAGGTCCATGAAGACCTGCGTGGGCCGCACCATGCAGCACATGGGTAACGCCGTGGACAACGCCTGGGAGGACTTCCTGCACGCCATCGAGTAAAGCAGGGCCCAAAAATAAGACCATCTGCCTTTGGCAGATGGCCTTATTTTTTCATGGCGTATCCGTATGGATGCCGGGCGGACTGGGGCCCAAGCCCAAGATGTCCGCCTACTACTGTGGCATTGTCAAGGACAAGGACTGACCGCGTCTGCAAATCCGTCTGTAAAATGGCGTCTTAAATCTGGCGCACAGCGCACAGGAACGCGCATAACACACAAATTTGTGCAGACGCAAAAACACGCAAACCCCTTGAAAACAAATGGAATCCCGCAAACTCACCGGTTTGCGGGATTCCATTTTTTTGGTGGAGGCGGCGGGAGTCGAACCCGCGTCCGAAAGCGCTTGAACAGGACTTTCTCCGGGCGCAGTCAGGATCTAAGCATTCCCTCCGCGTAAGGACACCTGACAGACCTTACGTTTCAGTAGAGTCATGATGCGTGGGCGGGTCAACTCTTTCCCGCCTCACGGACGCCGCGTTCACGACGCCTTCCCCGGCCCGCGGCCGCTCCGGTTCAGACGGCTGCCTTAATTAGGCAGCGACAGCAACAGTGTTGTTGTTCTTTAATTTATAAGTTGCCCGTTTTATGGAGGCCAGGCGCCTCCGCCCGCTTATCCTGCCTCCACACCCCCGTCGAAACCGGTACGCCCCCGTGTGAGCGGTGTGAACGGCGTTCCCTTCACACCGCGAACGGAATGCTTGCTTCTTTAGGTCTGCGAAAGCAGATGAAAATATTTAGTGCTTCTCCGGCGCGGGATACTCCACGCCCTGCGTGTCCACACGAATGGACTTGATGGTCTGCGGCTTCTTCGGCTTATCCGTGAACATATCGCGGTTGACGCGGGAGATGTCCACCGCGGCCTGCGCGTTGTCCGTGATCTTGCCGAACGCGGCGTACTGCCCGTCGAGGTGCGGCGCGTCCGCGACCATGATGAAGAACTGGCTGCCGGCGCTGTTGGGCGCCATCGTGCGCGCCATGGACAGCACGCCCAGCGTATGCTTGAGGTCGTTCTTGTGACCGTTGGCGGAAAATTCGCCGTCGATCTCATAGCCCGGGCCGCCCATGCCGTTGCCCTGCGGGCAGCCGCCCTGGATCATAAAGCCGGGGATGACGCGGTGGAAAATAAGGCCGTCATAAAAGCCGGAGTTTGCCAGCGCGATGAAGTTGTTGACGGTGTTGGGGGCCAGCTCGGGATAGAGCTCGCCGGTCATCACCGCACCGCTCTCCATCTCGATGGTCACAATGGGATGGGACATATTCGTTCTCCTTGTCTCGCGCCGCGGCGCGTTCGGTTTTTTATTTCACGAGCAGGCCGACGCCGTGCTCGCTGAGATACTGCAATAGGATGGCGCTGTTTTCCTGATTGTCCTCAAAGCGGGCAAGCGTCCGGCCATCCTGTCCGACCAGCCTGCGGCCGTTCGTCCCGATGGTCATGCCCGCAATGTCCGCCAGGCGGAAGGCGCGGGACCTGCCGAAGGTCGGCAGGTAGCTGAACACGCCGCCCTCGACCACCAGCCTGCGCCGGACATGAAAGATTAGGAACACGCCGAACACCGCAAAAACGAGCGCGAAAGCGGAAAAGCCCACCGTCTCGGCAAGCGACCAGCCCTCTGGCTCGTCGATCGAGCTGCCGATCACACCGGCAAGCAGGGCGGTAAAGAAAACGGCGATCAGCACACCCACGATACGCACCGTCACCCTGACCCACTTCTTATCCCGCACGGTGAAGCTCTGCGGCACGGCAAAGCCCGCCGCGGCGTTCGCCTGCGCCGTCTGCGCGGCGGAGGAAGCCAGCCCGTTCTGCGCGGTGTGCGCGGCCATCTGCGCCGCGCGCTCCGGGTCGGTGTAGGCGAGGACCTTCTGCTTCACGCACACCACGCCCAGCACGCCGATGACCATGCCCATGAGCATGGACGGTGCCATGATGCCCCAGTTCTCCGGCATGAGAATGGATTCCCACGCCAACTGCGCGACCGGGATGCCGTACCACGCAGCGTCCGCCTGCCATTCGGGATCGGAGCAGAGGACGTACATCCACGAGGCGATCTCCGCGGCAAAGAGCGCGAGGAGCGAGCAGACGATCACCGTCGCCATGGCAAAGCGTGTGGAGCGGCGGCCCTTGAACAGGCGGTAGCCCCAGCAGGCTGCGACGCCCACCAGGAAGCCCAGCCAGCCGACGAAGAAGTCGGCAAAGGTGCTCGTCAGGAACCAGGGGACCGCGCCCACGAGCGCGCCGAACAGCGCGCCGAGGATGCCGGTCAGGGCGCTGCCGCGCGGCGGCTCCTCGAGCTCGCAGGACACGGCAGCCTTCGGCTGCGCGTCCGCTGGAATAAAATCGGCGGGGTCAAAGCGGCCGTTTTCTCTCTCTTCGTTCATCGCTTCGCTTCTCCTTTTTCAGCGGTAGTTTTTCATATGGCGGTCGATCTCGCGCTTCGCGTCGCGCTGCGCGGATGCCTCGCGCTTGTCGTAGTTCTTCTTGCCCTTGCACACGCCCAGCTCGACCTTCACACGCGCGTCCTTGAAATAGACCGAGAGTGGGATGAGGGCGTAGCCGTCCTGCTTGACGAGCGCGTGGAGCTTGTTGATCTCGCGCTTGTGCAGCAGCAGCCTCTTGGGGCGGTCGGGGTCGTGGTTGAAGATGTTGCCCTTGTCGTAGGGCGAGATGTGCATGGAGTAGACCATGGCCTCGCCGTTTTTCACGACGCAGTAGCTGTCCTTGAGGTTGAGCGTTCCGGCGCGGATGGACTTGACCTCCGTCCCGCGAAGCTCGATACCGGACTCGAGACGGTCCTCCACGAAGTAGTCGTGATAGGCCTTGCGGTTCTGCGCCGCGATCTTGATTCCCTTTTTCTCCACGGCACAGTACCCCCTCTCCTTCAAAGCGGATTTCAGTATACCATGATTCTGCCCAACGTACAAGGGCTGTAATCAAAATGTAATAATTTTGATTTCTCTGTTGAAATTCTCGGTGCTTTATGGTGTAATATAAGGTGGTTTTTTACCTGTTTTAAGAGGTGATCCGTCATCGGCGATTTTGTCCATATCCGCGTCAGCGCGCCGCTGCTGCGTGCGCTGACGCTGCTTCTGATAAGCTTTGCCTGCCTTTCCGTGCTGACAGCCCCGGCCGCTCCGCCGGTCACCGAAGAGAAGGCCCGGCCCGCGGGCGAGCTGAGCGCGGAGGAGATCCTGGCCTCCTCCCGCACCGTCATGCACGGACTGGGCCAGCTGAGCGGGACCTCCGTGCTCAACTGCCGCGAAGGCTTCGATCGCTACTACGCGCGCGGGGCGCGGGTATTTGAGGTCGATCTGCGCATGACGAGCGACGGGCAGGTCGTCCTGCGGCACGACTGGCGCGGCGGCTGGCAGGAGGGGATCAGCGAGCTGTCGATCCCCACGCGCGATGCGTTTCTCGCCGCGCCCCTTCTGGAAAGGTACACGCCCATGAGCTTCCGCGACCTGCTGCTCCTGATGGAGGAGTATCCGGATATCTGTATCGTCACCGACACCAAATTTACGGATGCCGAGGTCGTGACCGCGCAGTTCACCGCCATGCTGAACGACGCGCACGAGCTGGGGCTCTCGTATCTCTTTGACCGTATGGTCATTCAGGTCTATAGCCCGCTGATGTTCCGTGTGGTCGATCATCTCGGGCATTTCCCGCATTACATCTATACGTTCTACGCCGAGGGCTTCAACGGCACCGAGGAGGCCCTCCGCGAGCGGCTGACCTTCTGCCGGAAAAACGGCATCGAAGGCGTGACCATGTGGAGCTGGCTGTGGCGGCCGTCCTACGCCGCCATCGCGGAGAACAGCGGCGTGCGCTGCTATGTCCATACAGTAAACGACAGAGAAACGGCTGAAGCCCTGCTGCAAAGCGGAGTAAGCGCTGTTTACACCGACTATCTGGTGCTTCATGAGGATTAAGGAGTGATATCCATGGAATTAAAAGAAACCTTTGTCAGCCGTCAGGAAATTTTCCACGGGCGCATCGTCGACCTGCGCGTGGACACCGTGCGTCTGCCCAACGGCCATCTCACCACGCGCGAGGTGATCGACCATCCCGGCGGCGTCGCCGTCGTCGCCATCGACGAGAACGACAACGTGCTGACCGTGAAGCAGTACCGCTATGCGTTCCAGACCGTGCTTGAGGAGATCCCCGCCGGCAAGCTCGAGCGCGGGGAGGACCCCGCCGCCGCCGCGCGGCGCGAGCTGAGCGAGGAAACGGGCGCGAGCTGCGAGACGCTCACCCCCCTCGGCGAGATCCTCGCCTCCCCCGGCGGCTTCACGGAGGTACTGCACCTTTACATGGCCACGGGCCTGACCTTCGGCTCCCAGCACCCGGATGAGGACGAGTTCATCAGCTTCGAGCGCGTCCCCTTCGATGCGCTGCTCGACCGCTGCCTCTCCGGCGAGCTCCGCGACGGCAAGACGGTCGCGGGCGTGCTGAAGGTCTACGCCCTGCGCACACGCAAAAAGGAGGAGAAATGAGCATGGAGCCGAAAAAAACCGTCCTCATCGTCGAGGACGAGATGAACATCGTGGACATCGTCCGCTTCAACCTCCAGCGCGAGGGCTATGCCACGCTCGAGGCCTACGACGGCGAGGCAGGTCTCGCGCTCGCGCGCGAGAAGAAGCCCGACCTCATCCTGCTCGACGTGATGATGCCGAAGATGATGGGCTTTGACGTCTGCCGCGCCCTGCGCGCCGAGGGCGACAACGTGCCCGTCATCATCCTCACCGCCCGCGAGGAGGAGGAGGACAAGATCCTCGGTCTGGAGATCGGCGCGGACGACTACATCACCAAGCCCTTTTCCATGCGCGAGCTGATGGCCCGCGTGAAGGCGAACATCCGCCGCACGGCGATGGTCTCCGGCGCAGCCGCCGAGAGCGGCATGAGCGCGGGCGGCGCGCTGACGATCAACACCGAGAATTTTCAGGTCTACAAAAGCGGCCGCCCCATCGAGCTGACGCAGCGCGAGTACGAGCTTTTGACCTTCCTCGCCAGCCACCCCGACAAGGTCTTTTCCCGCGTCGATCTGATGGAGCAGGTATGGAACTACGGCTACGTCGGCGACGATGTGCGCACCGTGGATGTCACCGTCCGCCGCCTGCGCGAGAAGATCGAGGACGATCCCGCCTCGCCCCGCTACATCCTCACCCGCCGCGGCGTGGGCTACTATTATTCCACGCTGTGATCTTCCCCATCCGGACAGAAGGGAGGCTTTGCCGTGTTCCGCTCGCTGCACATGAAATTAGTGCTCATCATGCTGCTGCTCATCACCTCGCTCATGGCGGTGGTGGGCGCGTTCCTGATGACCAGCGTGACCAACTTCTACATTGACAACTTCTACTCACAGATGGGCGAGACCTTCGGCGAGAGCAACGCCGACTTCGTCAACTCCCTGCGCGCCGAGGCCGCGCAGGAGGGCGGTGTGGCGGTCATGCAGTCCATGCTCGAGACCTATTCCGGTACGCTCGGCATCGACTCGCGCAGCCGCAACTACTACATTCTCGACGCCACGAGCGGCGAATGCCTCGCCGCGAGCGACGAGCTCGGCGGCGAAAAGCTCGAGCAGACCGCGAATCTCCTCACCGCCCGCAACGGAGAGGTCGGCGACGAGAGCGACATCGCGGCTGGCTACATGGACGTTGCCATCCCCATCTCCGGCGGCGACAACAGCTATATCATCTACATCCGCGACAACCGCAGCACGGTCTCCAGCCTCAACAGCGAGCTGCTCATCATCATTCTGCAGGCGCTGCTCGTGGGTCTTCTGATCTCCGTGCTGCTGAGCTTCCTGCTGAGCAAAACGATGATCAATCCCATCGAAAAGCTGACCGAGGGCGCCGAGCGCGTGGCAAGCGGCGACTTCAGCGAAAAGCTCGAGGTCGACTCCACCGACGAGATCGGCATCCTCACCACCACGTTCAACGACATGGCAAGCGTGCTGCACTCCACGCTCGAGGCGGTGGAGGACGAGCGCAACAAGCTCGACACGCTCTTTCTCCACATGACCGACGGCGTGGTCGCCTACGACCGCGACGGCGCGCTCATCCACTGCAACCCCGCCGCGAGCGAGCTTTTGGAGCGCAGCGCGGACGAGTGCGTCTACGCCGAGCTCTTCGAGCCGCTGTGCCCCTTTGAAAAGGTGATGGCCATGCAGCGCAGCGACTTTGTCGCCTCCGAGCTGACGGTCGGCGAGCGCACGGTCGAGCTGTACTTCGCGCCCTTTTCCGATGAAGAGCGCGGCGGCGTGCTCGTCGTGCTCCACGACGTCACGCAGCAGCGCAAGGCCGAGGAGCGCCGACGCGAGTTCGTGGCGAACGTCTCCCACGAGCTGCGCACCCCGCTCACGAATATCCGCTCCTACGCCGAGACCATCCGCGACGCGGGCGATGAGCTGCCGCGCGAGCTGGAAAACAGCTTCCTCGACATCGTCATCAACGAGTCCGACCGCATGACCCACATCGTGCAGGACCTGCTCACGCTCTCGCGGCTCGACAGCGGGCGAAGCGAGATGAACATGGCGCGCTTCAACTTCGGCGCGGCCATCGACTCTGTGCTGCGCTCCATCGAGCTGGAGGCGCGCCGCCACGGCCACGAGCTGACGCACGACTACCATGATCTCCCCATGATCATGGGCGACCGCGGGCGCATCGAGCAGGTCATGCTCAACGTGCTCGGCAACGCCGTGAAGTACACGCCCGACGGCGGCCACATCCGCGTCACCGCCGGCACCGTGGGCGAGAGGGTCTGGATGGAGGTCGCGGACGACGGCATCGGCATCCCGAAGGCCGACCGCAGCCGCATCTTCGAGCGCTTCTACCGCGTCGATAAGGCGCGCTCGCGCGAATCCGGCGGCACGGGTCTCGGCCTGTCCATCGCCACCGAGATCGTCCAGCGCCATAACGGCACCCTCTCCCTCGTGGACCGCGAGGGCCCCGGCACGACCGTGCGGCTCGAGCTGCCCATCCGCCAGAGCGAGGTGGGCGGCGCGCAGGAGGGCGGCAATGGATAAGAAAGCCAAGCTCCTCGACCGGCTGCAAAACCTCGCCATCGCCGTGCTCTCGCTCTCCTTCCTTTTTCTGCTCGTGCAGACGCCGCTGTTCGGCGACGCGGGCGATACGACGATCGCCTCGACCGTGCGCGGCTGGTTCACCGACCGGCAGACCTCCGCCGCGGAAGAACCGGACTCCCTCGCCGCGCTCGCGGTGCCGGTGCGCATCGTGCAGAGCAACGACTTCATCCGCAGCGGGCTGGACGCGCTGACGACCGCGGATGACGCCTTTGAGACCGTCGGCTCGTTTCTCGGCGAGGCCATCGGTTCGGCCCGCGGCATCTCGTCCGTTTCTGAGAACACCTTCCTCTCGGCGCTGGACGGCTCCGGTCTTTACTTCGCCTTCGCCTGCGACCTGCCGCTTGAGGTCCTCTCGGCGCGGCTGGGCGTGCAGTCCCCCACCGCGCGGCAGCTCGACGTGCGCCGCTGCCTTCTGGGCCTTGACGGCGAGGACACCGCCACGCTGTACCTGCAGGACACGAAGCAGGGCGTCTACCGCTTTTCGACCGCGGTGAGCGCCGCGTCAGTCAGGGATTACCTTGAATCGCAGGACGGCGGCAACGCCGACTTTGCCCGCTCGCTCGGCGAGGGATACACCTCTCTTTCGCCCTACACGCTCTTATTCGACAGCGTGAGCGCGCGCCGTGAGCTTTCCGCCGCGAACGCCCTGAGCGATTACCCCTCGGAGGAGCTGCTGCGCCGCGCCGAGTTCAACCCTCACACCAAGGACCGCTACGTCGAATCCTCCGGCACGGAGGTCGTCATCGAGGGCCAGCGCAAGCTCTACCTTCACACGGACGGTATGCTCTCCTACAGCGGCGGAGCGGCGGAGGACGGCTCCCTCTTTGCCGTCGCCGCGGCGGACGCCGCGCACATCTCCCGCGCCGAGCTCTGCGCCGCCGCACGCGGTCTGGTCGGCGCGCTCACACAGGGCCGCATCGGCGATGCCGCGCTTTTCCTCAGCGGCATCGAGTCCGACGACGACGGCGCGACCGTTTTCTTCGACTATATGGCCGGCGGCACGCCCATCCGCTTTGCCGACGGCTCCCACGCTGCCGAGGTCCGCATCGAGGGGCAGAGCATCACCGCTTTCTCCCTGCGCCTGCGGCGCTACACGCTCACCGAGCGTGATTCCCTGCTGCTGCCGCTCGCGCTCTCGCGCGCCATCGCGCAGCGCTATCCCGGCTGCGAGCTGACCGTCGCCTACATCGATTCCTACGGCGACAGCGTCGGCGCGAGCTGGATCGCCGACTGATCTCTTTCGGAAAGGAGGACGCCCATGAACACCGCACGGCTCAAGAACATCGTCATTCTCATCCTGCTGCTCGCCAACGCCTTCCTGCTCGTTCTCCTGTTCTCACGCCGCGCGGAGGAAAACGCCGCGCACGAGCGCTCCGTCGCGCAGCTCACCGCGCTCCTTAACGCCGACGGCATCGCCTTCGACAGCGCGCTGCTCGACGGTCTGCCCGACACGGTGCTGAGCGTTCAGCCCGCGCGCGATCTGGCTGCCGAGCAGGCGCTTGCCGAGGGCATCATCGGCTCCGTCACCTCCATCGACTCCGGCGGCGGCATCTACCGCTACTACAGCTCCGACGGACTCAACAGCGGCTCCTGCCTCATCCGCTCCGGCGGCGCGCTGGAGGCCGCCGTCAGCCGCGCGGTGGACGATCCCGCGGAATTCTGCGCCGACCTCTGCGTCCCCCTCGGCTACCGCACCTTTGATGTCCTCAGCGACGGCGCGCGCACGGTCGTCACCGCCTCGCGCTTCGTCGGCGAGCTGGAGGTCTGCAACGCCTCGCTCATCTTCACCTTCTCCGGCAGCACCCTCACCACGGTCACCGGCACCTTTCTCCCGCCCATCGACACGAGCGAGAGCGGCGAAACGGCGCTCGACGCCGTGACCGCCCTGGTCCGCTTTCTCGACTACCGCAACGCCTCCGGCGCGGTGTGCACCGGGATCACCTGGCTCTCCGCAGGCTACCTGGTGCAGAGCACGACCTCCGCGCCGCTCCAGCTCGTGCCCGTGCTGCGCGTGGACACCGACGTTTATAGTTATTATGTCAACATCATTTCCGGCGAGGTCTCCCGCGTTTCGGCATAAAAATGCGTTTGTTCTGCAAGATAAATCAAAAAGAAAAGGGATTGCTTTTTCCGGATTTTCTGGTATACTGTAGCTATATTATGTGAATACTATCGGCGTATGGCATCCGGAGCGCATCGCGCCCGCGCCGCACGGCCGCTTTTCTTCCTGTGAAATATTGAAACAATGAGGTGTCCTCATGACCAAGTATATCGTTCAGGGCGGCTCTCCGCTCTTCGGCGAAGTCCATATCAGCGGCGCGAAAAACGCCGCTGTTGCTATCCTGCCCGCCGCCCTTCTGGTGGACGGCGTGTGCCGCATTGAGAATATCCCCCAGATCAGCGACGTGACCGTGCTGCTGAAGATTCTCGAGCAGCTCGGTGCGAAGGTTCGCGTGCTCAACCGCAGCGACGTGGAGCTTGACTGCCGCCACATCGTCACCACCCGCGCCCCGCAGGAGCTGGCGCACAAGCTGCGCGCGAGCTACTATCTCATCGGCGCACTGCTTGGCCGCTTCGGCGAGGCCGAGGTCTCCATGCCCGGCGGCTGCAACTTCGGCGGCACCCGCCCCATCGACCAGCACGTCAAGGGCTTTGCCGCCATGGGTGCGACCGTGCGCGAGGGCGACTACATCTGCGCCGCCGCCGAGGGCGGGCGCATGAGGGGCGCGAACATCTATCTCGACGTGGTCTCCGTCGGCGCGACCATGAACATCATGATGGCCGCGGCTCTGGCGGACGGCACGACCGTCATCGAAAATGCGGCGAAGGAGCCGCACATCGTCGATCTCGCCAACTTCCTCAACTCCATGGGCGCGGACGTCAAGGGCGCCGGCACCGACACCATCCGCGTCGCGGGCGTGGAGCGCCTGCACGGCGGCGCCTACGCCATCATCCCCGACCAGATCGAGGCAGGCACCTACATGGCAGCCGTTGCCGCCACGGGCGGACAGATCCGCGTGCGCGGCATCATCCCTAAGCACATGGACTGCATCACCGCAAAGCTGCAGGAGATGGGCGTGGAGGTCGAGGAGCAGGATGACGATCTGATCGTCCGCCGCAGCGGCGAGCTGCGCCACGCCAACGTCAAAACGCTGCCCTACCCCGGCTTCCCGACGGATATGCAGCCGCAGATCACCACCGTGCTCGCGCTGGCGAGCGGCACCAGCACCGTCACCGAGGGCGTGTGGGACAGCCGCTACCGCTACGTCGGCGAGCTCACGCGCATGGGCGCGCAGATCCGCGTCGAGGGCCGCACCGCCATCGTCGAGGGCGTGGAAAGGCTCACCCCCGCCAACATTCAAGCCTACGACCTGCGCGCGGGAGCCGCCATGCTCATCGCCGCGCTCGCCGCGGACGGCGTGAGCGAGATCACAAACGTGCAGTATATCGAGCGCGGGTATGAGGACATCATCGGCAAGCTCCGCGCCCTCGGCGCGAAGATCGACTGCGTGGAGGAAAACGACGAGCCGCCCATCCGCCAGATCGGCTGAACCGCAAAAGGAAAAGCACCGACCTTCGTCGGTGCTTTTTTGTTGATCGATCGTCTCAGCCCACCAGGTAGCCCACGCCCATGATGAGGTAGAGCGGGCCGAAGCAATAGGGCATGAACAGCTCGTTGTGCGGGATCTTGACCTTGAAGCAGTCCGTCAACACCATGATCTCGCAAATGTAGGCGATGGCGCCGAAGAGATAGCCCACCGCGCGGAGGATCGGGTAGCGGTTGGAGGCAAAGGACAGCAGGAACAATATCGCCGCCAGCAGGACCATCACATTGCGGAAACGCAGCGCGATCTGCGCCGGCGTACTCTTTCCTTTGCCGACCAGCAGATCCTCTTCGCCCCAGAATTTCTCCAGCGCGGATTCGACTTCCCGGTACTTATCCTGTGGTTCCATCATAACGGCCCCGCCCCCTTTCCAAAATTTAGTCAACGGCTCATTCCGTTTTGTTATTTTTAGTATACCGAAAAACGATGTTGTTGTAAAGAAGTTGTTAAGAAATAATATGTAAAAAATTTGCAGCGTCTTTACACAGAATATGTGCAAGTTGCACGATTTTTTCTTTTGACTATTCCCCTGCGCTGTGGTATTCTTGGGAGTAGATCAGATAAAGGACCGTTTCCCATGGAATTTTACACGCTTGCCAGCGGCTCGAGCGGCAACTGCTCGCTCGTGTGCGCGGGCGACACGCTGCTGCTCATCGACGCGGGCATCTCCTGCCGCCGCATCGAGCAGTCCCTCCGCGCGCTGGGGCGGACGCTCGGCGACCTGACCGCCGTATTCATCACGCACGAGCACGCAGACCACGTCGGCGGTCTCGCCACACTCAGCAAAAAAAGCGCCGCCCCGATCTATGTCACGCGCGGCGTATCCCATATCCTCACCTGTCCCGTCGTCGCCTTCACCGCGGGCGACACGCTTGAATTCGCGGGCTGCACCGTGCGCTCGTTCTCCACCTCGCACGACGCCGTGGATCCCGTCGGATACCGCGTCGACGCCGCCGACGGCTCGCTCGGCATACTGACCGACACCGGCTTCGTCACCGACGCGGCGCGCGAATCGCTCGCAGGCGTGGATACGCTCCTGCTCGAAGCCAATCACGACGTGGAAACGCTGCAATACGGCCCCTACCCCTATTTCCTCAAGCGCCGCATCCTCGGCGACGGGGGGCATCTGTCCAACGACGCGGCGGCGGAATTTGCGCGGCTTGCCGTGCAAAGCGGCACGCGCGACATCCTGCTCGCGCACCTTTCCAAGGAGAACAACACGCCCGAGCTGGCAGAGTACGCCGTCGCCCGCGCGCTGCAGTCCGCGGGACTTTCCGTGCGGCTCGGCGTCGCGCCGCGCGATACCATGAGCGAGGTACATCTATGCAGAAGGTCACCGTCCTTTGCGTCGGCAAACTGAAGGAAGCATTCTACGCGGCAGCCGTCGCGGAGTATCAAAAACGTCTCCAACGCCACTGCAAGCTGGAGATCGTGGAGCTGCCGGAGCAGAAGCTCCCCGAGTCGCCTGCCCCCGCCGAGATCGAGCAGGCGCTCGCCAGGGAGGCCGCGCTCATCGAGGAAAAGCTCCCCAAGGGCGGCGCGGTTATCGCCCTGTGCATCGAGGGCACGGAGCTGAGCAGCGAAGCCCTCTCGAAAAAGCTGGCGCAGCTCGCCTCCGCGGGCGCCTCGCAGCTGACGTTTCTCATCGGCGGCAGCTTCGGCCTGCACCCGCGCGTGAAGCAGCGCGCCGACCTGCGCCTTTCCATGTCGCCCATGACCTTCCCGCACCATCTGGCGCGGGTAATGCTGCTCGAGCAGCTCTACCGCGCGTACCAGATCGACGCCGGCACGCGCTATCATAAGTAAGGAGGAAGCACCATGTCCTTTCCCAAGCTGAGCTGGGGCCGTGAAAAGCACGACCTCGCCGACCGCTGGCCCAAGGGGCCGGACGGCACGCCCGAAAAGCCCGCGTTCCTCGCCGACTCGACCGAGGAGGACAACGCCGCGGGCATGACCGTTGAAATGCTGCGCGCCTACGGCATCCCCGTGATGAAAAAGTACGACGACAAGGACGGCACGCTCGGCAAGGTCCTGTTCGGCACGCCGAGCGGCGGCGTGGGGCTGTATGTACCCGAAAGTATGCTCGAGGACGCGAAGAATCTTCTCGCGCCCGTGGAGGAATCAACCCGGAATGAGGAGGAATCATAATGGATTATCGCAAGGAATATGAAAAGTGGCTCGCCTCCCCCGCGCTGAGCGAGGACGAGCGCACCGAGCTTAAAGCGCTCGAGGGCAACGACAAGGAGATCAAGGCCCGCTTCTACGGCCCGCTCGAGTTCGGCACCGCAGGCCTGCGCGGCACGATGTACACGGGCCTGCACAACATGAACCGCCACGTCATCCGCTGGGCGACGCAGGGCTTTGCCAACGTCATCCGCGCCGAAGGCGAGGAGGCGATGAAAAAGGGCGTCGCCGTGTGCATGGACTGCCGCAACCACTCCGCCGAATTTGCCCGCGAGACCGCCTGCGTCATGGCAGCCAACGGCATCCATGTGCGGCTCTTTGAGTCCCTGCGCCCCACGCCCGAGCTTTCCTTCGCCGTGCGCGAGTACGGCTGTCAGGCGGGCGTGAACGTCACCGCCAGCCACAACCCCAAGGAGTACAACGGCTACAAGGTCTACTGGTCCGACGGCGCACAGCTGCCGCCGCAGCACGCTGCGGCCATTGCCGACGAGCTGACGCGGATCGACATTTTCACGGGTGTTCAGTCGATGGACTACGAGCAGGCTTTGGCCGAGGGCAGGATCGAGCTGCTCGGCGAGGACTGCGACCGCCGCTTCATGGCGAACGTCATGGGCATGGTCAACGACTACGAGACCGTCAAAAAGGTCGCGGACGACTTCGGTCTCGTCTACACGCCGTTCCACGGCTGCGGCTACAAGCTGGTGCCCGAGGCGCTCACAAGGCTCGGCATCAAGCACCTCTACTGTGAGCCGAAGCAGATGGTCATTGACGGCGATTTCCCCACCGTCGTCTCCCCCAACCCCGAAAACCCCGAGGGCTTCTACCTCGCGATCGACCTCGCCAGGGAAAAGAACGTTGACTTCATCCTCGGCACCGATCCCGACAGCGACCGCGTGGGCATCATGGTGCGCAACAAGGCGGGTGAGTTCGAGCCCGTTACCGGCAACCAGACCGGCGTTCTCCTGCTCGACTACCTCATCGGCGCGATGAAGCGCGCGGGCAAGCTGCCCGAAAAGCCTGCCGCGCTCAAGACCATCGTGACGACCGAGATGGCGCGCGCCGTCGCCGAGGCCAACGGTCTCGACTGCTACGACACCTTCACCGGCTTCAAGTTCATGGCGGAGAAGATGAACGAGCTGGAGAGCGCGGGCAAAAACACCGTTATCTTCTCCTATGAGGAGAGCTACGGCTACATGATCGGCCACTACGTCCGCGACAAGGACGCCGTCACCGCCTCCCTGCTCCTCACCGAGATGGCGGCATGGTACCACGCGCAGGGCATGACGCTCTTTGACGCGCTGCGATCCCTCTACGAAAAGTACGGCTGGTACGGCGAAAAGACGCACAACCTCGTCATGCCAGGCCTCGACGGTCTTGAGAAAATGGCGGCGCTCATGCAGTCGCTGCGCGAGCAGCCTCCGGTCGAGATCGACGGCGTAACGGTCGCGCAGTACAAGGACTATTCCGACGGTACGGTGCGCGACGCCGCGACCGGCGCGGTCACGCCGATGCCGCTCTCCGGCTCGAACGTCCTGCGCTTTGAGCTGACCGACGGCTCGCACATCGTCGTCCGGCCCAGCGGCACGGAGCCGAAGATCAAGGTCTATATCCTCACCAAGGGCGCGGACGCCGCTGAGCGCGACGCGAACCTCGAGAAATACAGCGCGTGGGTCAAGACCCTCGCCTGACCGCACAGCCAGATACTGCAAACGGAGGGCGGCGCAAAACGCCGCCCTCTTTTTTGAAAGGAAGATACTCCCTATGGCCTCGCTCGTCCTCTACTGGTCGGTCATGATCGCCTGCTACCTGCTCGCCTCGCGCCTGCGCCGCTACGCCGACCGCCTCGGCTTTGTCAATACGCTGCTGAGCGTCAGCGTCTACGCGCTCGTTTTCGTGATGGGTCTGCGCATGGGCGCGAACCGCGAGGTGACGGACAACCTCGGCGTCATCGGCGTGCAGGCGCTGCTCGTCACCGCGCTGACGATGGCGTTCAGTATGCTCGGCGCGTTCGCCGTGCGCCGCGCCCTGCACATCGACCGCAATGCCCTGCCCCGCGGCGCGGAGAAAACGGCGGCGGAGCCGTCCGCTGCCGCACACGCGGACGCCTCCGGCTCCAAAGCCTCGCTCATCATCTTCGCGATGGTCGCGGCGGGAATGCTGCTCGGCTATTTCGTCGTTCCGCGCGTCACCGACCCGGACGCCTTTCAGGCCGTGTCCGGCAGCTGGCTCGTCGTCGGACTGTGCCTGCTGCTCGCCTTCGTCGGCTTCGGCATGGGGCTGGAGGGCAAGCTCAAAGCCATGCTGCGCGGCGCGGGACTCGGCATCGTTCTCGTGCCGCTGGCGATGGTCGCCGGCTCGCTGCTCGCGGGCGTGGTCTACTCGTTCCTCTCCCCCATGACGCTGCGGGAGGGACTCGCCATCAGCGCGGGCTTCGGCTGGTACACGCTCGCGCCGAGCGTCATTTCCGGCGCGGGCCACGCGGTCGCGGGCGCGGTGTCGTTCCTGCACAACGTGCTGCGCGAAACGCTCGGCATCATTCTTCTTCCGCTCGCCGCGTCGAAGATCGGCTGCATCGAGGCCGTCACGCTGCCTGGAACGTGCGCGATGGACGTATGCCTGCCCATCGTCGAGCGCTCCTGCAGTGCCGAGACGCTGCCCTACTCGTTCACGACCGGCATGGCAGCCTGCCTTTTCTCCGCGCTGCTCGTGCCGCTCATCATGGGCGCATAGCGCCCTTCCCTTCATAAAAAAACCGCTTGGCCGATCTCGGTCAAGCGGTTTTTCTTTAGTCCTTCCTGCACTCGGCGGTGACCTCCTCGCGCAGCGCGGCGAGCTGCGGGCTCGTCAGGTCGCGCGGATACGGCAGCTCCAGCTCCCACACACGCACCGAGCTGTCCGCGTGCAGCACGACGATCCGCTGCGCGAGCAGCAGCGCCTCGTCAAGCTGATGCGTCACGAGCAGAATGGTCTTTTGCAGCTCCTTCTGAATGTCCAGCAGCTCCGCTTGCAGCTCGCCGCGCGTGATGAAGTCGAGCGAGGCGAACGGCTCGTCCATCAGCAGCACCTGCGCCTGACTGGCGAGCACGCGGGCAAGCCCGAGCCGCTGGCGCATCCCAGTGGACAGCTCCACGGGCGTCATGTCGGCGTAATCCTCCAGCCGCACGAGCTTCACGAGCTTCTTCGCCAGCTCCAGCCGCTCCTCGGGCGTGCGGCCCGCACCCGCCGCCATGGCGACGTTGCGCTCCACCGACGTCCAGGTGATCACATAGGGATCGGGCGAGAGCAGCGCGCAGCGCCAGCCCTCCGGCATCACGATCTCGCCGGAATCGGGCGCGTCCTTCGTCCCGTCGATGAGCCGCAGCAGTGTGCTCTTTCCGCAGCCGCTGCGCCCCAGGATCGCCGTGAGCTTCCCCGCGGGAAAATCGACCGACACGCCGTGGAGCACGGTGCGCGTCGTCGAGGGGCGCTTCGCGCCGTTGAGAATGATGTCGGTGCTCTGCGTGGTATAGGTCTTGACAAGGTTTTTCACCTGAATGCCGTTCATTGCGTTCTCCCCTTCGCTTGGCAGAAGAATACCGTTGACCGGGAGGAGGCTAAACCACCGGCCAACGGTAATTTTAACAGGTCATGCCCTGTTTTTCAACAAAAAAGAAGCGGAAAGCCGTCAGGAAAGCAGCAGCTTGTCGTTCGCCTCGGTCGAGCCGCTGGCGCTGGAGAAGAGCGCGAGCAGGTCGGGCACGGTCAGCTTTTTCTTTTCCTCGCCGGAGATGTCCACCACCACGCGGCCCGCGTCCATCATGATGAGGCGGTTGCCGTGCGCGATGGCGTCCTTCATGTTGTGCGTGATCATCAGCGTCGTGAGCCGATTCTCCTGCACGATCTGGTCGGAGAGCGCGAGCACCTTGGCGGCCGTCTTGGGGTCGAGCGCCGCGGTGTGCTCGTCGAGCAGCAGCAGCTTCGGCTGCTTGAGCGAGGCCATCAGCAGCGTCAGCGCCTGACGCTGACCGCCGGAGAGCAGGCCGACCTTGCTTGTCAGGCGGTCCTCCAGACCGAGGTCGAGGGTGCGAAGCAGCTCCTTGTAGTCCGCGCGTTCAAGCGGCGTGATGCCCCACTTGAGGCCGCGGCGCTGCCCGCGCCGGGCGGCGAGCGCCAGATTCTCCTCGATCATCATGGTCGGGGCGGTGCCCATCATCGGGTCCTGGAACACGCGCCCGAGCAGCGCGGCGCGCTTGTGCTCGGGCAGCTTGGTGACGTCCTGCCCGTCGATGAGGATGGAGCCGGAGTCCACCGGAAACACGCCCGCGATGGCGTTGAGCATCGTGGACTTGCCCGCGCCGTTGCCGCCGATGACGGTGACGAAATCGCCGTCGGCGAGCGTCAGGCTCAGGTCGTTGAGCGCCGATTTGGCGTTGATGGTGCCGGGGTTGAAGGTCTTGCAGATGTTCTTGAGCTCAAGCATGGTGTGCGCCTCCCTTCTGTGCCTTGCCGTGGAACGCCTTGCCCTTCCAGTACGGAATGGCGAGGAACACCGCCACGATCAGCGCCGTGACGAGCTTGAGGTCGTTGGTGTTCAGACCAAGCTGGAGCGCGGCCTGCAGCACAATGTAGTAAAGGATCGCGCCAATGGAAACGGCAAAGAGCCGAAGGCCGAAGTTGATGAAGATCTTGCCGAACACCACCTCGCCGATGATGACGGCGGCAAGACCGATGACGATGGCGCCGCGGCCCATCTGCACGTCGCTCGAGCCCTGATACTGGGCGAGCAGCGCGCCGGAGAGCGCGACCAGTCCGTTGGAGAGCATCAGCCCGAGCACCACGTTGGCGCTGGTGTCGATGCCCTGCGCGCGGGCCATGTTCTGGTTCGCGCCGGTGGCGCGGATGGAGCAGCCCTTCTCCGTGCCGAAGAACCAGTAGAGCAGCGCGATCACCGCGGCGGTGAAGAGCAGCAGCAGCGGCAGCGGATTTTTCGTCAGCAGCTCGCCCACGGGCGAGAAGGTGCGCACATAGCGCTGGGAAACGAGCAGGTCGTACTTATCCACGCTGACCGCCTGATTCGCCTTGCTCTCCATGATGCGCAGGTTGACCGAGTAGAGCGAGAGCTGCGTGAGGATACCGGCAAGGATGGCGGGAATGCCGCACTTCGTGTGAAAAAGGCCCGTGACAAGACCCGCCAGCATACCGGCGAGCATCGCGCACAAAAGCGCCGGCCACGGGCTCACGCCCGCGCGAATGAGCATCACGCAGACCGCGCCGCCGGTGGCGAGCGAGCCGTCCACCGTCAGATCCGCCACGTCAAGGATGCGGTAGGTGATGTATACGCCGATCGCCATGATGCCCCAGATCAGACCCTGGGCGACTGCGCCGGGCAGCGCGTTGAGCAGAGACGTCAGGAAACTCATCGTTCTTTTCCTCCAAACACTTCGTTATGGGAGAGGGGCGGCGCCCCTCTCCCATCGGGGATATTCCGCTTACTCCGCGATGGCGGTGTAGCCCTCCAGCGGAGTGATGCCGAGCGTCTCGCACATGGAGGCGTTGTACTTCGGCGTTGCGGTGGTGAATTCGATGGGCATGGTGGAGATATCCGCCTCGCCGGTCAGGATCTTGGCGGCCATCTTGCCGGTGGTCATGCCGAGATCGTAGTAGCTGATGGACAGGGTCGCCACACCGCAGCCCTTGCAGATGCCCTCCTCACCGGCGATGACCGGGGTCTTGGCGGGAACGGTGACGTTGGCGATCGCCTCGGTGTTGGAGGCGGCGGTGTTATCGGTGGGAACATAGATCACATCGGCCCAGTCGCAGGCAGCCTGCGTAACAGAGGAAACGTCGTTGGTGTCGGTGAAGGCAAATTCCTTGGTCTCAATGCCTTTGGCGGACAGGTTCTTGGCGACCTCCTCGATCTGGTAACGGGAGTTCGGCTCGCCGGAGCAGAACAGCAGACCGACCTTCTGCGTCTCGGGGAACCACTCGGTGATCATGTCCGCCTGCTTGCTCAGGTCGGCCAGATCGCTCGTGCCGGAGACGTTGCCGCCGACGGTGCCGGAGAAGTCGTCAATGTCCAGCGCCACGCCGTAGGCGGTGATGGAGGTGCCGAGAACGGGGATGTCGCTCGTCGCGGAGGCCGCCGCCTGCAGCGCGGCGGTCGCGTTCGCCATGATGAGGTCCACGCCCTCGGAGACAAAGCCGTTGACGATGGTGGCGCAGCTGTTGGAATCGCCGGAGGCGTTCTTCTCCTCAATCTTGACCTGACCGGGCAGCGCCTCGTTCAGCGCGTCAATAAAGCCCTGCGTCGCGGCGTCAAGCGCCTCGTGCTGCACGAGCTGGCAGATGCCGACGGTGTAGGTCGCGGCGTCGCCGCTCGGCTCGGCGGGATCGGTGGTATCGGGGGTATCAGCCTTCTGGCCGCAGGCGGCGAGGCTGAGACACATCGCTGCGGAAAGCAGCATGGCGATCAGTTTCTTTTTCATGGTAATTCTCCTTTTCATTTGAACAAATTAAAGAGCGGTCCCGCCCGTCGGACGAAACCGCTTTGCTCACATTCCTTTGCAAATGCGTTTTCTTCTCATCGACGGCTCCGGGAGGGCGTGCCGAAATAGCGGCCCGCAAAGCGGAACGCGAAAATGAAAAAGGAATAGCGGCTCAGCATTGCGGATCTCCCTTCCGTCCGCCCCGTGGGGCAAACTCATTTGATGTTCGGAGTATATTCCTTTAAGGCTTTAAAGTCAAGAGGTAAACATCTGCAAATTCGCACAATTTCATCGCTATATTTTGTGCAATATGGCAAGGTGCAGTTTTCTTCCTCCTACCGCTGCGGCGGAAAGGACTTGCATCCCGCGCGCAGCTTGCGTATACTATAGGAAAAAAGATCCGCACGGGAGGCAAAGGGCATGAAAAAGTGCATCGTGATCTCCGATTCCTTCAAGGGCTCGCTGCCGAGCCGCGACATCTGCGCCATCGCGTGCAAGCGTATCCCGCTCTTCTTCCCCGCCTGCGAGGTCCGCGCGCTGAACATGGCGGACGGCGGTGAGGGGACGGTGGACTGCTTCCTCGCCTCCTGCGGCGGCGAGCGCGTTCTCGTCTCCGGCGTGCAAAATCCCTACGGCGAGCCGATCGACGCAGCCTACGGTCTGCTGCCGGACGGCACGGCGGTCATTGAAATGGCCGCGGCGGCGGGACTCCCGCTCGTTGCCGGACGCAAAAATCCCTGCGTCACCACGACCTACGGCGTCGGACAGCTCATCGCCGACGCGCTCGCGCGCGGCGCGCGGCGCATCGTGCTCGGCCTCGGCGGCAGCGCCACGAACGACGGCGGCTGCGGCTGCGCCGCGGCATTGGGCGTCCGCTTCACGGACGCGGGAGGCAGGTCCTTCGTTCCCGTCGGCGCGACACTCGACCGCATCGCGCACATCGACGCCTCCGCCGCGCACGAAAGGCTTCACGGTGTGCGCGTGATCGCCATGTGCGACATCACCAATCCCATGCACGGCCATAGCGGCGCGGCACACATCTTTGCGCCGCAGAAGGGCGCTGACGAGGCCGCCGTGCGCGAGCTGGACCGTCAGCTCCGCACACTGGACAAGACCTTCCGCCGCGAGCTGAACGCCTCGGTCGCCATGCTCCCCGGAGCCGGCGCGGCGGGCGCGTTCGGCGCGGGCTGCGTCGCCCTGCTGGGCGCGGAACTGCGCCGCGGCATCGAGGTCGTGCTCGACGTGGTCGGCTTCGACGCCCTGCTCACGGACGCCGACCTCGTCATCACCGGCGAGGGCCGCATCGACGCGCAGAGCACCCACGGCAAGGTCGTGGGCGGCGTGGCGCGCCGCGCTCACGCGCGGGGCGTGCCCGTTTTTGCCATCGTCGGCGATGTGGGCGACGACGCCTACGGAGCCTACGACGCCGGCGTCAGCGCCATTTTCAGCATCAACCGTCTGGCTGTCCCGCGCGACGAGGCCAAGGCCCGCAGCCACATCGACTACACCCACACGCTCGACGATCTTCTGCGCTGCATCCGCGCCGCCGAGCAGTTCAAACGATAAAGGAGGACTCCCGCCATGCGCATCGCTGTTCCCGTATCCAACGACCGGACCGCCGAGACCCTGTCCGGCATCGAGGGCTTCCAGTTTTTTGAGGACGATCACGGCCGCATCGTCCGCCGCTTCTTCGTCCCCCGCGCGGGCGAGGGCGCCGCTGCCGCAGTCGCCCAGCTCGAGCCGTACGGCGTGGACGCACTCGTCTGCGGCGCGCTGCCCGGAGACGAGCGGCTCGAGACCGCCGCCGCGGGCATCCTGCTCTTCCCCACCTTCTCCGGCACGCCGGAGGAAGCGGCGCTCGCCTTTTTGGGCGGCACGGTCGCCCGCGACCCGAACAACAAATGCAACGCCTGCGGCTTTCAGTCCTCCTGCTCGCTGAGCGGCAAGGGCGGCTGCGGCAAGACCTGACGCAAAAAAGCGTTCCGCATCGCGGAACGCTTTTCTCCCATTCTCTTCAGGTGCGGCTCAGGCTGCCGGAGGTCACCTCGACCGGCGGCTTGGTGGAAAGATAATCCGAGCTGATCCAGCCGAACTTGCTGCCGACGGAAACGAAGGTCCAGTTGCCCTCCTTCGCCGCAGCCTTGATCTTCGTGCCCCGGTCGACGAGCTGGACCTTACCGTAGCTCGTGCTCGGGCCGCTGCGCAGATTCACACCGGCGGTGGTGTAGTAGGACGCATACTCATTGAACACCTTCTTGGGCAGCACCGTGACCTCGCTGTGACCCGTGAGGTCCAGCCAGCCGACCTTCCTCTTGCTGTCGCTCACGCTCGTATCCGGCTCCTTCGTCTCGTTCGGATCGACCGCGGGCGTATCCCCGCCGGGGAGCTTTTCGTCCGGCCCATTCGCGGCATCCTCCGCGGCCTTCTTTTCTTCCTCCAGCTTCTTGACCTGCTCCTGCAGCTCCTCGATCTGCGTCTCGGCGCCCTTCGCCGCCTTCTGCGCCGCGCCGAGCTTCGCGCCCAGCACGATCACCACGATCAGCAGCACGAACACCGCTGCGACCAAGCACAAAAACATCACATACAGCGGATTGCGCTTCGGCGCACTGTGATTCACACGACGACCTTCCATGGAAAAGCCCTCCTTATCTTCTCTTTATTATCTTATTGTACCGAACCGGGACGTATTATGTCAAGCGTTTGATAGCTTAGACGCAAAAAATTGACAAAAAGTTCCCAAAATTTTATACTGAAGAAAACGTTTTGGAAGGAGGGCAACCGTCATGGCGCTGTGCAGACGCATTTCCGATCTCTATGCCCTTGCCCTGCTCACGGTCTACGCGCTCTTTCTTCCCCTCGGCGGCTACGAGCGCATGATGGAGGGCAAGTACCGCGCCTTTCTGCTGCTCTCGCTGGGCTACGTCCTCGCGATGACGGCGCTTGGCGCGTGGAGGGCTGTCCGCTGGCGCGAGCCGATGTGCCTTGCCGCGCTCGCCTATCTCGCGCTCACCGCGCTCAGCGCGGCACTCTCGCCCTACGGCACGGCGGTGCTGCTCGGCGGCACGCGCCGGGACGGACTTCTGACCGCCGCGCTCTACGCTGCCGTCTTTCTGCTCCTCGCGCGGCACCTGCGGCCCGACCGCCGGCTGCTCTATGCCGCGGCGGCCTCCGCCGCGCTGTGCGATCTTCTCGTGCTCGTCCAGCTCACGGGGCGGAATCCCCTTGGGCTCTACCCCGCAGGGCTGAACTACTTCGACGGCGACGTCGCCTACTCCGGCTTCTACGCCGGCGCCGCCGGCAACATCGACTTCACCGCCTTCCTTCTCGCGCTCTGCGCCGCGGCGATGGCGGCGGCGCTCGCGCGCGGTTGGTCCGGATGGCTGCTCGCGCCGCTCGTGCTGACGGTGTGGACGCTTTGGCAGCTGCGCGTCGCCGCCGCGCTGCTCGGGCTCGCGGTCACGGCGGTGCTCGGGCTGCCGCTGCTGTTCCCGCGACGTCGGCGGGCGATGTGGGCGCTGACGCTTCTGCTCACCGCGGCGGCGTTCGCCCTTATCTGGTTCTTTCCCGGCGACGGCGGCACGCTCTCCGAGCTGCACCGGCTGCTGCACGGCGACGTCGATCTGACCTTCGGCTCGTCGCGGCTCCTGATCTGGCGCTCCCTCCTGCCGCTCATCGCGGAGCGACCGCTGCTCGGCGGCGGCTGCGGGACGCTGTACCTGCGCGACGTCCCGCCGTTCTACTGGCAGCGCGGCGGCGAGACCACCTACTTCGCCGTCACGAGCGCGCACAACGAATACCTCGGCGTCCTCGTCGATCAGGGCGCGTTGGCGCTGCTTGCGTTCCTCGCGCTGCTTGCGCTCGCGCTTTGGCGCGCGTACCGCCATGCGGAAAGCGACCGCTGCGCGGTCGCGGGCGCGGCGCTGCTCTGCTACGCGGTGACGGCGTTTTTCTCCGTCGCCTGCTGCATCACGGGCGTCTACCTCTGGCTGCTGCTCGCCATGCTCGCACCGAAGGAAAAATAGAAAGCGAGGGGAAGGTCCTTGACCTTCCCCTCACCTTTTTCACTTCCTGAGCGTCAGGCGGAAGTCCCCGCCCTCACTCGCGCAGGACACGGTGTAGCCCTGCTTCTCGCCGAAGCGGGTCACGTTCTCCACGCAGGTCTGGCTGTCCACCAGCACCTCGAGCGTGTCGGGCGCGTTCTTCTTGACCTCGTTCTGCACCATCACCACAGGCATGGGGCAGGAGTAGCCTCTTGCGTCGATCATTTCGTTGCCTCCTTTTTGGGCATATTCCACAGGGCGATCACCAGCAGCACGACCAGGCCGACGATCACGGCGACCTTACCCGCAGTGGAGATACCGCCGACCACGAGCTGACCGGCGTCGTTCTTGCTGTCGGGGTTACCGGCGAGGCCGAAGTTGTGCGCGATAGCCGCGCCGACGATCATGCCGAACACGGTCACGGTGCTGTCGCCGTTGCCCTGCGCCGCCAGGATGAGCTGACGCAGCGGGCAGCCGCCGAGCAGCACGCTGCCCCAGCCGACGAGCACCATGCCCAGCAGGTTCCAGACGTGGGCGCTGTGGGCGATGGGCTGCAGCGCGAAGCCAAGGTTGAACTTATTCATGGCAAGATTGCCGACGAGCGTGACGACAAAAATCGCCGCGAAGCCGTAGAGCAGGTGGAAGTCCCCCAGCATCACGGCGTCGCGCAGACCGCCGACCATGCAAAGGCGGCTCTTCTGCGCCAGCGCGCCGACCACGAGCGCGACGATCAGCGCGATCCAGAACGGCGCGTGCATGGAGCCGGGGCCGGCCTCGGACGCCTTGAACAGCGCGGGTACGGTCAGCACGAGGATCAAAAGCGCCGCCATCACGGTCGGCAGCACGCTGCCCTCGGAGACGCTGACCTCGTAGGAGCGCTTGAGCGTGAAGCCGCGCTTGAGGCAGGCGATGCCGATGAGGATGCCGATAAAGAAGCCGATGAGACCGACGAGCGCGTTCAGGTCGCCGCCGCCGAGACGGAGCACCATACGCAGCGGGCAGCCGAGGAAGGCGAGCGCGCCGATGACGACGAACGCGCCGATGACAAAGCGCAGCGCGGGCGACGAGCCGGCGCGGGCCTTGAACTCCTTGCCCGCCACGCTCATGAGGAACGCGCCGAGCACGAGGCCGATGATCTCCGGACGGACGTACTGCACCTTGGCAGCGCTGTGCAGGCCGCAGGCGCCCGCGGTGTCGCGCAGGAAGCAGGCGATGCAGAAGCCCATATTGGCGGGGTTGCCCATCGCCGTGAGAATGAGGGCGGCAAGGCCGACGGCCACGCCCGCGAGGACGACACCCCAATGGATCTTTTTCATTTTCTCTCCACTCCTTGTTCTTTCTCCCTCGTTATTCTTTGAGAAAGATATTGATGAACACAGTATAAAGTCTCCGTCAAAAAATGGCAAATGGATTTATCCGAAGAAAACGGTAATATCATCGGTTTTTCCGATGATATTACCGTCCTGTTTCCTATGGGTCTGTTTTTTCACAGCGTCAGCTCGTAAAAGCCCTCGACCTCCAGCCCCTCGCCGGCGGCAAGCGCCTCGAGCGCGGCGCGCCTGTCGATCTCGGCGCGCCATGCCATGCCGCAGTCCGCGGTCAGCGCGCGCGGCACCGGAATGAGCCGCCCCGCAAGGCCGCGCGCCGCGCAGAGCTTCTCCATGCCGATGGCGGCGGCGGTGGTGTGAAAGGTCACGACCAGCCACGTCTTTCTCTCTCTCATCGCGCCAGCTCCTCCACCGCGCGGATGGCCGCGTCGGTCTCCTCCTCGGTGTTGTACCAGCCGAAGCTGAAGCGCACCGCGCCCTGTCCCTCCGTGCCGAGCGCACGGTGCAGCCGCGGCGCACAATGCGCGCCCGAGCGCGTGGCGATGCCGTAGTCCTCCGCGAGCGCGTCGGCGACCTCGCCGGAGTCCAGGTCCGCAATGTTCAGCGCGACGACCGCCGTGCGCTCGTGCGTGAAGTCGCCGTAGACGGTCACGCCGGGGATGTCCCGCACGCCCTCATAGAAGCGGCGCATGAGCGCCGTCTCGTGCGCGCGGATGGCCTCCATGCCGGTCACCGCGATGAAGTCCAGCGCCGCGTCCAGTCCGGCGATGCCGTGGCCGTTGAGCGTTCCCGCCTCGAGCCGCACGGGCAGCTGCTCGGGCTGGCGCTCGGAGAAGGTCTGCACGCCCGTCCCGCCGACCTTCCACGGCAGGATGTCCGGGTCGCCGCGCAGGCACAGCCCGCCCGTTCCCTGCGGCCCCATGAGGGATTTATGGCCCGTGAAGCAGAGCACGTCGATGTGCATCCGCTCCATGTCGATGGGCAGCACGCCCGCGCTCTGCGAGGCGTCCACCACAAGCAGCACGCCGTGCGCGTGCGCAAGCGCGCCCACGCGGGCAAGGTCCACCGCGTCGCCCGTCAGGTTCGAGGCGTGGGTGCAGACGATGGCGCGGGTCTCGGGGCGGAGCAGGCGCTCAAGGTCCGCGTAGTCGATGCGCCCCTGCCGGTCTGCGGGAACAAAGTCCAGCGCCACGCCGCGCTCATCGCGCAGGCGGTAGAGCGGACGGAGCACGGAGTTGTGCTCCAGATCGGTAGAGAGCACATGGTCGCCCAGGCGGACAAGCCCGTTGATAGCGATGTTCAGCGCCTCGGTCGAGTTGGCGGTGAAGACCACATGGTCGGGCCGCGGGCAGCCGAAGAGCGCCGCGAGCTTGCAGCGCGTGTTGTAGATCGTGCGCGAGGCGGTCAGCGCACCCTCGTGCGTGCCGCGGGCACTGTTGCCGAAGCTCCCCATCGCGCGCGCCACCGCGTCGATGACCTGCGGCGGCTTGCGAAGCGTGGTCGCGGCGTTGTCAAGATAGATCATGCGCACACCTCCCGTCCGTTGTTTCCCGACCATCATAGCACACCGCGCACGGTTTGAAAACGGCTTTTTCCGGCCGTCCGGCATTTTTCATCGTTTTTTCCGATGGAAAACGCCGAATTTTCCGTGAAAGCATTTGACAAACCACGCCGCGCTCTCTACAATAACATTAGAAAGCCACAGAAGGAGGCCGTGCGATGGAACGTCTGAATCTCCGTCAGCTTGAGATCTTTTCCGCCGTCGTGGACGCCGGCAGCTTCACCGCCGCCGCGGAAAAGCTCTACCTTGCCCAGTCCACGGTGAGCGACAACGTCCGCGCGCTGGAGGAGCTGCTGCATCTCAAGCTCTTCCACCGCGAGTCCAAGCGGCGGCTGACGCTCACGCTTGAGGGCAAGCGCGTCTACCGCTACGCGCAGGACATCCTCGGTCGATGCAGCGCTCTGCTGCTCGACGTCGCGGTCGACAGCGCGCTCGAGCTGACGCTCGGCGCCTCCACCGTGCCGGCGCAGAGCCTTTTGCCGGGCTACATGGCGCGCTTCGCCCGGGAGAATCCCGCCTGCCGCTGCACGCTCCTCTGCGGTGACAGCGCCGCGGTGCAGCAGATGCTGCTCAACGGCGACATCCACCTCGGCTTCGTCGGCAGCGCCGACGACCGGCAGGACCTCATTTACGAGCCGATCGCCGAGGACCGTCTGGTGCTCATCACGCCGAACACGCCGCGCTTCGCGGCGCTGAAAACGCAGGGCGTGCTCGGGCGCGAGCTGTTCCGCGAGCCGTTCCTCTTCCGCGAGCGCGGGAGCGGCACGCAGAAGGTCATCGACAACTATCTCAGCGAGATCCGCCTTGACCCGCAGGTCATCCACACCGTGGCCTACGTCTCCGACCCCACCGTGCTGCAGCGGCTGGTCGCGGAGGGCACGGGCGTATCCATCCTCTCCGCACTCGCGGTGCAGGAGACCGTCGCGGCGGGACAGCTCTTACAATTCGAGCTGGACGAAACGCCCGTGCGGCGCAGCATCTACATGGCCCGACGCCGGAAAAGCTCCATGAGCTCCCCCGCCCGCACCTTTGCCGAGCTGGTGCGCAAGCAGGCCAAGGCGTCCGTGTAACTTTACCATTTCACCACAGAAAGGAGGCAGACGGCAATGGATCAGAACCGCGAGCTTCGGCTCACGCAAATGACCTCCGCCGCCGGTTGAGCGGCAAAGCTGGGGCCGGGCGCCCTGTCGAAAATTTTAGAGGGTCTGCCTAATGTGTTTGACCCGCGGCTGCTGGTGGGCTACGACAGCAGCGACGATGCCTGTGTTTACAGCGTGTCGGACGACGTGGCCGTGATCGAAACGGTGGACTTCTTCACGCCCATCGTGGACGATCCCTACCTCTTCGGTCAGATCGCCGCAGCGAACGCGCTCTCCGACGTGTACGCCATGGGCGGCGTGCCGAAGCTGGCGATGAATCTGCTCTGCGTGCCGAGCTGCCTTCCGCTCGATACCGTCCGCGCCATTTTGGAGGGCGGGCACGACAAGGCCGTGGAGGCCGGCTGCGTCATCGCCGGCGGACACACCATTCAGGACGACGAGCCGAAATACGGTCTGTGCGTCACCGGCTTCGTCCACCCGCAGCACATCCTCAAGAACATCGGCGCGCAGCCGGGCGACGTGCTCGTGCTGACCAAGGCGCTCGGCGTCGGCGTCATCACCACCGCGCTCAAGGCCGCTCTTGCGGACGACAGCGCCCGCGACGCGGCGTATGCGAGCATGGCGGCGCTCAACGCGAAGGCCGCGCAGGCCGTGCGCGAGGTCAGCCGCGTCCACGCCTGCACCGACGTGACCGGCTTCGGTCTGCTCGGGCACAGCTACGAGATGGCAAGCGGCTCGGGCGTCACCGTCCGGCTGCACGGCGCGGCGCTGCCGCTGCTGCCGCAGGCGGAGGAGCTGGCGGACATGGGCATCGTACCGGGCGGCGCGTACCGCAACCGCGACTATGTGAAGCCGCACCTGCGCGTGCTCGACGGCGCACAGCGCGCGAGGCTCGACCTGGCCGCCGACCCGCAGACCTCGGGCGGACTGCTCATGTCGATTCCCCGCGCGGACGCGGAGGAGCTGCTCGAAAAGCTCCACGCCTTCGCGCCGTGGAGCGCCATCGTCGGCGAGGTACTGCCGCAGGGCGAGAGCGCTTTGGAATTTGACTGAACGGAAAAAGAGACGAAAGCCACGGCTTTCGTCTCTTTTTTCTCATAAATCCTGTTTTTTATGCTTCTTTGCCTCGCGCTCCTCAAGGAACTCCTTCGGCTCCGCTTCGGCGAGCGCTTTGGCGCGGCGCTCCAAGACCTCCTTGGGCTTGGCGGTGATCTCGCCCGCGGCGGTCAGCGCCTCCTTGGTCAGCAGCGGGCCGACCAGCTCATAGATCAGCACGGAGAACAGCACGATGTTGCGGACCAGCAGTCCGTCCGCCGCGCCCAGCTCCTGTGCGCTCACGCACATACCCAGCGCCACGCCCGCCTGCGGCAGCAGCGTGATGCCGAGGTATTTGACCGTCTTTTCGTCGCAGCCGACCGCCTTGGCGGAGAAGTGCGCGCCGAGATACTTGCCCATGCTGCGGAAGATGATGTAGATGACGCCGATGAGCACCATCGTCAACTCGCCGAACACCTCCAGCCGCAGCTCCGCGCCGCTGATGACGAAGAATACCGCCAACAGGGGGGCGGACCAGTCGTCCGCGCGGTCCATCAGATCCTCGGAGAGCGGGCAGATGTTGCAGAACACCGTGCCGAGCATCATGCACACGAGCAGCGGCGAGAAGCCGATGACGACCTCGCCGATGCGCCACTCCAGCGCCGCGAGCGCGACCGTGAGGAACACGAACGCGATGGTCATGGACATTCGGTTGCGGTTGGAGTGGAACATGGCCTCGAGCCGCGTGAGGGCCGCTCCCGCGAGCATTCCGAGCAGCAGGGAGAGCACGATCTCGATGAGCGGGTTGACGAGCACGGAAACGATGCTCAGCGCGCCGCTGATCATCGCCTTGGCGATGCCGAAGCTGACTGCGAACACCACCAGGCCCACCGCGTCGTCCAGCGCGACGATGGGCAGCAGCAGGCTCGTGAGCGGGCCCTTGGCCTTGTACTGGCGCACGACCATCAGCGTGGCGGCGGGAGCCGTCGCCGCGGCGATCGCGCCGAGCGTGATGGCGGCCGGCGCGGAGAGGATGTCGGGGCGCAGGAAATGGAAGCCGAGCAGGGCGAGATCCACCAGCGCGGTGGCGACGAGCGCCTGCACGATGCCGATGATGAAGGCCTGACGGCCCGTCTTGCGCAGATCCTCCAGCCGGAACTCGTTGCCGATGGCGAAGGCGATGAAGCCCATCGCCACATCGGAAATGGTGCCGAGCGCGGCAACGTCCTCATAGGCGGCGAAGCCGACGCCCGTGATGCCGAGCCTGCCGAGGCAGAACGGTCCGATCAGCACACCCGCGACCAAAAAGGCGGTCACGTCGGGCAGACGCCAGCGGGAGAAGATGCGGGTCATCAGCAGTCCCGCGAGCAGGGCAAAGGCAACATTGAGCAAAGCGTACATGGGCGCGGCGTCCTTTCTTTTATGCAGAATGCACTACACTTGTAGCGCACTGATAGTTTATTATAGTCTTTTCCCCCGAAAAGGCAACCCGTTTTTGCCGTTCGCGCCCCGACATTCTCTCATGCTTATCCTGTAAAAATCGCATAAAGAAACGCAGCTCGCGGGAGCCGCGCACATAGTCGTCCCTCTGACCGTCGCGGGACTCGTAGAGGTACTGCACACGGTAGCGGTACTCATTCGGCGCTCCACGACGATAGCGGAAGGAAAGCCAGCCCGTGCCCTCGAGCTGCCAGCCCTCGGCGGAGAGGCGGTTGAACTGCCGCTCCATTTTTTTCCGGATCGAGCGTATAGACCGGTCCGCACCAGGTCTTTTTCACATCGTTCATCGTCGTCTCCTTTCCCGGCGGGTCTATTCGTGAACGAGCTGTTCGTCTTTGAGCCCGCGCCATTTCCGGTGCGTGCGCACCGCCGCGCACACCCCACACGGTAAGTCCGAGCCACAAAAGGCCAAACGCGGCGTACATCGCAATCCTCGGCGCCCACGCCTCCGCAATGCTCAGCGCACCTGCGGCGATCAGGTCGGCATAGAGCTCGTCGAAGCCCCTCGCCGCATCGAGATCAAGCCACGCCCGGAAAAACAGCAGCGCGGCATTGACCGCACACCACACCGCCGCGGCCAGCTGCGCGCTGCGCACGCACTTCGCCTCCAATGCCTGCGACGCGAGGTCGGAAAACATTTCCACCGGTCTGCCGTCGTCCTCCCAGCGGAAGAACGCACGATGCCAAAAGCATCCCAGGCAGGTCACACCCAGCTCCTCCACACCCGCGAGATAGGTCCGTCCCCGCTCCGTATCCGGGTCATCCTTCATCATCTGCATGTAATAGCGGTAGCGCGTGCCGTCGCCGCGCTCAAAGCGGAAAAAGATACAGCCGACGTCCGCGAGCTCCCACCCGTGCCGGCGGTGCCGCGCAAGCCAGCGCTGAAAACGCGCATTGTCGTACAGCAGGTACCAGATCCATATAACGCAAAGCTTTCGTTTTCGCATTCTTCTCTCCTTTCCGTCACGTCCAGTCCCTTGTCAGCGCCTCGCCGTTGGCGGTCAGCTCCTGCAATCGGGCAAGCTCCGCGCGCACGGCGGCGCGTCCCTCGGGGGTGATGCGGTATTCCTTCCTGCGGCCCTCGTCCTCGCCCACGGCCTCGATCCAGCCGCGCTCGGTGAGCGTGGTGAGCGCGCCGTAGAGCGTGCCGGCGGCAAGGCGCACGCGCCCGCCGCTCAGGCGCTCGACGTTCTGCATGATGCCGTAGCCGTGCAGCGGCGCGTCGAGCGAGAGCAGGATATAAAAGACCGCTTCGGTCAGCGCGGCGGTGCTCATACGCTTTCCCTCCCCCCGTTTTTATCGGCTTCCGATATATCGGCTACCGATATAGTAACATGGAGCGGTCCGGTTGTCAAGCAGAAAAATGCCTCGCAGAGTTTCGCGTCCGCAGACGCGAACGCAGGATGATTCGTTTTCTGCCGCGACCTGTGCGTGGCAGAAAACACCTTGCGCGGAGTGAGCGTCGAATTGTCCGCTGACAGCGGACAACCGAGGCGCAGAACGCAGCGAAGCCTTCTCGAAAAAGTGGTTTTGCCACTTTTTCGACAGTAAGCGGCGGTCCTCACGGACCGCCGCTTAGCTTTTCTTATCCGAGCTGCCTGGTTTTTTCCACGGCGGCGTCCACCGCCTCGATGCACGCGCTGCGGAAGCCGCTGCGCTCCAGCGCGGCGACGCCCGCGATGGTGCTGCCGCCGGGGCTGCACACCTCGTCCTTGAGCTGCCCCGGGTGCCGGCCGGTGCGGAGCACCATTTCGGCGCTGCCGAGCAGCATCTGCGCGGCATAGCGCTGTGCCTTGGCACGAGGCAGGCCGTTCTTCACGCCGCCGTCCGCCAGCGCCTCGATAAACAGATAGGCGTAGGCGGGGCCGCAGCCGGAGACGGCGCTCGCCGCGTCGATCAGGTGCTCGTTCAGCTCGTCGAGCGCTCCGGCGGGCGCCATCAGCTCGCGGAAGGCGCACAGCTCGTCCTCGCTCACGCGGCCGTTCGCCGCGTAAAGGATCAGCCCCTGCCCCACGGCGCAGGGCGTATTCGGCATGATGCGGATGATCTTCTTGTCCGCGCCGAGCAGCAGCGCGAGCTTCTCGAGACTCACGCCCGCGAGCATGGAGACGAAGATGCCCTCGGAGGCCAGAATATCTGCCTTGAGGCCCTCGACCACGCCGACGACCATCTGCGGCTTGACGCCGAGAAAGACGAAGCGGCTGTCCGAGAGGATGCGCTGCGGCGTTTCCGCCGTGCAGCCGAGCCGCTGCGCGGCGGCCTCGGAGCGCTCCCGCGTGGAGCACGCCACGGCGATGCGGTCGCCGCCGGTCTTTTTCGCCGCGGCGAGCGCAAGCGCGCCGCCCATATTGCCGGCGCCGATGAAGCCGGCCTCATACTTTGCCATCAAGCGTCCCTCCTTACCGGATTTGTCCGCTGCCGCGGACGACGTATTTGTAGGTACACAGCTCGTCGAGCCCCATGGGGCCGCGGGCGTGGAGCCTCTGCGTGGAAATGCCCATCTCGCAGCCGAGGCCGAACTCGCCGCCGTCGGTGAAGCGGGTGGAGACGTTGACGTAGACCGCCGCGCTGTCCACCTGCTCGGTGAATTTCTTCGCCGCGGCGGCGTCCTCGGTCACGATGCAGTCGCTGTGGTGCGTGGAGTGCGCGGCGATGTGCGCGATGGCGGCGTCCACGCTGTCCACCACGCCGACGGCGAGAATGTAGTCGAGAAACTCGGTGTCGAAGTCGCGCTCCCCGGCGGGGGTGCCGTCGATGATCCGCGCGGCGGCGGGGTCGAGCCGCAGCTCGACGGGGACCAGGCCGGCAGCGGCACGGTCGTCCACGATGGCTTTTTTGAGCAGGGGCAGGAACTGCGCCGCAACGTCCCGATGGACAAGGCAGACCTCCTCCGCGTTGCAGACGGAGGGTCGGCTGGCCTTGGCGTTGACGATGATGTTGACCGCCTTCGCAAGGTCGGCGGCCTTGTCCACATAGACGTGGCAGATGCCGGTGCCGGTCTCGATGCAGGGGACGGTGGCGTTCTCCACGCAGGCGCGGATCAGGCCCGCGCCGCCGCGCGGGATGAGGAGATCGACGAGGCCCTTGGCCGTCATCAGCTCCTGCGCGGAGGCGTGGCTCGTATCCTCCACGATGTTCACGATGTCGGGGTCGCCGCCCGCCTGCGCAACGCCCGCCTTGAGCGCCGCGACGATGGCGCGGGCGCTGCGGTAGGCTTCCTTTCCGCTGCGGAGCATACAGACGTTGCCGCTCTTGACGGCAAGCGCCGCAGCGTCGGAGGTGACGTTGGGTCGGCTCTCGTAAATGATGGCGACGAGGCCGAGCGGCACCTGCACCTTGTCGATGACGATGCCGTTGGGGCGCACGACCTCGCTGAGAACGCGGCCCGTATGGTCGGGAAGCCTGACGGTGTCGCGGATGCCGTTCGCCATGCCGGCGATGCGGTTTTCATCGAGCTTGAGCCGGTCGAGCATAACGTCGGTGATGCGGCCGCGCGCGGCGGCCATGTCCTCCGCGTTCGCGGCGAGGATCTCCGCGCAACGCGCCTCCAGGCTGTCCGCCATGGCAAGGAGCAGCGCGTTCTTTTTCTCCGCACCGGCAGCGGCAATGCTGCCCATCGCCGCGCGGGTCTTTTGAAGAAGCTCCAGCGTTGTCATATTCTTCACCTCTTGACCAGAAAGCGGGTGCCGATGGGCTTGCCCGCGACGATATCATACAAAAGCTCCGGCTTTTCGCCGTTGGCGATGACCATTTCGCAGCCCGCGCCGACAGCGATCTGCGCCGCCAAGAGCTTGGTCGCCATGCCGCCCGTGCCGAGGCTCGAACCGCTGCCGCCGCCGAGGGCGATGATGCGCTCGTCGACAGTCTCCACGGTGGGGATAAGCTTCGCGTCAGGGTTTTTGCGCGGGTCGCCGTCGTAGAGGCCGTCGATGTCCGAGAGCAGCACGAGCAGGTCCGCGGAGACGGTGGCGGCGACGATGGCGGAGAGTGTGTCATTGTCGCCCACGGCGATCTCCTCGGTGGAGATGGTGTCGTTCTCGTTGATGACGGGCAGCGCGCCCAGCTCCAGCAGACGGTCCATCGTGTTGTGGAAGTTCGCCTTCCGGCTGCCGCCGTCGGCGATGTCCGGCGCGGTGATGAGAAGCTGGCCGACGATGTGGTTATACTCGGTGAAGAGCTTGTCGTAAACGTACATCAGCTCGCACTGGCCGACCGCGGCGGACGCCTGCTTGCCCGGCATATCCTTGGGGCGCTCGGACAGGTTGAGCTTGCCGAAGCCCATGGCAATGGCGCCGGAGGAAACGAGAATGATCTCGTGGCCCGCGTTCTTCAGGTCGCTGAGCGTTTTGCACAGCCGCTCCATCCGCTGAATGTTCAGCCGTCCTGTGGGGTAGGCGAGCGTGGAGGTGCCCACCTTGACAACGATACGCATAAGAAAGGCTCCTTTCTTTCAGTAACAAATAAAAGTGATTTGCATTATAGCACAGCCTTTCGGATTTTGCACTACCTTTCTGCAATTTTTAACGCGGCGCGCTGCATTTTTTCGTGGGCGGCAAAAAAAGCACCCAAAGCCACAGGCTTTGGGTGCATTTTCTCAGTCAACAATATCGACCGATACTTTCTCTCCGGTGCGCTGCGCATAGGAGCGGATGACTGTACGGATCTCTTTGGCGATGCGGCCCTGACGGCCGATCACCTTGCCCATATCGTCGGGCGCAACGTGCAGCTCCAACGTCAGCTCGTCCGTTCCCTGCTTCTCCGTCACCGTGACCTCATCCGGATGCTCGACCAGATTTTTGGCGATGTAGAGCAGCAAGTCCTTCATGCGTTGTCCCCCGCGGATCAAATCGCGTTGATTCTCTTGAGCAGCGCGCGGACGGTGTCGGTGGGCTGGGCGCCGGTCTTGATCCACTCCTGAGCGCGCTCGGCGTCGATCTTGATCTCAGCGGGGCTCACGCAGGGATTGTAGGTACCGATCTCCTCGATGAAGCGGCCGTCGCGGGGATAGCGGGAATCGGCGACGACGACGCGATAGAAAGGAGCCTTCTTGGCGCCCATACGGCGCAGACGAATTTTGACCATGGTGTTTTTCCTCCGAAATAAAATATGTTTTTTGTTGTATGATCGTATGCACTTGGCATGAATCAACGGGGTATTATTTGAAGCGCTTCTTGCGGCCGAAGCCGTGCATCCGGCTCATGCCGCCCTTGCCGCCGAAGCCGCCGAGTCCCTTGGGCATCCTGCCGCGGGTCATCTGCTTGACAAGGTCCTGCATCATCTCGAACTGCTTTAAGAGGCGGTTGACGTCCACGACCTCCAGTCCGCAGCCGGCGGCGACGCGCTTTTTGCGGCTCGCGCCGAGGAGCTTGGGGTTCTCGCGCTCCTCCGGCGTCATGGAGAGGATGATGGCCTCGGTGTGCGCCATGACCTTGGGGTCGATCTCGGCGCCGGCCAACTGCTTGCCCATGCCGCCGGGCATCATCTCGGCGAGCTGGCTGAGGTCACCCATGCCGCGCAGCTGCACGAGCTGTTCATAGTAGTCGGTGAGGGTGAAGCGGTTCTTCTTGAGCTTTTCCTCGAGCTTCTTCGCCTTCTCCTCGTCGACGTGCTGCTCCGCCTTTTCGATGAGGCTGAGCACGTCGCCCATGCCGAGGATGCGGGAGGCCATGCGGTCGGGGTGGAAGGGCTCGAGCATGTCGAGCTTTTCGCCCGTGCCGATGTATTTGATGGGCTTTCCGGTCGCCGCGCGGATGGAGAGCGCCGCGCCGCCGCGGGCGTCGCCGTCGAGCTTGGTGAGCACGACGCCGTCGATGCCGAGGGCCTCGTCAAACGCGGTGGCGGCGTTCACGGCATCCTGTCCGGTCATGGCGTCCACGACCAGCAAGATCTCGTTCGGCTTCACCGCCGCCTTGACGCGCTTGAGCTCGTCCATGAGCTGCTCGTCGATGTGCAGGCGGCCGGCGGTATCGAGAAAGACGATGTCGTTGCCGTGGTCCTTGGCGTATTTGACGGCCTCGACCGCGATGGTGACGGGGTCGATCTGCCCCATCTCGAACACGGGCAGGCCGAGCTGTGCGCCGACGACCTGCAGCTGCGTGATGGCCGCGGGACGGTACACGTCGCAGGCGGCGAGCAGCGGGCGCTTGCCCTGCCGGCGCAGAAGGCCGGCGAGCTTGGCGACGTTCGTCGTTTTGCCCGCGCCCTGAAGGCCGACCATCATCACGACCGTCGGCGGGTTGTTGGCAAAGGTCAAGCGCGCGTTCGCGCCGCCCATCAGAGCCGTCAGCTCCTCGTTGACGATCTTGATGACCTGCTGGGCGGGGGTGAGGCTGTCGAGCACCTCGGCGCCGACGGCGCGCTCGGAAACTCTGGCGACAAAGTCCTTGACGACTTTGTAGCTCACGTCTGCCTCGAGCAGCGCCATGCGCACCTCGCGCATCGCGAGCTTGATGTCCTCCTCGGTCAGGCGGCCCTTGCCGCGCAGGCCCTTGAATACGCTGTTGAGCTTTTCGCTCAGGCCCTCAAATGCCATGAAATGCTCCTTCTTACTCCTTGAGTGCCGCGGTCTCCTGTTCGATCACGGTCACGAGCTCTGCGATGCGGGAATCCTCATACCGGCGGTCATTGAGCCTGCGCAGCTCGTCCGCCGCCGCCTCGATGCGCTCGAGGTGGGGGGTGCGCTGCATAAAGCGCTTGACAAGGCCGGTCTTATCCTCGATCTCGGTCATGTACGCCTCGGCGCGGACGATGACGTCGCGCACGCCCTGGCGGGAGATGCCGTAGTTCTCGGCGATCTCGGAGAGGGACAGGTCCTCGTCGTAGTAAAGCTCGTAGAATTCCTTCTGCCGCTCGGTGAGGAGTTCGCCGTAGAAGTCAAAGAGCATCGTCATGCGAAAGGTCTGATTTTTCACGGGGAATCCTCCTTTGAGTATTCCGTGTAAAGTCATAACACTTTACAACAGGAATCAGTTTACACGAGTTTAGCAGAAAAGTCAAGGGTTATTCGTGGGAAAAACGGCGAATGGGAAAGATTTTATGAAAAGATGTGGTAATGTTCACATTTTCGTGCTATGCTACCATCAATATAGAATGGAAAAGGAGCCGCTTTTATGGAGCCCTTGCGAAAGGAACTGGCGGAGGGCGTTTTTCTGACCTACGTCCCCGCCGCAAAATTCAAGACCGGCGTGCTGGGCGCGCAGCTCATCACGCCGCTGGAGGAGAGCACCGTCGCCGCCGGTGCGCTGCTGCCCGCCGTGCTGCGCCGCGGCACGACCACGCACCGCGATATGCGCTCGATCGCCGCGGAGCTGGACCGCCTGTACGGGGCGTCCATCGCCTACACCGTGCGCAAGAAGGGCGAGAATCAATGCCTCGGCTTTGTCGGCAGCTTTCTTGACGAGCGTTATGTCCCCGGCGGAGAGCGGCTGCTCGAGCCGATGGCCGACCTGCTCGGCGAGCTGCTGCTCGACCCGCTCACGCGGAACGGGCGCTTTCTCGCGGACTATGTAGAGAGCGAAAAGGAGAACCTGATCGACGCCATCGAGAGCATCCTCAACGACAAGCGCGACTACGCCGACGGGCGGCTTTTGCAGGAGATGTGCCGCGGCGAACGCTACGGCATCGACCGGCTCGGCACTGTGACGGGCGTGGAAAGGCTGACGAACCAGACGCTCTACCGCTATTACAACGAGCTTCTTGCCACGGCGCGCATTGAGCTGTTCTACTGCGGCAGCGCGGACTGCGCGCGCGTGGAGGGGGCGCTGGACCGTGCGCTGGCAGCGCTCCCGCGCGAGCGGGTCGCCGAGCCTGCGGTCGCCGAGCGTGTGGGCGCGCCCGAAACGGTGCGCGAGATCACCGAAACGATGGACGTGACGCAGGCGAAGCTCGCCATGGGCTACCGCGCCGCGAGCGAGGACACGCCCGCGCTGCTGCTGGCGAACCTCATCTTCGGCGGCTACTCCAACTCCAAGCTGTTTCTGAACGTGCGCGAGAAGCTCTCGCTGTGCTACTATGCCTCGTCCGGCTACCACCGGTCCAAGGGCATCATTACGGTGTCGAGTGGCATTGAGGCGCAAAATTACGAGGTCGCGCGGCGCGAGATCGCCGCGCAGCTCGAGGCCGTGCAGAACGGTGACTTCGAACCGTGGGAGCTGGAGGGCGCGCGGAGCTGTATGCTCTCCTCGCTCCGCTCGCGCGAGGACAGCGCGGGCCGGCTGGAGGAATACTATCTCGGACAGGCCGCGACGGGGCTGTGGGAGGATACCGACGCGCTGATCGCGCAGCTCGAGGCCGTCACGCCCGAGCGCGTCGCCGAGGCGGCGCGGAGCATCCGGCTCGACACGGTCTATTTCCTCACCGGAAAGGAGGGCGCGGCGCAATGAAGTGGAACGAAACGAATTATCCCCGCATCGGCGAAACGGTGCTGCGGACCACGCTGCCGAACGGACTGACCGTCGCCGTTGTGCCCAAGCCGCTCTACCGCAAGCGCTACGCCTTTTTCACCACGCGCTACGGCGGCATGGATATGCGCTTCCGGCTCGACGGCGTGTGGCACGATACGCCCGCTGGCATCGCGCACTATCTGGAGCACAAGATGTTCGACACCGAGGACGGCAACGCTTTGCAGGAGCTGAGTCAGAACGGCGCGGAGCCGAACGCCTTCACCTCCAACGCGACGACCGCCTATTACTTCGACTGCACGGAGCATTTTGAGGAGAATCTGAAGATCCTGCTCTCGTTCGTCTCCGTCCCCTACTTCACGCAGGAGAGCGTGGACAAGGAGCGCGGCATCATCGGTCAGGAGATCCGCATGGTGGAGGATACGCCCGACTGGAGGGTCTACACCAACCTGCTCGAGTGCCTGTACCATTCCTCCCCCGCCCGCGTCGCCATCGCCGGCACGGTGGAGAGCATTGCGGAGATCACGCCGGAAACGCTCTACGCCTGCCACAAGGCGTTCTACGATCCGGCGAACATGATGCTGTGCGTCGTCGGCGACGTGAAGCCCGACGAGATCGCCGCCATCGCGGAGGAGATCCTGCCGAATAGCCGCAGCGAGGTCATCGAGCGCGACTACGGGCAGGAGGATATGCGCGTCGTCGAGAAGTGCCGCCGCGAGGCGATGGAGGTCTCGATGCCGCAGTTCCTCGTCGGCTTCAAGTGCCCTCCCGCGGCGGACGGCGCGGCGCTGATGCGGCAGGATATCATCGCGGACATCGCCTGCGACATCCTGCTCGGCGATTCCTCGCCGCTCTACCAGCGGCTCTACGATAAGGGTCTCATCAACGGCAGCTTCGGCGGCGGCTTCGACCAGCTGCCCGGCATCGCCTACCTCTACGCGGGCGGCGACAGTGATGCGCCCGAGACGGTCGTGCGCGCCATTCTGGACGAGGCGCAGCGCCTCGCGCGCGAGGGCGTGGACGAGGCGTTCTATCAGCAGCTCCGCCGCGCGAGCTTCGGCTCGACGCTGCGCGCGCTCAACAGCTTCGAGAACATCGCCGTGTCGGTCGCGGACGGCGCGTTCCGCGACTTTGATCCCTTCCGCTTCCCCGAGGTGTACGATTCCGTCACCCGCGCGGATGTGGAGGCGTTTCTGCGCGAGAGCATCGTCGAGGAGCGCAGCGCGCTGTCCATTCTTATCCCCAAGAAGGAGGGAGCTTCCCAATGAGTTATCCCAACGCAGACATCAGCTTTCCCGGGCTATTCGGCGACTGGCGCTTTACCCTCTCGCCCAAGCTGCTCGACATCGGCAACGGCATCTACTGGTACGGCGTGCTCATTGCCGCGGGGCTGCTCATCGCCCTGTGGTTCTGCATGAAGCGCGCGCCGCGCTACGGTCTGACCGAGGACGACGTGATCGACACCGTGCTTTGGGCCATCCCCTTTGCCATCGTCGGCGCGCGGGTCTACTATGTGCTCTTTTACCTTGACCAGTTCCGCCTTGCGGACGGCAGCATCGACTGGGCGGAAACCTACCGCATCTGGGACGGCGGGCTTGCCATCTACGGGGCAGTCATCGCGGCATTTTTGACCGCGTGGCTCGTTTGCCGAAAAAAGCAGCTCAGCCTTTGGGCGCTTGCCGACTGCTGCGTGGCGGGCTTTTTCATCGGACAGGCCATCGGGCGCTGGGGCAACTTCTTCAACCGCGAGGCCTTCGGCGGCATGACCGAGCTGCCGTGGCGGATGCGGCTGTGGATCAGCGGCACCTACTATATTGACGTGCATCCGACGTTCCTGTATGAGAGCCTTTGGAACGTCGCGGGGCTGCTGCTCCTCTGCCTTGTAGTGGACAAGGCGCGGCGCTTCGACGGCGAGAACACCTGCTTCTACTTCCTCTGGTACGGCATCGGCCGCTTCTGGATCGAGGGGCTGCGGACCGACAGCCTGTATCTTTTCGACCTCACCTTCCTCGGCGAGCGCGTGCGCGTGTCGCAGGCGCTGAGCCTTGTGATGATCGTTCTCACGGCGGTCATCCTACTGAAGAACCGCAGCGCCGATCCCGCGCGGATGTTCGTCAACCGCCGGCTCGACGGGCAGGCGACCGTCCTGCCCGATCGGAGTGAGGAGCGTCCCATCGCGGACGGTCCCGCGGAGGCGGATCGCCCGGCGAAGGCGCCCGCGGAGGACGCCGCCGGCGGGGAAGCGTCCGCGGAGGGCGCCGCAGAGCCGGCGGACGGCAGAGACAACGACTGAAGCCTATTGAATAAACGGAAGGACCGCGAGCGCGGTCCTTCCGTTTTGCTTTGCTGTTTTATGGCTTGCTCTGCGCGGCGGCGAGCTTTTTGGCCTTCCTCCGCTCCCGGCGGTGCGCGAGGTCGTCGATGACGCAGTAGTACACGGGGGTGAAGAGCAGCGTGATGACGGTCGAGACGAGCATACCGGCGATCATGGTGGTGCCCATGTCGCTCATCATCTCGTTCATCTTGCCGGTCATGCCGAGCGCCGTCGGCACGAGGGCGAGGATGGTGGTGAGCGTGGTCATCAGCACGGGGCGGATACGCAGCGGGCAGGCGTGGAGAATGGCCTCCTCGCGCGTCTCGCCGCGGTCACGGCGCTGCTTGATGTAGTCCACGAGGACGATGGAGGCGTTGACCACCGTACCGGCAAGCATGATGAGGGAGACGAGCGAGATCATCGAAAGGTCCTTGCCTGTGAGCGGCAGTGCGAAGAGCGCGCCGGCAAAGGCGATGGGCAGGATCATCATGATGATGACCGGCATGACGAAGGACTCGAACTGCGAGGCCAGCACGAAGTACACAAGGCCGACGGAGACGATGAGCGCGAGGCCGAGGTCGGAGAAGTTCTCCATCATCTCCGTGTAGCCGCCGGCAAGCTCGGCGGTGTAGCCGCCAGGGAGCGTGTAGCCCGCGAGGATGGCGCGGATGCTCTTGGCCATGGCGCTCGTGTCGCCGTCCGCAGCGTCACCGGAGATGGTCACCTGGCGGGACTGGTTGTAGCGCGTGATGGTCTGCGGGGACATGACGACGCTGACGTCGGCAATGCTGCCGAGCGGCACGCTGCCGCCGGTCGGCGTGGAGATCGCCATGGAGCGCAGGGCGTCCAGACTCTCCTCCGCGCGGCCGTCGCCGCGCACGACCACGTCGACCTCCTTATTGTCGATGGTGACGGTGGTGGCGGTGGTTCCGGTCAGGCCGGAGCGCACCGCTGCGGCGACGCTGTAGGCGGTCAGGCCGTACTGCGAGCACGCCTGACGGTCCGCGGTCACCTTGACCTGCGGCACCTGCTCGGCGACCGTGGAGGAAACGTCCACCGCGCCGGGGATCGCCGCGATCTGCGCGGTGAGGTCATCCGCGATCATCTTGAGCGTGGTGTAGTCCTCGCCCGTGATGTTGACGCTCACGCCGCTGCCGCCCATCATCGCGCCCATGTCGTAGGCGGAGCAGGTGATCTCGCAGCCGGCGACGTCATAGGTCGCGTCGCGCAGGGCGTTGGCAATGTCGGTCGCGCTGCGGTCGCGCTCGCCCTTGTCGGTGAGGTTGAGCACCAGACTGGCGCTCTGACCGCTATCGGCGGTGTAGTAGTAGCTGGCAAGCTCGGGGATGGTCTCCTCGGCAATGGCGGCGACGCGCTCCGCCATCGCCGCCGCCTGCTCGACCTTCGAGCCGATGGGCATGGAGACGGTCACGGTGACCATGCCCTCGTCCATCTCGGGCAGGAGCACCATTTTGGTGTTCAGGCAGGCGGCGAGGAACACCGCGACGAGGGCGACGGACACCAGCACGCCGCGCTTGAGGTGATGCACGTAGTAGTCGAGCTTTTTCACATACCAGTCCATGAGCTTCTGCGCGCGGCGTCCGCCCTTCTGTGCCCTTTGCAGGGCGTCAAGATGCACCTTGCTCTCGTCGAGCAGGAAGTAGCACAGCAGCGGCACGAGCGTCACGGCGACAGCGAGCGAGCCGAGAATGAGGAAGGCGATGGTCAGGCAGAAGTCCTTGAAGATCTGACCCGCGATGCCGCCGGTGAGGCCGAGCGGCAGGAACACCGCAACGGTGGTGAGGGTCGAGGCGGTCAGCGAGAGCGTGACCTCCTTCGTGCCCTCGACGCAGCTGGTCATGCGGTCGTGTCCCTCGGACGCCCAGCGGTAGATGTTTTCGAGCACGATGATGGAGTTATCCACGATCATGCCGACGCCCATGGCGATGCCGCCGAGGCTCATCATGTTGAGCGTCAGGTCACAGACGTACATCAGCACGAACACCGCGAGGATGCACACGGGCATGGAGACTGCGATGGTCATGGTCGCGCCGCCGCGGCGCAGGAACAGCCACACCACGAGCGCCGCAAGCACGACACCGAGGATGATGCCCTCGAGCGCGGCGTCGACGGCGACGTTGATGTACTCGCTGGCGACGTAGGGGATGGCGTAGTGGATGGAGCCGTCCTTCGCCGCCAGCTCCTCCATCGCCGCGACCACCGCCTCGGCGGTCTTGACCTCGTTCGCGCCGGAGCGCTTGCTGACCTGTAGGATGATGCCGGGCGTACCGTCCATCGCGGCGATGGCGTCGCGGTCGGAGGTCTCGAAGGCGACGTCGGCGACCTCGCCGAGGCGCACCGTGCCGCCGGTCTGGAGCGGGATGTTGATGTTGGCAACCTCATCGACCGTGGAGAGCTGCGCGTCGGTGGTGACGGAGAGCTTCTGACTGCCGTTGTAGACCTCGCCGGCGGGATAGAGCAGGTTCTCCGCCTGCAGGATCTGCGTGATGTAGCTGGTGGAGAGGCCGTAGCCCGCGGCGCGCTGCGCGTCGAGCGTCACGGTGATCTGACGCTCCACACCGCCGGAGACGGAGACGGACGCCACGCCGTCGATGCGCTCGAGCGTGGGTGCGACCACGTTCTCCGCCTGCTGCTGGAGGGCGGCGAGGTCGTCGCCGAGGAGGCCGACGATGGCGCTCGGCATCAACTCGGACACGTTGATGTTCAGAATGACGGGAGAGCCGCAGCCGTCGGGCAGGCTGAGCGCGTCGAACTTCTCGCGCAGCTTGGTCGCCGCGATGTCCACGTCGGTGTTCTCAACGTACATGATCTGAATGGTCGAGATGCTGTCGGCGCTCGAGGAGGTGACGGAGTCCACGCCGGGCACTGACATGATGGCGGACTCGAGCGGGCGCGTGACGAGCTGCTCGATGTCCTCGGGGCCCGCGCCGTTGTAGTAGCAGTACACATAGGCCGCGGGGTACTCGATGTTCGGCAGCAGCGCCATCTGGAGCTGGGTGGTGTAGACCACGCCGAACACGGCGATCATAATGACCGCGAGCAGCGTTGTGACCTTGTGCCTGATGCAGAATTTTGCAATGTTCATGGAGCTTATCCCTCCACGACGCGCACGGCGTCGCCGTCGGAGAGGTACTGCTGACCCACGGTGACGAGCTGCTCGCCCGCGTCAAGACCGCTCGTGACCTCGGTCATGCCGCTGCCGGTGAGGCCCGTGGTGATGTCGACGCGCTTTGCCGTGTCGTTCTCGACGATAAAGACATACTGCTTGTCGCTGCTCGTGAGGATGGCCTCACTCGGCACGACGACCGCGCTCTCGCTCACAGCGGTGTGGAAGGTCACGTCGGCAAACATACCGGAGAGCAGGCCCTCGACCTCCGCGGGCACCGTGACGGTGACGGTGTAGAGCTTTGTCACCTGATTGGCGGTCTTTTCAACGGAGCGGATCACGCCCTCAAATTCGGCGTCCGCCGCGCTGACGCGGACCGTGACCGTGTCGCCGATGGCGAGCTTGGGCACCAGCGCCTCGGAGACCATGACGGTGACCTTCATCTGCTCCGCGCCGTCGATGACGGCGACGGCGTAGCTGGGCGAGACCATGCCGCCCTCGCTCGCGGTGAGCGAGGCGAGCACGCCGTCCACCGGCGCGATGACGTTGCCATGGCTGTCGATGTTCTCCATCGCGAGGGCAAGCTGCTCGTAGCTCGACTTCGCGCTCTGCATACTCGCTTCAAGCTGGGCGAGCGTGGAATCACGCTGCGCCTTGGTGGAGAGATATTGCAGCTCCATCTGGTCGACCTCCGACTGGGAGGCCGCGCCGATCTCGAAAAGCGCCTTGGTGTCGTTCCAGTTTTTTTCGTACAGAGCGACCTGTCGGTCCAGAATGTTCTTCTGGTCGCTGTAGCTCGACGCGGCGCTCGTGTAGCCGATCTCCGCCGCGCGGTACTGCGCGAGCGAGCTTTCCATGTCGAGCGAGCAGATCACGTCGCCCGCCTTGACCGCGTCGCCCGCCTCGACATAAACGGCGGTGCATTTGGCCGTGGCCGTGACGTAGACGCTCGTTTCGCTGCCGGCGGTCACCTGACCGGAGACTGTGTTCTCCGAGGCGATGTCCTGCGCCTCGACCGTCTGCACCTGCACGGCGACGCCGGCGGGCGCGGTGACGGTCTCTTCCTTTTTGCAGCCCGCAAGGCTCAGCACCAGCGCGAGCGCCAGCAGCAGGGAAATCGTTTTCTGTTTCATCGTTTCAGCCCTCCTCAGCCGGCCAGCAGGCCGTAGTCCACGGCCCAGCGATAGTTGTTGTATGCGGTGAACAGGTCGCGCTCCGCGCCGGAGACGGTGTCCTGCGCGGTGTAAAGCTCGTCCTCCGCCGTATGCAGGGCGTTCTCGGAGATCGTGCCCTGCTCGTACCTGAGCTGTGCGGCCGCGAGGTCGCTGCGCTCACACTCGAGCGAGACCTTCGCCGCATTCAGCGCGCTCGCGTAGCTCTGCACGCTGTCATAGAGCGAGCGGAAGCTCAGCTCGAAGCTCTGCACGGCGGCGTTGTAGGTGTACTGCGCCGCCTGCCACCGGTGCTTGACGGCAATATACTCATAATTGTCCTCGTTGTAGCCGAGGTCCCTCGCCTTGTCCTTGTATTCCTCGTCGGCATCCTCGAGCGTGAGCTTGGCAGCGTAAAGGTCATAGCTCGCTGCCTTTGCCTTTTCCAGGTCCTTCTCCACATCCATGGAGGCAAGCTGCTCCGCGGTCACCTCTGGAAGCGCATTGAGCGTGAGCGGCGCGGTCAGCTCCTCCCCGATCATGGCGTTGAGCTGACGGCGCAGCTGTGCGACGGCGGCATCGATCGCCGCTTTTCCGCTCTCCACCTGCGCCTTGCCCGCTTCCGTCTGCTGAAGCGTCATGGCGCTGACCTGACCGAGCTCATAGCGCAGCTTCACTTCCTCGATCGTGCGGTCAAGCGCCGCATTCTGTCTCGTCAGCGCGGCGGACTGGTCCTCGAGCGCGAGAAGGCCGACATACAGCGATTCACCCGCCGCCAGAAGCGAAGCCTGCGCGTTGCGGAGCTGGCGGACGAGGTCGGCGTTGTCCTGCTGGAGCTTTCCCTCCTTGATGTCGTCGAAGGTCTTGCGCAGGGCGTCGTAGCGCTGTGTAAGGGTCTCATAGGTGTAGCTCTCGCCCTGTCCCATCTGGATCAGACCCCACTGGGCGGAGGCGATACTGTTGAGGCCGTTGCGCAGGTCCTCGTACATCTTGTCATAGTCCAAGCACTCGATCGCGGCGACATTCTCCTCGAGCGAGAGAAGGGTGTAGTTTCCTGTGCGCATACGCGCGCCGAGGTTTTCAAAGCTCAGCGTGCCTGCCGCGTCCGGCGCGGTCTGCGCGGTCCCCTCCGCGGCGGTTTTCTCTTTGTCCTGTTCATCTGCCAGCGCGCCGACCGCCAGCGCTGAGAGCATGGCGAGTGCAAGCAGCAGAGCCGTCCATCTTTTCTTCATTTGCGGTGTCCTCCTTCGGGTACGGCAGCGCTGCCGTTTTTGATGATCTCAATGCGCCCGCGCATCCGCTCGCGCTCGAGCGCGAAGCTCTCCGGCTTTTTCAGCGTGCGGGCGATGGCGCAAGCGAGCGCGCCCACGAGCAGGGTGAATACGTCGTCCACAAAGCCGTCCTCCTGCGTGCGCAGGAGCGTGGGGTCGATGTGCTCGAGAAGCTTCTGCGGGCAGAGCTCCCCCGCCGCGCGCTCAAAGAAGAGCTGCTGCACGTCCATATTGACGTTCAGGCTCAGCAGCGCGAAGGCGCGGGAAAACGCCGGCGTGATGCAGCCGCTCGGGGCGACCATGGCGTCGAGCAGCGCGAGCGGCATGGCAAAAAGGTCTCCGCCCGAGCGCTCGAGCGTATCATGGAACAGATCAAGAAACCGGTCGCGGATCTCGTCGATGAGAGTGAGGAACAGGTCGTTCTTATCCTCGAAATACTGGTAAAAGCTGCCGCGCGGGATGCGCGAGGTCTGCACAATGCGGTTAATGGACGCCTCGGCGTAGGGCACGGCGGTAAATTCGCTCCACGCGCCCTCTAAAATACGCGCTCGCTTCTCCTCCGGCAGACGGAAAAAGGTATCGGTCGGCATAGGCTCCTCCTATATGACAAGCTGTCGTAAAATGACAATCTGTCATATATTATACGAGCACTTCCCTACTCTGTCAATAGGTCAAATCGTTAAGAAATCATGGACGGTTAAGTATATCTAACCGCATTTCGTCGAAAAGCGCCGTCCGTGGGACGGCGCTTTCGTCTCAGCCGATGCCGCCGAGGAGCGCGCCCGCGATGAGCGCGAGCAGCGCGCAGGCGCAGTAGACATATTTACTCAGAGGATAGAACCACGCGCCGATGGGCTTGTCCGCGCCCTTGTTGACCGCGGCAAGGACGAAGTCCTTCCCCGCCACCCAGAAGAACAGGATGCCGGCCAGCAGCGCGCCGAGCGGGCAGATGTAGATGGACACCACGTCCATCCAGTCGGAGACGATGGCCTGAATGCACAGCGACACCGCTGTGCCGATCGCGGCAATGACCGCGACCGCAGCCACGCGCTTGAGGTGCAGCTTATCCTGCAGCGCCTCGACCGAGACCTCGTAGAGGTTCACAAGCGAAGTGAGGCCCGCGAAGAGCACGCAGAGGAAGAACACCAGTCCGATCACGCGCCCGCCGGGCATCCCGTTGAACACGTTCACAAGGAAAATGAACATCAGTCCCGGGCCGCCGTCGGAAAGGTCCGCACCGCCCGCCGCCATCGCGGGAATGATGACGAGCGCCGCCAGCAGCGCCGCCAGCGTATCGAACAGCGCCACGTTGCGCGCGGCGGAGGGGATCGACTCGTCGTCCGAGAAGTAGGAGCCGTAGATCACCGTGCCGTTTCCCGCCACGGAGAGCGAGAAGAACGCCTGACCGAAGGCGTAGATCCACAGCTTCGGGTCGGCAAGGCCCACGGGGTCGAGGGTAAAGATGTAGCGGTAACCGTCGCCCGCGCCGGGCAGCGTTGCAATGTAGACGCCCAGTCCCGCAAAGAGAAAGAACAGCACGGGCATCATGACCTTGTTCGCCCGCTCGATGCCGCCGCCCACGCCGAAGGCCATGATGGCGAAGTTGACCGCCAGCGCGATCACCAGCCAGAAATTATTGCCCCAGCCGCAGGCCGTGCCGTTGAAGCGGTCGACGATGACGTTCATATCCTGTCCCATGGCAAAGAGTCCGCCGTCGAGCGCCAGCGCAAAATACTTGAAGATCCAGCCCACCACGCAGCTGTAGCCGATGGCAAGCGCCAGCGAGCCGAGCACCGGGATATAGCCGACCGCCTCGCCCGTGCTGCGTCTGCCGCGCAGGGCAGCCGCCTGCCCGAACGCGCCGATGGGGCCGGAGCGGGTGGAGCGTCCAAGCGCCATCTCGCCGATGATGCCGGTCGAGCCGATCAGAAGGACAAAGAGGAAATACGGCAGCAGGAAGGTCATGCCGCCCCACGCGGACACGAGATAGGGAAAGCGCCAGATGTTGCCCATGCCCACCGCGCTGCCGATGCAGGCGAGGATAAAGCCCCAGCGGCTGCGGAATGCGTCGCGCTCCGTCTGCTTGCTCATGGTGTCGTCCTCCAAATTACACATCTGTCTCTCCGTCGATGCACACAAAGAGATAGTTTAGTCTATCCCCCAAGGGCTGTGTTTGTCAAGGCTTTTCCCCTCCATCCGGATGGAAATGTCGGTTTGGACCGGAACCCAAAAAGAAAAGCACCGCAAAGCGGTGCTTTTCTTTTTGGCGCAGTGGGAGGGATTCGAACCCTCGGACGGCTTTTGGCCGTCACACGATTTCCAGTCGTGCTCGTTATGACCACTTCGATACCACTGCATATCTCAATGCTCAACAGCAAGCATCATTATACCAAAATTGGGCGCGAAGTCAATACCCAATTTTCCCTTTTCCGCAAAAAAGAGACGGAGCGGCGCTCCGTCTCTTTCCTTTTTGTCCTTACTTCAGCTGCTCGAGCGCGGCGAGCTTCAGGCAGCAGCAGAAGACCTCCATCGCCTGCTGCAGCTCCTCCACCGGCGGGAGGGACGGAGCGACGCGGATATTGCTGTCCTTCGGGTCGACGCCGTAGGGGAAGGTCGCACCCGCGCTCGTCATAATGACACCCGCCTCCTTACACAGCGCCAGCGTGCGCTTGGCAAGGCCCGGCAGCGTATTGACGGACACAAAGTAACCGCCCTTGGGGTCGTGCCAGGTGGCCAAATCGAGCGGACCGACCTCGCGCGCGAGCGTCTCGGTCACCGCCTTGAACTTCGGCCCCATGATGGCCGCGTGCTTCTTCATCAGCTCCAGCGTGTGCGCCTTGTCCTTGAGGTACTTCACATGACGCAGCTGATTGATCTTATCGTAGCTGATGATCTGGACGTTGATGAGCTTCTCCATGTACTCCATGTTCGCCTCGCTGCACGCAAAGCACGCCACGCCCGCACCGGGCAGCGTGATCTTGCTGGTGGAGGCAAACTCAAACACCATGTCGGCGTTGCCGTACTTCTCGCACAGGCTCAGGATATCCGGGAAGGGCACGAACTCGCCCTCGAACTCATGGATGCAGTAGGCGTTGTCCCACATGAGCAGGAAGTCGGGAGCCGCAGGCTTCAGCCTGGCGATGCGCTCGATGGTCTCGTCGGAGTAGATGATGCCGTCGGGATTGGAATACTTCGGCACGTTCCACATACCCTTGACCGCCGGGTCCTTGACGAGCTGCTCGACCAGATCCATATTCGGGCCGGTCTCGGTCATAGGAATGGTGATGAGCTCGAAGCCGAAGCTCTCCGTGACCTTGAAGTGGCGGTCATAGCCCGGCGCGGGGCAGAGCCATTTGATATGCTCCTCGCGGCACCACGGCTTTTCGCTGTGCAGCAGGCCGTTGGTGTACGCCTTGGCGATGGTGTCGTACATGAGCTGCAGGCTGGCGTTACCGCCGACGAACACCTGCTCCGGCTTGCAGCCGAGGATCTCGGCAAAGAGCGCCTTGGCGCTCGGCAGGCCGGAGAGCTGGCCGTAGTTGCGCACATTCACGTCGCCGTCCACGCAGTCCGCAGGATCGGTCATCACCGAGAGAATATCGGACACCAGATCGAGCTGCTCCTTGCCCGGACGCCCGCGCGCCATGTTGAGCTTCAGGCCCTTGGCCTTCCACGCTTCAAATTCAGCGGACACCTTTTCAAATTCGGCCTTGCGCTGTTCAGCCGTCATTTCCCTGTATTTCATCGGAACGGACCTCCTATTTCAAATGTTGGAGAAATTATAGCATACCCTTTTCCAAAACACAATGTGCAAAAGAAAAAGAGGGCAAAGCCCTCTTTTTCTTTCTTTTGTTCTCTTAGCCGAAGAGCGCCATGAGGACGCCCGCGGCGATCGCGGAGCCGATGACGCCGGCCACGTTCGGGCCCATGGCGTGCATCAGCAGGAAGTTCGCGGGATTCTCCTTCTGGCCCACGACCTGGGAGACACGCGCCGCCATCGGGACGGCGGAAACGCCGGCGGAACCGATCAGCGGGTTGATCTTCTCCTTCAGGAACAGGTTCATGAGCTTGGCGAGCAGAACGCCGCCCGCGGTGCCGAAGCCGAAGGCCACGACGCCCATCGCCATGATCTCAATGGTCTGGAGGGACAGGAAGGTGGTGGCGGTCGCCGTCGCGCCGACGGTGAAGCCGAGGAAGATGGTGACGATGTTCATCAGCTCGTTGCCGGCGGTCTTGGTCAGACGCTCAACCACACCGGACTCCTTGAAGAGGTTGCCGAGCATGAGGCAGGCGATCAGAGGAGCGGCGGAGGGAACGAGCAGCGCCACGAACACGGTGATCATGATGGGGAAGATGATCTTCTCCTTCTTGCTGACCTGACGCAGCGGCTTCATCACGATCTTGCGCTCTTCCTTGGTGGTCAGAGCCTTCATGATGGGCGGCTGAATGACCGGAACGAGCGCCATGTAGGAATACGCCGCAACGGCGATGGGGCCGAGCAGATGGGGAGCGAGACGGGTCGTGACGAAGATCGCCGTCGGGCCGTCCGCGCCGCCGATGATACCGATAGAGGAGGACTCCTGCGAGGTGAAGCCGAGGAGCTGGGTGCCCACATAGGTCATGAAGATACCGAGCTGGGCAGCCGCACCGAGCAGCAGGGACTTGGGGTTGGCGATCAGGGGACCGAAGTCGGTCATGGAGCCAACGCCCATGAAGATCAGGCAGGGATAGATGCCGAGCTTGACGCCGAGGTAGAGGACGTCGAGCAGGCCGAGGTTGACCGTCGGGCCGGCAAGCTCCATGCCGTACACCGCGGCAGCCTGTTCGGCCTGTGCGACCGCCTGTGCCTGCGCAGTGAACTCGCTGATGGTGCCGCCGGCAGCAGCCATGACCTCACTGGCGACCTGCTGGATCGTATCCGCTCCGAAGGCCTCCTGCGCGCTGGCGAGCAGCTGCTGGAAGTACGGAGCAAGCACGGCGTCCGAAACGCCGGACTCGCTCATCTCCGCAATGAAGGAGGCCGTGACGGGCGTGCCGCCGAAAAGGTCCCAATGGACGTGACCGCCGGCAAACAGGATCTCATGGAACATATCCGCGCCGGGCAGGTTGGTACACAGCATACCGAAGGAAATGGGCAGGAGCAGCAGCGGCTCAAAGCCCTTCACAATGGCCAGATACATGAGGATAAAGGAAATGGCGATCATGATGAGGCATTTCCAGTTACCGTCCTGACCAAACATATAGAAGCCGGTCTGCTGCAGGAAATTGATAATAGCAGGCATTTATTTCTGGTTTCCTTTCACAGTTTATTTCAGGGGTGTGCGGAAATGTCTCAGCCGATGACGCACAGAACGTCGCCGGGGTTGACGGCAGCGCCCTTGGAAACCGCGACGGAGGAAACGGTGCCGTCGCAGGGAGCAAAGATCTCGTTCTCCATCTTCATGGCCTCGAGGATGAAGAGGATGTCGCCGGACTTGACCGCCTGACCGGCCGCGACCTTCACGTCGAGGATGGTGCCGGGCATCGGGCTGGAAACGGTCTCACCGGAGCCGGAAGCGGCGGGAGCGGCCTTGGGGGCAGCGGGAGCCGCGGCAGGAGCGGGAGCGGCGACGGGAGCGGCAGCGCGGGCCACGGGGGCGGAAGCGGTGCGGGCGACGGGGGCGGAGGCCATGCGGCCGCCGGAGACGGACTCGACGGTAACTTCGTAGGCGGTGCCGTTAACGGTGACAGTGTACTGCTTAGTCATGATGTTTTCTCTCCTAAAATAATCAAATTTTGTTGATGCTGGTGATCTGCATACGGGAGGCGCTGGGGCCGAGGTCCTCGGTGACCGCCGCGATGACGGCGGCAAGGATCTCCTGCTCCTTGGCGGTGTTGACCGCAGGAGCAGCGGGAGCGGCAGCCTTGGGGGCCGCAGCAGGCGCGGGGGCGGCGGGCTTGGCATTGCTCTTGAGGACCGATCCCATGATCGTCGTGAGGACGATGATGCAGATCAGACCGAAGAACACGGTGCCGATACCCATGAGGGTGACGAAAAGCGGGCTATACATAGATTCTTCTTATCCCTTTCGTTAGAGTGGATTATAGCAAATCGCCGTTGAGCTTTGCAACAGCGGTCCTGCAATTTTTACGCCGTCTGAACAGCCGGCACGGCGCGGGGAGAGCTTCTCCCTCTCTCCCCGCCGCCGTCGGGATACCTTACTGAACGGACAGAACGTCGGCGAACGCCTGAATGGCGGTCGCGGCCTGACCGAAGTCGCGCATCTGCTGGTCCACGCCGAGCTTGATGAAGGGGATGCTGGCGGCGTCGAGCGCCTTCTTGAGGTACGGGAACTCCATCTCCTCGGGGTCGCAGAACTGCTGCATGAAGAGCACCAGACCCTGCGCGCCGGACTCCTTGACGAGGTTCGCCACGAACTCGCCGCGGCGGTTCTTGCTGGACTGCGGATCGTAGAGCAGCACGTCGTAGTCGGTGTTGGTGAACTGCTCGACGAGGGCCATCATGGGATCGCCCTCCTCGCTCGCGTCGGTGCGGAACGCACGGGACTCGTGCGCGACGTCGTCGGCGGCGATGGCAACGTTGTTGTCCTTGAAGACCTTGAGCAGGACGGGATTGTCGCAGATGATGCCGGAGGTGACGACCTTCACGCCGTTCCACTTCGCCGCAGGCAGCGCCTTGAGCTCGGCGTTGAGGGCGTTGAGCTTCTCGGTGTACTCGGCCTTATCCATGAACCATGCGGCCTTGAGGACGGCGGAGCGCATGATGGGGTCGATGACGTCGCAGTGGTCGCTGGCGAGCTTGACGAACTCGCGGCGGGCGGCACGGGACTTGTTGTAGACCTTGATGGCCGCGGCGATGTCCTCGCTCTTGATCTCGTGACCGGCGATCTTCTCCAGCTCGCCCTTGACATGGTCATACTGATCCATGCAGAACTGCTTGCCGAAGTCGGCGAAGCGGTTCTGGGGATGGGCGAGGAAGATGCAGGGCAGCTTCTCGCTCATGGCGACGCGGATGTTCTGGCTCATGGGACGCAGCGTATCACAGATGGTCGGGGTGATGACGCCGTCGAGCAGGTCCATCGTGCCGTCGAGCAGCATCTCGAGGTCGAGCTGGGCGATGGTGCAGTAGAAGGTCGCGCAGTATTCCTTGGCGCGCTGAATGGTCTTGCTGTTGCTGCCCCACATGCCGAACGGCATCATGCCGGCGGCGTAGACCAGCTCCTCGGGGGCGTAGTAGGGCATCACACCGATGCACTTCTTGCCGGCGTCCTTATAGGCCTTGAGCTGACCCTTGGGGTTCGCGGCGACGGCGGAAAATTCCTTCACGATAGCTTCGATACTCATTTTTTCACGCCCTCCTTAGTCTTTCTTGTTGGCTTCCATGGCTTCGACAAGGCCCTGCACGCGGGTGGCGTACTGCGCTTCGTTGAAGTTGCGCGGGTCGGCCTGGTCGCCGTCGAAGCCGGCGCACGGCACACCGAGGTCCTTGGTGAAGCGGCGCTGCATCTCGGCCATATAGCCGCTCCACGGCTTGCAGGAGCGGTTGTAGTGGACGAGCACGCCGTCGACCTTGTTGTCGCGGCAGATGCCCTCACGCCACGCAACGCCCTGCTCGATGCAGACGGAGTTGGGCGCCTTGTAGTAGGCGCGGGCCATCTCGTCCATGTTGTTGTAGACGAAGCCGAAAGCGGGCGCGTACACGACGGCGGTGACGTTCACGCCGTTCTCCTTGAGGGGCTTGAACAGGTTCGGGAGCTTCGGCCAGCAGGGGATGCCCTCGAACATGACGCGGTACTTCTCGGGGAAGGGCAGCGTGGAGGTGCCTTCCTTGATGTTCTGCTCCAGATCCTGCGCGAGCAGATCGAAGGCGTCGGCGGCGGCTTCCTTGCCGCGGGCGGTGACGACGTCGGCCATGTGGTTAAAGAGGTCGAAGCCGCTCATCGGGGCGGGCTTGTACTGCAGGTAGTCGCAGACCTTCAGCCAGTTCTGGGCGGTGCGGTTCGCGTGCTTGCAGGCCGCCTCGAACTTGGCCTCGTCGAACTTCTTGCCGGTCAGCTCCTCGAGCTGATGGATGGCGTTGTCGAACTGGGCGCGGACGTACTTCACGGCGGAGTCGCTGACCTCAACGGTGTTGTTGTAGGGAATGTCGACCATGATGAGCGGAATGTTGCACATACGGGCGATGTTCTCGTACCACTTGGTCATGCAGTTGCAGATGTTGTTGCAGCACAGCACGAAGTCGGGCTGGGGGATGCGCATCTGCTTGTAGGGCTTGATGGCCTCGCGGCGGAAGTTCTTGTAGGCGATCTCCTTCTCGGTGGTCTCGGGCAGCGCCTCGATCTCATGGATATCGTCCAGAACGGTGTAGGGCACCTGAGTCTTGGGGTCCTTCTTGGGCTTGCCGGTCTCGGGGTCGATGACGACGTTGCCGTTCTCGTCCTTGAGGGGCTTGCCGCTCTTGGGGTCGATGATGAACTCGAGCGTCTCGGGGTTGAACTTACGGCTGGCGCGCTTGCCGGCGGCGTAAGCGAGGGAGATGCGGGCGTAGCCGCAGATGTCGTTGTCGAAGCCGAGATCCTCGGCGGCCTGGCACATGATCTCGCCGTCGCGCTGGGCGGCAATGCCGGCAGCCTGGTTCTCGGGATACATCACGTTGAGGTCAAAGGCCTCAGCCAGCTCGCAGGGGAACTTGGAGCTGGACCAGCCGACGAGCTTGCCCTGCTTCTTTGCCTCGCGGGCGTCGGCGTACACGTCGTCGACGACCTTGCGCAGCGCGAGGACGCCGGGACTGACCTGTTTAGCCATTTTTGATTCCTCCTAAATTATTCTTGTAAAGAATGGTGCAGCTCAGGGCTGCTTTTTGAGTGCTTTCTGATAGGCGAAGAGCGCTGCGCCGAGGGCGCCGTTGTACTGCGTGAGCGGAGAGGTGGAGATCTCGTGCCCGAGCTGATTTTCCAGCGCCTTGACGATGCCGTGGTTCTGTGCCACGCCGCCGGTCATCACCACGCGGTCACGCACGCCCACGCGGTTGCACAGGCCGCTCACGCGCCCCGCCACCGAACGGTGGATGCCGGCGATGATGTCGCACTTGTCGGTCCCGACGGCGAGCTGCGAGATGACCTCGCTCTCGGCGAAGACCGTGCAGGTCGAGCTGATGCCGATCTCCTTGGTGGACTTGTCTCCGAGGTCGCCGAGGTCCTCGACCCTGACCTCCAGCACGCGGGCCATGACGTCGAGGAAGCGCCCCGTACCGGCGGCGCACTTGTCGTTCATGACGAAATTCTTCATCATGCCGTTCTCGATCTCGATGACCTTCACGTCCTGCCCGCCGATGTCCACGACCGTGTGCACATCGGGGAAGAGATAGGTCGCGCCCTTGGCGTGACAGCTCAGCTCGCTCATCTGCAGATCGGCAAGGCCGTCGAGCGAATTGCGTCCGTAGCCGGTGGCGAGGACGAAATCCATCTGCTCGCGCGTCATTTTGGCGTTATCCAACACCTCCGCGATGGCGCGGGCGGGGCCGGACGTGCCGGTGCCGACAGGGACGAGGGACTTGGCGACGATCTCCTGACCGTCCTTCATGATCACGCATTTCGACGCGGTGGATCCCACGTCGATGCCCATGGTGTAAATGCTCATAATCGCTTAAAACTCCATACCTCCCCGCGCGGCTCTCGCCGCGCGGGGATCAATCGCTTCAAAAAATCTTACGCCTTCTGGTTCAGGTTGTCGTAGTCGCGGATCACGCGCGGGAGCAGCATCTGATGGAACGGGCAGATGCTCTCGGGATTCTGATAGCAGGCGTTCGCAAAGGCCTGAATGTAGGGACGCATATCGTTCATGTCGACGATCTCGTCCGTCAGGCCGGCCTTGGCGCAGAACTTCGGGCTGGACTTCTTGGCATAATCCTGGATCAGCTCGTTCATCTTGTCGATGGTGGGCTGGAGGTCCTTGCCGGCCTTCTCGTCCTTGACCAGACGGCGGGCGTACATCGCGGCCGCGGCGGTCTCACCGTGCATGACGTAGATCTCGGTGGTGGCGGTGCCGATGGAGAAGGCGTTGGTGTCGTTGCCCTGCGGGCCGCCGAGGACATAGTGCGCCGCGGCGGTGCCCTTGCGGAGGGTGATCTCCATCATGGGCAGGTCGCTGGACTGGATGGAGTAGATGAGGCTCTGGCCGAGGCCGAGGAGCTCCGCGCGCTCGGCGTCGTTGCCGACGTCGATGCCGGTGGTATCCTGGATCCACAGCATCGGGATGCGGTCACGGGCGCAGAGGGTGACGAACTCGTTCATCTTGATGAGGCCCTGACGGTACAGCTTGCCGCCGACGCCCATCGCGGAGCCGTAGGTGGCCATCTTGTACTCGGGGTAGTTCATCAGCATACCCTGCGCGTTGGCGACGACGCCGACGAGCAGACCGTCGATCTTGGCAAGACCGGTGATCATCTCGGGGCCGTAGCCGTGCTTGAACTCCATGAACTCGGAGCCGTCGAGCAGGCGGGCCATGACGTCGTACATATCGTAGCTGCGCTTCTGGTTGAAGGGCACGATGGAGTACAGGTCGTTCGCGTCGAACAGGGGCTCCTTGGGATCGTCCACGCGGAAGAACTCGGGATCGTAGGCGGGCAGCATATCAATGTACTTGCGGATGCCGCCGAGCACGCCTTCCTCGTCGCAGTAGACCTCACGGAAGAAGCCGGTCTCATCGTAGTGGATGGAGACGGTGCCCGGAATATCGGTCTTGAGGTTCTTCTGGGCCTGAATGAGCGCTTCCGCCGCTTCCTTATCGACGTAGCCCTTGGGGTTCATGCCGCCGACGATGCCGGCGCCGCCGACTGCCATGTTGGCGTCCTCATGCGCGATGAGGATGGTGGGGCTGATGGAGTGATAGCCGCCGCCGGCGGGGTTGGTGCCGTAGATGCCGACGATGACGGGAATACCCATCTGGTTCAGCTCGCTGTTGCGATAGAACGGGGTGCCGCCGCCGCGGCGGTTGGGATAGACCTTCTCCTGCTCATCGAGCTTCACGCCGGAGCAGTTGAGGACGTAGACCAGAGGAATGCGCAGGCGCTTGGCCGTGTCGCTGCCGCGCAGCAGGGCGTCCGCCTGACCGGGGACCCATGCGCCGGCGAGCTTCTTGTTGTCGCTGGCGATGATGACGGCCCACTTGCCGTTGATGCGGCCGAGGCCCTTGACGATACCGACGCTGCCGTTATCGTTGTCCTGCGGGTTGTAGAGGCTGTTGAGCGGGCACCAGGTCCCCTCGTCCACCAGCTCCTCGATGCGCTGCATCGCGGTCCACTGGCCGGATTCGTTGAGAGCCTCGGTGCTCTTGCCGGCTTCCAGCGCGGCCTCGCGGATCTCATGGATCTCCTGCTCTACTTCCTGGATCTGCGCCGCGTTCTCTTCGCTGAAGTGAGCCACTTCCTTGCCGATGACGGGCATAGTCTGGAAATAAGAGGGCATAGAATATTCGCTCATGTTTTGTTCTCCTTCTTATTTAATGATAACGGACTTACTTTTCCTTGGGGACCTTGATGAAGGCCTGGCCGGGGTCGATCTCCTCGCGGATGAGACGGATGATCTCGGCGGGAGGCGCCTCGAAGGTCTCCGCACGGGAGCAGTCGATCTCAAAGCCGGTATTCTCCTGAATGATCTCGGGCGTGACGCCGGGGAACATATAGGCGCAGTACATACGCTTGGTCTCGTCGTCGAACTTCATGATGCCGAGGTCGGTAACGACCATCTGAGGACCGCGGTTGCCGGGCAGACCCGCGCGCTCACGGCCGCCGGGGCCGTCCATCCAGCCGCAGGAGGTGATGTAGTCGACCTTGTCGATGAAGCGGCGCTTCTGGTGCTGCATCATGATGATGGTGTTGCAGTAGGTGGCGATGCCGTTCGCGCCGCCGGAGCCGGTGAAGCGCGTGGTGGGCTGGAGATAATCGCCCTTGCCGAAAATGCAGGTGGAGTTCACGTTGCCGTAGGGGTCGATCTGCGCGCCGCCGATGAAGGCGACCAGACGATCCTCGTCGTGCAGCCACTCGTTGGCCTCAAAGCCGACGAAGCGGATGTTGGGCCACTGCACGGCGCAGTGCGCCATGAAGCGGTTGTCGCCGACGGAGCGGGGGACCTCAACGGGGTCGCAGTCCATCAGGCCGGACTCGACGATGGGGTGGCAGCTCGGGCAGATCGCGCGCTTGGCGAGGGAGGCGCCGATGAGCGGCAGGCCGGTGCCGACGATGACGATCTGGTTTTCCTTGATGCTCTTGGCGATGGCGTAAGCCTGCATCTCCTGCTTGGTATACTTCGTATAATCAGACATTTCAATACCCCTCCTAACTTAGTGCGTCGTGGAATAGCCGAGGTGCGGCTCGTTCTTCAGGCGCATCAGGCGGCTGCCGCCGATCTTGTCGAGCAGCTCGGCCTGGTCCTTGCAGCCGTAGACCCACTTGTTCAGATAATCCTCGAAGGTCTCGGGGATCAGCTCGCCCGCGGCAGCGGCCTTGGCAGCCTTCTCGGCAGCCTCGGCGGCCAGCTTGAGCTTCTCGTCGGCGGGCGCCTTCTCGAGCGCCTTGACGGCCTTGGCGGCAGCCTTGGCGAGCTGCTCGACGGCGTCGGCCTTGTCCTGATACTTGGAGGCCTTGTCGTACTCCTTCAGGGCGGCGTCGTCATCGTCGTAATAGTCATAGCACTGGGCGGGCCATGCGCCGTAGGGAGCCTTCACGACGGCCTGCACGCACTCGCCGAAGATGCGGGTCTTGGTGGGATCGCGGCGGATGTACTCGTTGGAAACGATCTCCTCGCAGGTGACGATGGTCTTGCGCGCGGCGACCGCGATGTCGATGTCGTGGAACTCATCGCCGCAGATGATGCAGGTGCCGTCGGGGCTGGCCTGCTGGACGTGGATGAGCGCGGTGTCGATCCTGGGAACGGGAACGGCGACGACCTTCTGGCCGGGGACCATGGGATTTTCGATCTCAACGCACTTGAGGTCTTCCATCTTGGGCATGGTCTTGCGCTTTTCCTCGCTGATGCCCCAGTACTTCATCAGGCCGCTGCCCTGCATCAGGCGCACCGGCAGGAACGGAAGGCCGAGGGAAGAGGCGTGCAGCATGAGCATCAGCACGTCCTGCGAGTAATCCTCGTAGGTCAGCTGGCCCTTTTCAATGGCGGCGCGGAAGCGGCGGGAAACGTTGGTGTAGCCGGAGTTCGCGGTGTAGCAGTTGATGTACGCCGCCACGCGGCCCTCGCCGATGAGCATATCGACCTCGCCGCCGCCGGGGCCGGCGTAGACGATGAAGTCCTTCTGACCCTGGCGCAGGATCTCGGAGACCGCCGCATAGGGCTTGCGGTTGGTGGTGAAGCCGCCGGTGGCGAGTACGTCGCCGTTTTCAACGTACTTTGCAACGGCATCGTGCAGTGACATGACCTTATTCAAGATAAAACCCTCCCTGTTTTTATTGGTTACGGTATCTTATTGCCAATGGGGCCCCTGTTTGCATGAAACCTTTCAAAATCAGCCGACAGGTGCTCATACAGGCTTCATTGTAGATTATAGAGGAAAGCGTCCATTTAATCAATGAAAAAAGCAAAGAAAATCAAAAAAAAGTAGCCAAAAATTTTTTGCCATTTTTGTCGTATTCGCGAATTGCTTTCGACGTTCTTCGCTGCACTCCCCTTTTCTTTTTGCAGGAAAACTTGCACTTGTGAACTTTTTAACAGCATTTTTACACCCTTTTCCATTGCTTTTCCCGGCACGCGGGTGTTGCGCCGGCGTAAAAAAGCTGTTATCATGCCCATAGCTTCTGCCGCAAATTTCCGTATCATACCAAGGAGGTACCCTTTATGGAGCTTTTTGATTTCGGCATCCCCGCGCTGGACAAGGCGCTCAACCTCACCGCGACCGTCCTTTTGCTGCTGGCGCTCGGTATGCTGCTCATCCGCGTCATCCTGCGCCTGTGCGACCGCGCGTTTGACCGCTCCGAGCGTCTCGCGCCCTTCCGCACCTATCTGCGCTCGACGCTGCGCGCCGTGCTCTACATTCTCCTCGCGCTCGCCGTTCTCGGCTCGATTGGCGTGGAGATCACCTCGTTCGTCGCCCTGCTGAGCGTTGCCGGTCTCGCCGTGTCGCTCTCGCTGCAAAATACGCTCTCCAACGTTGCCGGCGGCGTCATGCTGCTCATCTCCAAGCCCTTCACCGTTGGCGACTACGTCTCCTGCGACGGCATTGAGGGTGCCGTCCGCGCCGTCGACCTCGCCTACACCACCTTCACCACCGTGGATAATAAGGAGATCTTCGTGCCCAACAGCCAGATCGTCACCGCCAAGATCGTCAACTACAATGCCCTCGGCCGCCGCCGTGTCGACCTGACCTACACCGCCTCCTACGACGCGCCGACCGAGACCGTCCGCACCGCGATCTTGGAGGCCGTCGCCGCCTTCCCGCAGGTGACGGACGAGCCCGCGCCCACGGTCGTCCTCAGCGAATACGGCGCGAGCAGCATCTCCTACCTCGTCAGGCTCTGGGTCTCCGCCGCCGACTACTGGACGGTCTATTACGGCATGAACGAAAAGGTCCGCGAGACCTTTGCCGCCCACGGCGTCGAGATGACCTACGATCATCTCAACGTCCACATGATCAAGGACGGAACATAGAAAAAAGAGGGGGAAGCCACTCGGCTTCCCCCTCTTTTTCTCATTTCTCCAGCTCCCGCAAGCGCTTGAGAAACACCGTCAGCTGCTCGCGCGTGACGAACGAGCGGTACTGCTTGTTGCCGTTTCCGTCGCCCACGATCAGTCCGTTTTTCTCGGCCCACTCGCGCGCCTCCGCGCTCCAGTCCGCCGGCTCGCGCTGCGCGAGCGAGCGCCAGTAGCCCTCCATCAGCGTGTTGAACTGCTCCTGTGTCATCGTTTCCTCCTCTTCAAAGCGCGGCATCGGCGGCGGATACCGCCCCGCGCGCACCATCGACGAGGTGTATTTTCCGCCCCCGTCCCATTGAAAATGGGGCCGGTCGGGAAAGCTCCGCCAGTCGCCGCCCCAGGTGAAGCCCATCTCCTTGCCGAGTCTTCCCATCGCGGTGAAAAATCCCGGGTCGTCGTACTCGTGTCCCTTCACGTTCTTGCAGATATCGAACGCCAGCCCTACGCCCTTTGCGTGGAAGGTCGGCACCGTCGCCGTCCTGGCCGCGTAGCCCATCGAGACGAGGTAGCGCTGGTATTCCGCGTCGCGCACGGTCTGCACCACCAGCACCGGCAGTCCCCGCGCCGCCGCGCGCTCGATCAGCGTGCGGCAGTTCACCGCCACATCGGCGCGCAGCTCGCCGATCTCCCGACTGTTATACATCCTCGTCCTTCTTACTCTGCGTGCCGAAATAAAACCCGATCACCGCCGTGTAGATCGTCATATAGTCCTGCGAGAGCGACCCGCAGCACTCCAGCACGCAGAACGTGATCGTCAGCGTGATCGTCACGATGCTCTTGACCGTAAAAAGATTTGTCAGCCGCTTGAGCGCCAGCTCCTTCATCCGTTCTCCTCCCATCCGTCGCAGTCCTGTCCGCTGCGCGCCTGTCTGCCGCAGGCGGCCTCAAACACGATGCCGCCCGTGGTGTTCTCCGCCTTTGCCTTGTTGTAATAAAAGCCCGCCGATGCGCCGTAGGCCCCCCAGGCGGCGCTCACCGTCGCCGCCACCCACGGCAGCGTTCCGAGATAGCCGTACCCCACCGCCAGCCGCGCCAGCGCGAAGCCCTCATAGGTGGTGTAGAGCACCACCGCGCTCTCGAGCAGGAGCAGCAGCTTGGAAAATGTCCACTTTCTTCTCATGCCGCCGCCCCCTGTGCCAGCAGGGAGAACACCGCGCCGAGCAGCAGGTAGAGCACACGGTCGGCCAGCGCCTCCCAGCGCTTCCCCGGCTTTTCCGTGATGCTCTGCACCGCGTTTCGGATCTCCTTCACATTGCCCTCCACGCTCTCCTGCCGCACAGCGAGCACCTCCACCGCCGTTACCAGTTTATCCAGAGCGTCCTGTCTGCGTTCCACCGCCTCCAGACGCTTCGCGCAGGCGTACAGGCGCTCGTCGTTCTCCGTCAGGCGGACCGAGACCTCCTGCTCCGTCATACCGTCGGCACCGCCTTTTCAAAGCTCTCCCAGGTGTGCCCCGCGTCCTCGATGCCCTGCCATGTCCACGCGGCGGCCTCGCACTCCTTCCATGTCAGGAACCGGAAGTAAAAGTCCACCTGCAGATGGCACGGCATGATCTCCAGAATGATGTCGCGGATGCGCGCAAAGTCCTCCGGCTCGCCCGCCACCTGCGGGAAGGTCACACGCACCACGCCCTGCTCATCTGTCTCTGCGGCCACGGCGCGCACGCCGCAGCCGCTGATGGTCTGGTTGACCGCCTCGAGCGTGAAGCCGTCTCCCCCGACGCGCAGCAGCGACGCGATCGCCAGCCGGCGCAGCGCCGGTGTCGTGCGCGCGCCGACGCGGGAGAACAGCCGCTCGCGGCGGGAAAGCCCCTCGTCCTCCGCCGTCATCAGCACACCCTCACGCACTGCTTTCTCCAGCGCCTCAGCTGCGGCGTCCAGTCCCTCGCCCGCGGCGTACAGCTCCGCACCGCTCAGGCTGCCCTCATCGAGCCGATAGACCCGCAGCGGGCGCAACAGCTCGCAAAGATAGTTGTAGTAACCCATCGCCTCACGCCTCCGTCAGCTCACTGATCGTCACCGTGCCGAGCATTGGCAGCTCCGTCGAGCCGACCGCCACATCCGCCGCCGGTGCGGTCAGATGCACGTTCTCCACGCCCTCCACACCGCAAAGCAGCGTCAGCAGCCTCGCCGTCGTCACGCTCTTCCCCAGCAGCTCGCCGGTAAACAGCGCCTCCAGCGCGCTCTGCGCGCCGGCCTTGACCTCGGCAAAGGTATACCCCGGCGCCGCCTTGAGCGCCGCCGTCACCGCCACCGTCTCGACCGTCGGCGCGAGCACCTTCACATCCACCGCGATCTCGCGCTTTTTCTGCAAGTCCATCTCGACCGCCGCGAGCAGCGCCGCGTCCGGAACGCCCGCGTGCGTCGCGATCACCACGTTCACCGTCCCGATGCCGCGGGCGCGACCCACCGCCTTCGCCGCCGCCACACCGGGATAGCGCATCGCCTCCTGCTCGTAATAGGCCGCGTTCGCGCCGTTCGGCAGTCGCTGATAGCTCGCCAGGACCCGCCCGCGCAGCGCCTCGTCGCTCTCGGCGTCACAGCCGCCGGAAAATGCCGCCGGGTTCGTGCACTGCACCACGCCGACCGGCATCGCCGACAGCAGCGTGACCGTCCCCGCGATCACATTGCCGCCCGCGCCCGCCTCCACAGCCTGCGCGGGCACGTCGGCCCATTGGCTGCCCACGGCGATGGTCGCGTCCTCCGTCGTCTCAAAGCGCACGCCCTCCGCCGTCATGCACACCGTGCCCTTTTCGATTGGGCACGCCGCCGTTACCTTGTCCGCCGCGGCAAAGCGGAGGGTACCGACCGCCTTTTCCGCCGCCGCGCGCGTGATGCCGCGCGTTTCGGCATGATAGTCCAGATACATTCCCTGCGCCGTCTGCGGAAAGCTCTGGTCAAGCACCCAGTCTGCCTGCATCAGCAGCGACTGCAGCTCCGCCGCGAGCGCATAGAGGCGCACCGCGCTGTCGCAGCCCTCGCTCGGCACAAAGCCCGCTCTCTGCGCGAACGTGCCGCGCATCTGCTCATAGATCTCCGTCCATTCCTTCACCGTCTCTCACGCTCCTCTCACCGTCATCTCCAGCGCGGCGCTCTCGCCGTCCGCCGTCAGCAGCACGCGCAGGGCCATGACCCCGTCCCCGCGCTCCGTCAGCTCCACATCCTCCACCGTCAGCGCCGTTTCCTCCGCCAGCGCCGCGGCGGTGTACAGCTTCGCCGCGGCAGCCCGGGCCGACGGCTTCTCATGCCCGAGCCGATACAGCTCGCTCCCCAGCTCCGGCAGAAAGGGAAAGCTCCCTCTCCGCACGCTCAGCCGGAAGAGCGCGCGCTCAAGCAGCGCCTCGGCTCCATCCGCGCGCCGTTCCCCGCCGATGCCGTCGGCGATATAGTCTCCGTTTCGGATCTTCAGCTCCATTCCCGTCACCCCTCAGCTTACAGGCGGCACATACATTGCGCCGTTGATAAAGAGATCTCCCTCGATCTCCACATGGCCGTTTCGCCGCAGCGTGATGCTCGCGCCGCCGCTCTCCGCGTAGATGCGCACCTCGCCGTCGTCCAGATCGTCCTGCTCCCGCGCGGCGTCCAGCGAACCGGCCACATACCGCTCCTCGCCGAGCGTGCCGCCCTTGATGACCAGCACACGCTCGCCGTTTTTCGGCCGCCACGCATACCCGCCCGGCGACGCGAGCGGAACGTTGCGCTCCTCTCCCCGGCTGAGCACGCCCGCCGTGCTCCCGCCGATGGTCACGGTGCCGCTCTCCGCATTTGTTGTCTCCTGCGGCTCCTCCGTCCGTCGGAGCCAGCCTGCTACCCACATTTTTTCATACCTCCCACAGTGTCAGCTCCGTCGTCTCGCCGCTTGCGGAGAGCGTGTACAGCGTCTCGCTCACGCGGAACGTCCCCCGCACGCCCAGCCGCGCGAGCGACAGTTCCACGCGGTCCATCGGCTCGGCGTCCACGCTCCCTGCGAGCGTGACCGTCAGCTCCCGCGCGTCCTCCGCGCTCTTTTCGATCTGATAGCGCCCCGTGTAGCGCAGTTCATTCACGCTCCGCGAGGGCACATACACCACGCGGCGGCAGCTCCCGCCCCGCGCGAGGAACGCCTCGTTCCGCACCGTCTGGCGCAGCTTCTTCGCACGGTTCACCGCCGTCACCTCGGAGAGCACGCCGTACCGCCTGTCGCGGTACGACGCCTCGATCACGCCCTCTGGCTCCTCCAGCACAAGCCGGCGCCCTTCTGCCGCGCCGCGCAGACACAGCACACCCTCCCGCGTGAAATACGGCGTCAGTCCACAGCGCCGCACAAAGCCCTCAATGGCCTTCCACCGGCTCGATCCGCTCGCCACCGCGTATTCGCCCGTGCCGTACACCTCGCCGCGCGGCTCCCATGCCACGCCGCACACCGCCGCGTGGTCCTTCAATATCTCGCTGAGCGCCGCGCGCTGATAGGTCACCGCCTCAGCCTCGTTGTCGAGTAGCAGCGCGGCCATGCCGCGCCCCTCGACCGTCAGCACCGCCCCCTCCGCGCCGCACACGGCGCTCCACTCGTCGATCACGCCGCGGAACCGTGTCACGCCGTTCTCCGTTGCCGCAAAGCGGCAGGCCGCCTTCAGCGCCTCCCCCATCTCGGCGCTGTAAAGGCACCTTGCCCGAAAGCTGTCGCACGGCACGCTGCCGGTGCGCCGCAGCCGCCATTCCAGCAGCGCCGGCAGCTCGTATACCTTGCCGTCGGCCGTTTCCACTCTGCCGGTCATGAAAGCCTCACCCGCTCTCCGGGATAGATCCGATTCGGGTTCGCGATCTGCGGGTTGAGCGCACACAGCGCGCGCACCGTTGTGCCGTTTCGCGCCGCGATGGCCCAAAGCGTGTCGCCCTGCACCACGGTGTGATACCGCGCCCCCGCCGTTCCCGCCGCGCTGCCGCCCGCCGCCGAAGTGCTCACTTCCTTCAGCGCCGCACCCTCGCTTCCCGCCTCGCAGAACGCGAAGCGGTAGCGCACATAGTCCGGCAGCGGCTCCTGCACGACCTCCAGCTCGGTGAAGTAAGCGCGCGTCGTCATCCACACCGGATGCACCAGCACGCCCGCGCCCCCTCCGTAAAACACCGTCGCCAGCCGCTTGAATTCCTCATACGCGCCCTCTCCGGCGAATTCCCCCTCGCCCTCGAGCACGCGGCAGACCTGCCCGAGGTCCTGCGTCACGCTCCTGCCGAACGGCAGCTTGTGCTCCGCCACCACGCGGCGGAACGAAATGCGGTAGCTCCCGGGATTGCTCGGCCAGATGTAGTCCTTATATCGCATGGGCGTCAGTCTCACGTCCCCGCCTCCTCTCAGTAAAGATAGAATCCGCCATCATAGCGCCGCGCGTCGCGCTCGATCTCTCCGCTCACGCTCCGCGCGGTGCGGAGGGCGTCTCCGCCCTCCGCCGAAACGAACGCCTCCGCCGCGTCATGCCTTCCCGCGCCGCTCTCCGGCGCGGCAGCGGATGCGTTCCGTTCCCCGCTTCCCCGCGCGCCGGCGTCCCCCGCCGCCGTGCGCGCGGATGTCGTTTTTTCTGCCGTCCGCCTTACGCTCCGCGAACGGTCCTCCGCATCGGCGCGGCCCTCGCTCTCCTCCGGCTCCGCCGCCGATACGCCCTGCCTGAGCCGCAGATAACGCGCCATGTCAAAGCTCTCGTTCACCGTCTCGCCCGCACGGAACGCCTGCGCGCCGTCCTCCCATGCCGCGTCAGCGGAGTCCTGCCCCTCGTTCTCTCCCGTGGGCGCTCCCAGATACTGCCGCACCATCAGTCCGACCGCCGCAAGCATCGCCGCGCCGAGCTGCTCGGTCACGCGCCTTTGCTGCGCCGCGAAAACCGCATCGTCTCCCATCAGGCGTCCGTCTCCATACGCTTACAGGAGATGACCGTCACCTTTTCCGCCACCGGCTCACCGAGCTTGCCCAGCTCCTCGATGTTGCTCCAGCGGCAATGGCTGTAGATGATGCGCTTGCCCGGGCGGCACACCACCACGGAAAAGTCGTCGAGCTCATAGAAGCTCACGCCGTCGCCGATGGCCTCGTCCGTCGCGTACAGGCGGCTGAGTTCAAGCGTATAGCGCGTCTGCCCGCCCACGGTCGCCACCGGCTCGCTCTCGCCGAAGGCCTCGATCTCTCGGCTCGTGCGCACAGCCCTTGCGTTGTAGCCCTGCACCACCGCCAATTTTCTGCCGTTGAGCTCCAGATAAATGTCCCGGCTCGTCGGGATCGTCATATTTGCCATCTCTCCGCCTCCTTACACCGTGATGTGCGCGCTGAGGTAAATGCGGTTGAGCCCGTGCGCCACCGCGAAGCTGAACTCCACCAGGCACACCGTCGGATCGTCCTCCGACGCCTTCACGCTCACCTCGCCGAAGCTGTCGATGATCTCCTGCGCGCGCTTGTTTTCCAGCTCCACCATCACCTGCGAGCGGATCGCCGCGCGCACCTGCGCGGTGTTCTTGCTGCGCACGAAGCGCGCACGCAGCGACGCGCGCAGCGCGGGGATCACGTCGTCCACGATCCGCACCGTCGTCAGCTCGCGCCAGGTCTTGTCCGCCGCCCCGCCGGTGGTCGTGCGCGTCGTGATGCCGCGCACGATGCTCACCTCGCCGCTCACACACTCCAGCGGCGTCACGCCGCCGGTGACCAGGGTATCCACCTGCGTGTCGTCGTAGCTCGCGCTCAGGCCCGAAAAGCCCGCGAGCACCGCGCCGTTCACCGGCACGGACGGGTCGCTCTCCCCCGCGATGACCGCGGCGGCTGCCGCCGCCATACGCACATCGCCGGGCGCCGTGAGCACCATGCGCTCGCTGTTGAGCTTGCCCGCGCGCTCCACGAGCTTCGCCGCCGTCTCGCTCGCGCCGCCCGAAACCACGCCGATGCGCTCCTTCTGCGCACCCGACGCCTTCTCCACGCTCGCACGCAGCTTGAGCTGCACGTCCACGCTCGTGCTGTCGCACACGATCACATCGACCGCCTCCTGCTCCAGCGCGGCAAAGGCCGCCTCATAGCCGGTCGGCGTCGCCGCGGATACCTTCACCGCCTTGACCACCGCCGCGCCGTTGCGGTAGAGCGCCGCAAGCAGCGCCGCCATGCCGACCGTGCCCTCCGCGTCCTCACCGAAGGCGCTCACGCCCTCGGCGTAAGAGGTCAGCGTCACCACCTCATTGGCTGTGCCCGTCGTGCTCACCGCCGCCGCGCCGAGGATCCTCGCGGTCTTTTTTCCGCTGATCACGCTCGAGGCGTCGTAGGACGAATACACGCCCGGGTGCTCATGTACCACCGTGTTGCCCACCTACTGCATCACACCTTTCAAAATAAAATCCGTCAGCACCGCGCTATCCTCGTCCGCCGTCGCCACGAAGTAGGCCGTGCAGCGCGCGGTGCCCCGCCGCACGAACATACCGTACTCCTCGTCCCACTCCGTTTTCTCCCAGCTCAGCTCATCGAGCGTCAGCCCGTCGGCAAGGCCGTCCAGTAGCACCTCGCTCACAGCCTCCGCCGTCTGCTCACAGCCGCGCGCTCCCTTGCGCCGCGGCGCGTAAACGTCCAGCGACGCCGCCATTTTGAGCTTCCTGCCGTACACCTCGACCGTCCGCCCGCTTTTTGCGTCGTACCGCTCGCCGAGATAGTTCATCAGTCCCGCGTGCGCCAGCTCCGCCTGCTTCGCGCCGACGGCGACCACGCTCCCGCTCCTCTCGCGGAAGCGCTCGTCCTCATAGGCCTCCGCCGCGTCAAGACCGGCGGCCTTCAGCCGGCTCACGATCTCCGACCGCACCTGTCCCGCCGCCGTCATGCCGTCTCCTCCTCGCGGTCAAGCACCGCCCAATAGTGCGTCACCAGAGCACCGAGCTTCACGCTCTCCGCGCGGCGGACGCGGTAGCGCTTTCCCTCGCAGAGGATATGGTCCCCCTGCGCCACACTCACCTCCGCGCTGCCGAGATAGCGCCAGCAGCGCCGATCCGCCGCGCCCAGCGGCCCGACGGAGAACGGCTCGCCGCCGCTCACCGCCGTAACGGGCTGCACGAAGCCGTGCGTCTCGCCCGTCTCCGCGCCATGCTCCACCGTCACGGTCATGCCGTAGCGGCGGAACGCCTGGCCGATCATGCTTTTCATCCCTTCACTGCGCAAAAGAAGAAGCCGCCTCCTTCCGTATACGGGGCCATCAGCTGCCGCGCGCTGCGCCGCAGCGCCGCGGCACGTTCGCTGTTCGCGCCGCCCCTGACCTCGATCGTCACGTCGCCCGCGCGGAGGGAGGACAGCTCCTCCGCCCCGCCGAGCCTTGCGTCCGTCAGCGCGGCGGCCGCCAGCCATGCGCTCGCGCAGATGAACGCGCCCTCGCAGTCCTCCGGCGCAACGCCCTCGCGCAGCTCGCGCTCGAGCGCCTGCGCGCTTGCCGCACAGAGCCGTTTGAGCAGCGCCTCATCCTCCGCGCCGCAGGCGCAGATGCTCTTCGCCGTCTCAAGGATCTCCTCGTCCATCGCTCTCCCTCCTTTCGCTTCCTGCCGTCGTTAAACGGTCAGCACCTTGGAGGCCTCCTGATAGGGCTTGGCAAAGCCCGAAATGCTCGTGATCGCCGCGCGCTCGATCTGGCGGTCGATGAGCTTGTCGTACTCCACCATCACCTCGCTGCCGCAGATGTGCTCGAGGGCATAGTTCTTATCGAGACCGATGAGCTTGCCCGTGGGAACGGCGGAGGTGCGCAGCAGCTTCGCGCCCAGCGGCGTGGAGAGCGTGCCGGTGCCCTGAAAGTTCAGGCCCGTCAGCGGGTTCTGGAACTCCGAGAGCTTGAGCATCTGCAGCATCACGTCGTTGGATACCAGCATCGTATTCATGCTGTAGGGGTCGAACTTGGACCAGAACTCCAGCAGCGCACTGTAGGTCAGCGTGCCCGCCGTGCCGCTGATCTTGCCGCTGCCGATCTCGTAGGCGTCGGCGGCGTTGTTGTTGCCGTCGCCGTTCATCAGCACCTGCACCGCGTCGTCAAGATGCATACGGGCGATGTACGCGCCGATCTGGCGCAGAGTCACGGAAAACAGGTCCAGTCGCTGGAAGCGGATGGCCTCGTAGCTCGCCACGAGCATACGTCCGCGCTTGTGGAGCTTCACCAGATTCTCCTGCGTGCGGATGGCGGTCGTCGGAAGGACCACGCCCTCCTCCACGCGGCGCAGCGCCTTGTCGTCGTCCGTCGGCACGGACGCGATGGTGCGGTAATCCATGCCGTCGAAGTTGGTCGTGGTCGCGGTGATCTCGGGCAGAATATCGCTCTCCATGCCCTGACGCACCACGCGCGAAACGAACTCGGGGAACAGCACCGCGCTGTCGGTCGTGTGGAAGAACTTCTCCACCATGTCGCTGCCCGCGCCCTTGACGTGGATATCAAAGCGCTTGAGCTGACGCTGGAAGGCGTCCAGGCCCTCCAGTGCCGTGCCGCGGTAGTTTTCGCTCGGGTCCAGGCTTTCGAGCACTCTGGAAAAGCTCTTGCCGCTCTGGGCATACATGCCCTTTTCGAGCTTCAGATTTTCATAGCCGTACGTCATTTTTCTCCTCCTCTTAAAGCATGATGGTCATGGTCTTGCCGGTCGTATCGACCTCGACGGCAAGGTAGCTGTGTCCGCCGCTGGTCACAACGCTCACGCCGCCGTTTCCGTCCGCCGCGAGCAGATTCCAGCCGACCGCCGGCGCGGTCTCGCCGCTGTACGGTACGCGCACAAGGCCGCCGAGCTGCACGCTGCACGCCTTGCCGTCGCGGCCCATCGCCGCCACCACGCCGCAGAAGCCGTCGTTCGCGGCGCACTTGCTCACCGTGCCGTTGGCGGATACCTTGACGACCTTGCCCTCCTCGGCTCCCGTGCCCGCCGCAAAGGTGGCGCACCACGCGCCGATGCCCTCGTAAGAAATGCTCATCTCATTTCCTCCTCTTTTCTTCGTTATTTATTCCAAAAAGCGCTCCGCTTTTTTGGTCTCTCTGCTCACACGCAGAAGTCGCGCTCGTTTTCCTCGCGCTTCTCACGCGGATCGACGATCTGCACGTTCGTACCGAGCTTTTTTGCCGCTCTCGCGCCGAAGGCCTTCTTGAGCTCCAGCAGCTCGCGCTCGCCGAGCTTTTCGGTCACGCTCTCGGCCACCGCACCGTCAAGCGTCTCGTCGGCTACCAGCATCAGGCGCCTCACCTCGCGGCGCAGCGCGCCGAGATAGCTTTTCCCCAGCGCGGAGAGCTTCTCCAACTCCTCCAGCTCGCGTACCTGCGCGCGGCTGCCGCACGCGCGCACCATCGCCTTGAGCGAGCCCTCGCCCTGACCGAAACGCTTGACCACGCCCGCCGCTCTCTGCGCGGGCACCGCCACAAAGCTCCACTCATAGGCGTCCGTGATGTCGCTGAGCACCGCGTAGCACAGCTTTCCGCCGTAATATTTCCCCCGCTCGTGCTCGCAGAGCCCCGCGTCCTTTCCGCAGATCGAGCAGCTTCGCTTCGCCGCGCTGCACCCGACGCTCACTTCTTTTTTGATGCCGCCCTCGATCTCCGCGATCAGCTCCGCGTTTTTCTCCGTGCGCAGCATATAGGCCCAGCCCTTGCACCAGCAGTATTTGTCGCCCGCCGTCGTGCGCGTCTCCTCCTCGATCACCTCCGCGCGGTAAATGCGCGCCGTCTGTCCGCCCGCCGACCAGCTGTGGTCGAAGATGCCCGTCCTGCCGACGAACAGCTCCGAGAGCTTCTCCAGCGCCGCACGGTCGAAGCGCTCAAAGTCGCGATCCACCTCGTTGTCACACAGCTTCACCGCAAAGGTGTAGACCTCCTCCGCGCGCAGCTCCTTCTTCGCAAAGCGGTTGATGCGCGCCAGCTCCTCCGCCGTCACGGCGATGCCCGCTTCCTTTCCTTTCTCGCTCAAACCTGTTCCTCCCTCTCGTCATTTTCCAGTCGGAGCCTGCGCGCCTGCTCGCGGTATAGCTCCGCCTTGGCCTCCTCCACAAGGTCCTGCAAATTGATATCGTCCCACTCCACGGCAAAGCGGCAGCCGTAGCCATGCAGGCGCAGCCACAGTCGGCACAGGCGCTCCACCATCGGCGTGAGCGTGCGCCGCAGCGCCGTGATCTCGCTCGTGAGCATATCCGCCTGCTGGCTGCTCATGCGCTCGGTGGACGACCAGCTCAGCCCCAGCAAAAACGGCGGCAGGCCGGTCTTGGCCACCAGCTGCTCGAGGATCTGCCGCACCGGCACCTCGCAGTCCGGCATCACGTTGTCCGCGCCGATGGCGCGGATGCTCACGTCGCCCACGCTCACAAAGTCGCGCACGCTCCCGCCGCGCGTCTCCTGCATCGCGCCGGACCACTCCTGCGCCAGCAGCTCGGCCCGCTCGCGCGCCAGCGCGCCGTCCGGCTCCTCGCCCTGCGGCTTGTAGACCACCGCGAAGCGCACGTTGCCGCAGCGCTCCCAGTTCTGCCCCACCGCGTAGTAGATGCGCGAGAGCAGCTCCGCCATAAAGGGCATCGAGCGCAGCAGCGACACGCCGTAGGGATTCTCCGACTCCGGCAGCAGCGGCGTGAAAAGCACCAGCTCCTGCCGCGGCAGCTCGCGCAGCCTCCCCGCCGCGTCGTAGCCGCAGAACCGCACATCCAGCGCCGTCTCGCCCTCGCGCAGAGCCAGCTGCTCCACGCGGTGGCACAGCACCGCCGCGATCTCGCGTCCCTCCGCGTCCGGCACGATCTCGCCCACCGCGCATCCGTTCGTCAGCAGCGAATCCAGATACTTGTCCAGAAAGGCGTTGAAGCCCACCTGCGCGTGTCCCACATTCACCGTGCGCAGGAATTCGCCCAGCTCCTCCTGCGCCCGCTCGTCCTCACACAGCACGCGGAAGCCGCCGCTGAGCCTCACCAGCTTTCCGATCGCCGCGTCCACGATCGGCACCGCCTCGCGGACGCTGCGGTAGAGCGCCGCGTCCGCCCCGCCGAGCGGCATATAGCCCCGCAGCGCCGCAAAGGGATGCCCTCCCCTCTCGCGCACCTGCACCGCCGCGGCCGCGCCGCCCGTCTGCTCCTTTTTCCTTCGTTTCACCGTTCTGCCGCTCCTCTCCAGTTCGTCGTTCTTGTCACCGCGCACGCGGTCGGCATCGCGCCGCGCCCCGCCGCCACAGACATCGCAAAGTATCGCATCTCGTCCATCGCGTGATCGTTCTCCTTGCGCGGCACGTCGTGTCCGCTCCCGTCGTTCACCCATTCGTAGCTCTCCATCTCCCGCAGGCAGTCCTTGCAGCTCCGGCAGATCACGAGCCTCCGCTTCTTCAGAAGATCCGCCGTCACCCGCAGTCCGTCCGCCACCGCGTTGTTCGCCCGCATCACGCGGAAGCCCCTGCGCCGCAGCGTCTCGATGAAGCTCGCCGCCGACGGGTCCACAATCACGCGCTCGATCCTTCTTCCCCGCGTCAGCTCCTCGAGCGCGTCGACGTATTCCTCATCCGTTTTCTGCCGGCCCTCCGTGCGGGAATCGTAGTAGTATTCGTCCACGCGGTACCACACGCCGTCCTTGAGCGCCCACAGCCCCATGCTCGTCGGGTTCACCGTCCCGTAGTCCACGGAAACGCGCAGCCTCTCCCACGGCTCCGCGGGCGCCTCCTGCGCGTACTCCCCCGGCGCGTAGAAGTCGTAGATGCGCCCCTCCGCCGCCGTCCATTCGCCCAGCACGAAGCGGCGGTAGAAAATGCCGCTGTACATGCTCTCGTACCGGGCGCGCACCTTCGCGCTCAGCGACGGATTGTCCGCCATCGTGAAGTGGAGATAGAGCGCCCTTTTCTCCTCGGCCCGGCACACCCACTCCCGGTAGAACCAGTGGTTCGGCCCCTCGGGATTGCAGCTGAACCACAGCCGGCTCCCCTCGACCGAGCAGCGCGCGCTCGCCTGCTCGACAAACGAGCGCGGCATCAGCGCCGCCTCGTCAAACAGCACTCCCGCCAGCGTCATGCCCTGGATCAGCGCGGCGCTTGCCTCGTTCGCCCCGCCGAAAAGATAGAACCGGTTTTCCCGTCCGCGCCGCCGCACGATCAGAAGCTTTTCGCTCCGCTTCTCCTCGCAGGCAAAGCCCAGCCTTCGCAGCTGCGGCAGCACCGTTTCCAGCAGGTTGCGCCGCAGCGCGCCCACGCTCCGCCCGCACAGCGCGAACTGCCGGTTGGAAAAGCACGCCATCGCCCAGAAGAAAAAGCCCATTCCCATCGCCAGCGTCTTGCCCGAGCGGATGGCGCCGTCGCAGATGATCGCCGCATAGTCCTCGTATTCCCTCCTCGCCCACCAGACGAACGCCTTCCTCTGCCGCAGCGAGAGCGGTATCATCTCCTTCACGCTTCCTCCTCCGCCTGCACCATCGCGCGGAAAAACTCCTCCGCCTCGCAGCCCTCGCCCTCCAGCATACCGGCCAGCGCCTGCAATGCCTTCACCCGGTCGATGAACCGGATCTCCACGCTCCCGAGGTTGCTGCGGCGGAACTCCACCACCGCGCCGAGGTCCAGCCGTCGGATCTCGTCCTCCGTCGGCTCCTGGCAGTAGGCGAGCTTCACCGCGTCGTTTGCCCGTGCCAGTGCCATTTCGTACAGTCTCTGAATGACGCGCTCACGGGTCGCCTTTGCTCGCATTCCTTCGATCACATCCCTTCCGCCGCCGTCCCCGGCTCTCCCGCATTTCCTTCTTTCCTGCGCGGGCTGCACCGGTTCCGGCCGCCGTTCGTTTTCACCCGTAGCCGCCCACCCCCGTTTTGTTGCACGTTTCCGTGCGTCAGGCGTTCAAAAATTTTTATTTTTCCCGCTTTTCCTCATTTTAACGAAATCTTTACAGTCAAAATATCCAACGATTTACCCGTCAATTCGTCATATTCACAAAAAATTCATATTTTACCTCTCTAAAGCGTCAAAATGATTGCTTTTTTTGAAGCATCGCTTTATAATTTTTGCTATGGTTTCGCCGTTCCCTGAATGGGCGGGCTTCTTTTTTACACGGCGGATACCGGAATCCCCCCCCCCGCCGAATTTTTGATACGGCGGACTTTGGGAAGATCCCCGCCGGATAAGGAGTGACAGCAATGGAAAACAAGCTCGAAAAGAAATACGGTCTCTTCACCGCGATCTGCATGGTGGTCGGCATCGTCGTCGGCTCGGGCGTATTTTTTAAGGCGCAGGTCATTTTGCAGAAGACCGGCGGCGATATGCCGCTCGGCGTCCTCGCCTGGCTCATCGGCGGCGCCATCATGATCGTCTGCATCCTCGCCTTTTCCGCCATGGCGCAGAAATACGAAAAGGTCAACGGCATCGTCGACTATGCCGAGGCCATCGTCGGCAAGCGCTACGGCTACTACATCGGCTGGTTCCTTTCCACCACCTACTATCCCACGCTCACCTCGGCGCTCGCCTGGCTGAGCGCCCGCTACACGCTGGTGTTCGTCACCTCCGTCGATCCTGATTTCCCGCTCATCGTTCCGGCCGAGGCGGGCGGCTGCATCATCGGTCCCGAGTGCCTCGCGCTCATGCTCTTCTACATGGTCTGCGCCTACGCTGTCAACGCGCTCTCGCCGAAGCTCGCCGGTAAGTTCCAGGTCGCCACCACCGTCATCAAGTTCATTCCCCTCGCGCTCATGGCGGTCGTCGGCATTATTTTCGGCCTCGCCAACGGGATGCTGACCAACAACTTCACCACCCCCGCCGTCGGCTACGAGGTCACGGGCAGCCCGCTCTTCGCCGCCGTCTGCGCCACCGCCTTCGCCTATGAGGGCTGGATCATCGCCACCTCGATCAACGCCGAGCTCAAGGATTCCAAGCGCAACCTGCCCAAGGCTCTGCTCATCGGCGGCCTCATCATCGTCGCCACCTATATCCTCTATTACATCGGCGTCGCCGGCGGCGCCACCAATCAGGAGCTGTGCGACTCCGGCGCGACCGCCGCGTTCATCAACGTGTTCGGTCCCGTTCTCGGCAACATTCTCAACCTCTTCATCGCCATCTCCTGCATGGGCACGATGAACGGCCTGATGCTCGGTTGCTGCCGCGGCCCCTACTCCCTTGCCGCCCGCGGCGAGGGCCCCCACCCCGAGCTTTTCAGTCAGGTGGACAAGGTCTCCAACCTCCCCAACAACTCCGCCATCCTCGGCCTGTTCTACTGCGCCGCCTGGGGCCTCTACTTCTATCTCTCCAACCTCGCCGGCACCTGGAGCCATGCCGTCGCCTTTGTCGGCACGCCGTTTGAAAGCGTCATTTTCTTCTTTGATCCCACCGAGCTGCCCATCATCACCATCTACGCCCTCTACATCCCGATCTTCATCAACTGGATGAAGAAGGCGACCGACGAATCCGCGCTGCGCCGCTACGTCATTCCGACGCTCGCCATCTGCGGCTCGATCTTCATGGTCATCGCCTGCCTCATCGGCCACAAGATGGGCAACTTCTGGTACCTGCTCACCTTCGCGGTCATCATGCTCATCGGCAAGCGCTTCGCCAAAAATAACGCCTGAGTCCGCCTCATTCACTGGATACCCTGAAGCAAAAACGGGGCAGAGAGCCGTTCGGCCCTCTGCCCCGCTTCCTTTATTCCTGCCCATCACCAGCTTTTTCCCGTGAAAAAACGACCGCTCCCGCGGTCGTTTTCGTTTTCTGTTCGGTTTCAATTCAGCGCCTCGGCGTTGAGGTCAAAGAGCTCGCGCACCCGCGCGTGCAGCGCCGGGTATCCCTCCAGCCTCGGGTCGAGGGCGAGCAGCGCCTCCGCCGCGCCCTGCGCCTCGTAAAGCAGCTCCATGTCGCAGGTGAAGTCCGCCACGCGCAGCGTCGGCAGACCGTGCTGCCGCGCGCCGAAGAAGTCGCCCGGGCCGCGCAGCTTCAGATCCTCCTCCGCCAGCGCGAAGCCGCTCTGCGTGCGGCGCATCGCGTCGAGCCGCGTTTTGTTCTCCTCCCCGCGGTTGTCGGAAACGAGGATGCAATACGACTGCCATGGCCCGCGCCCCACGCGCCCGCGCAGCTGATGGAGCTGCGAGAGCCCGAAGCACTCCGCGTTCTCGATGAGCATGACCGAGGCGTTCGGCACGTCCACGCCGACCTCCACCACCGTGGTGGAAACGAGCACGTCGATCCCGCCCGCGGCGAACGCGCGCATGACCGTTTCCTTTTCCTTCGCTTTCATTTTTCCATGCAGAAAACGCACCGTTCGGTTCGGAAGCACCTCTTTCTGCAATTTTTCCGCATAGGCGGTCACCGCCTTGCGCTCGTCGGGCAGCTCGCCGTTCTCCTCCACCATCGGGCAGACGATGTAGGCCTGCCGTCCCTCCGCGAGCTGCTTTTCCAAAAAGGCGTAGATGCGCTCATGGTAGCTCGACGGCACGGCGTAGGTCTCGATGCTCCGCCGCCCCGGCGGCAGCTCGTCGATCACCGAAACGTCGAGGTCGCCGTAGATCATCAGCGCCAGCGTGCGCGGGATGGGCGTTGCGGACATGACGAGCAGGTGCGGGTTCTCACCCTTGGCGCCCAGCGCCGCGCGCTGGTTCACGCCGAAGCGGTGCTGCTCGTCGGTCACGACCAGCCCGAGGTTCTGATACGAAATGTCCGGCGAGAGCAGCGCGTGCGTGCCGATGGCAAGGTCGATCTCCCCCGCCGCGAGCTGCTCTAAGATCGACCGCCGCGTTTTCGCCTTGGTCGAGGCCGTCAGCAGGGCGCAGCGCACGCCGAGCTTTTCCAGCAGCGGCGCGAGCGTGCGATAGTGCTGCTCGGCCAGAATTTCCGTCGGCGCCATCAACGCCGCCTGCAGGCCGTTTTTCGCCGCGAAGTAAATTCCCGCCGCCGCGACCATCGTTTTGCCGCTGCCCACGTCGCCCTGCACCAGCCGGTTCATCGGCCGCTCCGCCGTCATGTCGCGCAGAATATCGTCCACCGCGCGGGCCTGCGCGCCGGTGAGCGAGAACGGCAGCGCGCCGAAAAACGGCGTCATATCGACCGCCGCGCAGGTCTTGCCCTTTACGGTCGTCCGCCGTGCGCGCAGCAGCCGCAGCCCGAGCGTGAGGAAGTACAGCTCCTCGAACGCGAGCCGCCGCCGCGCCGCCGCCAGCGCCGCGTCGTCCGCGGGGAAATGGATATTCTCGTAGGCATACCGCACATCGCACAGCCCATGCTGCCGCCGCAGCTCCGCAGGGAGCAGGTCGGGCAGCCGGTCCGCTCCCTCATCCAGTCCCTGCCGGATGGCGCGGTGGAGCAAGCTCTGCCCCACGCCCGCCGTCAGCGGATAGACCGGCACGATGCAGCCGGTGACGGCGTGCAGCCCCTCCCGCTCAAAGGCGGGATTCGTCATCGTCCGCCGCAGCAGCGTCCCCTCGACCGTGCCGTAGAACGTGTAGCTCTCGCCCACGTGGAACGTGTTTTTCAGGTACGACTGGTTGAAGTACGTCAGCTCCAGCGCGGCGCTCTCATCCACCACGCGCAGCTTGACGAGCTCCAATCCCTTTCGGATGCGCGAGAGCTTCGGCTCCGACGCCACCATCGCCGTCACGCAGGCGTACTCACCGACCTGCAGCTCCGCGATGCGGCGGCTCTCCCGCCGATCCTCGTAGGCGCGCGGGAAATAGGAGATGAGGCTTTTCAGGTCTGTGATGCCGAGCTTCGCAAGGCTCTTCGCCCGCGCCTCGCCCACGCCCCTGACAAAGCGCACATCGGTATTCAGCTCCGCCACGGCCCTCGCCTCCTCTCAGAAAATCTTTTTTCATTATACTCGTTTTCTCCGCATTTGAAAAGGGCTTTCCGCTCTTGCGGAAAGCCCCTGTTCCCTTACGTTCTTCGGACGTAATCGACATAGCGGAAGCGCAGGCCGTTTTCCTCCTGCCATTCCCCCACCGTCTCCGCTGTCCAATCGGGCGCGGCGTCGAGGTTCGGAAAGAAGGCGTCCGCCCCCTCCGCCGCGGCATCCACCTGCGTCACCAGCACGCGCTCGCAGCGCGGCAGCAGCGCGCGATAGAGCTGCGCGCCGCCCATGAGCACGGCGTCCTCTCCCGCCAGCGCCGCGGCCTCCCCGACGCTGCGCGCGACCTCCACACCCTCGCGCGGTGCCATCGTCGTGCTCACCACGAGGTTCCGCCGGTCCGGCAGCGGCTTAGCCCCGGGCAGGGAAAGCAGCGTATTCTTTCCCATCACGACGGTCTTTCCCGTCGTGAGCGCACGGAAATGCTTGAGGTCGGCGGAAATGCGGAAGAGAAGCCGGTTCTCCCTTCCGATGGCCCAGTTTTTGTCCACACAGACGATGGCAGTCATAGCGTTCTCCTTTACACCGCGATGGGAATTTTCGCCTCAAACGGGCAGGGCTCATAGCCCTCGAGCCGGAAGCTGTCCTTTGTGAAGGCATAAAAATCCGTCACGCTCGGGTCGATGAAAAACGCCGGCGCGGGCTTCTCCGGCTCCGAAAGCATCTGCTCGATGATGGGCACATGGCGGTCATAGATGTGCGCGTCCGCAATGACGTGCACCAGCTCGCCGGCCTTGAGCCCGCTGACCTGCGCCATCATGTGGACCAGCACCGCGTACTGCACCACGTTCCAGTTGTTCGCCGCCAGCATATCCTGACTGCGCTGGTTCAAAATGGCGTTGAGCGTATCGCCCGACACATTGAAGGTCATGGAGTAGGCGCAGGGATAGAGCGCCATTTCATGCAGGTCGGCAAAATTGTAGAGGTTCGTCAGGATGCGCCGCGAGGCAGGATCATGCTTCAGGTCGTAGAGCACGCGGTCCACCTGATCGAACATTCCTTCTTTATACTGGTGCTTCACGCCGAGCTGGTAGCCGTAGGCCTTGCCGATGCTGCCGCTCTCGTCCGCCCACGCGTCCCAGATGTGGGAGGAGAGGTCGTGGACGTTATTGCTCTTTTTCTGCCAGATCCACAAAAGCTCGTCCACCGCGCTCTTCCAATAGGTACGGCGCAGCGTGAGGATGGGGAATTCCCTTTGCAGGTCGTAGCGGTTGACAATGCCGAATTTCTTGACCGTGTGCGCCGGTGTTCCGTCCTCCCAGCGCGGACGCACGGCAAGTTCCGTGTCCCACACGCCGTTTTTCAAAATGTCCTCGCAGTTCCGGCGAAAAACCTGATCGGCATAGCTCATATCCTGACCTCCCGGGATCGTTGTTTTTTCTATCTTACCACAGCCGGCGGACAGCTGTCACTTCTTTTTTCATTTTTTCGCAAAATTCGCCTTTCCCTGCATTTCGCGCCGAAAAAGCATACATCTCATACCCTCGTTTCCCAATTTTTGGAAAAAATTGCTATGCTTGGTTCCAACGATAAAATCTGCAGAAAAAGGAGTTGAAGCCGATGCCGTCGTGGGTCGCCTGGCTGATCGCCGCCGTGAGCACCACCGCCTTTCTCGTCCTCTGGTTCTGGGAGGTGCGGCGCGTCCTGCGCAGTCGGCGCAGCGTGGTGGAAAGCGCCGCCGCGCAGCTTGTCGCCTGCCGCCGTCAGGCCGCCGGCGTGCGCTACGATCCCGAGCTCGCCCAGATCCTCGCGCGCAGCGAGAGCATCTACCGGCAGGCCGTTGCGCACTACAACGATACGCTTTGCAAGCCGTGGTGCCGTCTGCCCGGCCATCTGCTCGGCTTCGACCGCGACACCGGAGAGGATGACCTCTGACCGCCGCGCCGCCGAATCGCTCCATACCAAAAAGAAAGTGAGCCGCTCACAGAGCGGCTCGCTTTTTGCTTACTTTTTCCCCTCCTCGGCGGGCGCGGCGGGCGCCTCGGCGGCGTGCTTGGCCTGCTCCTCTTCCTCCAAAACGCGGTAGGCGACCTTGCCGACGAGCGTCTTGGGCAGCTCGTCGCGGAACTCGATGTCGCAGGGCATGGCGTACTTGGCGATGTGCTTGGAGCAGTAGCTCATCAGCGCCTGACGGGTCGCATCGTTCGCAGGGATGCCGGCGGCGAGCTTGACGAAGGCCTTGACCTTCTGCATCCGGTAGGCGTCGGGGATGCCGATAACGCAGCTCATCTGCACCATCTCGTTCGCGTCGAGGATGTTCTCGATCTGACCGGGGTAGACGTTGTAGCCGGACGAGACGATCATGCGCTTGGCGCGGCCGCGGAAGTAAACGAAGCCCTCCGAGTCCATCGTGCCGAGGTCACCGGTGTAGACCCAAGTGAGGCCGTCGGCGTGACGGCGCAGGGTCTGCGCGGTCTCGTCGGGGTGCTTCATGTACTCCTTCATCACGGTGGGGCCGGCGAGCAGGATCTCACCCTCGGTGCCGTAGGGGACCTCCTGATCGGTGCCCGGCTCAACGATCTTGATGTAGGTGTCGGGGAAGGGCACGCCGATCGAGCCCTCCTTGAACATATGCGGCGGCGTCAGGCAGCAGGCCGTGACGGTCTCGGTGGTGCCGTAGCCCTCACGCACCTGCACGGGCGCGCCGTGGGCATAGAGGAATTTATCCAGCTTCTTCTTCAACTCGATCGACAGGCTGTCGCCGCCGGAGAACACGCCCTTGAGCGAGCTGAGGTCCGCGTTCTCCATGCTCGGCAGGCGCAGCAGCGCCTCGTAGAGCGTGGGCACACCCGCGATGAAGTTGCAGTGATACTTGGTGATGAGCTTCGCGTAGCTCTTGGCGGTGAAGCGCGGCACGAGGATGCAGCGCCCGCCCTGCGAGAGCATGGTGTGGATGCACACGCCGAGGCCGAAGCCGTGGAACAGCGGCATGGCGGCGAGCATCTTGTCGCCGGGGTTGAACATCGGGTTCGCCGCAATGACCTGCTGACCAAGCGCGTTGAAGTTCCTGTTCGTCAGCACGATGCCCTTGGTCGTGCCGGTCGTGCCGCCGGAGTAGAGAATGACGGCGGGGTCGTCGCCGGTGCGCTTGACGGAATAATTCCAGAAGCAGGCCTTGCCCATGTTCATGAATTCCTTCCAGCGGATGACCGGCGCGTCCTTCGGGATCTTGGCGATCTTGCGGCCCTCGGTGAGCATATAGCCCGCGCGGACGGGCTTGCTCAGCTCATCCTTGACGCTCGCGATGATGATGTTGACGACCTTTGTGTTCTGGCGGATGCTCTCGAACTTGTTGTAGAACTGGTCGAGCGTGATGGCGGTGACGCTCTCAGACTCGTTGAGGTAGAACTCGATCTCCTTCTCCGCCGAGAGGGGATGGATCATGTTCGCGATGCCGCCGACGAGGTTGACAGCGTAGAACATATAGATGGCCTGCGGGCAGTTGGGCATGGCGATGGTGACCTTGTCGCCCGCGCGCACGCCGATGGTCTTGAGGGAGCGGGCGCACTTCTTGATCTCCTCGATCATCTGGGGATAAGTCGTGGCCTTGCCCATGAAGTCGAACGCGATGTTCCTTGGGTACTTCTTGGCGACCAGCTCGAGTGCCTCAAACATCGAGCCGTCAAAGTAGTCCAGATGCAGCGGCACGTCGCCGGTGTGACCCGCCCACGGGGTCTTGGCAGTGATCTCAGTCATAATCGACCTCCTGTTCAAATGGCAGCTCGAGCAGCTCGGGGTGCGCGAGCAGGTGCTTGAAGAGCCGGATGCTCTTGGAATAGTAATAGCCGTCGGCAATGCGCTCGTCGACCGTGAAGCCGAGGTCGACCGTCTCGCGCATGGCGACGAGTCCTTTCTGATCGTAAAGCGGCGTCCACTTCTTCTCGCCGATAACGCAGAAGAACGAGCAGGTGCCCCAGTTCGTAAGATGGTGGTAGCCGCTGCGCAGGCGGATGGAGCCGAGGTTGGAGAGGAACACCGAGGCGTAGTTCGGATCGTCCCCGATGAGAACGTCCGGACACCAACCGTGACGGTCGAGCCAGCGGATGAAGCGGATCGCCGCCTTGGAGAGAAAGCGCGGCAGCTTGTTGAGAATATCCATGCTGTTGTCCGTGGTGTTCAGCTTCTGCTCATGGCGCGTGGCGTAGACGCGGCGGCGGATCTCCTCGTGAACGGTGTCCACGGTGTCGGTCGGCGCAGCGTCAAGCAGGGCGACCGCCTCCTCGCTGCCGTCGGAAAATTCCTTCTTGATGATAAAGCCCGCCGTGACCTTGTTGCGCTGGTAGTAATTCTCGTTCGCGTAGAAGCGGTTGAGCTTGGGGCGCAGGGTGATGGTCTTGACCAGCGCCGCCACGATGACGTGGAAGAAGGTGTACTTGAACTCGATGCCCTCGACGTTCTTTTTCGCAAGGTAGGCCTTGATGGGCTCCAGATCGATGCGCTCGGCGATGTAGGCTTCGTTGTCGGCGCGGTGGGGGTAGATGATGCCCATGATAAAGTGCAGGGCGTCGGTCTCGCGCAGGAGCACCGCGTCTCTGCGGTCGCCCCGGCGTCTCTTCGGAGTCTCGCTCATGGAGTGTCCTCTTTTCTTTCTGATTTTCTCTCTGCCCCGTCCGGGTCGAAACCCTCGAAGATTGCCTGCGCGCCCTCGCGCTCGGCGGCCTTCAGGTCCTCATAGGTGCGAACGGTCCAATAAAACATATGCGCGCCGTAGAACGCGCGGCAGATGCGCGGCGCGAAGCGCCGGCGGTCCTCAAATTTATAAGCGATGAAGTCGGGCGCGGTGAAGGCGTTGAACAGGAGGTTCGAGAGCAGGAAGCCCACGAAATGCTCCCATCCCCGCGCGTCCTTGCGGAAATTTTCGGAGAGCTGACCGCGGATGATCTCGGGCCGGAAGGCGCGCAGCCACATCAGGCAGCGCGGGTCGAAGCTCTCCATACAATAGGGGATCTGATATTTGTCCAGCTCCTTCGCCGTGCGCTCGGCAAGCGCGCGGTGGTTGCCGCGATAGCTCTTGAGCTCCACGACGAGCGGCAGGCCCGTGCCCTCGTAAAGGGAAAGGACCTCACACAGCTGTGGGATCGTTTCCGGCGTACCGGCAAGGTGGAGCGCGGCAAGGTTCTGCGCCGTGCAGTCCTCAAGCACGCCGGTCACGCCGGTCATGCGCTTTAGGTCGCTGTCGTGAAAAACGGCGAGCGTGCCGTCGCGCAGCAGATGCACGTCCAGCTCCGCGCCGTATCCGTGCCGGATGGCGCGGCGAAAGGCCGCAAGGGAGTTTTCCGGCACGCTGTCGGCGCTGCAATGCAGCCCGCGGTGGGCGTAGCGCCGATGCTCCAGCACCGCCCAGCTCGGATGGTTGGCACGGCTGTTGAGAAAAAAGAGCCAGACGGTGAGCAGAAACAGTGCGTAAAGGATAACGAATTGTAGAGTCTGCACGAAATATCACTTCTTGTTATTGGAAATTGCCGAATTCAGTCGTCCATATCCTCAAAGGCAGCCAGGCCGCTCTTGGCCTCAGCTCTGGAATCGCCGTGGCGCACGAAGCACATCGTGACAAAGGACGCACCGACGAAGAGCGCCGCGTAGGGAAAGAGCACGCGGTAGCTGATATGACGCATCAGCGTGCCGGCAAGCACCGGCGTGACGACCTGCGCCGCCATGGAGAAGGTGTAGTAATAGCCGGTGAATTTGCCGATGTCGCTGCCGCGGCACATCTCCAGCACCATCGGGAGCGAGTTGACGTTGATGGCCGCCCAGGCAAAGCCCACGAGGGCAAAGCAGACGAACATGACGGGATGAATGGTCGAGTAGAGCGTGGTGAGGAAATAGAAGGTCAGGAACATCGCGGCGAGCAGGGCGCAGCCGAAGAGGATGGTCTTTTTGCGGCCGATGCGCGAGGCGAGCTGACCGATGGGAATGTAGCTGACGACCGCGCCGGCGGTGGCAATGAGCAGGCAGGTGGACGCGCCGCCGAGCCCCTGTCCCATGACCGCGCCGACGTAGGTGGACCACCAGGTCGTTACACCGTTGTAGCCGATGTACCACAGCGCGATGGACACGAGCAGGAAGCCAAGGCTCCGCTTGACGGGCTTGGGCAGCACCTCATTGCCGCTGCCGTCGTCCTCGGTGAGGTCCCACTCGGGATGCTGCGCCTCGAGCGCGCGCGTCTCCGCGGCGAGCTTCGGCTCCTTCACCGTCAGGAACAGCACCGCGACGCTCACGAGCATGACGGCGGAAACGACGAGGAAAAGCGGCTGATAGTTGACGTGGGCGAGGCCCGCGATCTTGGCGTTCGGGTACATCACCGCCGCGACAGCCAGATAGATGATGCCGCCGATGGCGCCCATAAGGTTGATGATGGCGTTCGCGCGTGAGCGCAGGGGGTTGGGCGTCACGTCCGGCATGAGGGCGACGGCGGGCGAGCGGTAGGTGCCCATCGCCACGAGCAGCAGGCCCAGCACGGCGGCGAAGCCGACGAGCTTCCCCGCCGACGGCGCGGAGGCGTAGCCGTTATCGAGCAGCGGCAGCAGGTTCATCAGCAGCGCCGCGCAGGCTGTGCCGAGGAGGATGAAGGGCATCCGGCGGCCGATTTTGGTGCTCGTGCGGTCGGAGAGCGCGCCGAACAGCGGCAGCAGAAAAAGCGCCAGAATGTTGTCCAGCGCCATGATCGCGCCGGAGAGCGTCTCATTCAGACGGAACGTTTCGGTCAGGATCTTGGGGATGACGCTGTCGTACATCTGCCAGAACGAGCAGATGGATAAAAACGCAAGGCCGACGAGGATCGTGCGGCGGTGATCGAGCTTCATGCGCAGGGTCTCCTTTTGTAGCTTTCTCGGGAGAAACGCGGCGACCAGGGCGGAAAGGGAAGGCCCTTTCCACCTTGACCACCCGTTAGGATAGCACAAAAGCGCGGCGTTGACAAGCGCCGCGTTTTCGTTTAACACTTTTTTAAGATTTCAGCTCGCGGACCGCTCGCCCGGGGAGCCGGCGCTTTGCAGCCGGAAGTCCCCAAAGGACTTGGAAAGCCCCGTTGCCTCCAATGCGTTCATGTCTCTTCCCTCTCTCAATAAACATTATTGTAGTGCCAGTAGAATACGGTGTAGAGCAGGCTCTGCAGGCAGGTCAGGCCGCAGAGCACCTGCCCGACAAGCGGCTGATTGAACACCAGGATCGCCAGCAGCGCCGCGGCGAGCTGGACGTAAACGCAAATGAAGAAGGTCATGCTGCGCGCCTTGTTGGCAACATATGCCGTGCGCTCGTCCTTGAGCGAGGCATCGTAGTCCGCCGCCTTTTCCGGATCTCGGCTGAGACGGCGCACCCGCAGCAGCCGCGCCGCTCCCACGCCCATCAGTGCGCCGCCGAAGCCGCTGATATAGCTGCTGTATCCGGTCTCTCCCAGCAGCAGCCCCGCAAGAAAGAGCGCCGCGCCGATGCTGAGCCACAAAATGCCGAATTTTTTCTGTTCCTTCAATTTCATGCTTCTTCCTCCTCAAAACGAAAGATGTCCTCGATCTGCGTGCCGAACAGCCTTGCGATGGCGTGGGCGAGCAGGATGGACGGATTGTATTTCCCGTTTTCCAATGAGATGATGGTCTGGCGCGAGACGCCGAGCGCCGCGGCAAGCTGCTGCTGCGTCATGCCCCGCTCCTTCCGCTTTTGTTCAATGATATTTTTCATGCTGTGCTCCGTTCTTAGAAAGTCAAGCTTGCTTTACATTCATGAGCATAACACCTCATCGGCAAAATGTCAAGTATCTTTTACATTTTTATTTTGCGATTGATTTTAGGCGCGGCCTTTGCTACAATAAATTGAATCTGTTTTTTCACAGGAGGCTGCCGCCATGAACATCAAGATCGCACCGTCCATTCTCTCCGCCGACTTCGCCAATCTCGAGCGGGACATTCGGAAGATCGACACCGCCGACTACGTCCATGTGGACATCATGGACGGCGAGTTCGTGCCGAATATCTCCATCGGCATCCCGGTGGTCAAGGCCATCCGGCCCGTGACCGGGCTGCCGCTGGACGTGCATCTGATGATCACCAAGCCCGTGCGCTACGTTGAGCAGTTCTGCGACGCGGGCGCGGACCTTGTGACCGTCCACGTCGAGTCCGACTTTCCCGAGAACATCCACGCCGCGCTGGAGAAGATCCACGCGAAGGGCAAGCGCGCGGGCATCGTGCTCAAGCCCAACACCCGCGCCGAAGCGGCGCTGCCGTACCTCAAGGAGTGCGACATTGTGCTGGTGATGACGGTCGAGCCGGGCTTCGGCGGGCAGAAGTTCATGGCGGACATGATGCCCAAGGTCGCGCAGCTGCGCGCGATGCTCGACGAGGTCAACCCGGACTGCGAGCTGGAGGTGGACGGCGGCGTGGACACCGCCACGCGCGACGCCTGCGTGAATGCGGGCGCGAACGTGCTGGTCGCGGGCAGCGCGGTCTACAAGGCGGCGGACATTCCCGCGAAGATCAAGGCTTTGAGAGAGGGTTAACAAGGTATGGAGTATTTTCCCGCAGCGCTGGAAAAGCTGGTCGAGCAGTTCGAGCGGCTGCCGGGCATCGGCGGCAAGAGCGCGCAGCGGCTGGCGTTCCATGTGCTGAGCCTGACGGACGCGGAGGCGCAGGAGTTCGCCGACGCCATCGTGGAGGCGAAGAAAAAGGTAACGTGCTGCCCCATCTGCCGCAACCTGACGGACGGGGGGCTCTGCCCCATCTGCGCCTCGCCCAAGCGCGACGAGCGCGTGATCTGCGTGGTGGCGGACGCCCGCGACGTGGCGGCCCTTGAGCGCTCGCGCGAGTACACGGGGCGCTACCATGTGCTCCACGGCGTCATCTCACCGATGAACCACGTCGGTCCCGACGATCTGGAGATCAAGTCCCTCGTCGAGCGCGTCGCCGCCGGCGGCATCGACGAGGTCATCATGGCGACCAATCCCGACACGGAGGGCGAGGCCACGGCGATGTATCTTGCGCGGCTGCTGCGCCCCTTCGGCGTGAAGGTCACCCGTCTCGCCTACGGCATCCCCGTGGGCGGACATCTGGAATTTGCCGACGACGCGACGCTCATGCGCGCGCTCGAGGGACGGCGCGAGATCTGAGGAGGACAGAGCTATGACCGCAAAGTTAGAGCTGTACCGCGTATTCCGCGAGGTGGCGGAGACGGGCAATATTTCCGCCGCGGCGCAGAACCTTTACATTTCGCAGTCCGCGGTGAGCCAGAGCGTCAAGCAGCTCGAGGGCGCCTTACAGACGCGGCTGTTCATCCGCTCCCCGCGCGGCGTGACGCTCACGGACGACGGGCAGATGCTCTTCGAGCATGTGCGCAGCGCGATGGGCCTGCTGGAAACGGGCGAGGAAAAGCTCGCGCAGACCCGCGCCCTGCAGATGGGCAAGCTCGTCATCGGCGCGAGCGACACGGTGACGAGTCAATTTCTGCTGCCGCACCTCGACTCATTCCACAAGAAGTACCCGAACATCCATATTCAGATCATCAGCGGCCGCAGCCACAAGGTGCTCGGCCTGCTGCGCTCGGGCAAGGTGGACGTGGCGTTCGCCTCGTCGCCGAGCGAGGACGAGGGGCTGAGCTGCGTGCCGTGCTTTGCGACGCACTCGTGCTTCGTCGCCGCGGCGGACTATCCCTGCGACTTTGAGCGCGCCTATTCGATGCAGGAGCTTGCGGCGCTGCCGCTCATTCTGCTCGAGCGCAAGGCCAGCTCGCGCGTGTATCTGGAAAAATACTTCCTCGCGCACGGCGTTTCCCTTTCGCCGGAGATCGAGCTGGGCGCAAGGAGCCTGCTCGTGGACCTCGCCCGCATCGGCTTCGGCGTGGCGGGCGTGACGCGGGAGTTCGTGACCGCGGAGCTGGAGAGCGGCGCGATCCGCGAGCTGAAAACCGACTTTGAGATCCCGCCGCGCTCCGTCGATATGTGTACGCTGCGCGACGTGCCGCCGAGCGCGGCGACCGCGCGCTTCACGCAGGAGGTCGCGCGGCGGGTGCAGGCCGGAGAAAGGGGCTGACGAATCATGCGGAGATTTGATACCGTCCTATTTGACCTTGACGGGACGCTGCTCGACACGCTCGAGGACATCTGCGGCGCGGCGAACCACACGCTGCGGGAGCTGGGCTATCCCGAGCGGACGCTCGCGGAGATGCGGCGCTTCGTCGGCAACGGCGCGGAGATGCAGATGCGCCGCTCCCTCGGCGCAGACGCGGACGAGGAGACCGTCGCGAAGGCGCTCACGCTTTACAAGCCCTACTACGCCGCGCATTGCCAGATCAAGACGAAGCCCTACGCGGGCGTTTTGGAGCTGATGGCGGCGCTCAAGGCGGAGGGCTTCCGCCTTGCGGTGGTGTCCAACAAGCCGGACGAGGCGGTGCGTCCGCTGGTCGCGGAGCACTTCGGCGCGCTTGCCGACATCTCCATGGGCGAGACGGCGCAGCGCCGCCGCAAGCCCGCGCCCGACATGGTGAACGACGCGCTCGCGGCGCTCGGCGCGGACAAGTCCCGCGCGGTCTACGTCGGCGACAGCGAGGTGGACATCGAGACGGCGCGGAACGCGGGCATCCCCTGCATCTCGGTGACGTGGGGCTTCCGCGACCGGGAACAGCTCGTGGAAGCGAAAGCGACCGAGCTGGCCGCCGATGCAGGCGAGCTTCATGCGCTGCTGGAAAAATGAACGAAGGCACAAAAAGCGCAGACCCGCTCGGGTCTGCGCTTTTTCGGTTATTTCGGAATATTATGGTCTTTA
>CEBY01060014.1_pt1 | contig 106259 bp, 95 predicted proteins | sample 554731 | NCBI WGS metagenome assembly CEBY01 (sample SAMEA3182050, study PRJEB8094) | gut metagenome | biome: human; feature: gut; material: Stool; isolation source: human stools | place: Canada | collected 2012-02-22
TTGTGCCGTTCCAGCACAGCCCGGACGGCGTACCGCTCCTGCCGCACAAGATGGATGAGCTTCTCCCACTGTGATTGGGTTTCCAGATAAGCGCGGAAGGCGTCGAAGACCGGCGGAGCATCATGCTTGGCAAGGTAGACGTTGCGCATGGCCTCCATGGCGGCGTCAGAATCGCCCTCCGCAAGGTACTGTGCGGAGAGCATCATGCTGCTTCGGTAGATCTTCTCCACCAAATCCGGCTTGAGAAATTCCCCTGGATAGGGATCAAAGTCCTCCGGGCTGACGTGAACCAGATTCCCCGTTGTTCTCTGCCCTGCCATTTTTGCCCGCTGGTACACAAAGCGGTAGATATCCTCCCGCAGACGTTTCCACTGGGGGTGGGACTTGGGCTGCGGCAGATGTTTGATGGACAGGGTGTTGTCCAGAAAGAAGCTGAAGCCGAACATCCGGCTGTTGATGAGGTAGTCCACATCTTCGCCCCGGGTCACAAGGGGATCGAAGGGCACGCACTCAAAAAGCTCCCGGTGCAGGATCATGGCGCCGCCGAAGACAAAGGGCGTGCGCTTGAGGCGCGGCCCGCTGCCGATGATCTGGTCAAAGGCCCGCGCCTTGCAGCCGAAGCGGTCCCAATAGGTCATCCACGGCTCCGGCTTCACATCATCATAATACTGCCCTTTGCTGTTGAGGTAGTAGCCCGCCACGCCGTGGACAATGTCGCCGTAGACCCGCCTTCCCAGAAACTCCAGAGAGCGCGGCACGAAGTCCGGCAGTTCAAACACCTCGTCATCATCGATCAGCAGCGCGGCGTCCGCCGTCAGAATGGAGGCCGCCAGCAGGCAGATGTTGCGCACGTTGGAGTAGCCAAACATGGACAGGAGCTTTGCTCCCTGGTCATTCAGGCCTGCGGTGCGCAGAACCCCGGTCATTTCCCGCAGGTCGCCTGCCGTGAACAGGTAGGTTTCCGCATTCAGCTGTGCTCTGCGCGTGATGCGGAGCACCTGCCCGTAGGCTTCCTCCTCCACCTCCGGCGTGGTGGGGCAGATCAGGATCACCAGCTTGAAGTCCTTTTCATGGAACTGCTTCATGCTGAGCAGGGTGCGTTCCAGCGTCCCCTCCTGATCCACCGGCGTGGGATGGTCATAGACCGCGTCCCCCTCCCGCCACAGCTCGCCGGTTCTGCGGCACCAGTAGGTGGGAATGATCATGGTTTTTCTCATACTGTTTCGCTCCTCCTGCGCGTATTAGGAAAGCACGGAAGCATAGACATCCTCCAGCTTTGCCACAAAGAGCTCCTGTGCGAAGTTCTCGCGGGCATACCGGGCGACAAACGCCCGCCGCTCCGGGGCTTCTCTGCTGTGAGCCAGTTCCTCTAAAATCGCGCCGCAGAAGGCGTCCTCGTCATTCGATGAAACCAGTGTACCTACAGAACTGTTGATAAATTCCGGCAGCCCGCCCTCGTTGGAGCCTACGACAGGCAGTCCGCAGGCCATGGCCTCTAAAGCGACAAGGCCGAAAGGCTCGCGGCGGGAGGGCATGACGAACACGTCCGCCGCGTTGTAGAGTCTCCGCAACTCATCCTGCTTCTGATTTCCAAGAAAGAAGGTATGCCGCAGACCCAGCAGCTTGTGGAGATCCGACAGCTTTTCCCGTTCCTCGCCGTCTCCGGCAATCAGGGTGACGATCTCCCGTTCCGTCAGTCGCTCATAACGGTGTGCCACCCGCAGCAGCGTATCCACACCTTTGAATTCCGCCAGTTTTCCGGCAAACAATACAATGTATTCCCCGCGGTAAGGCAGACCCAGCGAGTCAAAAAGCGATTCTCTGTCTACTTCTTCCGGATAGAAGATGTCCTCGTTATAGCCGTTGGGCAGCAGCAACAGCCTGTTCGCGCAGGAGGGCAGCACGGAAATGGCAAGATCCCGGTTGTCCTGTGAAATGGCAAGCACCTTTGCGCTGCCCGCAATCGCCTCCTCCGCAAAGCCGCGGAAGACCGGCCATTTTCTGCAGCCCATGAGGTCTGTCCCGTGGATGGTGACAACCAGCGGGATATCGCACAGAGAGGCAAGCCAGGAAAGACACCATGCGTGCTGGGCATGAATGACGTCCGGCTGAAACTCCCGCACCGCCTGCCGCAGGACAGAGGAAAAGAGCGTAAGATACTGCGCCAGTTCGCCGCTGCTGAGATCCGCGAAGGTAGTCCGGCTCTGGGGATGGGTGGTAAAGCAGGGAAAATTGAAGGGCAGCGAGCTCCACGACGCTTTTCCCGTTGAAAACATCACGGGAAATATACGGATGCCGGGAAGCATCAGCACCGGCCGGTTTTCCGGGAAGATGACGCAGACCTCATGGCCGCGCTTACGCAGATGCAGCGCGATGTTTTTGGTGTAGGTGCCGCTTCCGGAGCCCTCCAGAGGAAAATGATTGATCAGCAATACTTTCATCGTCCAAACCACCTTTCTGTCAGTTCGTTCCATGCCTCCTTCGACTTCTGATACTGTCCGATCATATCCGGCAGCCACGATTCCGCCGCAGACTGAATATCCGGAAGATACAAAAACCGCCTGTCGTTTGTATAGCGGGCCAGTGCCTTTGCGCCTGCTGCCAGCTGGCGGTTTCTCTGGGTAAACTCAGAGGGGGTATGTCCGGTCTTCCAGCGGAAAAATACGTTGCGCCCGATCCAGCCGGTACAGGCATAGTAGAGCCTGTCCCGGACACGGCTGTCATTCCGGAGATCCGGAACCTTGGGATAATCTCCGTAGGTGTCATGGAAGATAGGTGTCTGGATGTCCAGACATCTGATATGGCTCTGGGACGCGGCCATTCCCATGAGGGTATCTTCTCCCCGGGCAAGAAGCGGCGTCCTGTTGTAGAAATAGTAGGGGGAGAAAAACGGCGGCAGCGTTGTCAGTGCGCTCATGCGGATGCCAAGGTTTCCGCCTAAAACCTTTGTGGTGGGCTGCGGCTCGGCGTTTTGATCTTCCTGAATAACAAGTCCGCGATGAGCCTCACTGTTTTGCCAGAAATCTGCCATAGATTCCTTGTGAAGTCCCCAGAGCAGGTCCTTCATACCGTCGAACGAAGCCGGAGGCAGGATGTTATAGCCGCTGTAATCGCTGCTGGTAACATCAGCTCCCAGAGACAATCCATGCAGATGTGCGCCGATAAAGTCGATCTCCTCGGACTGAACCGCCCCGTCCGGCGTCTTGCGCAGCACCTCCGGCCGCACATCGGAGTCCACAAAAATCAGATAGTCCGTGCCTGTGAACATCGCCTCCATCAGTGCCTGATTCCGGTTGAATCCATAGGGGATCAGACCGTGGGCATCGATCAGAGGGCAGTACAAAAGCTGATGGATGGAAGAATGCCGGACGCCAATCTCCTTCATGATCAGATGCGCCCGCTCATTGCTCTGGAGCTTGATCAAAGAGAGGTTTGTCCTGCTCCGCAGTTCCTCAACTGCCTTGGAATCCGCCTGATGAGAATATACAATAATCACACGGTCAAGAGCGTGCCCGTATTTCTCCGCGTTGTCCAGAAATTCTGTCAGCGGATGTGCGAACAGTAGATCCCGCACGATCATTCCTATGGCAATTATCATAAAATCAGCCCTCCTTGTCCTCTTTTGTATGTCCGCACTTTTCCCTTCGAGAAAAGGACAGGCATGAACGGAGCAGGGAGGGCTTCTATAGCATTCTATGTGTTTGATACAGCGGAACTGTATGAGGGGGCTTCACCGTCCCAAAGGCGCCGCTACTGTGGTAAGGCGGCAATAGAAACGATGATAGATTTTCGAGCGCTCCGCTGTTCTTGTGACCGACAGTTTATGCGGTCACACCGCTTGTATTTACTGCCTCCTTCGCGCTGCCTGATCTCAATAGGAAAAAGTGATGGACGGTGCAGTTCGATTTTCTCGTTCTGACGAGAGCACGCTTTTGGATACATCTCTGGTGAGAGGATAGAAAAAGCGCGCAAGCAGACCGTTCGGTCCAGCTTACGCGCCTCTAAAACAGGATCGATTTTGACAGCTTCTCCCATGGAGGCTGTGCCAATATCGCGTTCGCGCAAAGCCGGACGTGATGCAATCAATAATATACATGGCGGTATCCCCCTTTCTGTCAGTGGTTTTCTGTGTTTTTTCTCCGCTTTTTAGTTGCTTTTATTATACATATAAGCAGGGCTCTTTTCAAGGGGAAGTTTTCCCTGATGTGCGCAGCAGAATCGTTGGTGTTGAAAACAGAAGAATTTTTGGATACTATATAGGTGAGAACGGTAAAAAAAGCGGCACTTTTATTCGTGCAATAGGGGCGCTGGTATGATAAAAGGAGTTGGCAGCAAGGAGTATCGCTAGAATGAGAGCGTTTCGGTAAACAGTCTCGTTGGCATTGACTGCGGGCAGATCTCGCATTACACCCATTGCCGAAGCCCGGAAGCGTCCTGCTTTCGCGGACTCGGTATGCTTTCCGCAAACCTGACTATTATAGCGCCCATAGCGGGCCTTGCCCGCATATGCGCACAGCCATGCCGGCTGTGCGCATTTTTCTATTTCTGCCGCGCTCCTCCGTTTTTGAAAAATGGTTTTACCAAATCTTTCAGAAACGGAGGGCGAAAAATGTACTTTAATCAGGCCAAATTCGGGTGTCGGCTGAGGACTCTGCGGAAACGGCGGAGGATGACGCAGGAGACATTGGCAGGAGCACTTAATATCAGCATAGCAAACAGGTCAGGCTTCAAACACATATAACAATCCTCCATAAACAAAAAAAGAGCTGCCGCACAGGGAAGAGAGCATGTTCTCTCTTTCGCTGTACGGCAGCTCATATTATCTTCATCAAACAGATGGGGATAGCTGAGCAAAGCTTGCCAGGTACTTGCGGGCCTTGCTCATCCAGGCGGTGATGTTGTTGGGGGTGGTATCGTAGTGGGCACTGATCTCCCTGCAGGAATACCCATCGCACATCATGCGCAGGGCGCGGATCCCCTTGGCAGTGATACCGGTAGCTGTAGCTTCAGCCCGGTCCAACAGGCTCATGAGCTCTCTGCAGCGCAGCTGCTGCTCATAGTCTTCCTGACGCGGGTCATCCTCCAGTTCCAGATAACAGGAAGACACCTCCCGGGCGTACCGGGTACCGCGCTCCAGCTCGTTGTAGATCTCATTGCGGATCAGGATATAGGCGTAAGTGGAGAAGGCGCCGCGGCCGGGCCGGTCCGTCTGTGCTGCCTTGCATAGACCGATGCAGCCAATCTGAAATAGATCGTCATAGGTATAGCATCCCTGAGCGGAGGGGTTCTGCAGGCAGTCCTTGATGACCTTACCCACAAGGCCCATATTTTCTTCTACCAGGATTCTCTGCTCATCATTGAGCGGCAGCATGATACTCACCTCCTATATTTGGCCGGATCCGACCGGCGTTCGGATTGGGGTCCTGGAGCAGCTTTTTGCTCTCCCGGATGACCACCTGACAGTAATAGGCGCCCATGTGCCCGATATGTGCGTGCCCGGCCGGCGACTGGGTCACATGTGCCAGCCAGCGATATGCCTCCTTGCGGGTCATCCGTCCGGATTGATGCAGCCGGTCAAACTGGTTATGGGCGAGGTAGCGAAGACGACGCAGGTTGCTGTCGGCGAGGCTCCCTCTGGGCTGCTTGGTGACCGGGTCCGCGATCACGAAGGAATCGCATTTGGGATAGTTGCTGCAGACATAAGCCATGGCGCCGGGGAAGGGGGGCTTACACACCTCCTCGGCCGGGCGCAGCACAGCAAGGCACCCGCAGTGGCAGCGCAGCTGCTGCCCATTCTTGGGGAGCAGACAGGTCGTATTCTTTCGGCTCATCTATCAAAACCTCCATTCGAGACGACCGTCTTCCGGAATGGAAAACAGGCCGCAGGATTGTGTCAGGGTACGAAAAAAGCCGGAAGACTGCCAAAAAAGACAATACAGAGTCAAGTGCTGGAGTTAAACGTCGATTCCAGCATTCGACTCTGTACTGTATTTCAGCAGCCTTCCGGCTACATCTTATTGCAAGATCTGCGCTGTATGGGACCATCGGACAAGTGGTCCCGTAACGATTCCCTGCCGCTCATCAGGCAAGTCTGCCGCCGTGGCCAACGACGGATCGAAAGCCTGAGCGCAGTTCTTGATCTGCTCATAATATAGCACAAATGCCCGAAAAAGTCAATAAAAAGGCAGGAAATGCGCATTTTTGGTGCAATAGCCAATGCCGGGGCGCTGGGGTCAGTATGGGGAAATCTTTCGTGCAGTTTGCTCAAATTTCCTCCTCATCGTCCCAATCGGCATAGCGCTGCCTGGCGCTGCGGCGGGAGAGGAAGAGGGCAACGAGACCCACGACAGCAAGTGCCAGCGCGGCGAGGAAGAAGACCACGGGCACCACGTTCCGGGTGTTGCTGCCGGATGTGTTATTGGTCGGCGGCTGAGAGGGGGCAGGGTCCTGCTGTGTGGTCGGTGGTGTGTCCGGCTCAGTCGGTTCCGGATCGGGGATGGGCACGGTGGAATTGATGCAGCTGAGGGTATAGGTGGTGCTGCCGCCCAGATCCATTCTCAGGATGCCGGACTCATCGACAACTACCGGGACCGGGAAGACACCGGCGTCTGTGCGCAGCTCGAACTCCACTCCAGCCCAGCGTGCCCCGAGCTGCAGGACCAGCTGGTCGGGCTGCTGCGTGATTTGAGGCGTATTGGCGTCGGTATCGGCATATGCTGCGGGCGCCAGTACCAGCATGAGCAGCAGGGTCAGCAGCAGGGCAGGGATCTTTTTTCTTTTCTGCATAGTCGCTTTCCTCCCATCAGCGTGTAGTGGACATATGGGTGATGGTACCCCAGATCCGGCATTTCTCCGTGTTGACGCCGAGGATTCGGACAGTGACACGGGCGCCTCTGGGCGGTCGGCCGCGGGGAGGATACGTACACAGGCAATCGACGCCGCCATCGAGAGAGACGAATACACCGGTGAGATCCACCAAGCTGACGGTGCCGACGTAGCGTTCGCCGACCACATAGCGTTTCAGGGCCTTCTCGTAGGGGTTGGCGCTGGCCTGCTTCACCGACACGGTCACGTGCAGATGGTTCCAATCACTGCGGTCCAGTTCAATGATCCGCACGAGTACGCGCTGGCCGGGCTGGAAATGCTGACTGGCGTCCACCCAGCGCTGGTAGCTCAGTTCCTTGAGTGGGATATAGCATTCGGCGCCGAACAGATCCACAAAGATGCCGGCGCGGATGACGGATACGACGCGGGCCTCGGCGCGGGAGCCGACATACAGCTGGTAGTTACCGTTACGGTCAGTCTTGTAAAAATAGGCCTTGCGTTTCAGGGCCATAGCCTCCATGCGGCTGCCGCCCGCCATGCCGGTTTCCGGATCTACGCCGCGGATGACGTAGTCGATCTCTGCGCCCATGCGCTTATTGAGCATGTAGTAAAGCACGTCGCTCTTGCGCTGGCCACGGTAGTCGTCCGGTTCGTAGATGGCCTCTTCCGAGGGGATCAGGACCTTGAACTCGCCATGATAGACTACGGCATAGATGCGGTCGGGATTGGTCTTGCCACGCTCCACACCTCGGATAGAGTCTGTGAGGATGCGCTTGATCTTCATGGACTCTACCAGATCAAGCAGATCGTTCTGAATCCGGTCTGCATCAGTCAGGACCTGACGCTCCTCATCAATGGCGACGATCTTTTTCTTTGCCCGGCGAGGCGTCTTTTCACCTGTGGATAGGACTGCCGGAGTATCCGATTCCTCGTCCTCCGGTAGTGCTTCCGGCTCCTGTGGTACTGGCTCTGAAACAGGTTCTTCAGGGGTTTTAGATTTTCTGGATCTGGGTTTGCGAGCCGGCTTTTCAGGCTCGATGGCATCTTCAGAGTCAGTCTGGGGGACGGGGGGATTAAATTGCTTTCCCTGGGATTCCATCGCCGATTCCAAGTCAGTATGGGGGCCTGCGCTCAGGTCGTCGGGCAGCTTGCCGTTTTGGATGCCGCCAGCTTGGATCAGCTCAGATAATTCCTGAGCTTGGCCAGAAAATGAATTCTGGTTCGGGTCGTGGGTAAAGTCAGTCATGTAGCATTCCTCCTTCAAAGTCAGTTTGGGGCACTAAAAGTCTGCAGGTGGTTTGGAACTTTCATATAAAGGCGCCTTCCTGCGCGCAGTGGCGGCCGGCTTTCCTCTAGACGGTATGGCTGGAGTCGGTATGGGAACGGGTGGGACAGGTGGGTCAGGCTTTGCGGCACGGTAGTCGCGGATGGAGACTTTCTTGATCTCCTTGGCAAAGGGGTGGTCCACGTAGTCGAACTTCTTGGCCTTCAGGATATCCTGACTGCGCACGATGATGAGCAGTTCATCGTTGGGTAGACGCAGGACCTCGTCCGGTGTGAGAAGGCGGCGCCGCCCGAGTCCTTCGGTGTAGCGGTACTGGGGGATGACCTGTGCGATGGCGATGCTCTGGCGCATGGTCATAACTGAGTTGACTTCGACGGTCATATCGCCGCTGCGTTCGCTGAAGTATTTGGCGGAGATGTCATCGGTACAGCCCAGCATCAGCTGTGTGTCCGCATTGCCGATCAGCTCGGCCCAGAGGTTGTCTGGATAGCGGTTTTGGATCTGGGGCAGCGATTGGCAGCACATCATGATCTGCAATGACCGGGAGCGGACAACGCTGACTTTCTTGGCAAAGTCCGGTATGACGCCCACGTTGTTCATCTCCTCCAGAATGATGTTGACGGGTATTTTGCAGCGCTGGTCTGGGCGGCTGTCGGCGTAGCGGACCAGCTTGATGAACAGACAGCTGAAAAAGAGGGAGGAGAGAAATTCCAGTGACGAGCTTTGGTCGTCGAGGATGATGAAGTAGGCGCACTTTTCTTTGCCGGGCAGTTCCAGATCAATGTCGTTGCTGCGGGTGATGCGGCAGATGGCCTCGTTCTGGAGTACCTGAAGGCGGGTGCCGAGGCCCAGCACGATGCCGGTGCGCACGGTGTCGCTGGCCTGACTGAACAGCCAGTAGGAGGCTTTGGCCGGATGGGTTACGGGAAGACGCTCGAACATGGCGGTCAGCTGCTTCTCTGTGTTGCGGGTCAGCATCTGGTAGACGGCAGGGAGGTTTCGCTGCTCGGGCGGGCGGCTGGTGTCCTGATCCACATAGAGGATGAGTGCCTTCAGGAGATTGGCCTCACCGTTATCCCAGAAGTGGTCGCCTTTGTTGTCACCCTTGGTGTTGGCGATGATGATGTCGGTGAGGATCTGGGCCATAAGCGTGTCACCATTCAGGTTGAACATGGCGTTCCAGGAGTCGCCGAACTCGGGCTGGACGAGGTTGAAGACCCGGACGGTATAGTTGTGTTTGCGGAACAGCTCGACAGTGTCGGTGTAGATCTCTGATTTCGGGTCTGATACCAGTACCGACTCGCCACGGCGGATGGACTGGAAGATGGCCGGGCGGATGACGCCTCTTGACTTCATGGTGCCGCTGGCGCCGTAGATGACCACGTGCTTGTTGTACCGTGTGTCTTCCGGGAGGCAGATGACATCACCATTCTCTTCCCGGCCCAGTATGATGCCGCGCGCCTTCTTTGGACTGGCCGCCTCCAGGATCTCCTTCTTTCGCTTTTCGGTCATCCAGTTGGCAGTGCCATATGTGCCCCGTTTGCTGCGCACGAAGTTGCGGTCGTCCAGGTCCTTGCCTCCAAACCGATCCCGCAGACGAAGGAAGAGGAAGACGCCGGAGCCAACAGTCAGGATCAACAGCGCTGCGCAAAGTCCGGCGGGAGTAAAGGCGTGGCGGATGCAGTGGAGCGGGTGATACTGCAGCGGTGCGATCTGCGCCGTTCCTGTCATACCGCCACTATGTAGCCAATCCTCGTAATTGATCTGCAGTTGTGCCACCAGCCCGCTGAGATAGAGCAGTGCGCCCGGACCCAGTATGGCGGCAAGTGCAATACCGAGTTTTCGGATGGTTTCTTTCTTCAAAGATTTGCTCCTTTGCTTACAGTGGGTCCAAGTCAAGAGCCTCTTCCAGTACCTCGATGGTGAGTTCTCTGAGCTGGACCCGGTTGCCAAGATACTCTCTCAGAAATGGCGTCTGCCACGGAAAGCACAGCAGCTCAACCGGTGCCGAGATATGTTCCAGTGCTTGTTTGAGCCGCAGCAGGCGGGCAAGGTCACCGTCCAGATGGGAGAGGATCAGGATGTCGCCGCGTTTAGCGTCGCATTCAATGCTGCCGGGGGTGTCCAGTCTCAGTTCCAGAGGGAACAGGGCGGAGAGGAGCTGTTCCTGCCAGTCGGGCTGAAGCAACAGACGCAGCTGTCGGACACCCTGTCGGTCCATGGGAATGAAGTGGATATGGGGATAGATACGATCAAAGCGCAGATCCATGCGGCGGCTGTTGGCGGAGGAGAGCAGAGTGGTCAGGGCAACATTGTTGCCCTGACCTAATAGCAGCGCCCGATCCACCCGGTCAACACCGGCATTCATACGCGCCACCTCTGTGAGGTGGTTGGCGGTTTTGAACTCGCCCATACCACTCCATTTCATGACGCTGTCACGGGTGTTGTAGACGGCGAAGCAGGTGCCGTGGCTGAACAGGGCGCCAGTGAGTCGGGTGAAGATGGTCTTGCTCAGCTCTGTCTTCTCCAGCTTTTTGACTTCGCGGGCAATGTAGAAGCTGGGCGATGTGGGTACCGTGTGCTGGATGATACTCTTTTGCAGGGGCGGCAGTTGGTAGGGGAGCGCCATGGCGCCGCTGGCCATGCACAGCACAAGGGATTCCGCCACCCGATGGTTGCGCAGGATATGGTCGCTGTTGCCGGAAAAACGATGGCCACCGGATGCCGCCATATAGTAGTCCAAGGCGTCGGGGTGGAGATGGGTGAGGAGTGGGAGAGCTGCTTTGTTCAGCCGGATCGTTCTCTTTTCATGCCGCCCACTGACATTCAAGACCTTGAACCGACCAAGCACTGTCCCGTCAGCTGATCGGAACTCCTGTGGTGTTTCCAGTCGGTGAATCAGCGCCTCATAGTAGCGCCCACTGCCGAGGAGGTGGAGCGACCGGGCGGGGTATTCCGTGGTTGCGACCAGTATGTGGAGTAGGCGCCATGTTTGACTGCCCGGGCGGAGGGTTATCATCTCACCCCTCCCAGCAGTGTGGAGTTTAAGGCAACGGCGCATCTCCCTTTGCCGTAATTCGGGGCCAGATAACCGCCGGAAAGCCCTGATTTCGCAGGCTTTCCACAGCGATTGGACGCTGTGTGGAAAAAGAGGCCGGATTTCATCCCGCACATCCATATCTTTTTCCGCTTACTGAGGGTATGTTCCATAGAGCGTCACCCCCTCCAAAGCACCGCTTTTTGCATCGGATAACCAGTCGGGCAGACTGTCACAGGGCACCACGTAGATCTCCGTCCGATCCGTATCGCCGCCTGCGCTGCAATAGTAATGGGCGCATCGCAGCGGCGCATCGTCGGGCAGCAGGTACAGCGCCACAATGTCCACCACCATGTTCAGCTCAATGTTGTCGTGGTCACGGTAACTGCGCTCGGGTCGGTTGCGGTCATAGATGTGCCGGAAGATCAGCACACAGTCGGAATAGATATGCGGAAGCTTACCGGCAAAGAAACGGCGCATGGCTGGGTAGAGCATGTCACGAAGATAGCTGGGGGAGCCGGACTCCTTCTTTGGCAGCAGTGCCGGTAGTCGGAGCAGGAACCAACCCTGCTCGGTATAGCCCATATCCACCGGCACGGTCTCTACCATCAGTTCCTCAGACAAGAGCGCTGCCTGTGGATGCCCGGTATAGGCGGGGATCGACCGGGCAAGCAGCGTCAGCTTCTCTGCTTCGGCAGCGAAGGTGAATGCCATATTGAAGGCTTCCGGGATATTGCCGCTGTCGGCAAGCCGCCGGGTCCGCGCCAGCAGTTGAGCGGTTCGCTTCAGCCGCGCATCCGCCTGATCCAGACTGCGCTGGAACTCAGACCGCGGCGACAACGGACTTCCCTCCAACCTCGGCATAGAAGCGCACTGTGGGGATGTCCCTGCCCTCATAGTCAACGCTGGAAAAGAGGCATGGGGCGTTTGGTAGGATCAGTTCCTGAGCCATACCACTGTGCGGCAGTACGAAGATATATTTTAGTTCCTCCTGCGGCTGAAGTAGTCGGGCCAAATGCTGCTCGCCTTCATAGAGCACCACAATCTCATACCCCATACCCTCTTTCAAAAAGAATAACTGGGATGGGTAAGTGGCCGGATAGTGGGCCATGGGTTCCACCTTATCAGCAAACTGGAGCAGGACCCAAACCGCATGGATAATACGCTGGTCCGGCTGGCCCATCGGGTCAACGCCCAGATAGTAGCCACCGGCGATATCGAAGATCATCTGCTGACGTTTCAATCCGCGGATAATCTTTGCCGCGACCTCCGGCGGCTTATGGCGCAGCAGGCTAACGATCTGCGTCTGGGGCAGTGGCCCGTATTGGGTCAGCCAATGCACGATATACTGTTCATCTTGTAACAACATTGGATGGTCACCTCGGTTTCTTATATGGTTTTCACCTGTGTATTTGAGTGTGAAATGCGTATAAATGGGGTTATGCGTTTTCCTGCGAGGGTGCAGTGGTTTCTTTCAGCTCATTGACGATGGCTTCCAGCTCGGCGCGGTCGGTTGTGATCATGCGCTTCTCTGTATCAGAGATTTTGATGATGACGGGCACCTTGTTGCTGTTGCTGGCAAGCAGGGCCTCGCCGCGCTCGAACTGGGTGATGCTGCGGATCTCAGAGTGGGAGAGTTTCAAAACGTCCTTGACGTATTCCGCTTCCTCCGGCTCCAGGTTCAGGATAATTTTCGTCTTACAGTTATTGAGGATGGCGCGGCCATACTGGCCACCCTCGAAGTCGAACAGGGCGGAGAGGTTTTGCAGTGCGCCGCAGGCGCCGGCACCGTAGCCGCGGCCGATGAGGAAGACCTCCAGACAGAACTCGGCGACGAGCCGATTTGCTGTGCCGCCCACCAGACGCCACAGCTCGTCCAGGAAAATCATCTTCCGTTTCGTCCGGTCGGACTTAACGGTGTCCCATACATAGTCCAGTGCGATCATCATGCCCACGGGCAGCATCTTGCCCTTCAGCTCGGAGATGTCCAGCACGATATACTTATTGGTCAGATCCACATTGGTGGCGCGGTTGAAGCTCTGGGCGCTGCCGGTGACGAACCGGCTGACGATGGTGGCAAGGCGCTGTGTCAGCTCGTTGGACTTGAGGTGGCGATGCAGGTCGCCGAGTATGGGCATGGGCTTCATGGTGGTGTGGCTGGCGTCAGTATAGAGGCTGGTGTTGTCGTGGGTGATACCAAACTCTGCGTAGGTGTCAATCAAAGCTTCATCCAGCATCTGTTCCTCTTCGTTGGTCATGTCGGGGACCAGCAGGGAGAAGAAGGTGAGCATCTGTTGGATCTTCCGTGCCAGCATGGAGTCGATGTCCGTATAGTCCAGCTCGTCGATCAGTTCCATCTCAGGTGTGAGGGTGGGACGGATCTCCATGACATTGATACAGTCGCTGGAGCCGGGGGAGAGTTTGATGTAGGTGCCGCCCATCTTATGACAGGCGCGTTTGAACTCATGGCCTTTGAGCGGTGCAATGATGAAGCACTGGGTTCCGCGCATTCGCAGTCGCAGGGCCATGGTCTGAATGGTGACGGTCTTGCCGCTGCCGGAGGTACCGCAGATCATGAAGTTGGCGTTCTTATAGCGTTTGGTATTGAATGGGTCAACGATGCACAGGGAGTTGTTGTGCCGGTTCAGGCCCAGCAGAATGCCGTTGTCGTCGGACAGCTCGAAGCTGGTGAACATATAGGAGGATGCGGCGCCGCTGGTGAGCACATTGCGCTTTGCCTTGCGCTCAAGGTCGGAGGCGAGCCTCAGAAACGGCATGGTGGAGCGCAGAGCCTCTTCCTGCTGGAAGACGCAGCCGCGCACCTGAATGTCCATGGACTTGAGCATGTCTGTGATCTGCTGCTTGCGCCAGAGCAGTTCCCGGTAGCTGGCAGCTGACACCGTGATGAGCACGGACATATAAAAGAGGTCTTCATTGTTGCTGGACAGGCCATGCTTGATGTAGTAGCCTGCCTGAATGGAACTGGCCAGCTCCTCATAGTCGGTGGAGGTATCCTGCAGCTCGCGCAGCTTGGTGCGGTTGAGCCGGATGCGCTGGGCGACACGGTCGATGGTTTTCCCGCGGATCTCACGCTGCAGGAACAAATCTACGTCGATACCCTCGCCGGCATTGATGAGCGCGCTCATCCAGCCACCCCGCACGGTGGTGGGGTAGCCGCCTTTGCGGATATAGAGGTAAGTGTAGTAGCTGCCGTCCATGATGACATAGTTGGAATGGGTCAGGTCAATGCCGCGGGGTGCTACGAAATTGACGTCGCGGATGTTGGGCAGCGGGTCAACGCCGATGGTGCGCTTTTTGGCCAGCATGGCATCCACCACGATGCGATCCAGCCGGTCCAGAAAAGAGTCATCTACACAGGAGCGGCGGTTGAAAAACATATAAATGAGTTCTGCCAGGAAGGCGTCCTCATCCTTTGGCTGTACGATGTTGTTGCCGCACTGGGAGAAGTAGGTGCGGGCGTTCTGTGCGGCCGTCTGCAGCGCGGCGTAGATTTCGCTGTAATCGACATTCATCTGATAATGTCCGCTGGCCGCCTCGTACTGGAAGATGAGGAAGAAACGGCGGGTCAGCGCCTCGCGGCTGCCCTCTTCACGGATGAACCGGATGGCGGAGCGGGCCAGCTCACAGCAGGCCTCCGAGGTTTCTGTCTCCAGATCGGACTGAAGGCCTGCGATGTACTGGTCGGAGTCGGCCTTCCTTGTGATGGATTTGAATTGCAGACGCATGGGTGCGATCTTCAGCCAACTGGCGAAGGAGGAGATGATCTCATACTGCTCTTCAGAGGAGCGCAGCAGGAAGTTGATGGGCTCGATCTCCAGGATCTTCAGATAACGGCCGTCTGTTGTTTCAACGATGCCGTTTCGTATGCTTTTGAGTGGAATGAAGTCCTGCACGTACTGGCCCGGCGGCTTTCGCTTGCCTTTTCTGCGCGGGCTTGTTTGATTGCTGCGGTTTTGATTTGCCATGGCGATAACCAATCCTTTTGAAGTGGAGTTTTCGTCGACGATGCCAGAACCGGATCATATGGGTCACATACTGGAGCAGAGAGTCACCGCCGATCCCCATGAGCGCGAAGACACCCAGCGGGATCAGCGTTACGGTCATAATGACGATCTTAGTGGTGAGATCCACCGGCAGCCACTTGACTTCCGGGTAGCCGACCAGTACCAACAGGATCCCGGCCTCTACCGTGTTACGGGTTTCCAACATGCCGCCCATCAGTTTGCCGGAGTCGGTGTAGTTGGGCGGGATGGTGTAGATATTACTGAACTCCCGGTCATCGGACATATCAGGTGCCTCCTTCCGGTGTAATAGGTAGCTCGGCTTCCAGATCCACTCCTGTAACACGTCGATATTGGGTCACATAGTCGGGAGAGTTCATCGCAACGCCGCCATAGCCGCTGGAGCAGTGTGCCCACAGCGCATTGCCGCTGGCATCCTTACCGGCGTAGAGTAGCACATGATTGACCGGTACTGTGCCCGGTACGGCCATGAAGCCAAGGTCGCCGGGCAGCAGCTCTGCTTCCGTGATGGCGTAGCTGTTATCCCACTGGGTACGGCTACCCTCATAGAGCGTGACGCCCAGCGCAGTCTTGTAGACCCAGTCCGTGTAGCCGGAGCAGTCCAGCCCGTAGGGTCGCAAGGTGCCGGTGGAGCTGGAGCCAGCCGAGGTAACGAGCCGTGGAGTGTTCCATGCCTCATTCCATCCGGGCGGGCTTTTGCCGCCCCAGAAGTACGGCACGCGGCCAACTAAAGACAGTGCCACGCGCATGAGTTCCTTGCGCGTTTCGCTGCAGGTAAGGCTTGCGAGATATGCGTTCAGCTCTGCATCGGTGATGGGCAGCACCATCCCGTTTTCCAACGAGCCGTACATAGTCATCTTCAATGCGTTGGACATATTGAGGATGGCCTCGCCGGTGGTGATTTGGAACTGGTTGTAAATGGCGTCGGTGTCCAGATTGAACGCGGTAAGGATGACCGACTGGTCGAAGGGGTGTATGGTGCAGATGGCGTATGTGACCTGAAACTCCACCACCTGGGTACCGGCCTCGGTCGTTACTGTGCTGGTCACAGTGGCGGTTGCAGTCGTATAGGTTACGGGGAACATCTGGTCGGCGACGGCTAAGAGCTTTGCTTCCAGATCTGCCTTGCTGGTGCCCCTCTGCTCCAGTGATGCGGAGTAGGCAGCCAATGTATAGCAGATGTCGTAGTCGCTGGACTGCAGGCCGTAGTTGACCAGTGCCTGCATGGATAGTTCCTGGTCATAGCCACCGTCGGCAATAATGGCAGAAACTCTGCTCAGAGCCGCATCGTAACCGGCCTGCACACAGCTGGTGATGGTGGCGGAAACGTCATCGAAGTTGCCAACCAGATCGGTGGGGGCATTCAGGTCAACAGTGGTCGGGTCAGTCCGAAAGACATTGTTGGTCACAATGGATGGCAGTGACACGATCAACACGATCAGTACGCTAAGAAACAGACAGAGGAACACCACGATTTTGAACAGGGTGTTGCGCATGGCCCAGGCGGCTGATAGGATCGCACCCCATGGCCCACCGGCAGCTGCACCGGCGGCGATGTTAGCGGCTGCTTTTCCAGTTTCTACACTGCCCTGCACTGTGGCAGCGGCTGCGTTGGCGCCCGCCTCGGCTGTTTTGCCGACAGCGGCCGCCTGTTTTGCGGCCTGCATACCTTTTTGGGCGCCTTGCAGGTAATTGTCCTGCCCGTCGCCGAATCTCTGTTGTTCTTCAGACATGATGGATCACCTCTCTTCTAAAGCCGAAAACCGATGGAGGCACAGCAAATTGGCCTCCACCGGTTCTCGGGAACGATTATGTTTTCTTACTGGGCCGCCGCTTCGGCTCAGTGCTGCGGCGGTCGGGCGCCCTGTGTGGAGTGGGCGTAGTCTTATAGCGAACACTCTCCACCTGATAGGTTCTGAGTTTGTCCCCATCATAGACGGGTTTACCATCCTGATAGACCGGCCGCTGCTCCACAGAAGGCGTGCCGCTGATGGCATACCACTGTCCGTCATGAGTATCCTGCAGTAGCTGATAGTCGCCTCTGGGCGTCTGATACATGGTGCGGTCATAGAACGCGGTACCAGAACCATCCTGGTGCCGTACCTCCAACACGCCGTCGCTGGCTCTGGAGGTGTCGATGGACTGGATGGGCTGGTCGAAGCTGGGCATAAACTGCCCGAACAGTGCCTGATTATAGGCCTCGTTCCCAGCACCATCCGCAAACTGCGGGACTGCAGCTTGTGCGGACATGGCGTACCAACTCTGGCCGTCTGCGCCCTGCACCAGCTCATGGGGAGCGGAGGGCTCCTGATAATAGGAACTGCTATACATGAGGGCACTGCCGCCATCCGGGTAACTTGCTTCCAGAACACCGTCATCCACCTGACGCAGCAAGGTGCCTTCCTGCATTCCGGGGAAGGCTTCTGCCACTTGCCCTGCTTCAGAGGCGTCGCCGGTAAAGGCGGGCGTTGGGTAGAAGGCGCCCATTGCATCACCGGAAGCTGTCTGATACCACTGGCTGCCATCTGCGGCTGTGATGGTTGTATGGGGGGCATCCGGGGCATTGAATTGACCGGCGTGGTACAGATCCACAGCGGCCTTACTGCCATCCGGCATGGTGGCGGTGGTTTGGATATGTCCACCACGGATCTCTGTGCCGGAGAGCTGCGCACCGCCCGGTACTGTTCCGGGTGCGAGGTGCGGCATGAAGTTACCAATGCTGCGGTCGGCGATGTTGCCGGCAATGGTGCCGGACACATTGTTTGGCCGGGTAGCGACGGAGGCAATGGATGTGCTGTTCAGGGTGGCACCGTTACGTGCCGCCATACCACCAAAGGTGCGGCCGACAAATCCAACGCTGCCACCGGCGCCCATCCGGGAGCCTCCATCCACAACTGCATCGCGCACAAAACTGTTGGGGCTGTAGCGGGTTGTGAAGCCGGACATGAAGCCGCCAGCTGCACCTGCAGTAGTGCCTGCCGCGGCGCCGCGGGCCGCAGAAGTGAAGGTGGAACCTGCGCTGTGGCTGCCGCCATGCCCAAGCCCGGTGATGAGCCGGGCGGCCATCAGCATCTCCATGCCCATACTGCTGCCTGTCTGAGCGACAGACAGACCCATTGCAGCCAGATAGCTGTCTGCACGCTGAGCAATTTTCAGAAGGGCCAGCGCACAGAAGATCCATAGGAAGATGTTGCCCTGCCCGGAGGTCAATGCGCCTCCATTGGCAACAAAGTGGCCAACGGAGGAGTTGAAGGCGCGCAGGAACCACACATTCAGAACCAGCAACAGCAGCTGGGAGCCTACCATCCGGCACCAGGACTGGAATACGCGGGATGTGGATTTCGATGCTCCCATCGCATAGGCCAGTGGCGATGTGTAACAGAGCACGCCAACGAGCACATAGCGTTCCACTGTTTCCAGCAGCAGCTTAAAATAGTTCCAGCCCAGCGCGATCATCATGACGATGAGTAGGATCAGGCCGACAACCGTAGCGACAGAAACGATGGTGGTCAGACCGCTGGTCAGCGCCTGCTCAATGCCCGCGAAGGTGAAGTCGCCTGGATCCAGACTGGACTCCATCAGCGCAGTGTAGGGCGCCCGCGCGATTTCAAGCACCAGTGAGAAAATGGGTTTTGCATATGTAATGAGGAAGGCGAACAGGGCGCCGCGGGCCAGCAGCTCAAAGGGATGTTCAGCTTCGGTGATGGGACCACCAAAGGTGCGAAAGAGCTGCCAGACAACGATTAGGAACAGCAGTGCCCAGGCGGTGTACTGCATGATGGAATAGGCAGCGGTCACGAAGGGGAAGTATTCCTCCATGGCTGTCATGTCGGTGCCAAGTGCCTCCAAAAAGACACCGGACACCGCATCCATCACCTGTGTCATAATACTGGCGACCCAGTTGGCAATGCCTTCAAAGATCCAATCTATCATGGTTGGTCACCTCGGAATTGATGGGGGATGAAGGATGTTATGGGAGAGCATATTGCAACGGAATCTGATGTTGAAGTGATTATTTTAGTTTGCTATAATGTTTTTGCGGTAATAGTTATGTGCCAGTGTATAAAGTGAGGGTGAGTTGTTATGAAAAAGATACCGATGATCCTATTGGTGATCGCACCTTATACATTGGTGGCATTCATGTTTTATTCGGTAAGCTACAACACAAATATCAGGGCAGCGCTTATCGTGTATATAGCAATCCTGTTGCTTAATATGGGATATGCTTTTCTGCTTCCTTGGATGGGATTCGGCGGGAAAGAGATTTTGTTTTGGAATATGCTTTTGAAGCTATGTCATATCCCCGTTTACCTCGGCGTGATGTTTTTCGTATTGCTTACTCATGCTTTAAGCCTTCCTTTGGTTCCTATTCTGGTTGTGTTTGATTACTCTCTGCTACTGTCGTCGACCATGTACGGGATCAGTGGGATGCTTAGATGCTACAAGGAGAAAAGGATTAATTCAGTTACATTGGTTGCCAATATGATCGCACAGTTTGTTTTTTGCCTTGATGTGATTAGTGCAATATATTGTTTTATCAAGACAAGGAAATCAGAAGCATTATGAAGAGATTTCTTTAGGCAGGTCTTCTTCACTAACTGAATCAAAGACTCCTTCGCCGAATTGGCGGAGGAGCTTTTCTGTTTTGAGAAGGCGAGCTGGGGCAGCACCCAGCGTTCGGATGCTGCCCCAAGTGTATGGCATGTGGGATTAGTAACCGGTGCGGGGTAGAGTGGGCGCCGTGTTCTTGTTATAGACAATGGTCACCCAGCGGTCATTGGCCATGATCCACTGGCTGCGCCACATACCGCCAACATCCGTCTTGTTGGTGAAGCGGTACTCATGGCTGAGGCCGGGGAGCACATCGCAGTAGACATAGGGGGTCTGTAGCTGCGTGAACCCAGCAGGCACGGTACCAAAGACGAACATGAACTCGGTGATATACTCGTTGCTGGCAAGACCGAGTGCAGCGGGGGAGGCATCCAGTGTGTTGTTCTTTGCAGTGCTCAGGTTATCTGCCAGAGTGCGGTAGTTGCTGTTGATATTGGTCTTGAACACCGCGCGGTAATTAAGCTTTGCCGACCAAGTGCCGGTGATGATCTTATCCAGCCGCACGGCGTCCGTGGGCAGGGTATCGCGCCAGTAGAAGTTGCCCAGCGACACAGTGGAGTTGTTGGCGATGTCCTTGAAGGTGTAGAGGATGGACTGGCCAGGCACAACCTCTGTATAGCCGGTTTTGCTGACGGACGCGTTGGTATAGACGCTCTCGTTCAGGAACTCGATCTGCACGATCTGACCCTCATGCTCCAAATAGACCGTGACCTCCTCACCATTGACGGAGTAGAAGGAGGGACTGGATACCTCTTTCACGGTATAGCGGCCCAAGGGGAGTGGCTTGGACACTGCGAGCCCCCGATGATTGCTCTCTACGGTATCCACCAAACGGTTGGCCTTGTTGTAAATCTCGAACACAGCGCCTTCCAGTGCGGTGCCTGCGGGGAACCCGTTGATGGGGTTGTCGTCAGCAGATTTCTTCCAGATCTGGATCTGACCGGTGATGGGGGTGTTCTTCCATGTAATCTCGGTCGTCTCACCGGCACGCAGGTACACGGTCTTCAGAGCGGTATCGAGAATATAGCCCTCTGCCTCCAGCTCACGCAGATAGACCTTTCCGGTGATGCCCAAATCATCCACATAGGCGTAACCGCTCTGATCGGTAGTCACCTGATCGATGGGGTTATGGTTGCTGTCATAGATGATGAAGCTGATGTTGGGGATGCCAGAGCCGTCGACACTGCTGACCTTATGAATGATGAGGCCGGAGATGGGATCGTTTTTCACCCTGACGATCTCATGGCTGCCGTTGGTGATGGAGAAATAGTGGCGCTCGGAATTGAGGCGGAACCCCTTGGCAGCCTCTGTCTCCAAACAGTAGTAGCTGCCATCCTCCAGAGCAAGGAAAGCACTTCCGGTCTTCCCCGTCGTGACCGTGTCGATCAGTGCATCGTCACCGGCGCGTCTGATCTCGAAGGTCGTATTGGGGATCCGGGTTGTGTTGTCCTTCGAGCTGACCTTGATGATCTCGACGCCTCCAATCGCCTGGTTGTAGAAGTAAAGTGTCTGCGTGTCGTCACCGGGATTGATGACCACGGTCTGAGAGGGATTTTCAGCAATGGAGAATCCCGGGACACTTGAAGTCTCAGTTACGATGACAGTGCCAACGATACCGGAGAGCACCACCTGGCCCTGGGCGTTAGAGTGGTAAATACCATTGCTGGAAAGCTGCCCGTTTTCGGCATCGACAACCTTGCCGTCGGCGTAAGTGATTTTGAACTCAACGCCTTCCAGAGGGACCTTCTCGCTGCCCTTAACACCGTACTTCTGAATGATCAGATTTCCTTTTTTGGCGTTCAGGAACTCCAGTGTTACGGTGCGGCCGGGGCGGACCACTGCTGTCTGGGGCGTGTTGTCCAGCACGTAATTATCCAGCGTCCGTACCTCGCGCGCCACGACACTGGTGCCGGGGTTGAGCCCTTCGATGAGGATGCAACCCGCGGAGTCAGTCCAGAACTTACCGTTGTTGTCGCCCAGGACTGCGCCGGTGGCGTCGGTGACGTAGAACTCCACGTTGGCCAACGGGCTCTTATCGCGGCTATCTTTTTTGGTCAGCAAAACGGAGCCCTTGGGAGTGTTGCCGAAATAGAGCTGGACCACATCCTGATCCTCGCCGCTGATGAATACCGTCTGGGGCGCGGTATCAATGACGTGATTATCGTCGCTGGCAATTTCCTCGGCGATATAGGTGCCTCGTTCCAACCCCGTAATCACGATGGCACCGTTTGCCGAAGTCTCATAGACGCCGACCACTGTGCCGCCGGTACCAGACTGGCCGCCCAGATAACGCAGCTGGAAGCGTGCGCCCTCGATGGGCTGGGAGTTCTCTGAATCATATTTCCAGATGACGATGGAGGACAGGGGGGTGTTTTGGAACAGGAAGGTTTTGTTCTTTCCGGACTGCACGAAGGCTTCCTGGGTATCGCTGTCCTTAATGCCGAAGCCCTTTGGAGCCTCCAGTTCCTTCACTCGGAACCAGCCGTCCTGCAGGCCGTGTTCGGCACGGGAGAGATGGATCTCACCATTTTCGTCCGTTGTGAAGACGCCCAGGTTCCGATACTCACCATCAGAGGTGTTGTTGGAAGCGTACCAGACCTGGAAGCGCACATTTTCGAGCCGGTTTCCAGTGATGCTACATTCCTTAATAATGGTGATAGTCGGGGCTTTGTGGTTGTAGAAATACACGTCGCGGTCACGGTTGGGATAGAGGGTCGCCAACTGCGGCTCGGCATCCAGCAGGTAGGGGCTGGGGACCGACTTTTCGGTGATTTTAATGACGGAGGGCAGCAGATTCTCCACGGTGGCGGAGCCGTCAGGCCCAGTTGTCACCTCAGCGATGCTGTGGCCATCTGCATATTCGACTAGGAACGTGGCGCCGGGTACCGGCTTGGAGGGGTCGTCTGCATCAAATTTCCAGATGGTGAGGTTCGGACGGACCTGGTTTTCCACTACCAACTCACTGGTCTTGCCGGGGAAGAGCTGCACATGGTACTCGCGCGGATCAAGAATATGGGTCGAAACGGTGGATGTTTCCTTGATGGACAGCACACCCAAATCCATATCGCTGATCTCAATGATTCCGCTGCTGTTCGTTACGCGGTCGAGGTAACGGGTGCCATCCTCCACATAGGCGATCCGGAACGCAACACCCTCCAGCGGGGTCCCGTCTGCCGACAGCTTGATGATCCGCAGGGTGGGTTTGATCGTATTGGTGAACACATGCTCAGCATTCTCGTTTGGGTCCAGATGGATGATGCGCTGGGCCTCGTCAATGATATAGCCCTCACAGGACTTCTCAGTGATGACATAAGAGCCAACGGGGAGCATGGACAGGTCAATGGAGCCGTCGGCCGTAGTTACAAACTCTTTCGGACCATAGCTTCCATCAACTGCTTTGACCTCGAATACCGCCCCGGGGATGCCCTTCGAGGGGTCGTTTGAGTCAACCTTGGAAATGTGGACGCCCGGCTTGAGATCATTGAAGAAAACGAGCTCACGGATCCCGTCGCCCGACTTCAGTTCGATCTGCTGCGGGGTGGTGTCCAGAATGTAGGCGGGATTCCCGGTGTCAGATTCAGATGCCCACCAGGTACCAGGCTCCGCATTGGTAATAAGGATCTCGCCAAACTCATCGGTGGTATACTCGCCGTAAAGCGCGCCATCGTGCCAGATTTCAAATGTGACGTTGGCGAGGTTTCGGTGGTTCAGCCGATCATATTTCACGATGCGCAGGCCCGGCAGCTCTTTGTTAATGAGGACCTGTGTGGTGGTCTCACCGGGCAGCACATTGGTGGTGTAAACGGTATCATTCAACTCCCAGCCGATGGGACTGGACAGCTCCAAGACTTCATAGGCACCCGGTTTTACCGGAGAGAAAATGGCGGTGCCTGCGGAATTGGTGGTCTGGGTATAGACCTTACCACTCTCAATATGCTTGACCTGCACGACGGCGCCGGGCAGGTTCTCACCGGTATCCGACTTCTTTTCTACCCGCAGTGAACCATAGGGGTCGTTGTAGAAGACGACCTCAGCTACCTCACCGTAATCGACGGTCACATTTTGGGCAGGCTCATCGCTGAGCAAGTAATGGCTCGGTGCCTCCCGTTCATAAATTGCGTAATTTCCCGTCTCCACCAGGGGCAGCACAACCTGTCCGCTGCCGTTGGAGGCAAACAGACCGATGGTGTCACCGTCAGGCCCAACCACCTCAAATAACGCGCCTTCAAGCGGGAGGGTCGTGCCCGTTTCGTACTTCCGGATGATCAATCCGGTTTCAGGCAAATCAGTAGGCTCATCACTGCCGTAGGTGCTGTAGGTGGACAGCCGTTTGTTGACCGTCGGGTCCGTATCCACCATATAGTTTTGCAGCTGCCCGTACTTGTCCACCTCGGCACAGGTAGCATAGAAGATGGCGTATTTGTAGACGTTGGTCGAGAAGGAGAGCTGGACACTGCCGTTGGTACCGGCAATGGCGCTTTTGGGGTAGATGACTTTGAACTGCGCACCATACCCATCACCCGTAGCCTCTGTCTTCAGGGCGGTAATCTCATTGTTCTGCATATCCACGATCTTCGTACCGGCGGACACGCTGGCAGGATCAGTGAAGGAGACAGAAACATGGTAATCACATACCCAGGTCTTGGACCAGAAGGTGAAGATCTGCTGCTGATACTGCTGGCCATTGATGGTCACATCATAAGCAACAGAACGGTCGGGAGTGCAGGTGATGTTGGGCTCAAGAAGTTCATTCCAGTTGGCACCACGACGATAAATGTCCTTTGTCGCGGCAAGTACGGCCTGGGCCCTTTCCAGCTCTTCACCCTTGAGGGCAGGATTGACCTTCATATTGTTGATGTCCCAATGGCCTAAAAGGTAGGTCCACAGGGCCATCTTGGTTGCGTAGTAGGCCTCGTACTTATCGTTCAGCTTCAGCTCCCACAGGTCGAGGGTGGGATAACCATTAGCGACGATGCCCAGGACTTTGGGGTCGGAAGTCTTCTCCTCGGCCAGATACTTGATGGATTCGCCGACCGCCACTGTCTGAGGGACACCCTTTGTGTTGGGGTTGACGCAGTAGGCGGGGATCTCCTTCGTGCGGCCATTGCTGTCCGTGTAATTGTAATAGGTATAGATCAGGTCGCGTACACGGCCATTGATGGACAGGTAAGAAAGCTCCGTACCCCCATCAAAGATGTTGATTTCGCCCAGTGCCTCCTCCTCAGACGATGCGGCAAAGGCAGCCGTCGGGAACAGGGCGAGGGCGAGGACCAACACCAACAGCATGGAAAGAATGCGTTTTTTCATATTGATTCCTCCTGTTGGTGGCGCCGCATGATCGCGTGCGCCGATTGGTGTGGATAAAAGGAAAAGGCGATATGCTCGGAAGCACATCGCCCTGCGTGTGGTATTCAGTTGGCTCAGACTACGTGGATCTTATACTCGGTGTACTGGAAAATGCCGTTGCAGAACACGTCCCATGCCTCCATGGAGTAGGTGCCGGGAGGGCAGGAGTCGAACAGGCCGGTGATTTGATCTGCGCGCCACGGCCAGAAGCTCTGTGCCGTGAGGTCGGAGGCAATGGTCAGATTGATGCGCACCTTCGCATTTCCGCTGGGGAACAGTACCGGCGCGCCATTCTGCCAAGTCTCCGGATTGCTGCCGATGGCATTATAGAGGGTGTAGAGCATCCGGCGCGTCTCATAGACATTGCGCAGGAACAGGTACTCCTTCCCGTTTGCTGTGAAGTGCCGCGCTTCGGCATCCGGCAGCTCCACCTGCGGCATCAAAGACCAGTCACAAACCGGTTCGGGCAATGGGCCCAGCGGCCCGGAAGCGAACATATTGGCATCATAACGACTGACGTCGGTGATGGTGTAGTCGGTGCCGTCATTACAGCGGATCACGTCTCCGGTTTTCGGGACATACTGGCTGCCGTCGGTCGGCAACGCCACAGTCCCGGTGGAAGCGGGGGCGCTGTTCACAGTAGTTGCGGTACCCAGAGGACTGCCCAGTGCCCGATACATCAGCACAGCCATATCGCCGCGGGTAATGGTGCTGTCAGTCAGAGCCTCGGAAGGGGCCAGACTCAATTCCATGGCCTTGGCGCAGGCGGTGTGATATGACCAGCCATCAGCAGGTACTTCCAAGAACCGCAGCATGACCGTGCACGCTGCTTCAGGTGTAACTGGATCATTGGAGCCATACAGGGCGTTTCCGTATCCGGCCACCAGCCCGTTGGTATAGCAGAAGCCCACAAAGGATTTGGCCCAGTCCGGCACATCGGTGAAGACGCACTGGCTGGCATAGAAGCTCTGATCGGCTGCCAGATGCTCCGGGTTCCCAACCAACCGGGCGAGCAGCACGGCCAAGTGCGCCCGGGTCAGATTGTTGCCAAATATCATGTCACCGTTATTGTCGCCGACCATGATGCCTTGCTCCTTCAGATACTTTCCGGCTCGATCCAGTTCAGACTCGGTCTGTGCTGCCAGAACCGGGCAGGTCAGGGATAGAGCCAGTACCACGCTCATGAGCCATGCGATTTTCTTTTTCATGCAGATTCCTCCTTGCAATTCGATTTGCTCAAATTACACAGATGAACTGCGTGTTTTATAACTTTCGCTCAGGATACTTCCCGCGCCTGTACGCACCAGCGCAGTTCAGGCTGGTTTCTGACACAGGTAATGAGCGTGATCATATTTTCGCTGGAACGGCCAAGTCGGGAAAAATCAGTCTCCAGGATCTTACCGACGTAGAAGACTTCGTAGGAGCGCTTGCCCAATTTGGTCGTGAAGGTGATGGTGTCGCCATCCTCCAGGGTGTGGATCTGACCAAAGTGGTTTGCCACACCCCGATTATGGCCAGCAAGACCGATATTTCCATCCCAGCAGGAGGTGGACTTGAAGTGACCGGCGCCCTTGGCCAGACTCTCCAGACTTTCGTTCTCATAGACTTTAACCTTCAGATCCAGGGAAGGAATGCGCAGTGTACCGAGGCTGCCGTCTGAGTAGAAGAGTCCATCAGGAAGAGTGAACTTGCTGCTGGAGTAGGAGGGCTCACTGTAATCAGCGGGCGGATAGTAGATACTGCTGGATCCAGAACTGATATAGCCACCGGATGTGCCGGAATAGGTGGGGACATTCAGCGTTACACCGGTTCCCAGCTGATAGGACTCAGGACTGCCGAAGGGGGGAGGAACAATCGCCGTATTCTTGCTGCGGTCGATGTTGTTCCATTCAGAACTGCCACCCACCACGATCACCTCATCAACAGAGGTGGCCGGTGCATACAGAGGATCATCAGGCGCGGAGATGTTATACTCCAGCGCCAGTGCCGGGGTCAGCATCAGCGTTGTCATTACCGCTGCAAGCAGAGTTCTCAGGATCCATTTCTTCATCGGTCATACGCTCCTTTCTGCGCTTTACCAGCATATAGGCGCCGCAGCCACCGGCCACAGCGACAAGGATGAGTCCGCCAATGATCAGCGCCGCCACAGGGAACTCGCTTTCAGGCTCATCTGCTACAACCGGCTCCGGCTCAGGAATTTCTTTACCGGTGAAGATGACGGTATAGCGAATCATGGTGACGCCCGTGCGGTGTACGTCACCCACATAATCGGCTGTGGTGGTATAGCCTTTCACATAGCTGACGGTTTTGGTGCCGCTGTAGGTGCAAATGGCGGTATAGCGGTCGCCGATCTCATAGTCGTCGGCGTTGTAGGTGTTATCTGTCTGCCACTGGACATCGGAAAGGGTGAGGGAGCGGCCGTTGTCCTCGATGGTCTTTGGGAGATACTGGGTATCGGCATCCGACAGATTGGGGTAGTTGCGTGTGGCAGTTACAGCCTGCTTGCTGCTTCCGTACCCGGACACCTCGGTTTCAATGGAATCCAGATCTAGACGCAGGGTGCCGGTGAAGCCTTCCTCAGTGGTCACTTCACGCTCCTGCGGAAGCAGGGACAGCAACGTTTCCAGATCCTTCTTTTTGCTCTCCACCGTTTCCGTCTGAGTGAGCGGCTGCGTTTCCGTGCCGATGATCACCTCACGGAGAATATCGGTGCAGCTGTATTCGAGTCCATCGCGCTCAAAGGCGGCCATGGGCAGTGTGGAGGGATCCGTGCTGGGGGAGAGGACATAGACTTTTCGGATCTCACGGTTATCGAGATCCAGAATAATATCAACGGGATACAGCGATTCGGGATTTGCCACATCGCTGATGCTCGCTGCACTTGCCGGCAGCGCGAGGGTTACGACAAGGAACAATGCGGCAAGCGAAGAAATTGCTTTTTTCATAGCTTAATTCCTCCTGTTATCGTTTGGTGGGTCACGGTCATTTTTACTCGTCCTGGTGCTGCATCTGGGAATCGCTCAGCGGCTCGAAGGTAACGCTTCGCAGAGGGCCCAGATTACCGTTGGCCAAGACATCGTAGAGGATACGGGCTATCTGCAGGTTGCGTTCGTTTGCCAGCTCCTCCACATCACAGCTGGTAAAGGCAATGTAGTTGTTGAGATGGGTGGTCAGGATATACCATTCACGCCACGACCGAAAATTCTGTTCGTTCAGGAACGCCCAGTAGCGGTAGCCGAGCCCATGGTCATAGCTAACGCCCCCCAGATAAAGCCGGTCAGGGCCTGAAAGATTTACGTTGATCGTCCATTCCTGCCCTGCGTCTGTTGTAACGCACACTTCCATGGCTTTTGGTATAAGCTTTGTGATGGTGCAGCGCTCCAGCGTGATTTGTTCTGGGTACAGGTCCATGGCGTTGCCCGGCGACAGCACCAGTTCCTGCCCCAACGAGAGGTGCAGGAAGTTCATCTGTCTGGCGCGGTCACAGCGTTCTGTCCAGGATTCTTCTTGTGTTTGGTTCAAGCTGCTCCTCCTTTGGCAACAAAGTCCTCATTCACTCAGGGAGTGTACTGCCCGCCCCGGATCAGAGGCTGGAGATATGCAACGATGAAGCCGAGCGTATTAAGCACCAGCCAGGTGACTACAATCCGTTTGAGCCAGCTGGATGCTTCTGCCACGGCGCGTTCGTTGCGGGAAATCATGCGCACCAACAGTGCAACGGAAGCTGCAGTGACCGCCACGATGGTGGAGATACCGACCAGCTTTCCGTATACATCTGCCATGATGTCGGAAAACCGGGTCCAGATCGTATCACCAGCGGTTGTGCCGTTGGTCGCCAGTGCGGGCTGGAGACAAAGCATGGTGGTCATGCACAACACACTGAGCATTCTCATTTTCCCCCGGAGCTTGTCCCCAATCTTCTTGAGTTTCTGCGCCATACCGATACCCTCCTTTCTGCGATTTTGGCAACAAAAAAACGCCGGTCTCGAAGCGAACTTTCTCGCAGTCAAGACCGGCGTTATGCCAGTGCCCAGTTTTGGACGGTATCAGTATAGCATTTTGGTATTCTCATGTCATCGGCGCGGAGTCTGCCATTTATCCTGCCATTTTTCCAGACAATACGGCTCATAGGCCCTCCTCAAGCAGAACCAGCACCTCCAGCCATGCATCCAGACTTCCTGCAGGTGCGGCCCAAAGGCGGATGGACAGGATGTTGATAGCCTGTTGGCGGAGCCGGTAATAGTGCCGGTCAGAGATATCCAGCCGATACAACAGCTCATCGTGTGTCAGCTTCTCTGGGATGATGTAGGTTTGGAAGATGATGTCGTACATTTTCTGCCCGTTTTTGGGCTTCTGCCGCAGAACTGTGATTGCCTCGTTGATCCGATCCATCAGCAGACGGGACTTTTTCACACATTCCAGCCGATGCTCCAGCCGATTATTCTGCATGGCCAGCTGTGCATCGACAGCAGTGAGTAAGGCATCCAGATTGTGCAGCGGCCGATCCAGCTCCTCCGCAACCCGGGCGGGGAAGCATTCCAGTGCCCATGCGATGTCCCGGTAATGCTGCAGCATCTGCCGGGTGTTGTGGTACATGTTCTTGCGCAGAGCTTTGTCGGCGCTGCGAGCCTTTTCGTTGGTGATCTCCTGATCCGGTACGATCCCCTTGCGCTCTAAAAGGCTCAAAAACTGTTCGGCGTGAGGAGTGAGCTGAGCAGTAGTCAGGCTACCACAGCGAGACTCCATCAAATCTGCCATAATCGATTCCTCCTTGGCGATTCACGGGGCCATCGCGTGGAGAGGCCCCGGAAAAGTAATCTTGTTCGCGCGCACATGGGTAATTACCCAGGCAGTCCATACTGAGACTCTTACAACTCCCGCAGGGAGAAATATACGCGCGTAATATAGGGGGTAAAAGTGCAACACGACCCTGAACAGCTGTTTCTGGTGCTGGTGTCATGCCCAGTTTGGTCAGCACAGTCTTGCTGTACCAAGCAATCATGCGGCCCAGTTGTTCACGGTCGGTGCCCTGAAAATGCGTATTTCGTTTCATTGTGCGTATTTCATTGAAAATGCGTACAACTTCTTCGGAGGTCGGGGCTGCCACGGGCGAGCTGGTTGGGTAAGCGGTGTTAAAGATGAGGCATCCGAAAGAACCTGGCAGCTTCAGAAGCGGGAAGGTATCCGCGTGTTTTCTGAAGAAGCGCCAGACCTTCGTTTTCTCCCATCCCCACCGTTTGCCCAATGACTCCAAAGAAAAAACAGCCCCATGCGGTCCGAGCTGGACAGCAGGTGCTGTGTGAGAAAAAGCATTGCGAGGATCTTGCCATACTGTATGGCACCAGAGATCCAGCCATGCGTCTGCCTCTTCAAAGCAGTAATGTTGTTTTACGAGCCGATCTGTGATGTTGCGGGGGAGGCATAAAAAGCCATAGCCGGGTGTAGCGTAGACTGCGTCCGTCTCATTCATACAGGCGGCGCCGGAACAGCGGAACACCCAGTCGTTGATTTGATAGGTGAGCTTCTTTGTGTTTGGATCTAATTCATGGCTGACATATCCGAGTTCGGAAAGAGTGGTCAGGGTATCCATGGCCTTTTGACGGTTCTTGATGGCGAGGATGCTTTTCAGCCCCACGACACCACCTGACCAGGATCCTTTCTTGACCTCGTTGATGTGACCGCAGTACGTGGCTTGCCCGTTGCGGAAGGCTGCTCTGGAGGCCAGTCGGGCCCATGCACCCATGATGCCCTTACCACTGGGCAGCTGATTTCGGGGCAGCTTGACCCATTGGTACTTAAATAAGCACTTCATGCTGATGGCCTCCTATACATTATAATATAATAGTGTTACGCGCTTGCGGATGACAAATGACAGTGATATAATCTGGCTAAGTCGGAAAGGGCCTTTTTGGAGTTGCCCTCAAAATCGGGGTTTTAGCTGCGCATGTTCTCTAAACTTCTTGCTATTTGGCGAAGAGAGCAGTACAGACACCTGTTTCTGCATGGTGCGCTATTTGCAGATAAATGTTTGCAGAAAGTAGGCTGTTTTTGAAAAAACATGAACAAACAGCAGTACAAACAGGTTGTCCGGAACACTTGGTAAGGATGAGGTCGGCAGTTCGAATCTGCCCAGCAGCTCCACGGAAACCCGTTGTCCCGCAAGGGATAGCGGGTTTTTACTTTTTTCCGTAGGAAAATTCGCTTACGCAAAACCCATACAGAAACCCATACCGATAAAATTTGACGGATAAGATCAGCTCATGCCTGATTGGAATTTTTCAGCGCGTCTCTGAAAATTTGACTGGCACGACGAATGCTTTCTTGGTCTGCGTGAGTGTACATACGGAGCGTAATGGCCTTGTCGCTGTGGCCGAGCTTTTCGGGCACGCTTGCCACGTCGGCCCCATTCGTGATGGCGATGCTGGCGAAGGTGTGCCGCAGCTTGTGCGGATGCAGATCTGGTACGCCGCACTTCGCGGAGAGCTTCTGCATACAGCGGGCCGGAGACTGCGGATGCATGGGTTCGGGACTGTTCGACTGCGTGAATACAAACGGACTGATCGCCTCCCTAGACTGCTCCAGCCTGAGTTCACGGAGCAGACCGATGATCTCCGGGTCGACGTCGATCGTCCGCACCTTTCCGCTTTTCGGAGTATCCAAGTAGACACCCTTTTGCGGGGTATAGCACAGGTTGCCGCTGATCGTTACGGTACACGCGCTGAAGTCGATGTCCTTCCATTGAAGGCCGCAGCACTCGCCCCTGCGTATGCCGGTGTCGATCAGCAGACGCATAAGGACGCGCCATTTGAGCGGCTCGGTATCTATGGCGGAGAAGATGCGCTGAAGCTCTGAGGCGGTATAGGCTTCTATGGGCTTGTCCCTGCGCTCGCTCTTGCGGGGCTTGGGACGCTCCACCTTGTCCATCGGGTTTATAGAGATCACATCACTCATATAAGCCATTTTGAACAAGCTGTGCAGGATCGTGTAGACCTTGACACAGGTGGCGTTTGCCTTTCCTGCGGACTGCATGGACAAAAGCAACGCGCTGATGTCTGCGGCAGTGATATCGGGCATTTTCAGCTCGCCCAAAGTGGGGTATATCCAGTGGTCGAGATTGCCCTGATAAGCGCATCGACTGTTTTCACTCATGGTCACGGTCTTGGCAGGCATAAAGACTTTTTCGCCGTATTGCCGTAGAGTTTGAATTTTAGCGATCTCCTGTTCTTGTCGGAGGTCGTTTTCTTTTTGCTCTGCGCGGGAGGTGACTTCTCCCTCGTGGCAGCGTCGTTCGAACTCGGCTGCTTCTTTGGTTAATGCACGGTCAATGGCCTTTTGACTCCATCCAGCTGGTGGATACCAACGGGTGGTGAGGTAGGATCTGCCGCGTCCACGGCTGACACGGATCTCATAAAAGGTTTGGCCGTCTTTGGTGGTTCTTATTCTGGTTGATGCCATGAAACATCCCTTTCTTTATTCGTACTGGTATGGGTGCGTGACCGAAGTGCCGTACTGCTTTTGGTGACGGGCATCTAAAAATTCCGCGTAGGATATCAGATGCTCTTGAGACCTTGCATCCAACGATGAGACCAATTCTCCGAGGACCCGTACCGTGCGCATCTTGGAAGCCTGTCCGCTCTGGTTTAGCTGGTAGAGCGTCAGAAGCAGGGAAGAAAAGTCAGCTTCCAGCTTGCCGCTGGTCGAGGGCGCTTTGAACAGAAGGTATTTCTGCCGTTCTCCCTCAATGGAAAGGCCGTCTCTGATTTGAGGAAGCAGCTCGCACATCTTTTCCTGATGCTCTATTTCGGAGACCATAATATCGCCCCAATCCATCAATTCGCCGGGCGTTGTATCCAATATCTCTGCCAAGGGCTTCAGAAGTGTGGCAGGCATCTCGATCATATCGTTTTCGTAGCGATAAATGGTTGCACGGTTTTTGCCGAGCTTGGCAGCCAAATCATCTACCGACATACCAAGCTGCTTGCGGCGGGCGCGAATTTTTTCTCCGGTTGTCATAGTTGATCCTCCTTGTTTTGTGCTTGTGGTTACTATACAGCAAATATCGCAAAAAAGCAACATAAAAAGCGAAGAGAAAATTTAATGTTAAAAAATGAAAAATTTATCTTGACAAGGAGAGATGTGTCCTGTATGATCAAAATATCGCAGAAACGCGACTCAAAACGAGAAAGAAGCGGATATGCGAAATTTGGAGAGAGGAGGGAAGGGCTTATGGTGCCTTTTCAGAAAATCGCGGAAGCGTGTAAAAGCACGGGCCTGTCTCAGTATTATCTGCGGCAGGGCTGCAAAAACGGCACGGTTCCGCACGTCAAGAGCGGCGGCGTTTACTACGTCAATGTTCCGGCGCTGATGGAAGAACTGGACAGAAAGAGGAAGTAGGCGCTGCAAAAAAATCCGCATGGAGGAAGGAGGTATACGCATGGACAGGAAAACAGCGAATAAGCTGCGGCAGGAATATCCCAACCACGTGCCGCTGAAGGTTGCCGCGGCTTTCTTCGGTGTGTCACCGCGTCAGCTTTCGTGGCTGATTGCGGAGAGACGCGAGCCGTTTGCGTCCGTCGGCGCTAACATCGGCACCACGCAGCGGTATATCCGCATCTACACGGAGCCGCTGCTCCGATACCTGAGCTGCGAAGGAACGGGACTTTAAAACTCAGTGGAAAGAAAACGGTACAGGGGGGTGATCGTCTTGTGAGGGGCTGTCACAAACCATGTCGGGCGGCACGGAAACGGCTTTTAGAGAAAAGCTGCTTCCATGCCGCCCGAACTTTCTTACAAAAGGAGCGTGTAATTTATGCTGAATGAAAATCAATTAAAACTGCTGCGGCATCTGGCGCGGTTCAACCTGCTGGATTATCCGTCCTGCCTTGATATGCTCAACAACGATGGCGGCAGCGACCGCACAGCTTTGTCCTATGCCTTCCGGCCGCTGACGAAAAACCGATATGTTTCCAAGGATAAGCGCGGCTGCGTGTCTATTCTGGCAAAGGGGCGGGCGCTGTTTCCTGAGCTTGAGCCGCTGCTCTCCGCCGGAGGCGGTGAGCAGACAAGGCAGAGGATCATGGAGATATCCCGCATGGCGGCGCTGATGGAGAGGAGCGGTATCCTCGTTTCTGCGGCGCGGCAGGAATGGAATGTACCATATTTTATCCCGTCCGCCTGCTGGCGGAAAATTGCGCCGGGCATTCTGTCCACCACACGATTTACCGGAATGCTGATGGCTGGAAAGCATCGTCTGGCCGTCTATGACATAGGGGACGGCGCAATGGAATGGCAGGTGCGTGCGGAGGGCTCCCTGTTCTACACGCGGTATGGCAGCTACGAGACGAAGGCAACGGGGATGCTACTGGTCTGTCGGGAGGGCGTGAGGATCAAAGCTGCGCAGAACATCATCCGACAGACGATGTGGAACCGCCGTCAGCTTCTGCGGGAGGACTGCGCGGAGCGGAATCGCCCAGTCAAGTGGTCCCGCTCGCCCATCAAGCTCAAGGCACAGTATGAGCACGTTTATCTGACGACGCCTGAAACGCTGCCCGTCAGCCTGCAAAGGATCTTGAAGGAGGAACGGTATCTTCAAACATTATGCGTGAAAAACAGCGGGACGCTTTCAGGCAGTCAGGGGATCGGAGATATTGAGATGCATTCCCGCCACCTGTTTGTGAACCCCGCCTGCGATTTATTGAAGTATGTCCACTTTTTCTCCGCGGCAAAGACCTATTTGGGAGAAAAGAGCACGGAAAAGGCATATTGGCCGAAGATCACATTGGAGCTTTGCATCTGGCCGGAGGATATTCCCACCGCGGGGATGTATCCGGAGCTGCTCGACCTGAAGGGGCTGACCATTTATGTATATCGATCTAAAAAAGACGCTTGAGGAGATCAGTAGCTGCCTGCCGGAAAAAGGGGTGCCCACGTCAAAGCAGTTACAGCGAATGTATGAACTTACGCTGCGGCTGCAAAGTCAGGAACTGGCTGTGATCTACGATATGGAAGCCTTCGGCAGCCCGGCGGCGCAGGAACAGAGAACTCTTGCCCAACAGCACAGTGGCGGGGAAAATAGGAACGGCGTCGTGACCTTAAAGATCGACGAGCCGCTGCCCTCAATGAAGAAGCTGACGGAGGCGGTCGAGGAGCATTGGAAGGCCATGCTCCATGCGGCGATCTCTGACGCGGCGGCGCAGGAACCGCTGCCGTATTTTGAAAAAGCGTTCGTAGAGATTGAGATCGTCACGCCGAGGGGCAGCAATAACGCGAGGGTGTGGGACACCTCCAACCGGGCGATCCAAGTTATTCTCAATAACCTGAAGGGCATCTTTTTCCATGATGACGATGTGGAGCATATGGCTTTTTCGGTGGTCGGACGGTGGGGTGAAAAAGGCGTCACAATCCTCCACATTTCGGATGATAAACAGATCAGTGCAGATCAGAGTCGGCAGGTCTTGGACGAAAAACAGGTAAAATCATGAGCTTTGAAAAAGTTCATGGCGCAAGACGGAGATCAGCCGGTAACCCGCGCTCTTGGACCGTGCTGTGCTCCGATATGCAGCGAAAGGTAGGCGGCAAGGGGCGTCGCTGCGGAGGGGTTCTGTGAGGCGGGTCACCCCCGGCAGACGCGCCGAACAGAACAGCCGAAAGGGGGCGAAACCGTGCGAGCGTCAGAAATGACGCGAGCATGGTTTCGCCCCGTGGCAGTCTCGTATTTTTGCGCGGTCTCATCAGCCGACTGCCCTGCCTTCGGCGGGCGGCTGATAGTTGACGCGGATATAGGAGGCGGCATACTGTGCGGGATGGTTTGATTTTGCAAGGAGCTTTTCTGTAAAATTCTGGCAAGTAGTATCGCTTAATGACCGTTGGTGAGGAACCAATGGCTACCCGTTTTTTTCACTTTCAATCATCATGGTGCCGTTGTATGACACATGGATGCTTGAAGCCACACCTTGGTGTGGGTGTCACCTAAAAGCTGTAGAATTAGGCATTAGCATTTTTCCAACATAAAGTAAGCGCAAATATCTGACACGATAATTTTGATGAAAATATAGAGCGGCATGAAAGTATGGAGTGGCAGATACCATCACAGCAGTTGTGCATAATCCGTTACATCTTGAATAAAGGCTCGTTCAAGTCTGGAAACGGAAGCAAATGACCGACAACAAATGCCCAGATTTCTTGAATATTCCTGCCTGATTGGTCGAGCAACAATATTTCGAAAAGAGGCAAGATCAGATAAGAGAGGAAGTTTATGAGTGAGTGTAACGCCGAGCCCCTGATTTATCATGGCAAGAGTTGGGCTTCCGCCTCTTGTTAAGAAGCGAATGTGAAACGGAATGCCCTCGTTGTCCATAATTGTGGAGATTTTCTTATCCGATTCTTCACACGGAATAATAAAAGGATACTGGGCCAAATCGTGTAAATCAATAGCAAGGTACTCGGTGAGAGGATTATCCTGTGGAAGAACGGCCAGGATAGGATCTTTGTATAGGCACATAAATTCAAACTTTTCCGGAATGGGATCTGAGGTTAAAGCAAAGTCAAGTTTACCATCTAATAGCCATTGCGCGAGTTCTTCGTTTGTGCCAATAAAAAATTCCAACTCCACTTGAGGATGCTTCGCAAGAAAAGTCGAGACAATATGAGGGAGCCACTGCGTTGAGATGCTTAGATAACTTCCAATGCGGATTTTACCGACCTCAATGCCTTGCATTAGGAAAATATCTTGGGTAAGGGCGTCTTCTGCGGCAACGATTTGCCGAATGTGTTTTTCTAAGAAGAGAGCAGTTCCCGTAGGAAATACGCCCCGCTTGGTGCGTATAAACAGGGGTGCTCCGATTTCCTTTTCCATTGAAGATAGAATGTGACTGATACTCGGCTGAGTATACCCGAGCTGTTCCGCTGATTTTGTTAGATTTCTTGATTCCATAACTGATAGAAAGACCTGATATTTTGAATTAGCCATTTTCACAAAACCCTCCGGAAACTGTAATAGAAATTTGGCATAGATGCCATGCACTTTATCAATTTCCTTTATTTATAAAGATATTGTATACTTTTTATTGATAAAAGCAAGACGAACATTTGACCCTGACAGGAAAAGCTACTGAACGACAATTTAAAAGAATGCAGAATAAAGCGCTTTACTTTGCTGAATTGAACGGCTATCAAAATTGGAGGGAGAGATGCTATAAAAAAGTTTCTTAACATCAAAATACAGGCTGTTGTAAGATGAACGTTTCTCAACCCTGTAGTGCAGTGCAACAGAAAACAACTAGACGGAGGAATACTATGACATATTTTTTGCAACAGATAATAAATGGAATTTCTGTAGGTGCAATCTATGCGATGATCGCTGTTGGCTATAGCATGGTTTACGGCTTGCTTTACTTGATAAATTTTGCCCATGGTGACTTGTATGTGATGGGGACATTTGTTGTGTATTCTTGCCTGGTTACATTTGGGGCGTCAGGGATCATATCACCGATGCTGAGTTGTCTGGCAGGAGCGATTGTGGCAGGAATCATTGGCATTTTAACGGAGAGGTTTGCATATCGGCCGATTCGAAGTGGCAACCGAAATATTTCAATGGTTAGTGCACTTGGCGTATCTGCCATGTTGAAGACAACTTCTCAGGTAATTTGGGGTCCAGAGTCGAAAGCATTCCCGTCTTTTTTGCCCGAAGGGAAAATTATGCTGGGTGATATCATTCTATATGAACGATCTATTTGGGTGGTTGTATTCTCTGTAGTTGTTATTGTAATCATGATTCTGATAACCCAATATACGAAGTTTGGAAGGGGCACTCGCTTTATTATGCAGGATATTACGACAGCAAGCCTTGTGGGTGTAAATGTGAACTTTATAATCCCTGCGGTTTACGCGTTGGGCGGCTTTCTTGGAACACTGGGCGGGGTCCTCTACTCTTCTTATTATTCGTTGATCAGCATTGACATTGGCATCCTGGGAACGATAAAGGCGTGGGCTGTCGTTACATTGGGAGGACCGGGAAGTTTGGTGGGCTGCTTAGTTGGGGGATTGATTTTAGGATGGTCTGAGGCTATGGCCAGCTCGTATTTATTTAATGCAGCGCGCGATGCAGTAGGATACATTGTAATTATCGTTGCGCTGATGATTCGCCCGTACGGACTATTTGGAAAAAAGAAGGAGGAAAAGGTATGACAGCCATGCTCAATAAGATGAGAGCAACCGCGCAGAAGTTTAAGTGGCTGATTTTTGCGGTTGCAACTGTATTTTTTCTGATATTTCCAATAATTGCAAAATCTTCGCACATTAGGTTAATGACAACCGCGTTTATCTATGCATTAACGGCTTTGGGACTAATGCTGATATTTGGCTTTACCGGCATGATGTGTACGGGCTTTGCGGCTTTTTATGGTACGGGCGCTTATGTTACAGCAATCTTTTCGACAAAGCTTGATGCAAACTTTTGGGTATGTATGCTCTTGTCGGGCATTATTACCGGTATAGTCGGCTTTATCATATGTCTGCCTTGTTTGCGTCTATCCGCTGACTTTGTCGGACTATTAAGTACGGCTTTGCTCAATATCTTCTTAGCGGTTGTACGAACTTGGCAGGGCGTAACAAACGGGGCGTCTGGCATTGTAGGCATCCCGCACCCAGTAATTCTTGGCTACGAATTTAAAAGTAAGCTGGATTATTACTATTTGATTCTTATATTTGTTCTAATCGTATATCTCCTCGTTCGGAATATCTTGAATTCTAAGGTTGGGTTGTGCATGAAGGGAATTCGAGATAATGAGATAGGAACGATCGCCGTGGGCGTAAAGTCCAGACAGATGAAGTTATTGACTTTTACAATGGGGGCATTTATCGGTGGATTAGCAGGATCTTTAAATGCCTATTACATTAGCGCGATTACACCGGACAATTTTGTTTTTGCCGTATCTACAACTTTCGTTCAAATGTGCGTTATTGGTGGCCTAGGAACTTTGGGCGGTGCGGTTATTGGAACTCTATTTGTTACATTCCTTCCAGAAATTTTCCGCGGGCTTGCGGTCTATCGACTTGGAATCGGCGGCTTTATTATGGTTGTGTTAATGGTAGTTCGCCCGCAGGGTATAGCTGGATCTAGGGCGTTTGCAGCAGACTTCTCTATTGCTGATAGAATTCGGCAAGCAAAAATAAAAAAGGAGCAGCAACGAATTAACAAAGAAGAGATGCAGCTGTAAGCAGAGAAAGGAGGAGATATTGTGAATAATTTGCTGGAAGTAAGAGATTTGAAAATGCACTTTTCCGGTGTAAAAGCGGTTGATGGTGTTTCATTTACGGTAAAAGAAGGATCGATGCTGGGCATTATCGGACCAAATGGCTCTGGAAAAACGACCGTATACAATGCGTTGACGGGCGTTTACACGCCGACGGCGGGACAGGTGGTTTTTAACGGCACAAACATCACAGGTAAACCAATGTATGATATGGTGCATTATGGAATTGCAAGAACCTTTCAGAATCTCCGCTTTTATCGAGGTATGACCGTACTTGAAAATATTATGATGGGGAATTACTCAAATGATAGATCGAACTTCTTCGATGCTGTATTCCATACCCCGAGATACAAAAGATATTGGGATGAGACAAAAGAACGGGCCTATGAGGTTTTGGCGCTGGTACATCTTCAAGACAAAGCAAATGAGTATGTTGGCAGTCTGCCTTATGGCGTGCAGAAAAGGGTGGAATTGTGCCGCGCGCTTATCACAGACCCGAAACTGTTGATGCTTGACGAACCGACGGCCGGTCTTAATCTGAACGAGGCATCGGAACTGATTGATAGTGTTCTTGAAGTTAAGGAAAAGCGCAACTTGACCGTGACGATGATAGAGCACAATATGAAAGTTATGATGTCTGCCTCTGATTATATTATTGTTCTTGACTCGGGGAAAAAAATTGCGGAGGGCATTCCTGAAGAAATACAAAAAAATGAACTGGTCATATCAGCATACCTTGGGAAGGGGGTCGGCAACGGTGCTTCTTGATATTAAGAGTCTTAGGGTTTTCTATGGTCGCGTTGAGGCTGTACATGGTGTCGACTTCCATGTGGACACGGGCGAAGTCGTTACAATCATTGGCAATAATGGCGCGGGAAAATCTTCCATTCTTCGTGCAATCTCTGGTGTTGTTAAGGGTGTTACTGGGACAATTAGGTTTAATGGTCAGCTCATCAACGAAATGAATCCGGCATCAATCGTTAAACTTGGCATTTCCCAGACACCCGAGGGACGACAGGTTTTTCCGGATTCTACGGTATACGAAAATCTAGTGGGTGGTGCTTATATCAGAAAAGATAAGCAGAAAATAAAAGAAGATATTGAAAGGTGCTATGAACTCTTTCCAATTTTGAAGAGCAGGCGCAATCAAAAAGCAGGTCTTATGAGTGGCGGCGAGCAGCAAATGTTGGCAATTGCCCGTTCGTTAATGTCAAATCCGAAGCTGCTGATGCTGGATGAACCGTCCTTGGGATTGGCGCCTGTTGTTGTAGAAGATGTATATGAAAAAATTGCAGAAATCAAAAAGACGGGAACATCGATTCTTCTGGTGGAACAGAATGCAAACACGGCCTTGAGCGTGGCAGATCGAGGCTATGTGTTGGTTACTGGTACGATGGGAACGGAAGGAACAAGCAAAGAGCTTCTCTCAAATGATGAGATTCGTAGCCTATACATGGGCGTTTAACCACTCTGTATGACAACCATTTTGGTTTTCATAAAATAAAAATGGAGGATACACACATGAAAAAAGCAACGATTCGAACTCTCTGCGCATTGATGGTTTTGGCGATGCTTCTTACGGCTTGTGGGAGCAAGTCTGGAGAACAAAAAAATTCAGATGGCAACAATACACAGCAGACTACCAAACCTTATGTCATTGGAGTATCCGTTCCTCTTACAGGCTCTGCAGCGATGGGTGGCAATTATCAGCTCTGGGCGTCTGAATTGGCAGCGTCCGAAATCAACGCTGCTGGTGGTGTTAATGGACGCCTGATTGAAATCAAGGCGTTGGATGATGCGGAAGATGTTACGCAGGCTGCGATTGTGGCGCAGGAATTCTGTGATGATGACGAAGTAATCGCGGTTATTGCACATAGCGCCAGTACACTAACAGCTATTACGCAGCCAATTTTTGAAGAAGCGGGAATGCCGAATATTTCCTCTTGCTCAAGCAACTCGGCACTAGCTACTTATGGCTATGACTATTGGTTTAGAACGGTTGTCGGTAACTCTGAGTATGTTCCCTATACAGTTGCTTTTGCAAAGAATGATCTGGGGGCTACTAAGGGTGCAATGGTTGTTTCTACGACCGATAATGGTACCACGATGGCAAATTCAGTGAACGAAACCGCGGAAAAGCTTGGCTTGGAGATTGTTGCAAACGAAACCTACAATGCTGGTACGGAGTCAGACTTTTCTAGCATTATTACAAAGATTATGAACTCGGATGCCGAAGTGCTGTTCTATCAGGGCAACTATTCTGACGGCGGTATCTTTCTGCGCCAGATGCATGATCTCGGACTGGATATTCCGGTTGTAACCTTAAGTTGGCTGACCTATAATACGACGATTGAACTTGCTGGTGTTGAGGCTTGTCAGAACCTTTACTGTTGTACCACCCCGTCTCCTTTCGGCGGAAGTGAGAAAAAGCAGAACTTCCTTAAAGAGTGGAAGAAGCAGTTTGGTAATGATACAATCCCCACTACACCCGGTCTCCTGAACTACGACTGCGTCTATATCATTGCACAAGCACTTGAAGAGGGGGCAACGAAGGAGAACCTTGCCCAGTGGGTCAAGAATTATCCAGGGCTACATGATGATCATACCTTTACAATCAAGGGATTGAATCTATGCGATGAGTATACGATTGCGGAAGATGGCAATGTTGCAACATGGATCGTTTCGGTTGTTTCGGTGAACGAAGATGGCGAATTCTATGATTATGGTGTTGTTGATGAAACTGGTTTGTAATTGATTGAAAGATGTCAATTCATAAAAAATTTGGAGGCTAAAAATGAGAAAAGTAAAAATGAGTTGGCCCGAGCTTGATGTTGCAGTTGAGTTTGAGCTGGAAGAAGCAAATAAGGAACTGTGCGATGAGTTTTGGAATGAGTTGCCGTTGGTAGCGGTCCAAGAGCATGCTAGCGTCAGCGGCGAGATGATGTATTGCTGGGTGAATATGCTTAGCTTTGCGAAAGTTCCTTTCCCGCAGTTGCACTCCGAAGGTCCGGTTGGCCGTGTGTCCTATTCGCAAGGAACTGGCAATAAAGTCATTGTAAAGTATGGTGAAGTGAGCGAAGACTGCTATTGCCCTGTCCTTGGCCTGATTCCGGAGAAGGACCTCCCCGCTGTTAAAAAGGTCGGCAAGCTGATGTGGGACAACTATTACATGGATAAGCGTGTATATACAGTCAAGTTTGAGAAAGGAGAAGAAAACTGATGGGAAAGACTTGGAAAGAGCTTCAAAAGGAAATTGAAGACTATATTGTGGAAATTTGGCTTGAGGAACCCGAGGAATTGAGCAAGCTTCACCAAGGAAAGCTAGAAAACTGTGCCGGCTCCTATGGGCAGTACTTCTCTACAATCGACCATGCGTGTGGTATGGTACGTGATTTTCAAAATCATATGTATAAGATTCTTATCTCCTTTATGGATACCGCTTTTACGCTGGATGCGTGCAAGGTGCTGATCCGAAATGTACATCCTGCATATATTGATTATCTTAGATATTCAAACTATCTTCATTGGGGTAAGTATGACAGAGAATTTCTTGAAATGCTGGATACTTTCGAGACGAAGGAAGATTTAATTGAGTTCTATAAAAGCTATCTCAAGTTTGTTAACAAGATGAACGCGTGGTCTTATCATTACTTCCCCCATGAGATTGGTGCGTTTTTCCGCTATCAGAGACCATAAAACAGCAGACAGACAATCAACAGGAGGAGTAGTGAACCTGCAGAAACTACAGTAGCTACAAGAGAAGGTAAAATTGTGAAGAGAAAAGAGACGACTCTGGCGGAATCTGTTGGAATCATAGTGCTTATGCTGATAGTTTTGACAGGATGTTGTTGCATCTTAAGGATAAACGAACAGATGGCATTGCTTTTTTGCGCATTGTTTCTGGCAACTTATGCAGGAACAAAGGGGTACACGGCAGTTGAGATTGAAAAGATGGCAATAGAAGGAATCAACTCTGTTACGGTAGCTTTGTTGATTAACCTCTGCATTGGTATGCTGATCTCTGCATGGATATCTGCGGGAACCTTTGCGTACTTAATCGATGTTCTTATAAAGGTGCTTCATCCAAGACTTTTTCTGACTGAGTCGTTTCTTTTCTGCTGCATTATATCATCTCTTATAGGAAGTTGCTGGCTCTGTGTAGGAACGATAGGATTGATTCTATTTTCTATGGGACAAAACATAGGTATCAATTTGGGGCTGCTTATGGGAGCAATTCTTGGCGGAGCCCGGTTTGGAGCGAGTTTCTCGCCAATCTCAGATACCGTAAACATTTCGGTGTTGCTTTCTGGTGTAAGAGATGTTTCTCTGCACATTCGATCTATGCTTGCGGTATTGGCCCCTGCGGCGGGGGCATGCTCACTAATATATTTATGCATTGATTCTTGCTCGGTTAGAGTGATTGAAGACACAAAGTTGATAGACTTAAGCGAGTTGATAGCGGAGGAGTTTTATTTATCACCGATAAACCTGCTCCCAGCTGTTATCTTATTCGCAATGATCTCTCTGAAAAAGAGCACGCTATTGTGTATGCTTGCGAGTATTATCACTGGCGCTGTGGTATCAATTGTCCCACAGGGTAAATCCTTGTATGCAATTGCAGATATTCTCTTTTATGGGTATGGAGGATACATAAGGTCATCAGAAGACGTCATTAACATAATCTTTGCCAGAGGCGGGGTTTCGTCCGTTATGGGAATGACTATTACGCTTATTATTGGTATGTCTCTAAGTGGGATTGCGAATCACCTCGGGCTGATAAAACGAGTTGTGAATAGTTTGACCAATCATGTAAAAACAAGCAGAGATGCTGTGGCGCTTTCCCTTCTGTTCTCTATTGTTGGGTATGGCGCGACAGGCGATTCACAGCCATCAAAAGTAATTGTTGGTAACGCATTTTCTGATATATATGAAAGATATAATTTGGAGCGGTCGGTATTATCTTGCTCACTTGAGATGACTTCATTTGGAGAGGTGCTTTTCCCCTGGACGGCGGGTGCAGTTTACTATTTTTCAGTATTTGAAATACCAGTGAATCGCTATTGGTATTTTGATTTTTTCTGTTTTTTTGCAATTCTCTTTCAAATAGTAATGGGAGGAAAGCAGAAAAATATATTTTGAGCAGAGGTATATTGCATTATAAAATAAACGATAAGCAAAGGAGAAACAAAAGATGAACAAAGTAATTCTCAATGGCGTGGATCTCAAAATTGAAGACGTCGTGAATGTTGCCCGCAAGGGGTATGAGGTCGAAATTGACAAGGATTGCATGGCGCACATTGCTGAGGTCCGCAACTATATGGAAAGCGAGTGGATGCGCGATGACGCGCCCGCTGTGTATGGCTTCAACACGGGTCTTGGTAAGCACAAAGATCACAAGGTTACCATCGAGGAGAGCGACCTGCACCAGTATCGCACGGTCCTGTCCCATTGCGGCGGTGTCGGCGACCCAGCTCCCGAGGAGGTCGTCCGTGCGGCCATGTGTGTTCGTCTGAATGCCTTCTGCCGCGGTGTGTCCGGTCTGCGTCCAGTCGTGGTTGAGCGTCTGGTCGAGCTGCTGAACAAGGGCGTTCATCCTGTGGTGCCTTGGCAGGGCAGCGTCGGCGCCTGCGGCGACCTCGCTCCCATGGCTCACATTGTCTCCGTCCTCATTGGCGTTCCTCAGGCGGAAGCATTCTATCAGGGCGAGCGTATGCCCGCGCAGGAAGCGCTGAAGAAGGCTAGCATTACCCCAGTCGAGTTCCAGCTCAAGGCCAAAGACTGCCTGGCGCTGCTCAACGGTACCACGATGTTCGCCGGAATGGCGTGCCTGAACGTCCATGACGCCGAGCGTCTGTACAAGCTCTCTGAGATCACTACGGCTCTGTCCCTTGAAGCCATCCGCGGCGAGACTCGCGCGTTCGACAAGCGCATCCAAGAGGCTCGTCCCTACGCCGGTCAGATTAAGGCTGCCGCCAATGTCATGCGTCTGGTCGAGGGCAGCACCCGCGTCACCGAGGATGCTCGCAAGGTCCACCTCGAGCACGACATTATGCATCCCCATTATCAGGAGCGCGTGCAGGATAACTACTGCTTCCGCTGCATGCCGCAGGTCCAAGGCGTCTGCCGCGAGAACCTTGACTATGTCAAGCATCTCGTCGAGGTTGAGATCAACGCCGCTACCGATAACCCGCTGATCTTTCCCAAGGGCGACGGTCATTACGAGTTCCTCTCCGGCGGCAACTTCCACGGCGAGCCGACCGGCTTTGCAATGGATATCCTGACGATGTCCCTCGTCGAGATCGGCAACGTCGCCGACCGCCGTTGCTTCACCCTCTGCGATCCTACCATCAGCTACGGTCTGCCTCTGGCGCTCGCCGGCGAGCCCATCGGCCTGAACTACGGCTACAACATCATCTGCTGCTCCACCTCCGCTCTGGCCTCCGAGAACAAGACCTTGGCGTTCCCGTCCGTATGCGACAACATCCCGACCAAGGCCAACCAGGAGGATCACGTCTCCATGGCACCGTGGGCTGCTCGCAAGACGAAACTCGTTATCAAGAACCTCGAAAAGATCCTCGGCATCGAGCTGCTGCTTGCCTCCCGCGGTATCTGGATTACGCAGGATGAACTGGGTCAGTTCAAGCTGGGTAAGGGGACCTCTATTGCCTATGAGAAAGTCAACGAACTTATTAAGTTCCAGAAAGAGGACATCTACATGGGTAACCAGTCCAAGGCTACGATCAACCTGATCGAGTCCGACGAACTGCTCAACGCCGTCGAGTCCGCTGTCGGCGAGCTGTAATTTAATTTGAGACGCAGGCGGAGCATTTGGAAGCAAATGCTCCGCCTCCCTTTCACAAGGATAACGAAAACAGGAGAACAAAGATGGCAGAACACAAGATAGAACTGATGCTCAATGGGCAGCGGCGCAGCTTCTCCGTTGAGACAGAAGAGACGCTGCTCCATGTCCTGCGGGAGAAAGCTGGCCTGACGGGGACGAAGAAGGGCTGCGATCTGGGCGAGTGCGGTGCGTGTACCGTCATTATGAACGGGTATGCAGTAAACTCGTGCTGCGTATTTGCAGTTGAGGCGGATGGCGATACTGTGGAGACGATTGAGGGTATTGGTACGCCGGAGCATTTGCATCCGCTGCAGCAGGCATTCATTGATGCGGGCGCAATCCAATGCGGCTTTTGTACACCGGGTATGATTATGTCGGCAATAGCGCTGCTTGACCGCAACCCACACCCGACGCGCGAGGAGATCCATGCGGCGATGTCCGGCAACCTGTGTCGTTGCACGGGCTACACGAAGATTGAAGCGGCTATCGTTGCGGCGGCAGAGGTCATTGACGTATATGCGAACGGAAAGGAGGAGCAGGCATGATGGAGGAGCGAGAATTCACCATTGTCAATCGTGAGACACCGCGCCTTGAGTCCGCGGACAAGGCAACGGGACTCGGAAAGTATACAGATGATCTCACTGTGCCGAACATGGCGTATGCCGCGCTGGTGCGCAGCCCCCATTCCCACGCCAAGGTACTCGGCATTGATACGAGCGAGGCGGAGAAGATCCCCGGCTACCTCGGCTGTGCCCTGCCGGAGGAATCTCCGCAGGAATATTTCAACTGTTCGGGCAACCCGCCGTCCCCACTGCTGATGGCAGATGAGAAGGTGCTGACCGACGAGCCGCTGGTGCTCGGCGACCGCGTAGCTATCGTTGCCGCTGAGACGGAGGCAGCGGCTCGAGCCGCTGCCGAAGCTGTGAAGGTAGAATATGAGGTCATTGCGCCGATGCTGGATGTTAAGTCCGCGCTCGCGCCGAATGCTCCCGCGCTTCAGCCGCATATTGCGCCGAACAATATTGTCCAGCGCCGCGAGGTGTCGCAAGGTGATATTGCTGTGGGTGAGGCTTCTTCTGATATTATCGAGGAGGGACACTTTGTCACTCCAGCCATGCAGCATACCACCATTGAGCTGACTTGCTGCGTGGTGGACTTCAGTGACGGCGAGCACATGACCATCTACAGCTGTTCGCAGACAGTGTTCCAGGAGAGACGTATTCTTGCTGAAATATTTGGACTCAAAGAGGTCGATGTACATATTGTCAAGCCGCTTGTTGGTGCGGGCTTTGGCGCGCGCCAACAGCTTCATGCGCAGCACGCTGCAGCGCTGATTTCGCGCAAGATCGCGCGTCCGGTTAAGCTGCTCTATTCGCGCGAGGAGGAATTCTACTCCGTCATGCGTCATGCTTCGGATGTCGATCTGCGAATCGGTGCGGATAAGAACGGAAGGCTTCAACTCTTTGATACGACCTTTCGGCTCAACGCTGGTCCTTATACTACGCACACACCTACGGTCGTTGCAGCTGCAGCGCGCAAGCTACAGTACAATGTACCGAACTATTCCTTTACTGGCTTGAGTGTTTTCACCAACCATATTACTGGTGGCGCGTTTCGTGGCTACGGCAATACACAGCTGACCTTCGGGCGCGAGATATTGATGGATCGTCTGGCGCAGCGGCTGAACATAGACCCGGTGGAGTTCCGCCTGATGAACCATGTACAGGTGGGGCAGTGCTTTCCTTGCGCGAGTATTCCTGTGAGCAGTAACGGCATTGAGGAGTGTGCACGCCGTTGCCGGCAGCTTCAGAGGGAAATCGACGAGAAAGAGCCCCTTGTTGACAACGACGAGATCCGGCAGGCGTGGGGCATCGCATTCAGCTGTCACGGCTCGGGACCGTCCTCAAAGGAGGGATTGAGCGGAGCTATTATTATGCTTAATGCCGATGCCACCGTCCATCTTCTTGTCGGTTCGGCCGATATCGGACAGGGAAGCGAGACGATGGAGTGCCAGATCGCGGCAGAGTGCCTGGGCATTCCGCTCAAGAGCGTGCAGATCACCGCGGCAGATACACACCTCACGCCGTACAACACCGGTACCTTTGGCTCGAGCCAAACCTTTATTTGCGGAAATGCGGTCAAGCTGGCGTGCGATGATCTGAAGCAGAAGATGATCGAGCAGCTCAGGCTTATTTACCCCGATTGCAAAGTTGAGGAAAAGGAGCACATTTATTATATCAGCGGCTGCGAGGAGAGCAAAATGAACTTTGAGGAAGCTGCACGCAAGATACTGTTTGATCCCAAGGGGGGGGTGCCTATCGGAGTAGGAAGCTACAAGGCAGCGGCTTGCCCAAATCCATTTGCTGTTTGCTTTGTTAAAGCAGAATATCACAAGAAGCTTAATGCGCTGCGTCTGCTCGATATTATTCAGGTGGTGGACGTCGGCACGCCTATCAACCGCCTTACCGTCGCCGGTCAGCTCGAGGGCGGCATCGCCCAGGGCGTGGGCTACGCGCTCTATGAGCGCATGGAGATTAACCCGCGCTCGCGCCGCACACTATCGACCGATTTCTTGCACTACCGCATTCCGCAGATGGGCGACATGCCGCGCACCTATGTAGACATGGTATCGAGCCACGATCCCTACGGTCCCTGCGGGGCAAAGAGTGTCGGTGAGCTGGCAACTGTACCGGTCGCGCCCGCCATTGTTAACGCAGCGCGCCGCGCAAGCGGAATGGAAATCAGCAGCCTGCCGCTGTGTGATAAATTTGTAATTTTGCCGACCGAGAGGGGGAGTGTAAAATGAATGGACAGATACTCAGGAGCCTAAAAGAAACTATTTCATTCGAGCACCCCACCTACATTGGCGGCGGCACGGACATTATGCCGTTGCTGAAAAACGGGGTGCGAGATGATTGTGAACTTGTTTTTCTCAAAAAGATTCCGGAACTTCGAGAGCTTACCGATGCAGAAAGCTATTTGGTTATCGGCTCCGGTATGACGCTTACAGAGCTTGCGGAGAATAAGCTGGTGAATGAACGCTGCACCGCTGTAGCGCAGGCGGCATCGCTGACAGCTTCGCCGCAGATCCGTAATATCGCTACCATAGGCGGCAATATTATGCAGGACCGCCGCTGCATTTATTTTAATCAAACACACCTCTGGCGCAGCGGTCTTGCCTATTGCTTCAAGACTGGCGGCACTATCTGCCACCAAATCCCCAATTCACCGGTGTGTCGCGCAATTTATTATTCCGATGTTGCTACAGCGCTGATTGCCTGCGATGCGGAGGTTGAGTACATCGAAAACGGCGAGATACATCGGGAGAGCGTGGAGACGCTGATTGCACGCCACACGGTAACGAATGGCCTTTCCTGCCACGAACATCTGCCGATTCTGGTCACACGCTTTATTGTACCGTGTAGCGAAGCGGGTGAGCGCACAGGCTTCTATAAATATGCGATGCGCACGACGATCGACTTCCCTCTTATCAACTTTGCACTGCGTTGCTGCGGTAGCCGAGGCACAAAGTTGGTCGCGGGTGCAGTCGCACCGCACCCCGTAGTGCTGGAGAAGACGGCAGAGCGAATGGACTCCGGCGCTTCGGATGATGAGATCGTTGCGGTGTGCTGCGAAGAGCTGGGCAAGCTTGCTATGCCGATCAAGGAGGCATGCATCACGCCTGCTCTCAAGCGTAATCTCTACTGCCACGTCGCTATGCTGCTGAAGCTAAGGAAGTAAGCAGATGGAGAAGAGAGTGACGCTTCGTTCGTTGACAAAACGGGGCAGATCGTGCGCTTATAGTGAGTTCTTTTTTGGGGCGTGCGTGGGGGCGTGGTCAACCTCGCTGAACTTCCACCTGACAGCATGCGGCGTGAGTAGCGCACAGATTGGCGTGTTGCTGTGTGTAGGCTATCTTGCTACGGCGGCGACTTCGTTTTTCATCGGGAACGTTGGGGATCGAAAGGGATACACGTTTGTGATGGCGCTCGGCTGCGCGCTGATGTGCGCCTCGCTGATAATGACGGTGATTTTTGACCGTCTGTCATTATTCTATATAAGTCATCTGACTTATTGTATAGGTCTTGCTTGTGTGATGTCGATGGAATTTAACCTTCCGCTAAGCCTTGTGGAGGAAAATATGCGGCAGTATACCTATAATTTGGTCCTGATCATGTATTTTCTTGGCGGCATCGTGGGAAACACACTATGTAGTGCGGTGTACCGTATTGTAAAAAATGAACCGTACCGCGTGGTGTTGGGCCTTTGCGCGATAATATATGCGGCACTGGCGGTATTCCGAGGAACGATGCCGCGTCGGCAGCAGAGGACTGAAGATGTAAAGCGTGCATGGGATATCCGCGATGAACTGCGGGATAAGCGTGTGCTGGGATACTTGCTCTACGGCGTTCTTGCATTCGACGTTTTCACGCTGTCGACAGGAATGCTTAACCTTGTGTTGCGTGAATGGCGAGGCATGACAGACAGCGCCGTGAGCACAGTTTTTGCGGCAAATTCGTTCATAGGCTGCTTGACGCTGCTGGCACTACCGAAAATAACACAGTGGGCAAAGCTTTCGAGCATTGCGCGCTTAGCGCTGACCGTACAGTGCGTAGCACTACTACTCATTACAATAGCGCCTACGCCGTTGATTGTATTTCTGCTCTTTTATCGCACGGTGTCGTGCAATATGCTTTATACGGCTGCAGATGCTCCCATGCTGCGGTCCATTCCACAGGACAAGCGCGGTACCTATGCGGGATTGCGTGTATTTGCCAACCATATCGGTATGAGCGCAGCGTCCATGCTCTCGGGGCTCTTTGTGGATCGGGGACAGTTTGTACTACTGTATCTGACCTGTGGGTTTCTTGCGCTGGCGCAAGGCATCGTCTATTGCGTATTTTGCCGCGGGAATTTGAAAGCACTTGATGAGTGAACAGTAACGCCTCTGCCTATAATACTGAAACAAGCGGCGACGGGGGCAAAGAGACTGTGCTCGACAGATTAAAAAGCGACGAAAGGTTTTGATTCCCCCAACAAGGATAACGATTATTTCAGAAAAACCCCGGCAGGTCATCGTATTTACGATGCCTGCCGGGGTTTTTCTGCGTCTTTCGCCGCACGGCTCAAATTGCCTTTGATAAGTCCGCGGATCAAACTCTATTGTTGCTTTTCAGAAAATGCATAGTGAGGAAAAGACTTTCATCAACTAAAAAAGTACGTCGGGGGATTTCCCTCAGCGTACTTTTTTGTTCTGCTGCTGACCAAATGTCAGTCATATCTTATGGTAAGCAGTAACCCTTTTCCAGTTTGTGGGCATACCCATCATGCAGAAAAGATCGGGCATTGGGATCTTGCCGTTCTGTTCGGCGGCATTATCAAGCAGCTTGGAAAGCTGCCGCTTAAATGATAGAAAATCCTCATGGGGGAGCAGATACCGAAAAGCGAGAACCACAGAAAAGTAGTCGCGCTTTCCGTAAATGTACTCCTGCCCGTTTTTAGGAATAGAGAGCTTTTGATGGAGTGGCAGGTCGGGAATGTCATGCTTGGCGCAGCGATGGGTGAAAAGCCTTTCATTGTGGGCGCATACGTTTCTGAAATCCGTCAGGACCTCTAATAATTGTTTTAGCTGCTGCTCGTTTATTCCCTCAAATTCGATGCTGACGGCGGACTTCACCTGTGGCTGGGAATATTCGTACATCTTTGACAACGTGCCAAATGTCAATGCACCTACCAGCACCCAAAGAGGAACATTGTGGTGGCTGGTTTTGTGATGCTCTATGTAAGGGTATTTTGTGGGTCTGGTGATCAGGGGAGAGAGAAATCTGCCGATCAGCTTGTCCACTTCGCGTTCTTTGAAGGCGGACGAAATATCATACTTGTGCTTGTCCAGATATGCGCTTTGATTTTCGCCATAAAGATCACAAAAGCTATAAGAAAGAGAAGAACGGATATGACGCTCGATATGAAGAAGATAGCGGAACGTAAGCTCTCGGAGCTGCTCGTCGAAATGGTAAATGGCGACAATATCATCAAATGTCGTCCCGTCCAGATAGCACTTTGTCGTTCGATTTTTCAGCAGATCCTTGTAGCCTGTAATGAGCGCGAAATAACCATAGCGGTGCAAAATTGCCGTTGCACTCGGTTCATCGGGGATAACGAGGTTTTTATCTTTGAGCTTTTGGATCTGCTGAGCATACGTCAAGAATGGCTTTGGCATACGATCACCTCGAAAATAAAAAGGGAGCCCCCGCAGGAACTCCCCCGATCACAGGCCCCACAAGCTTCTGCGACCTAATCACTAAGATGAGTATAGCCGAAAACCTACGATTTGTCAACAACAATCGCAAATAAAACGAGCAATACCATCTCAGCAATAATAGTATATGCTGCAGAATTGCACATATAAGTGGGGTGCAGCGGAGAATTTGAGCTATGCAGCTATGCCCTGCTGAAATCGCTGGCAGAAAACGGGATATTGCAGCCGGTGAATAAGAGAAAAAGCCTATTGCAACTCTAACGCATTAGAACACGATAGAATGTGTTAGAAAATCGCTGAGGATTGGACGCTGCAAAACCCATACAAAACCCATACGGGCATCAAAAAGCCCATACGCGAGCGTAAAACAGGGAAGATGAAGATACAAAAGAGAAAAGCCTGAAACCCTTGTGCCGCAAGGGTTTCAGGCTTTAAGACAAAACAAAGGAGAGTAGGGAAAAACAACCGGGGAAGAATTGGTAAGGATGAGGTCGGCAGTTCGAATCTGCCCAGCAGCTCCAGAAAACACCTGAAATCTTCGGATTTTGGGTGTTTTTCGTTACAAAAATGCACTTTTAGGTATGGGCCAAAATGTGGGCCAACCGCCTGACCCACACCGTGACCCACACAACGAAATGCGTAGAAAGATTTAAAGAGCACCGGAGAGGAGGCTTTTGCCTTCTCTCCGGTATTTTTGCGCTTACATGACCTGTGCCATGAAGCTGCCCATCGTTTGTGCGGCTTCGTCCTGCTTCTGCCTCGTAGCGTGGGTGTAGGTGCGGAGTGTGAATCCAGCGTCATAGTGGCCGAGCATACTGCTGACGGTTTTGACGTCTACTCCGTTTTGAAGCGCCAAGGTTGCGAAGGTGTGTCTGAGATCGTGAAAGCGAATGTGTGGCAGTCCCGCGTCCTTCAGTATTTTCTTGTGTAGGTTTACGATGGAGTCGGGATAGTACATTTCACCCGTGACCGGTGAGGGGAACATGTAGGGATTGTCAGGATGCTTATTATGTTCCGCTACGAGGAGGTCAACGGCTTCTTGCGGTATGCTGACCTTGCGAACGGAGGTTTCTGTTTTCGGTCTGGTCAATGCTAACTCACCGTTAGGATTCTTGACATACTGTTTGCTGACGGATATGGTTCGGTTCTGGATGTCGAGGTCAGACCAGAGAAGGGCAGTTAGTTCGCCCTTGCGTAATCCGCTGACCAGTTCCAAATAGAACATGGGGAGGAGTCCACGGGCATTTGCTGCATCGAGGTATTCTTTGATGTGCTCCGGCTGGAGGATCTGCATCTCGAATTTCTGAATTTTGGGAGCGATGCAGTCCTCAGTCGGATTGCGCAGGATCAGGCGTTCTTTGACTGCCCGCTCGAAGGCGTTGTGCAGCATCAGATGTAGGCTGCGGACGGTCGTGCTGCTGAGCCCCGGATTGCCATGACCGCTCTTGCGGTCGATGCGACCGTTTTCCATCAGCACTTTGTAGAGCTTTTGCAGATCGTGTGCGGTCAGCTTGGTGAGCTTGATATTGCCGATGCGGGGAATCGTGTACTGCTCGACCATCAGATGGTAGCGGTCTGCCGTGGCAACTCTTATGTTTGGCTTGGCGTAAATGTCGTACCAGCTTCGTAGCCATGTTGCAACCGTGTACTCATCCGCACGGCTGACATCGATTCCTCTGGTAGACTCCATTGCGGCACTGAGCTTTGCCTTGCATTCCGCCTGCGTTTTACCAAGTACATTTTTGATGATGCGCTTTCCGGTTTCGGGGTGGTAGCCTGCGGTGTAGCGCCCCTCCCAACGCCCGTCTGCGCGTTTGCGGATGTTGCCCTCGCCGTTGGCGCGTTTCTTAGCCATTCGTAATCATCTCCTTTGCTTTTCCTTCCTCGTCGGCATCGAAGGAGTAGGGAGCTCCCAGTTCTCCGGCGATACCGGCCGCCAGCTTGAAGCCCGCCGTGAAGCTCATCAGCTTGGAGTCCACCAGCAAGGTGTTCTGTGCGTCGAGCAGATGGAGCAGTCTGCGCCGACTCTCTGTTCCCAAATCCTGACGCAGTTCTTCCCGCACACATCTGATCCGCTCATCCAGTTCATTATGCTCCTGCCGGTCAAAGTGCTTTTGCAGGGACTTCATGTAATCGTTCATCGTGCTACCTCCTTTGGTAGCCACAACACATACCACAACTCCGCGAAGAAAGCTATTACTTTTTCGAGCATCTTCTTTGGTTACAGCGGTGCGTTGTTGGAGAGGTCCTATTGTTTTCAGCAGCGCAAAATATGTGCGCTCTGCACGAGAGAGTATAGAAAGGACGCCGCGGTGAGCGGCGTCCCTGGAAAACGGCTTACTGTTATTCTTTCACGGCAAGCTGTGCCACAACATCAAGAAACACATTGGCGCCGGCGGCAAGGTCAGCGTCGCGTGTCAGCTCCAGCGGATTGTGGCTGACGCCGCGGACACTTGGAACAAAGATCATTGCCGTGGGACAGATGCGGGCGAGCATCTGCGCATCCTGCCCTGCGCCGGAGGTCATGCGGCGGCAGGAAAGCCCCCGCGCGGCGGCGGAGCCTTCGATGAGCCGCACGATCCCCTCGTCGAAGAGTACCGGATCAAAACGGCTGAGCCGCTCGGCTGTGATCTTGACGCGGTCGGTCCTTTCCAGCTCCGCAAGATAGTCGGCAAGCGCCTGCTCCTCGGCGCAGAGCTGCTGTGCGTCGGGGTTGCGGACGTCCACGGTGAACACAGCCCTGGACGGAATGACATTGATGGCGTTTGGCTCGAACGTGATGCAGCCGGTGGTGGCGACGGTGCGGCTGTCCGGCAGCTCACAGCGGCGGCGCAGGAAGGTGATGACCTTCGCGGCGGCGAGGCCTGCGTCCACGCGGTAGGCGGTCGGCGTGGTGCCGGCATGGTTCTGCTCTCCTTCGATGGTGACGCGCTGCCAGGAAATGCCTTGCAGGTTTTCGACCGCGCCGATGGAAATGCCCTCGGCGTCAAGAATAGGTCCCTGCTCAATGTGCAGCTCCACGAAGGCGCAGGGCTTGAGAAAGCCCGGCTCGACCGTACCCGCGTACCCGATGCGTCGGAGCTCCTCGCCGAGCACCGTACCGTCCGTGCCGACAGAGGCAAGCGCCTTTTCGAGCGGGTAGCCACCCGCGTAGACGAGAGAACCCATCATGTCGGGCGCGTAGCGCACACCCTCTTCGTTGGTGAACGCGCCGATGGCGATGGGACGCGCGGGCACAAAGCCAGACGCCTTGAGCGTTTCAACGACCTCGAGCGCCGCAAGAACGCCGTAGCAGCCGTCAAACTGTCCGGCATTGATGACGGTATCAATGTGTGAGCCGAGCATGAGCGGCGCGGCGTCGGCGCAGCCCTCTGGCACCCAAATACCAAAGAGATTTCCGATGTAGTCGGTCACGACCGTGAGACCGGCCTCGCTCATCCAGCGGGACACGAGATCGCGCCCCGCCTTATCCTCATCGGAGGCGGCAAGGCGGGTACGGCGGCCGTCGGCGTCAAGACCGACCGCGCCAAGCGTGTGGATACGCTTCAAAAGACGTTCTTCGTTGATGATCAGCATAGTCTGCTCCCTTCTGCTTCAAACTATCGGTTTTGCTCTGTGATGGTACCAGTATACGGGATCGAAAAAGCGAATTCTATCAGATATCAAACAAAAACTGTCACTTTTTGCTTTTCCGCTGCAAGGGGATGTGGTAGGATAGAGAAAAAGGGGGCGAGAGAATGACTGCACCGTTTCCGAAATGCGAGGGCATACAGGGCGAATTCTATCTGACGGTGGACGATAAGCTGCACGAGCATGTCGCGCCGCTTTCGGACGACCTTCCGCTCTCGGTGTATACCCAGAGCTACCGCCATGCCGCAAGAGAGCATATCCCGCTCCATTGGCACAGCGACGTGCAGCTCACATGGGTCTACGAGGGCGCGCTTGACTGCACCGTTGAGGGCGGGAGTCTGGCGCTGACACCAGACGACCTCCTGCTTGTCAACGCGGGGCACCTGCACGGCTCCCAAACGGTGCAGGGCGACACGCGAACGCTGTGTATCAATTTCGCGTCGGAGCAGCTTTTCCCGCCCGCGCTGCTTCGGCGCTATATCTGTCCGCTGCTGGAGGATGCAGCCTTTTCCCACGCAGTTCTGCCGCTGCGCGCAGAGTGGTCGGAGATCCTGCGCGGCTGCTGTGCGCGGGAGGGCGAGCCGGACTGCTTCGCTGTATATGAACTGCTCGTGCAGGTGCTGCGCGAGCTGACACGCAGCTTCCGCGGCGGGACGGAGAAAGACGGCGAGGACGCGCAGCTTTTTCAAACCGCGCTCCGCTACCTGCACGAGCATTACAGCGAGCCGCTGTCTGCCGGACAGCTTGCTTCCGCTGCGGCGGTCAACCGCACCATGCTTAGTGTATTGTTCAAAAAGTACACCGGCATGACGCCGACGCGGTACCGGAATGAATACCGGCTCTACATGGCCAAGAGCATGATCGTCGGCACGGACCGGTCGATCACCGAGATCTGCGCAGAAACGGGCTACAATCAGCTCAGCCACTTTATCGAGCAGTTTCGCCTGTGCTATGGCGCCTCACCGCTTCAATACCGCAAGCGGTATGGTGCGGGGTGACAGGGACGTCTGCTGAATCAACGGAACTGCATCGTATATCCCTGTTGCTGTTCCAGCTCGTGATCGTCCGGCTTGTGGCCGAGGGCAACGCGCTTTTGCCGCATCTGCGCCAGCCGCTTGCGGTCGATTTGAACACCGTTGGCAGCGGGAGCCGGGGCGTTGTCCCGGAAGATATTGCCCATGTGGTAGAGCAGCCGGGTGGCGGACAACAGGACGGAGGGCGGCTCCTGTTCGCCGCGCTCCATGCGTTTCATGAGAAATTCCGCGTAGGCGTGGCCGTTATCTCTTGCCGCCGCGAACCATTCGTAGGCGGCGTCCATGTCTTTGGGAATACCCTCGCCCATGAGGGTCAGCTTTCCCAACAGATACTGGGCATAGGCGCTGCCGTTATCCGCGGCCTGCCGCAGGTATTCCGCCGCAGTCGAAGAGTCTTTTGACACATTTTTGCCGCTGAGATATTCCTTGCCCAGCCGGTAGGCGGCGTAGTCGTTGCCACTGTCAGCCGAGCGTTTCATCCAGTAGATGCCCTTGGCGGGATCGTGAACGTCTGCATCATCGGAGAGATACAGCTTGCCGAGGGCGTACTGTGCTATGTCCAAGTCCTGTTCGGCGGCGCGTTCCAACAGCTTTTGCGCTTTGACCATGTCGGGTATCAGCAGTCCGCCGTCACGGTACGCCGTGCCGATGATGTACTGGGCATGAGCATCGCCTGCATCCGCAAGCTGCTCCAACTGCTCTGCCGCCTCGTCACGCTCCTCCAGAGGGAAACTGTCATCATTCGCTATGCTTTGCAGATCCTGACATTCATAGCTCATGCCGTAGGTACTGATCTGTTCGCCGTCATCCTGCATTTCCTCATCCTCAAAGGAAAATCTGTTCATGCGGATATGCTCCGCCTCTTTGATCACGGCGTTCTTGATCTGGCGGAACTCCTTTTGCTGAGACAGCGGCGGACGCAGCCGTTTCTTTCCCTCGGAATAGTAATCCTCCACCTGACATTGCAGTTCCCACCATGTTTGGTAGCACTCGTTCACGATGGGTATTCGCACCATCTGATCGACGATCTCATCCACCAGCTTTTTCATGGGCTTGGGCAGATAGCCGTAGGTTTTCCTGCCACCGACCTGACCGAGTTGCTGCGACAGATCCCAAATCATCTGCTCCGCCTCCGGATGGATGCAGGTCATCTCCCGCATTGCCTTCGCCAATTCCAGCATGGCTTTCCGCGCTTCCGCCACCAGCTCGTCTCGCGATTTGCTTTTCTGCTCGTAGACGTGCAGCAGCTCCTGACGGAAGATCTGATTGGTCAGCGTGGACTTGATCTGCCGTATCCCATCTTTGGACAGGTATGCCTGATTCGGTTTCACCGACCACGCCATCATGTGGACATGGGGATGATTTCCCTCGTCATGGAAGGCGGCGTACCAGCGAAAGTCCTCCGGCGGGATTTTCATTGCCGCGGCGATGTCGGTTACTCGCTGCCTTTGGCAGCGTTGTGAAAGGGGGCTGTTCTTGCCGGAAGAACAGCCCCCTTTCGATCCCCCCAAGACCGCAAGGGCTGCGCCCTTGACCTGCCATTGCCCATTCGTGCACGGCTGATGCTGCACACGCTGTGCCAAGGAATGCCTGCCAATTTTTGCTGCGGCTTTCGACTTGGCCTGCGTCTATGTCCGCTTGGCCGCTGCCTTTGTATGGTTTCGAGGCTTTTTGCAGCGGCTCTCGTACCAGCATTGCAGCAGCGGCTGAGCGAAAAGAGAAGCACACCAAATCGTTCAGAAGAAAAGCTCTGACATGCGGTCGCTGAAAAATGGCTTGACATTGGCGGCTCGGGGTCAAGGGGCGTTAGCCCCTTGCGTTCTCTTGGGGTTCCAAAGGGGTGGTTCTCTGCGGCAGAGAATCACCCCTTTGATAGAAGCTGCACTTGATGTACGGACTCTTGACGATCAGCCTTGCCATGCTTCGCTCTCCAGCTCACGGAGCTTCTGCTCCATTCGCAGTTGACCGTTGGTGCGCTTGACGGCGGCGATGCTCTTGGCCCGTTCCTGCCGAAGCACCTCCTCGCTCACATTGAGACTTTGCAGGAGGATGGACATTGCCATGTCCATCTCAACCGCCTGCTTGTAGAGCAGCGACGCGATGCGATCCTCGAAGAGCTTCAGCCGACTGTCGATGGCAGACTGCACCGCACGGGGCAGCGTGGTGCTTTCGCCTGCGGCGAGCATATCCGCATAGCAGTTCACCGCCTTTTCGATGAACTCGTTTTTGCTGCGGCAGTTATCTTCCTGATACCACCGCTCTATTTTTGTGGCTGTTTCATCCGTCATACGGAAGTTCAGCCTGTTTTCATTTTTGCTCATAATGCCCTCCAATCTGCCGTAAGGCACTCTCATTTTCGTTGAAACATCTGCGCTTGCGGGAACAAAGACGCCAGCCGCTCCAAAAGTTTGCTCAAAAGGCGCCACAATCTCCTGCGCTGAAACCCCCGTAAACTGCCCGCACTGCGGGCAGAAGTGACCGGGCGGAGCGTCGGTTCCGACGCCAGTCCTTTATCCTGCTATAAATAAAATCCTCCGATAACCGCCCAATCTGCCGAAGTTACGTCCCATACGGCGTGGGAAAGTCCTCTCCAGCGCGGTTTCAAATCACACTCGTACAAACGCCGCAACGTCCGTTTCAAGGGGCTGCGGCGGGTACACACGCCACCCCAGCCCCTAACCGCGCACACAGCGGCTCACAGGGCGAAACAGGGGGCGTTTCGGGTGGGGGGCGCTATCACTACCCTCGGACCGTTTCGCACGGTTCGGAACCTCTGCGCGCGCAGCGGTCAGAAGAGCATACTTTGCCATCTTCGCATGGACCGAGGGAACGTCGGAGAGAAGCAGAGAGCCTTCGGAACGGAGACGCGCACCGTGCGCGTCTCCGTTCCGAGGCGCCGCGGCCCCGCAGGGTCGCGCTGCTCCACTGCTGTTTCTTGCGCTGCACCAGTAAGCTTCGCGGTTCGTTATCACTGCGACGAAGGGCAGAGAGGAAAATTTGTTAACGTGACTGTTGTGATTTTGTTTGTGGTGTGAGTTGTGGCTGCGGTGTAAGGGATTCTTCTTTGGTTACAGCGGTGCGTTTTTGGAACCGCTGTTTGCGTCGACCCATGCGAGGAACTTGTCCTTCGGAACAACGATCCGGCTGCCAATTTTGAGCGCGGGGAAGCTGTTGCTTCGTGCCAGCTCATAAGCACCGGCACGAGAGATGCCGAGCACCGCAGCGACCTCCGCGACGGAGAGCATCAGCGGCAGCTCGTCATAGCTTGTGTAGGTGGAATGTTTCATCATTCGCTTCCTTTCCTCATGCGCCGGGCAGCAGATCCATCGCGGACAGCTTGCGCTGAACTCGCTGCCGCTCTGCTGCGCGCTCGACCGCAGATAGTTGGCGCGCGTGAAAGATTTCTACCGCTTCACGAATTGGTCTGAGGGTGTAGCGCAGGTTGCCGTTCTTCTTGATCCCTGATTTCATTAGAACAGAGGTTGGCTCGGTATAGATGAGCCCTTTCTCTGCAAGCGCATCAACGTACCGCATGACCGTATTCTTTGCGCGGCCAACGGCATTGCCGATCGTGGTGTAGCTCGACCAACACTGATAGGTGCTGCGGCTTTCGAGGCACCGGAGATAGGCGTACACTGCAATTTCGCTTGCATCCAGCCCAAACGAAAAGATTTCATTCGGCATGGTGAAATAGTTTTTGTTGGGGAAATGACTCATGGTGTGTCCTCCTGTTCGTTGGGGTGAAAGAGTTGGATGAACTCCTTTGCGGAATGGACGATGCCAAACTCCTTGAGCTGCTGGTAGCGGATCAGGTCGCAGAGAGTACGCAGACTGATCTCTGCGTACTCCAAGAGTTTATCGGTCGCCAGCATCTGTTGGTAGGCATTCAGCGTAGTCGCTTCGTCCGGCGATTGGAAGAAGGTGAGCAGTTCATCTTCGGCTGGGACGCTGTCCGGTGCGTCATGCTGCATCTCCTGCCGAATGTAGTCGATGACCTCCTGTTCGACTTGAGAGGTCAGGGAGTGCAGCAGTTGCTGCTTGCTTTGTTCGAATGGATTCATAGTCATACACGCTCCTTTTGTGTTCGGATGAGGCGGTAAGGCTGCAGCCAACTCAGCCACGCTCCGATAGCGGAGCAGATTTGCCTCTCACCTATAAGGACACTCAGAGCGCATTTGTAAACCGGAAAACGGAAAATTTTTCAAAAAAACTGAGAAGCCCTGTCATGAGACAGAGCTTCCCAGCTTTTCGTGTAGCTTTTTCAGTCGCTTTGATACCGCCATTCTGGAGATGCCGTAGATCTGACCGATCTCCTCCAATGTCAGCTCACCGCTGTATCGGAGGGAGAGCAGGTTTTGACCTTGCATGTCCAGTTCCGCAATGGCTCCCCGCAGATTTTCAAGCCGGAGGTTCCTGAGCACCGCATCCTCCACGGGACGCTTGACGCAATCCGAACCGGACAGCACCGTTTCAAACTCACTTTTACTCAGGTGCCTTGCGTCCTGCTTCTCCTGCGCCTGTTCCCGTTTTCGATCCTGCTCAAGGAAGTCTGCGACCTCCTTTGACACCGATACTTGCTCACCATTGTAGACGATAACGACGTTGTCGTTCATTTGTGTCCTTTCCGCTTTCAACGGAAGGGTACACACCCGCGCTGCCGGTACAGCGCCAAAAACTGTCGACCTTCATGGAGCATCCTGCGTACAGGGGTGGTCATAATGCCCTACGGGGCCCATGAATGCCTGAGGCCACACTTACGGTGTGAACCTCACCGGAAAGCCGTGAGATTAGGCTTTAGCCTATTACCAGTATAATAGCGAACTTGAAGAAGTGTCAAGACATTACTTAGGAAATTTTCGGTTAACTTAATGGCATTACTTCAATAAGGACATTAAGCTGCAATTTCTATAAATGAGATTTGAGAATCAAAACGGGAAAGTACATTGGGCCTCAAAAGGCAAGAACAGATATTTACTGAAGAAGTCTTATTAACTCCCGAGCCTTTGCTGGGGTCAATCCGGTGTAATTTTTGAAAACACAATAGAAATAGTGCAGAGACGAATAGCCAAGTTGGCAGGCAATATCGTCAAGGGAAAGCTCGCGCCGCGGCATCCGTAGTGCCTCGACTGCAGCCAGGATCCTGCGGCAGTGCAGCAGATCAAGAAAGGTGCACCGGAGATCCCGCGAGATGACGCGGGAGAGATACGAGCCATTGAGGTCAAGCTGCTGCGCAAGCGTGCGCAGCGTCAGGCCTGGATATTCGTTGTCGATGTGTTTCAGAACCAGCAAGCACAAGCCGGGATTGCGCTGCTCGTGGGGAGAGGTCAGGATATCCTTCCACGCCAGGTTCAACCGGTTAACGACAAGGGTGTCTCCGGTTTGTAGAAGGGAACGGTTTTCCGCCAAAAGGCTTGCCAGCATATCGAGCTTGATTTCGGGACGCGCCGCCACTTCGCTGAGCCATAGAAGAAAGCAACCACTTAAAAAAGCGTCGTCCGAGCATTCCAGCGAGGGGCGGAATATCGTCTGCTCATAAACGCTGAGCAGGTATTCCTTGCCGGGATAGGAATAACAAAAGGGCATAAATCAAACCTGCCTTTACTGATCAAGCGCTACGAGATGGTAAACGCCTTTTGGACGTGCGTATGGATCAGAGCGAGCGCCGCATCCTTATCGCGGTCGTAAATCGCCCGATAGATATCAGTATGTTCTCTGCATGCGATTTCCATACGTCCGGGACGTGAAACGGCATACTCACGAAAAACAGAGGTGTAGGAAAGCAGACGCTCCATAATGTCATACAGCCATTTGTTCCTGCTCGCCTTGGCAATCTGAATATGGAAGCGTGTGTTGCATTCGGACAGACGACGGAAATCCTTTCGCTCCGTATAAAAGTTGATCAAAGCGATGGTCTCCTCCATGTGGCGGAGGTCGTCCTCGTCCGCCCAATCGACGCACAGGGCAATGGACAGCGAATGAAGATTATCCAGGATCACACTGATGTCGGTAAGATCCTGCGGTGTGAGCGGGATTATCTTCGCCTTTCGTCCGTGGCTGATATCCAGCAGCCCGTCGCGGGAAAGCTGCAGCATCGCCTCTCGGATCGGCGTCCGACTGATATTCAAAATAGATGATATCTGCGCCTCCGCAATCTCATTTTGAAAATAATTGAGCAGGATCGCATCACGCAGAGAATAATAGGTCGCGTCTTTAAGTGTGGAATATTCCCGGCGGTACCGTTCGAATCGGGACACAAAGTCCTGCTCGTGGTCGAGCTGTTCCATAAGAAATCTTCCTCCCGTTTGATGGTGATAGCAAAAGAATAGCATAAGATATTTTTGTTTACAAGTATATTCTATGTAAAATTTTAGACTTTTAGAAAAATAATTGAAAAGAAATCCGCGCCGTCATTGTTTATAATTGAGCAAACATCACAAAACCAAATAGGAGGCTCCAGAATGAATAAGACAACTCAACTAAAGCAGATGTTGCTTGAACGCAAGGCGCTGGCGTGCCCGGGTGTGTATGACGCACTGTCCGCACGCATGGCTGAAGCCTGCGGCTTTCGGGCGGTGCAAATATCCGGATTCGGATTTTCCGCCTCCTCTTTGGGAATGACGGACGCGAGCTTCACCTCGCTGGAGGAGATCGTCCATGTGACGGCAAATGTTGTCCGTGCGGTGTCGATCCCGGTAATGACCGACGCGGATACCGGATACGGCAACGCCGTCAATGCGTGGTGGACGACACGCCGTCTGGAGGAGACGGGCGCGGCGGGCATGAACATAGAGGATCAATGTCTGCCGAAGCGCTGCGGACATATGGACGGCAAGCAGCTGATCTCTCTGGAGGAGATGGTCGGAAAGGTGCGTGCCGCCGTCGATGCCAGACGGGATCCCGACTTTGTGATCAACGCCAGAACCGACGCCTGTGCCGTTTACGGGATCGACGAGGCGATCCGCAGAGCGAACGCCTATCTGGAGGCGGGCGCCGATATGATATTTTTGGAATCTCCGACCTCGTTGGAGGATCTCAAACGGGGCCTGCGCGAAATCAGGGGGCCGGTAAGCATCAATATGCTCGAAGAAGGAAAGACGCCCCGCCTGACATTCGATGAGCTTGCGGAGCTGGGTGCGGCGCGTGTGAGCTGCCCAATGTTTGCCTCGCTGGTCACGGCCTATGCGCTGAAGGAGGGCTTTATCTACTTAAAGGAGCACGGAACGAGCGTCGGATATGAAAGGCACACGCCATTCCCCGACTTTAAGACATTTACGGACACCGATCTGGTGCGGGCAATGGAGAAGAAATACATCAGCGATCTTGTAAAATAAGCCGCGAAATGAGAGGAGGATAAAAATGTACGAAAAAGAACCTGCAAAAAGCTACCGGTACAATGACCCGCAGGACGCGGATCTCGGGAAAATTCTCGATCCCAGGCACACAGCGCTTCTGATGATCGATATGCAGAACGACTTCTGCGACAAAGAGGGAAAGTTCGCTCAGGCCGGACGGGACGCAAGCGATGTGATCCGTATCGTTCCGCGCTGCAAGGAGCTGCTGGAGAGCGCACGCTCAGCAAACGTCATGGTCGTTCATATCCAGCAGAGCACGCTTCCCGGTCAGCAGAGCGACAATGGCGGCTGGCTCGCGTTCAAAACGCGGGACGGAAAAGCGCCGACCTATGCGACCGTAAACACATGGGGCTGGGAGCATATCGACGCGCTCAAGCCGCACAATGACGGGGAGGACGGACGATACTTCGAGCCTGTCGTTCTGAAATTTCGGCCGGACGGATTTCTCTATACGCAGCTCGATCTGATCCTTCGCGCAAACGGGATCGAGAGCGTTGTCTGCTGCGGCTGTACGACGGAGGGGTGCGTGCTTGCGACCGTCATGGGCGCGGCATTCCATAATTATTACACCTGCGTCGCGGAGGACGCGGTCGCCACTTCGGTGCCGGGTGCGCATGAGCACGCGATCTGGTTGATGAAGAAGCGGTACATCGTCCGCACGGTGGAAACGATCACAGACTACTGGAAGAACAGATAAGAACACGGAGGTGCAGCAACACAAATGAGAAGCTCGCAAATTTTCAGGGAATTGATAAAAACGCAGGAGCTTGTCCAGCTGCCGGGATGCTATGACTGCATTACGGCAAAGATGGTGGAGAAAAGCGGTTTTCCGGCGGCCTACCTCACTGGCTCCGGCATTTCCCTCACGCTGACGGGTCAGCCGGATTTGAATACGGTCAGCTATCTTGAGTTGCGGCAGGTCGTGCAGAATATCCGCAGCACGGTGGATATCCCGATGCTGGTCGATATTGACACAGGCTTTGGCGCGCCGCTGAATACATACCGGCTGGTCAAGGATTTTGAACGGCTGGACATCGCAGCGGTACAGATCGAGGACCAGATGATGCCGAAGAAGTGTGGCCATGAGCTTGGCCGGGTGCTGGTCAGCGATACGGAAATGGTCAAGCGCATCCGTACGATCTATGAAAACCGCGAGGAAAACGGACTGGTGATTGTGGCACGCACAGACGCCCGTACGGTGGTCGGACTGGACGAGGCAATCCGCCGCGGCAACCTGTATCTGGGAGCCGGTGCGGATGTGATCTTTGTGGAAAGTCCCGAAAGCTACGAGGAAGTGTGCCGGATCGCAAAAGAGATCAACGGCCCGGTGCTGTTCAACAATGTTGAGGGAGGAAGAAGTCCTTTTCTCTCCCGTGAGCAGCTGATCGATGCAGGAGTCAAGCTGACGATCTACCCCAACGCACAGACCCGCGTGGTGACCAAAAAGTGCACAGAGCTATTAGAAACGCTGAAAAAGACTGGCTCGACCGGACAGATGGCGGATCAGATGCTTTCCCACAAGGAGCTTTGGGCGATGTTCGATCATGAGAAGTGGGTCGCGATCGAAAATAAATATATTGTCCGCTGAAAGGAGAGATGGATATGTATACGACCATTCAAACCGTCACGGGACAGTTTTCCATCGAGCGGCTGGAAAACATTTTGATGCACGAGCATATCGTACTCGGCTACGCAGGCTGGTTCTACGATCCCCGCTGCGCGGAATTTGACCACGACGCGGCAGAAAAGCAGACGCTCGACCGGCTGCTGAAGCTGCGTGACCGCGGGGTAAACCTCGTGGTCGATCCCTGTCCGATCGAGCTTGGACGCAATCCAGCGTTTATGCAGGAGATGTCGGAAAAGAGCGGCGTGCAGATCATGTGCTCAACGGGCTTTGATCTCGAGGCGCGCGGCTGTATGTCGGCGTTCCGCAACGCGACCGCAGAGGAGATCAGCGAGATATATCTTTATGAGATCGAAAACGGCATTGGCCACGAGCATATCAAGCCGGGCATCATCAAGGTCGCAACGGGCTACGGACAGATCAGCGATTATGAAGATCGCTGTATCCACGCGGCCTGCATCGCAAGCTTAAAAACGGGGCTACCGATCATCACCCACACGGAAAAGGGCACGATGGGGCCGGAACAGGCGCAGGCGTTCAAACGCTACGGCGTTGCGCCCAACCGCTGTCTGATCGGACATTGCTGTGCAAATTCCGATCTGCGTTATCAAAAGGCGATTCTCGACGAGGGTGTATACGTCGGCTTTGACCGCTTCGGCAACTCGTGGCACGGCGACGACTATTTCCGCATGGCGACGCTCGCGGCGCTGATCCATATGGGCTTTTCCAACCGCCTGTTCATCGGCACGGACTCCGTCGCATTTTTACTCAAGGCCTTACCCGGAAACCGTGACTACAGATACTGGGATCCGGTTCGCTTGTTTGACGTCATCATTCCCGAGCTCAAACAGCGGGGCGCCACGGAGCAGGATATCAGGAACCTGACCCGCGACAACGCGAAGCGCTTTTTCTCCGGCGAAGCCATCCTGTAAAAACCCACACCACAAACACAAACGACAGATTTTTTTAAGGAGGAACCAATGAAAAGATTATTTGCACTCTTACTGGCCACGGTCATGGTCGTGGGCCTGACCGCCTGCGGCAGCAAGACCACTCCCGATGCCGACAGTCAGCCCGGCACAGAGGTGAGCGACGACAACCCGCTCGGCCTGGCTGAAAAGATCACCATCAGCTACTCCCATGTTCAGTCCACCTCGTCCGCAACGCACCGCGCAATGGAGGACTTCGGCAATTATATGAACGAAAAGTCCAACGGCTGGGTCACGCTCGAGATCTTCCCCGCCGGTCAGCTTTACAATGACTCCACCGAGATCGACGCGATTGTCGGCGGCAACATCGACATGGTGTCCACCTACATGAGCAAGCTCACCAGCGTCGATACGGCGACGCAGTACTGCCTGGCGCCCTACCTGTTCGACAATGTTGACGAGATGGAGGGCTTCTACACCTCCGAATACGCCCTGCCCCTGTACGAGAAGATCAACGCGCTCGGCCTGAAGGTCGTCAACGTCATGTTCGGCGGCGAGCAGTACTTCATGAGCAACGGCGATTCCATCCGCACGATCGACGGCTTCAAGGGCAAGAAGGTCCGCGAGGGCGGCGGCGATATGACCAAGGCGCTGTACGACGCGCTGGGCGCCTCCGTCACCACGGTTTCTTTCAACGAGCTGTATACCGCCATGCAGACGAAGATGGTCGATATCGCCGTCACCTCCATCGACTCCGCGGTGAACATCCAGCTGCAGGAGACCCTCAAGAGCGTGTCTGCCTATAAGATCCAGTACGCGCCCTACCTCATCATGTTCAATCAGCAGAAGTGGGATTCCTATCCCGAGAACGTGCAGCAGCTCATCACGGACGGTCTTGAGCTCGCCCGCGTAAAGCAGCTGGAGTACACCAACGAAGGCTGTGCCGCAGCGATCGAGACGGTCAAGGCCGCCTGCGACTTCTATGAGGCGTCCGATGAGGAGATCGCGCAGCTCAAGGCGCTCTGGCAGCCCATCGTCGAGCAGTACGTTGACAGCTCCTGGATCGATGCGGTCAACGCTTACAGAGCAGCGAACAAGTAAGCCATAAAAAGTCTGCCGAAGGGGCTGTGGGTTCCCTTTCGGCAGGCTCTGAATACAAAACGTATACAAGGATGTGAGTGTATGATAAAAAACCTGATTCGTGTTTATGAGAAGGTCGAGGATCTTGTTGCGTGCATCGGTCTGATCTGCGGCGTGGGTATTATGTTTGTCGGCGTGGTCGCAAGATATGTATTTGGGCATCCGCTGACATTTGTGGACGAGATCGGCCCCATCTTCATCGTGTGGAGCACGCTTGCGGGATATTCGATCGCCCTGCGCAAGGACGAGCATATCAAGATGGATATTCTATACAGCGCGGTCAAATCCGAAAAGATCAAAAAGATGATGGATCTGTTCAGCTATTTCTGCGGAATGCTGTTTTCCGGGTTTATGATGGTCTACGGTTTTAAGGCAATGATGATGCAGCGCGCCATGAACCGCGTGACGCAGATCCTGGAGTTCCATGTTTGGATCGCATATTTGATCATTCCCTTTGTCGGAATGATTTTGGTCATACGTTATATCGATCTGATGGTCAGTCAGTTCAAGAAAAAGGAGCAGGAGGGATAAAAGATGGAAATGGTATTTATTCTTTTGGCAATTTTTATCATCCTGATGCTGCTTCGCGTTCCAATCGCCGTTTCCATGGGCCTTTCCAGCCTTGTCGGTTTTATGCTGATCGGATACAACCTGACGACGGTTGGCTCGACCCTTTACACCGCGGTCGCCAGCACGGCGATGATCACCATTCCTGGTTATATTTTTGCCGGCTCGATCATGGCAAACGGCGGCATTTCAAAAAACCTGCTTGAAGCGCTCAAAGGCTGGATTGGTCATGTTCCCGGCGGCATCGCGATCGTTACCGTTCTGGCGTGCGCGCTGTTTGCGGCGATTACCGGCTCGGCCTCCGCTACCATCGCGGCCGTGGGTGGTCTGATGATCCCGGCCATGAAAGAATCGAATTATAAGTCTTCGTTTTCCACCGGTCTTGTCGCAAGCGCCGGCTCCCTCGGCATTCTGATCCCGCCGAGCATCCCGATGATCCTTTACACGACGATCGCCAGCGTATCGGTTTCAAAGATATTTGCCGCCGGTATGCTTCCGGGCCTTCTCGTCGTCGTTGGCTTTTCCGTTTACATCGTGATCTACAGTATCATCCACAATCAAAAGGGCGGGCAGGTGGATAAGGTGAACCGCTGGCGCAAAACGCTCCGCGCCGTCCCTGCGCTGCTACTTCCGGTGGCAATCCTCGGCTTCATTTATTCCGGTGTTATGACGGCGACGGAGGCATCCGCGTTCGCCTGCGTCTACGCCATTACAGTCTCCACATTGGTATACCGCGAGTACACATGGAAAAAGTTCGTGGAAGCCGTTAAGGACGCCACCAAGTCTACGGCTATGATCCTCTGGATTGTGACAGCGTGCTCGATGTTTTCCCAGTTCCTTACCGTTACAAGAGTGCCGCACAAGATCCTGGAAGCGGTCGCAGCGTCGAACCTCTCCGCAAACGGGCTTGTGTTGATCTGCTGCCTGATCCTCATCTTCCTCGGCTGCTTTATGGACGGCGTGTCCATTATGCTGATCGCTGCCCCGCTGATGGTTCCCGTTGTCAGCGGTCTGGGATACGACCTCATTCAGTTCGGCATCGTGATGACGATGGGCATTCAGGTCGGCCAACTGACTCCACCGGTCGGCATCAACCTATTTCAGGTCGCCGGTATGGAAAAGGAGCCAGTGGCTTCGGTCATCAAGGGCGCGATCCCGTTTTTGCTGATCCTTGCCACGATCTGGATGATCATTGCATTTGTGCCGCAGATCACCGATGTGTCCACCAAGATCTTTGCTTGACAGGAGGCGCTTTGAATGACAACAGTATATGCCCCCCTCGGGATGCTGGGCTATGGTTTCCCTGTTCATTCCATGGAGGCGGCGCTCGAGCATGGCTTTGATGTGATCGCGCTTGACGCCGGCTCTGTCGATCCCGGTCCGTATTACCTCGGCTGCGGGAAGAGCTTTACCTCCCGCGCGATGGTCAAGCGGGATCTCAAGCTCATCGTAGAGGCCGGACAGAAAGCGAAGGTTCCCGTGCTGGTCGGCTCGGCCTGCGGCGCCGGCGCAACACCGCATCTGGACTGGACGATGGAGATACTTGACGAGATTGTGGAGGAGCTCGGCATTCACCCTAAAATCGCGCGCGTCGACGCGGAGATGGATAAACGCATGGTCGTTGACGCTTTCCGCGAGGGTCGCGTCGAAAACTTTGAAACGACCGCTGCTCTGAAAGAAAGCGACATCACCGACTGTGAGCACATTGTCGCTCAAATGGGTATCCAGCCTTATATCGAAGCGCTGAAAGCTGGCGCGGACATCATCATCGGCGGACGCGCCTACGATGCTGCCGTCATCGCCGCCTACCCGATCTGGAAGGGCGAGGACATCGGTTTGAGCTACCACCTCGGCAAGATTATCGAATGCGGCTGCGCGGTGGCGCTGCCGCGCGAGTCCGACGGTATGATCGGCGTGATCGATGGCGATTCCTTTACGGTCGTTCCGGCGGATCCGAATAAGATATGCAAGCCTGACATCGTGGCGGCGCACACGCTTTATGAGCGTACCAGCCCCTTCACGACCGAATTTCCGGGCGGCGGGCTCGACATGAGCGGCAGCAGCTTCTCTGCAGAGCCGGATGGCCGCACTGTCCGCGTGCGTGGAACAAAATTTGTGGAGCCCGCGCGGCTCACGCTCAAGCTGGAGGGCTCACGCCACACCGGCTTCCGCTGCATCTGTCTGGCGGGCATCCGCGACCCTTTTGTGATCGCGAATTTTGCCGAGATCGAAAAGCGGTTGCGCACCAAAGTCAAACGAGATCTGCCGCAGTTTGAGGAGGACAAAGACTATAAGATACTCTTCCACCGCTACGGCGCGGGCGAGATCATGAAGGAACGTGATCCCGAAACGTGGACGCCCAAGGAGATCGGCCTGGTCATCGAGGTGATTTCGCCCGATCAGGACACGGCAAACACGGTCTGTGCGCTCTGTCGCTCGGGCATTCTGCATCAGGGTTTCCCAGGACGTCGCGCAAACAGCGGCAATCTGGCGTTTCTGTATACGCCGGCAGAATTTCCCGCGCCCCCATGCTATGAGTTCGCGCTCTATCATTTGATGGTGGTCGATGATTTGATCAAGCCGTTTCCGATCACATGGGTCCAAAAATAGGAGGGAAACTGTCATGAGGCTTATTGACGCGGACGCAATCGTTCGCAGCAAGGACGCCGGTCCGTTCCGCTTTACGCTAGATGTGATTTTTAACAACAAAGAACAGTTCGAGCAGATGAAAGCGTCAGGTGCCTGGAATCGGGAAAATCTGAGCAAGCTGTGCAAGATCGACCTCAAGGATATTGACGAGTGCTTGGTATATGAGCCAGCGATGGCGTTCAAATGCACTTACCAGCGTCCCATCTCGTCTGGTGCGTTTGGTGATAACGATATCTACGGCTCGCAGCAGCACGTTTCTTTGTACAGCTTTGAATTTTAAGAGACGTTCACTTTATCCTTGATAGGGTTGAGCAAAACGCGAGTTTTGCAAAGTTGAGTCACAATATATAGGTTCCAAACAAGTTGGATGACACTATTTATTGTATAGTCTCATGAGCAAATCGAAGTTTTGCTCAACCCTATATCCTTGATGGTATAAGGTGAGCACAGTCTATCTATTCGGTTATTATTCTCACAAGAAATAATGCATATAACTCATGGAAAAACTACTTATCTGCCGATTATCTCCGCTTTTTCAGGGTTTGAAACTCGTCCGGCATTCCTGAGACCTCCTTGAGACTTTTGGTACCGATGGATCTTTTGATACCTCGGTCTCAATTATCTCATCTCTGCTTTGATCTTGCCAGACGGTGGATTATGAGGCGCTTACCTACTATTCAAGGATTATGAAGAAAGCGCAAGAGGATAGGACGACTTTTGCAGTCTTCTGATTTGTGGTATAAAGAGGGAACAAATGCGGTGGGCGTACTCTTTGATTGGTACAAAATAAGCATAGCACCCGAAGCGTATAGGAAGCCTCGGAAGCTATGCTTATTTTTGTTATAATGGGAGGGCAATGGATGGACGGTCTCTTTGGTGAGCCAAGCGCTCGAGCTGTAAACAGTCCTCCGCCCTCTTGTTATAAAGATTCGATTGAGCAGGTTGCTCCGGCTATGCCGCGTGCGCGTCACGAACCAAATTGAATCGTAATAAGCCGGTGCGGAAGCATTGCAATATTTTATCAGGAAAGAAGGAATGCCCATGCTCAGTATCGGGATCGACGTGTCCAAAGGAAAAAGTACAGTGTGCGGAATGAAGCCAGGGGGAGAGATCGTGTACACTCCATTTGAAGTTCAGCACACGAGGAAGGGGATGTCGGAGCTCGTATCGCTGCTGCGCAGCAGCGGTGAAGAGGTTCGTGCCGTTTTGGAAAGCACCGGCAGCTACCATTGCCCGGTGGTAGCTGCTTTGTTGGAGAACGGAATATTCGTCTCCGTCGTCAATTCGCTGCGGATGAAGCGGTTTTGCTCACAAAGTATCCGCAAGGTGAAGACCGATCGGATCGACGCTATGCAGATCGCTTTGTACGGTCTGGCCTATTGGCATGAGCTTCAACCGACCAGACTGCCGGAGGATACATATCGGGAGCTTCAGCTTCTGGCGCGGCAGTATTACCAGATGACCTCCATGCTGATCAAGGCGAAGGTCGATTTTAACGCCCTCTGTGATCAGGCTTTGCCCGGTATGCAGGAGCTCATGAGCGACCATGCCGGACGGCACAAGCTTTCGGACTTTGTCCTGCGGTATCGTCACACCACTCACATCCTCGAAATGGGAGAAACGCGCTTTCGGAAGGATTATTGCAAATGGGCAGAAAAAAAGGGATACCGCAATTGCGAACGTATGGCAGCGCTCATCTTTGCCACAGCTCAAAACGGTATCCCTGTGCTTCCCAATGCACCATCCACGCAGATCGTCATTACGGAAGCGATACGAGTCCTCCACACAGTGGAGGCGTCCCGTGACGCTATTTTAACACAGATGCAAGCTCTCGCCAAGACTCTGCCGGAATATTCTCTCGTGCGCGAAATGCCCTGCATCGGGGACACGCTGGCTCCGCGCCTGATCGCGGAGATCGGAGATGTCCGACGCTGTCTATTATGGCAAGGTCACAGAGCTCTACCGCAGTTTGTCGGCAATAGAATAAGCTGAGATCTCCAATACTTTATTTGAGGCGGCCAGGCGATCCGCTTTGTCGTCTCTGTTTTGCTATACTCTTTTCCTGCCTATAACTTTTCTTTGAATTAGGGCTTGACTTTTTAGCAGGTTTACAGCGGTGTGCTTTTGGAATAGAAAGCGCGGATGCGATGCCTTCAATTTGCTACTTCATTTTTCACAAAAACCGTGGTATACTGTTTATGAGGTGAGAGCTGTGCAGTTTCGACCGTTTGTTTATGATGCAATGAATCAGCAGGTGCCAGTGGCTATTGAGCCGATGACACCGCAGGATGCCGCGACAACAACAAAGGAACCGCGGTGGCAGACGGATTGGACCAGCGAGTATATCTCAAAAGGCAAATTTGATATCTATGGACTAAAAACGCAGATTGGCGAATTGGTGGCCTTGGGAGCTTATGAGATTAGCGAAGATGTGGTCACCGTCCATATTGTCTATATGGAGAGTCAGGCACAGAGCAATCCGACGCTTTGCGAGCGTCCGAAATACCACGGCATTGGGCGGGCGTTGATTGCCTATGGCATCAAGCTGTCTGTGGATGCTGGATTTAACGGCGATGTGATGACCTTGGATGCGAAGACACCGGAGTTGGCAAGACATTATGAACGAGATTTCGGGGCATTGCTGATCCCTGGACGTGAAAGAGGTGCAGCTCCGCGGTATTTGATTTGTGATGAGGCTGCCAGAGACATTTTTGTATCTTATTTGGAGGAGGGCTGACAATGGAAGACGCGAAGTGGTATTTCACGCATGAAACAGAAGAAGACAGACTATGGTATCGCACCTTTTTTGCGATGTGTCGAAAGTTCGGCGTGTCGTGGCCGAAAGCCAGCGAGGAGCAGAAGGCTTTCATTGAGGAGATTACCCGAATCAATTATGAGAGAGAAACGGCAAAACAAAATATGACGATGAAGCCTGTCCGCGGCTTCTTTGATGCAGAAGTTTCCGCTTGACCCACACCGTGACCCACACGGGGAAACGCGCGGATGGAAACAATGGAACAAATAGGCTGCGACCTCATCCTTTTTGGACAAAAAACCGCCGAAAAGCCTTGTACAGCAGGGGTTGGAAGGCTCTACGGCAGTTGGTAAGGATGAGGTCGGCAATTCGAATCTGCCCAGCAGCTCCATAAAGAATTACCGGTATAGATGCGTCTGGCGCAAAACCAGGCGCATCAACCGTTTCCGGGCTTTTTCGAGCCCGGATTTCTTCTTTTGAACCATAGATTTTTATGGAGGTTTCGGAGCAACTGACCGGATTTGAACTGGAGGATCTCATGTCCTGGACAGTTTCCGCCCTCCGGCGCCCTTTTAGAGAGGACTTTTCTCTCCAAAAAAGCGGCATCATCGCAGAAAAAGAATCACAAATATTGGGGCGTCGTTTTGTCGGCTTTGACAGCTGAAAAAGCGGCGCCCTTTTTCAATTTCTAAAAGGGCGCTGGCTGCAGCGTCTGAAGCGGCAGGCCGGAGAAGACCTCTCCGGCCTCATTTTTTTACAACAGGAGGATCGCTCACATGGACACCCAAAACACAAGCCGTCAGCTTCGCTACCTTGAAGAAGTCCGTACTCCCCTGCACCGTGCAGGCTTTGGAACCCTGCCGGTGGAGGGAGATCAGTTGCCTGTCCATTGGAATGGCACACCCCTCTGCCACATCACCGGCAAGGGCAGCGTGTTCTATCGGCGAGAGGACGCGGACACGCCCCAGGCAGAGGATGCCCTATATCGCGTCGAGGACATCGCCGCGAAAACGCTGGAGTATATAACCGCTATGGAAGCCGCCCCGCAGCTCAAAGCCAGCGGGCTGGATGGCGACTACCGTATCCTCGCTGACTTTGGCGGCACGGTGCTGGCAGGTTCTCCGAGCAAATACGGCGTTCAATTCGTCACATGGGATTGGGACTATGCCCGCACGGGCGTGGTACACGGACACTACTTCATGGAGAACTACGATGCCGCCAAGCGGGATTTCGCCACACGCTCCGGACTTGTCCAAAAGGAACAGCTTTTCAGCCCGGAGCAGCTGACCGAGATATTCCGCTGCTGCGCCGATTCCGTGGATGAGGACTTCTTTGAGCTTACGGATACGCAGGAAGAAACGATCCGCGGAATCCAGCAGCAGATCAGGGCGTGCGTACCGGATCTGGACGAGCGCGTCCGTCAGCGGGAGGAAGCATTGGAACGAGCCTCGCAGGAGCAGACAATGTAATACGACATGGCATGAGCCGGAGTTTTAGCAATAAGACTCCGGCCTTTTTTTATTTTCAAAAAAGGAGTGGATTTGCTTGACGAGATACTTTATGAACTTCACACCCCTGTTCGCCGCAGAGGTGCAGATGATGACGCCACCCCGTCATCAGTCTCGCGGCAGCGGACGCATCCGCAGCAGCTTTCGCTACAGTGCCGACCATGTGCGCTGCAAAGACTGCACGAGATATGACAGCGGGCAACCCTGTCACCTGAATGAGTGCGTCTGTCTGGAGGAGCGCATCGAGGGCGGCATGGTGGAGCTGAACGCTCTGGCGCGGGAGTGCTTCGGCGGGAGGATGTTCCGCCCGCTGCAAAGATGGCTGCGAGATGAGCTGAGCCGGCAGTCCTTTCACTTCTTCCTCGGTGACGCCCACAGAGAACGATGGACGCATTGGAAAAACCGCTGTTACGGTATGTCCGAGCGCAACGCGGCTGCGCTGTTTCTGCTTACCGCCGATGAGGAGCTTTGGCAAAGAGTCCTCTGGCATTTCGACAGCAGCGGCTTCGACTTCCCCGCCATCCGCCTCTCCGGTATTCACCCGGAGCTGTACAGCATTTATCAGGCGGCGAAGACCATTTCCGTTGGCGGTGACAACATCGTCATAGAAGACCTTGCTTTTTCCGAGCTGGTCAGCGACAGAGCCTTCCGGCTCATCCTCGGAGCACTCCTGCTGTGCAGATATGGTGAGGTGGTCTTAAATCTGGAAAGAAAAACGGAGGAGATAACATGATGATTCAAGCGGTTCTCAATAACCCCAGCCACCCGGAATACGGCGTGGCGACCATCCCGTTCCCTATCGGCGGTGGTTGGTATGTTTAGTTAAACAATATCACTGCTCTAGATATGGCGGAAAATCATGCGTAAGGAGATTTCTTCATGGACACAGAGCCGGGAAAGACCACAGAAATATTGGAAGTTATACAAAAGACGGTACAGAATTGATGCAGAGCAGGAAGCTTATCAGATAATTGAAAATGGTAAATAGCGAACTGACATAAAGAAGGAGTTGGATTTGTCCAACTCCTTCTTGGTTTACTTAGGCTGTTCGCAAGAGTGTACCTTTATGAACACCTGTAAATGTGCTGCTTTGACGTTCGTAAAATATAAAAATATATTTGCAGATATATTCGCAAACATATTGACTTTTACGAACGATTGCGATAGAATACGAACAGATAAACAAAGGGGGCACGAACATGGACAGCCGTACTTACTATTACGCCAGAGTATCAAGCAAAGAGCAAAACCTTGACCGCCAAATTGCCGCATTTAAGGCTCTTGGAGCGCAGGAGCGGGAAATCATTACCGATAAGGAGAGCGGCAAGGACTTGAATCGAGCGGGTTACGCAGCCCTAAAAAATGCCATGCTGCGGCGGGGTGATACTCTTGTTGTGAAATCCCTTGACCGTTTAAGCTGGAACAAATGCGATATTAAAAATGAACTGCAATACTTCAAAGACAACGGTATTCGGCTGAAAGTCATTGACCTCCCAACAACCATGATGGAATTACCAGAGGGGCAAGAGTGGGTTTTCGAGATGGTAAACAACATTCTTATTGAAGTGTTGGGAACGATTGCAGAGCAGGAGCGCGAAACCATCCGAAAGCGACAAGCGGAGGGCATTGAAGCAGCAAAGCAAAATGGCAAGAAATTGGGGCGTCCCGCACTTATCTTTCCTGAGAACTGGAACAGCGTCTACACTTCTTGGAAAGCCGGGGAGATAACCGCAAAAACAGCTATGGAGCAAACGGGTACAAAGCGGACAAGTTTTTACAAATTAGTCAACATGACAGAAAAACAGTAAAATAGGACACAGTTTGCACGGGACACTTTTCTCTTGTTTTCGGGCAGATATATCCGGCGGGCGGACACAGGCTGGACACACGGAACGCAAAAAGAGAGGGAACAGGCTTCCCTGTTCCCTCTCAAAAGGTTCGATTTTTGCGAAAATTACTTGTTGAAGTACCGCTTCAGCATACCCTCCAGAGCCTTGCCGTGGCGGGCTTCGTCGCGGGCCATCTCATGGACGGTGTCGTGAATGGCGTCAAGACCGTTCTTCTTCGCGCAGGCAGCCAGCTCGAACTTGCCGTTGGTCGCGCCGAACTCGCAGTCCACACGCCAGGCGAGGTTCTTCTTGGTGGAATCGGTCATGTTGCTCTCGAGGTCGCTGCCGAGGAGCTCCGCGAACTTGGCGGCGTGCTCGGCTTCCTCGTAGGCGGCCTTCTCCCAGTACAGGCCGATCTCGGGATAGCCCTCGCGGTGCGCGATGCGCGCCATGCACAGGTACATACCGACCTCGCTGCACTCGCCGTTGAAGTTGGCCATGAGCTGATCGAAGATATACTTCTTGTCCTCTTCGCTGATCTGGTCGTTGTTCTTCACGGTCTTGGCATAGACGCCGAACTCATGCTCGGCGGCGAGCTTCATCTCGCCCTTGACTTCCTCGAACATATTGCTCTTGGCGTGGCACACGGGGCACTCCGCGGGCGCCTCGGGACCTTCATAGATATAACCGCAAACCTTGCAGACCCACTTTTTCATATTCGTATCCTCCATTTGATTTTTGTTGGAATTTTTAGGTTGCTTGCCTTTGTGAGCTTAGTGTAGCATAGTATTTGCAGTTTTGCAAAGTTGCATTTGCAACTTTGCGGTAAAATTTTTATGAATTTCTTGCCATTGCCCTGAGAATACGCGGGGCAAGGAGCACACTGACGACGATCTTCAGGCAGTCGCCGGGGAGATAGGGCAGCATATAGGCCGTGGCGAGCTTCGCCGCGCTGACGGCTCCGCCGTTGTAGACGTTTACGATGAGCGCGATGTAGGGCAGGCCGATGGCGTAAAGCACAGCGAAGCCGGCGGCGCAGGCGAGCGCGAGACGCAGCGGCGTGCGGTTTTTCTCCGCGAGCCTGCCGATGACCCACGCGGCGGGGATCAGACCGAGCAGAAAGCCAAAGGTGGGATTGAACACATAGCTGAAGCCGCCGCCGGCAGCGAAAATGGGAAGACCCACCAGACCGAGACCGACGTAGAGCGCCTGCGAGAGCGCGCCGAGCCTGGCACCGAGCAGCAGTCCGGCCATGGCGGTGAAGAAACACTGCAGCGTGATGGTCGCGTGCATGAATTGGAAGTGGATGAACGCGCCGATGGCGGTCAGGGCGGCGAACAGGGCGCAGTAAATGAGGTCTCTTGTTTTCATGGGGCTGCCTTTCTTTTTCTCAACAGGATGAGGCCAGTGTAGCACAGCGCGGCGTCTCTGTCAACCTGAAATTTTATATAGGTTTACAGGAAGGGTAACCGAAACGGGGAGAATGGCATCTCCCCGTTTTGTAAGCTCAGACATTGAAGCGGAAGTAGATCATGTCGCCGTCCTTCACCACATAGTCCTTGCCCTCGCTGCGCAGCAGCCCCTTCTCCTTGGCGGCGGCCACGGAGCCGCAGGCGATCATCTCGGAGAAGTTGATGGTTTCGGCACGGATGAAGCCGCGCTCGATGTCGGAGTGGATCTTGCCGGCGGCCTGCGGAGCCTTCGTACCCTTGACGATGGTCCACGCGCGGCACTCGTCCTCGCCGTAGGTGAGGAAGGAGATAAGACCCAGCAACGTATAGGAGCACTGAATGAGCCGGTCCAGGCCGGACTTTTCGATGCCCAGCTCCTCAAGGAACATGGCGCGGTCGTCGCCGTCCAGCTCAGCAATGTCCTGCTCGAGCTTGGCGCAGATGGGCAGCACCTCCGCGCCCTCCTTTGCCGCCAAATCGGCGACGAGCTTATAATATTTGTTGGAGTCCTTGTCGGCAAAGCCGTCCTCGTCCATGTTTGCGGCGTAGATGATGGGCTTGAGGCTGAGCAGGTCGGCGGTGGCGATCAGCTCGGCATCCTCCTTGCTGTCAGCTTCAAAGGTGCGCGCGCTCTTACCGGCGTCGAGGTGCGCGGCGAGTGCCTTGAATACGTCCGCCTCGTGCAGGAACTTCTTGTCGCCCTTGCCCATCTTCGCGGCCTTTTCCACGCGGCGGTTCACCATCTCCAGGTCGGCCATGATGAGTTCGAGGTCGATCGTTTCAATGTCGCCGATGGGATCGACGGGCACGTTCGTGCTGGCGTCGGCGACGACGTGCATGATGTTCTCGTCATCGAAGCAGCGCACGACGTGAACGATGGCGTCCGTGCGACGGATGTTCTCCAGGAACTTGTTGCCGAGGCCAGCACCTTGACTCGCGCCCTTGACAAGGCCCGCGATGTCCACGAATTCGATGACCGCGGGGGTCTTCTTCCTGGGGTGGTACATCTCGGCGAGCTTGTCCAGCCGCTCGTCGGGCACGGCCACCATGCCGACGTTCGGCTCGATGGTGCAGAACGGATAGTTGGCGCTCTCCGCGCCGGCGTTGGTGATGGCGTTGAAGAGGGTGGACTTGCCGACGTTCGGCAGCCCGACGATACCTAATTTCATAAAGGAAAGCCTCCTTTTATTTTTCAGCAAGACATTCTATCACGCCGGAACACAAAACGCAAGCCATTCCGCCGCCTTTTGAAAAAGCAGAGCGTTCCGCGGAACGCTCTGCTTTTTGCCTGCCGGTTTACAGCTTTGTGATGACGGGAATGACCATCGGGCTGCGCTTGGTCGTTTTGAACAGGTAGTTGCTCACGCCCGATTTGATCGCGCCCTTGAGCTCGCCGATGTCACGGCTGCGGCGGCCCAGCACGCCCTCGGCGGCGGACATGACCACCGTTTTCAGCTCGTTCATCAGCTCCTCGGACTCCTTGACGTAGATGAAGCCACGGGTGATGATCTCAGGCTCGGCGAGCATATAGCCGTCGTGCGCGGAGATGGGCAGCACGACCACCACCATGCCGTCCTCGGCAAGGTGCTTGCGGTCGCGCAGGACGACCGCGCCGACGTCGCCCACGCCGCTGCCGTCCACGAAGATCTCGCCGGCGGGCGCCATGCCCGGCACGAGCTTCATCGTGCGGGCGGTGATCTCCACCGCGTCGCCGTTTTCGCAGATGGCGATGTTCTTGCGGTCCATGCCCATGGACATGGCAAGGTTCTTATGGATCTGCAGCATACGCTGCTCGCCGTGTACGGGGATAAAATACTTCGGCTTTGTGAGCGCGTGGATGATCTTCAGCTCCTCCTGGCAGGCGTGGCCGGAGACGTGGAGCATATCCGCGCGGTCGTAAATGACCTCGACGCCCTTGCGGAACAGCTCGTTGATAACGCGCGAGACGGTGTTCTCATTGCCGGGAATGGCGGAAGCCGAGATGATGACGCGGTCGCCGGGGCCGACCTCGATCTGCTTGTGCTGGGAAAACGCCATGCGGTAGAGCGCGCTCATCTCCTCGCCCTGCGAGCCGGTGGTGACGATGACCTGCTTATCGAGCGGGAGGGCCTTGATCTTGTTGATGTCCGTCACGGTGTTCTTGGGCAGCTTCATGTAGCCGAGATCGACCGCGACCTTGGTGACATTTTCCATGCTGCGGCCCGTGACGGCGACCTTGCGGCCGACCGCCGCCGCCGCGTCGATGACCTGCTGGATGCGGTGGACGTTGGAGGCGAAGGTCGTGACGATGATGCGCTGCTTGCAGCCGGCAAAGAGCCGGTCGAAGGTCTTGCCGACCATGCGCTCGCTCATCGTGTAGCCGGGGCGCTCGACGTTCGTGGAGTCCGCGAGCAGCGCGAGCACGCCCTGCTTGCCCAGCTCGCCGAAGCGCGCGAGGTCGATGACCTCGCCGTCGATGGGCGTGGAGTCAATCTTGAAGTCGCCCGTGTGGACGACGGTGCCGAGCCCGGTGTGGATGGCAAACGCCACGCTGTCCGCGATGGAGTGGTTCACATGAATGAACTCCACGCTGAACTTGCCGGCCTTGACCGTCATGCCGCTTTCGACCGTGACGATCTTGGTGGACTTCAAAAGCCCGTGCTCCTCGAGCTTCAGGCGAATGAGGCCTGCGGTGAGGCGGGTGCAGTAGATGGGCATATTGACCTGCTTGAGGACGTAGGGGATGGCCCCGATGTGGTCCTCGTGGCCGTGGGTGATGAACAGACCGCGGATGCGGTTCTTGTGCTTGGTGAGGTAGCTCACGTCGGGAATGACAAGGTCGATGCCGTACATATCGTCGCCGGGAAAAGCCATGCCGCAGTCCACGACGATGATCTCGCCGCCGTACTCATACACGGTCATGTTCTTGCCGATCTCGTTCAGTCCGCCGAGCGGGATGATCTTCAAATTTTCTGCCAAAATGCATTCACTCCTTATGAATCTTCAAAAATTGGGTGAGCATTCGGTCCACGCCGCGCGGAAATGACCGCACGGAAACAACGGCGTCTGTGCTGCGCGCTCCGCCCTGTTCCGCGGAGCGCATCGCACCATCGGCGCCCTGATCGTTTTTACTATGGACTTGTGCTCTATTCAAACCGCGCGATGGCGGCTCAATACAATTTGTGTTTTTATAGTATACCACGTTTTTTGGAAAAAGTACACACTTTTTTTCATGCGCTCCTTTTCCAGACGAATTTTTTATCGGAAAGCCTATTGCACCCTTGCGCGCCCGTGTGCTACAATATAGTATCTATCCGTATTTGTTCCGCCTTTGTGCCGCCGATGAAGCGGGGAGGATACCTTATGAGTAAGAAAGTCAATAAGCTGACCGAGCCGAATATGCGGCTGTATTTTCTTCTTGCCGCGGTCTTCTGCGCGGTGACGCTGTGGATCGAGCCGATCCTCGGCCTCGTTGAGGCCGGTGTGATGGCGCTCACCTATGTCTATTTCCGCCGCACGGCGCAAAAGCGCCGCGAGGGCATCCAGCGCTACGTCGAGGATATGACCGACGATGTGGCGAGCGCGGGCAAGTCCTCCATGCTCTCGGCCCCCTTTGCCATGATGGTCTTCCGGCCCGATACGCAGGAGGTGCTGTGGAGCAACGAGAGCTTCCTCCAGCTCACGGGCATGAGGGAGAATCTGTTCGATAACCGGCTGGAGGATACGCTGCCCGGCTTCCCCGCCCAATGGCTGCTGGAGGGAAAGAGCGAATGTCCCGAAACGGTCGTCGTCAACAACCGGCACTTCCGCGTGTTCGGCAGTCTCACGCATCCGAGCGGCCGCAGCGGTGCGCGCGGACTTCTCGCGCTGACCTATTGGATGGACGTGACCGAGCAGGACGAGCTCAGGAAAAAGAGCGAGGAGAACCGCCCCATCGTGGCCGTGCTCATGCTCGATAACTACGAGGAGCTGATGAAGGCCGGCACCGAGGCGGCGCGCTCGTCCGTGCTCGCGCAGATCGACGAAAAGATCAGCGCGTGGGTGTCGGGCACGCAGGGGCTTTTGTGCAAGTACGACCGCAACCGCTATTTGCTGCTGCTGACGGAAAAGCATTACAATACGCTGCTCGAGGGCAAGTTCAGCGTGCTCGACGCGGTGCGCTCCGTCGTCACCGAGGACGGCGTCGCCGCGACGCTCTCCATCGGCGTCGGCAAGGACGCGGACGATTACGAGACGCTTTTCAAGAACGCGGGCCTGTCCATCGAGATGGCGCTCTCGCGCGGCGGCGATCAGGTCGTCGTGCGCAACCGCCTCGATTTTGAGTTCTACGGCGGCAAGACAAAGTCCACCGAAAAGCGCACGAAGGTCAAGTCCCGCGTGATGGCCAACGCCCTCGGCGAGCTGATCTCCGATGCCAGTCAGGTCTTTATCATGGGCCATAAGCACGCCGACTTCGACGCCGTCGGCGCGGCGGCGGGCGTGTGCTGCATCGCGCGCAAGCGCGGCAAGAAGGCGCAGATCGTCATTGACATGGACGACAATGCCGCCGGCCCGATCCTCAAGCGCCTTGCCGCGCTGCCGGAGTATAAGGATGCCTTCATCAGCGGCAGCGACGCCTTCATCAAGGCACAGCCCGGCGCGCTGCTCGTGGTGGTGGACACCAACCGCCCCGACTTCGTGGAGTCCGAGCAGCTGCTCGACACCTGCAACCGCGTGGCGGTCATCGACCATCACCGCCGGGCGGCGAGCTATATTGAATCCGCTGCGCTCAACTTCCACGAGCCCTATGCCTCGTCGGCATCGGAGCTGGTGAGCGAGCTGCTGCAATATCTCATTGACCCCGGCGATCTGCTGCGCGCCGAGGCCGAGGCCCTGTTCGCGGGCATCGTGCTCGATACGAAGAACTTTACCATGCGCACCGGCGGACGCACCTTTGAGGCCGCGGCGCTGCTGCGCCGCGTGGGCGTGGACACGGCGGACGTGCAGCGCCTGTTCCAGGGAACGCTTTCCGACATGATCGAGCGCTATGACATCATCCGCCACGCGGAGCTGTATCACAACGACATTGCCATCGCGGCGGTGGAGCAGGACATCGACCGCGTGACCGCGGCCAAGGCCGCCGACGAGCTGCTGACGCTGCGCGGCGTGCGCGCGTCGTTCGTGCTCTTCAAGCACGATACGGGCGTGAATCTGTCGGCGCGCTCGCTCGGCGAGATCAACGTGCAGCTCATTATGGAAAAGCTCGGCGGCGGCGGAAACTCCACCACCGCGGGCGGACAGATCCCGGACGGGACGGTGGACGCGGTGCGCGAGCAGCTCATCGCCGCCATCGACCAGTATTTGGAAGGATAAAAACCACCATCAGGAGGATAGAACGATGAAAGTTATTTTACAGCAGGACGTCAGAGGTCAGGGTAAGAAGGGCCAGATGATCGACGCGGCGGAGGGCTACGCCCGCAACTATCTGCTGCCGCGCAAGCTGGCCATCCCCGCCACGGCGGACGCCATCAACACCATGAACCTCAAGGAAAAGGCGCGCCGCGCCGAGGAGGCGGCGAACCGCGCCGCCGCCGTGGAGACTGCGGACAAGCTGCGTAACTGCACCGTGAAGATCACCGCCAAGGGCGGCGCGAACGGCAAGCTCTTCGGCGCCATCACCGGCAAGGAGATCTCTGAGGCGCTCATGGCACAGTTCGGCCTGGACGTCGGCAAGCAGAAGATCGTGCTCGACGAGCCGATCAAGGCGTTCGGCAGCTACGAGATCCGCGCGAAGCTCGGCTACGAGGTCAGCGGGAAGTTCACCGTGACCGTGGCGGAGGAATAAGCCAGACTTTACGCAGAAAAGAGGTGCCCTGCGATGGACGAACTGCTCTACCGCCAGATGCCGCACTCGCTCGAGGCGGAGCAGGCGGTGCTCGGCTCGATGCTCATCGACGCGAACTGCATCAAGGACGTGATGGAAAAGCTGCGCCCCGAGGATTTCTACCTGCGCCAGAACCGGGAGATCTTCGAGACGATCTATTCCATGTTCCTCTACTCCAAGCCCATCGACGGCGTGACCGTCGCGGGCGAAATGGAGCGCAACGGCACCTATGACGAAAATACCACGCGCAATTATCTTGTGCAGCTCATGGAGGTCACGCCAACCTCCGCGAACGTCAATGAATACGCCGACATCGTGCGCGACAAGGCGCTGCTGCGCGCGATCGCGACCGTGGCGAGTGACATTACCGGCATGGTGCAGGACGGCACGGGCGGAGCCTCCGCCGTGCTCGACGCCGCCGAGCAGAAGATCTACGCGGTGCGCCGCGGGCGCAGCGCACAGAATATGGAGCAGATCAGCGTGGTGCTGCAGGGCGTGCTCGACCATCTCGCCGAGCTTTCCGCCACCGGCGGTAAGACGCTGCCGGGTCTTTCCACGGGCCTGAGCGCCGTGGACGACAAGATCAACGGTCTGAGCAAATCTGACCTTATTCTGTTGGCTGCAAGACCCGGTATGGGCAAGACCAGCTTTGCACTTAATGTGGCGCTCAACGTCGCCAAGGCGAGCGGCAAGGCGGTCGCGGTCTTTTCCCTGGAAATGTCCAAGGAACAGCTCGTCACGCGCGTGCTGTCCAACGAGGCACTGGTGGAGAACGGACGGCTCATCTCCGGCAATCTGCGTGAGAGCGACTGGGTGAAGATCGCGGAGGCGGCCTCGACGCTCAGCCGCACGGACATCAAGATCGACGACAACCCGCTCCTCACCGTCGCGGACATGAATGCCAAATGCCGCCGCATCGAAAACCTCGGTCTCGTTGTCATCGACTATCTTCAGCTGATGACCTCCGCCGGCGGAAAGGGCTACAGCGGCGAAAACCGCCAGCAGGCGGTGAGCGACATTTCACGTATGCTCAAGATCATGGCGAAGGAATTGCAGGTCCCTGTGCTCTGCCTTTCGCAGCTCTCGCGCGCGAACGAAAAGCGCGACGACAAGCGCCCCATGCTCTCCGACCTGCGTGAATCCGGCGCGATCGAGCAGGACGCGGACATCGTGCTCTTTCTCTACCGCGACGACTATTACAACGAGGATTCCGAAAAGCACAACATTGCCGAGTGCATCGTCGCCAAGAACCGCCACGGCGAGACCGGCAAGGTCGAGCTGCGCTGGATGCCGGAGTACACGACCTTCGGCACGCTCGAAAGGCGGTACGAGGACGAATGAAAAAGGTACTGGACTTTGTGCAGCGCTTCGACCTGCTGCCGCGCTACGAGCTGCTGCTCGCGGCGGCCTCGGGCGGCATGGACTCGATGTGTCTGCTGGACTTTTTATACGAAAACGGCTACCGCGTGTGCGCGGCGCACTACAACCATCAGCTGCGCGGGCAGGAGGCCGACATGGACGAGGACCTCGTGCGTGCGTGGTGCGCAGCGCGGCGTATCCCGCTGTGCGTCGGCACGGGCAATGTGGCGGCCTACGCCGGGGAGAACGGCCTGACAATCGAGGAGGCGGCGCGCAAGCTGCGCTATGACTTTCTTAACTCCGTTGCCGGTCAGACCGGCGCGGCGCGCATCGTCACCGCCCATCACGCGAACGACAACGCCGAAACGGTGCTCTTTCATCTTGCCCGCGGCACGGGCATGGCGGGCCTTGCGGGCATCGCGCCGAAAAACGGCAGGCTGGTGCGCCCCTTCCTCTGCCTGACGCGGGAGGAGCTTGCCGCCTACGCGAAGGAGCATCATGTGCCCTATCGCACGGACGCGACCAACGCGGACACCGCGCTCACGCGCAACTTTATCCGCGCGGAGGTGGTGCCGAAGCTCTGCCGGGTCAACGCGCAGGCGGTTGAGCACATCGGCGAGACGGCGCTGCGTCTGCGGCAGGAGGATGAATACCTCGACTCCCTTGCCGCCGCTTATCTGACGGAGCTGAAAACGGAGGCCGGAGCGGTGACGCTGCCTTGCGCGGCGGTCGCGCAGGCCCACGCGGTCCTGCGGCCGAGGGTGCTGCGCCTCGTGCTCGACGCGCTCGGCGCGGGGAAGAAGGACTTCACCGCCGCGCACTACGACGCGCTTGCCGCGCTTTGCGCGGGAAGCGGGACGGCACAGCTCGACCTGCCCGGCGGCGTGACCGCGCGGCGCGCGGACGGCGTGTTGACGCTCTGCGCACACCGGAGGGAAACGCCTGAGCGCGTTTTGCTCCGCACAGGGGAGACTGTCCGGTGGGGCGGCTTTGCCATCACCTGCCGAAAATGCGAAAAAACGGTTGAAAATTCTGAAAATACCGTTATATTAAGAGGTGCCGCTCTGGACGCGCCGCTCTCGGTCGGCGCGTGGGACGCGCGGGAGAGCATGACGCTGCCCGTCTCGCGCGGCTCGCGGAGCCTCAAGCGGCTCTTCGCCGAGCGCGGCTTTTCGCCGGATGAGCGGGAGCAAACGCCGGTCATCCGCTCGGGCGGCGCGGTCGCTGCGGTGTACGGCATCGGCACGGACGCGCTGTTTCTGCCGACGGACGGCGAGAGCGAGTGTGTATTGACCTTTGAGAAAACCGCGGAGTAAGTCTCCGGAAAAACAAACATAAAACAATGGGAGAGGGAAAAACTATGGCGAAAAGCATGATGGATCAGGATATGCTGAAGGTGCTCTACAGCGAGGAGCAGATCAGGACGCGCGTGCAGGAGATGGGCGACACGCTCTACGAGCAGTTCAAGGACCGCAACCCGCTGTTCCTCGGCGTGCTCAAGGGCAGCTTTATCTTCATGGCGGACATCGTCCGCGCCTGCCAGATCAAGAGCGACATCGAGTTCATCGCGGTGTCGTCCTACCAGAACGGCACGTCCTCGTCCGGCGTGGTGCAGATCACGCACGACCTGCAGCAGGACATTACGGGCCGCGAGATCGTGGTTATCGAGGACATCCTGGACTCCGGCAATACCCTCTACTTCCTCAAGAACTATTTCCTCACCAAGGGCGCCAAGAGCGTGACGGTCGTTACTCTGCTCGATAAGCCCGCCCGCCGCGTCAAGCCCATCACGGCCGATCTCGCGGGCTTTGAGGTCCCCGACGAGTTCGTCGTGGGCTACGGGCTGGACTACGCCCAGCAGTACCGCAATATGCCGTACATCGGCGTGCTCAAGCCGGAGGTCTACAGCAAGTAAGGCCGTAGCCCACACGCCCTGAAAGGGGCGGCGCGCGTAAGCGCGTACAAGCATTTTGCCGCAGGCAAAATCTTGGAACGGGACGGATTCATTCCGTACCGTTCAGAGTAAGATCAAAGGGCTCCCGCCGCGCCTGCGCGGTGGGAAGGGCTACGGGCTGGATTACGCCCAGCAGTACCGCAATATGCCGTACATCGGCGTGCTCAAGCCGGAGGTCTACAGCAAGTAAGGCCGGCGTATGATGGAAAAAGCGCCGCAGGCTTTGCGCCGCGCACGGCGCAAATGATCTTGACTGTTATTTCTGACGACATGCGCGTCTGAAATAACACATCTCGCGAAGTGAGCGTCGAGCCGCTGCGGCGGAGAGGCGCAGAGCGAAGCGCATCCAAATATCAAAAAAGTCCGTAGGACTTTTTTGAAGAATCGAAAAGAGGCGCTCGTCGCCTCTTTTCTTCAAGGCAGATTCTGCTGCCGCAAAAGGAGGGAAAACCTTTGACCCAGACCAAACGACCCAATTATGTGCTGTGGATGCTGTGCGTTTTCATGTTGCTCTCGGCCGCCTCGTATTTCTTCCGCCCCAAGGAGCCGGAGATCTCCTATGCTGAGGTCGTGCAGCTCTTTGAACAGGAGAAGGTGAAGTCCTTCACCGTGCAGGACACCACGCTCACGCTCAAGCTGCGCGAGGCGGTGGATGGCAAGACGGAGCTCCGGAAGGAGCTCTACGACTTCGACCTTTTCTATGACGACCTCAACGACCTTGTCGTGGAGCAGAAGGCCGCCGGCATTCTGGAGGACTATAACTACTCCGCCAACCACTCACCTAACTACCTTGCCATTGCCCTGCCCTATGTGATCGCCGTCGCGGGGCTGTTCGCCATCTGGTACTTTTTCTCCATGCGCGCCTCCGGCGGCGGGAACGACCGTATGGCGAAGTTCGGCAACGCCACCTTCCGGCACGGCAGCGAGAGCGCCCGCAAGACCACCTTTGCCGACGTTGCGGGCGCGGACGAGGAGAAGGAGGAGCTTGCGGAGATCGTGGATTTCCTGCGCGACCCGCAAAGGTTTGTCGAGCTCGGCGCGCGTATTCCCAAGGGCGTGCTGCTCGTCGGCCCTCCGGGCACGGGCAAGACGCTGCTCGCCCGCGCGGTCGCGGGTGAGGCGGGCGTGGAGTTCCTCTCCATCTCCGGCTCGGACTTTGTGGAGATGTACGTCGGCGTCGGCGCAAGCCGCGTGCGCGACCTGTTCGAGCAGGCCAAGAAGGCGGCTCCCTGCATTATTTTCATCGACGAGATCGACGCGGTCGGCCGCCAGCGCGGTACCGGCCTCGGCGGCGGTCACGACGAGCGCGAGCAGACGCTCAACCAGCTGCTCGTCGAGATGGACGGCTTCGGCACGAACGACGGCGTGGTCGTTCTCGCGGCGACCAACCGCGCGGACATCCTCGACCCCGCGCTGCTGCGTCCCAGCCGCTTTGACCGCCAGATCTACGTCGGCTATCCCGACATCAAGGGCCGCGAGGACGTTTTGAAGATCCACACCGCCAACAAGCCGCTTGCCGAGGACGTGGACCTTGCCAAGGTCGCGCGGGGCACGGCGGGCTTTACCGGCGCGGACCTTGAGAACCTTTCCAACGAGGCGGCGCTGCTGTGCGCGCGCCGCGGCGACCAATTCATCACCATGGCGGACTTTGAGGAGGCTGAGATCAAGGTCCTCGCCGGACCCGAGAAGCGCAGCCGCGTTGTGCCGGAGCACGAGCGGAAGCTGACCGCCTATCACGAGGCGGGCCATGCCATCGTGATGCACGCGCTGCCGACGCACGAGCCGGTGCATCGCATCACCATCGTGCCGCGCGGACAGGCGGGCGGCATGACCATCGCGCTGCCCGATGAGGACCGCTCCTACCAGTCCAAGCGCTACATGGAGGAGCAGATCGTCTCGCTCCTCGGCGGGCGTGCGGCGGAGAAGCTGATGCTCGGCGACATTTCCACCGGCGCCTCGAACGACATCGAGCGCGCCTCGCACATCGCGCGCAAGATGGTCACGGCCTACGGCATGAGCGAGAAGCTCGGCTCCATCGCCTTTGAGAGCGGGCACGACGAGGTGTTCATCGGCAAGACGATGGGCCAGACGCGCAGCTACTCGGAAAAGACCGCCGCCGAGATCGACGACGAGGTCAAGGCCATCATCGACCGCGCGTATGCGCGCTGCGAGGAAATCTTGACGGCACGGCGCGAGGCGCTGACCGCCGTGGCGGAATATCTGCTCGCCCACGAGACGATGACCGGCGAGGAATTTGAGCGAATGGTCGGCGAAAAAGCCTGATGGGCAAAAGGACGAATGGAAAAAGTGACGCAGGGACGGGCATTTGCCGTTCCCTGCGTCACTTTTTTCTTTTCTTGCGAAAATCTTTATTGTGCAAAGTGACAAGAGCATTTGTCCTCGTGGGGAAAACAGAAAAGCAATAGATATTCTCAATAAATGGACTTGAGTCCGCGGTTCGTAGACAAATGCACATGAAATTTCAAGGCGGCCGTGGGAAAAACGACCGGAAACGACCGAAAATTCTGACAAATTCGACGCTTGAAATCCATTCAACGGTTCGATAAAATAAACTGCAACCAAAAGGGGCGGACGCCCCACTTGCCGCGGCAGCGCGGCAGAAAGTCAGGAGGATATGAATATGAAGAAGATTCTTGCACTCGTCCTTGCGCTCGTCATGGCGCTTGGTTTGGTCGCCTGCGGCGACAAGGGCGGCGAACAGCAGGAGGACGGCACGCCCAACACCACCGGCGAAGAGAAGGTCGTGAAGATCGGCGTCTTCGAGCCGCTCACCGGCGACAACGGCGCCGGCGGCAAGCAGGAGGTGCTGGGTATGCAGTATGCCAACTACGTCCAGCCCACCGTCGACATCAACGGCGAGACCTACAAGGTCCAGCTGGAGGTCGTCGATAACCGTACCGCAGCCGAGAACGGCCCGTCCGCGGCCGCTGAGCTGGTCAACAAGGGCGTGAGCATCGTGCTCGGTTCCTACGGCTCCGGCGTGTCCATGGCCGGCGGCACCGTGTTCGCCGAGGCCGGCGTGCCCGCCATCGGCGTCACCTGCACCAACCCGCAGGTCACTTCCGACTGCGACGTTTATTTCCGCATCTGCTTCCTCGATCCGTTCCAGGGTACGGTCCTCGCGAACTATGCCTACAAGGAGCTGGGCGTCGACACCGCTTACCTGCTCGGTATGCTCGGCAGCGACTACGATCAGGGCCTGATCTACTACTTCACGCAGGCCTTTGAGAAGCTCGGCGGCAAGGTCGTTGCCGAGAACTTCCCCGAGGGCAATGCCAACTTTGTTTCCTACATCAACAACGCCAAGGCTGCCAACGCAGGCGTCATTTTCTCCCCTGTCTCCATCAACTATGCGCAGCTGATCGTTGAGGCCGCCGCCGCGCAGGGCTTCGAGGGCACGATTCTCGGCGGCGACACGCTCGACAGCAACATGGTCGTTGAGGCCGCCAAGGGCAAGGATGTCGATGTTAAGATCACGACCTTCTATCAGGAGGGTGGTAATCCCGAGTTCGACGCCGGCATCAAGGAGTGGATCAATGCCAACGCCGACGCCAAGACCAACAACGGCGGCAACGACATGGTCTCCGCCGTCACCGTCATGGGCTATGACGCTTACTTCACCGCGCTCGAGGCCATCAAGGCTGCCGGCAGCACCGCACCCGCCGACATCCTCGCCGCTCTGCCCGGCGTGACCTACTCCGGCATCTCCGGCGAGATCTCCTTCGACGACATCGGCGACGCCAACCGCGACGCAGCCTACATCAAGACCGCCAACACCGAGACCGGTGCGTGGGACTTCGTGAAGATCCAGGGCATCGACTGAGAAAAAGCCCACAAATCTCTCCACAAGCAGCAAACTTGGCGGGGCCTTCGCCCCGCCAAGTTTTCCCCGTTTTTCGCTTTCCTCTGATATCCTACCAACAGGAGGTTTTCCATGCAGGGAATTTTACCGTATCTGATCAACGGTGTCTCTGTGGGAGGTCAGTACGCGCTCATTGCCATCGGCTACACGCTGGTCTACGGCATTCTGCGCCTCATTAACTTCGCCCACGGCGATGTCTTTATGGTGGCGGGCCTCATCATGGTCTACACCACCGCATCCATGCCCATGTATATTTCGATCCCGCTGGTGCTGATCTTTACCGTCATTCTCGGCTTTGCCATCGAGCGGCTGGCCTATAAGCCGCTGCGCACGGCGCCGCGCATGTCGCTGATGATCAGCGCCATCGGTGTGAGCTATCTCATTCAGAACCTTGCGTTCTATCTGACCGGCGGCCTTCCCCAGCCGGTCAAGACGCCCATTCCGTGGATCTCCGACACCGTGACGCTCTTCGGCGCGTCCACCAAGCGCGTCACGGTCGTGACGCCTCTTCTGACCGTCGCGCTCGTTTTCGTGCTCGTCGCGCTGATCAAAAAGACGAAGATCGGTATGGGTATGCGCGCGGCCGCCAAGGACTTTGAGACCGCGCAGCTCATGGGCGTGAAGATCAACTCCGTCATCTCGATGACCTTCGTCATCGGCTCGTTCCTCGCCGCGGTCGGCGCGATGCTCTACTTCACCAACTATCCCACGGTGGCCATCACCTCCGGCGGTATGCCGGGATTGAAGGCCTTCGTCGCGGCGGTGTTCGGCGGCATCGGCTCCATTCCCGGCGCGGTGGTCGGCGCTTTCCTGATCGGCCTTTGCGAAGAGATCATCAAGGGCCTCGGCCAGTCCACCTTCTCCGACGCATTCACCTTCGCGCTGCTGATCATCGTGCTGTGCGTCAAGCCGACGGGCCTGTTCGGCGAGAAGGTCACGGACAAGGTGTAAGGAGGGGTGAAGATGAAAAAGAAAACGATCGGCAAAGAGTATATCTTCACCGCGCTCATCCTGTTCGTCGTGCTGGCGGTCACGATGGTCCTCGACTCCCAGCTCCCGAGCTATCACATTGTGATCAAGGTCATCAAAAAGGCGTCGGTCTATTCCCTCGTCGCCGTTTCGATGAACCTGCTCAACGGCTTTACGGGCCTTTTCTCCCTCGGTCAGGCGGGCTTTATGCTCCTCGGCGCGTATTCCTACGCGGTGCTGTGCATCCCGGTCGCCAAGCGCGCGGGCGTATACCAGTATTTTGACGGCGGTATCGTGAAGTTCTCCCTGCCGGAGATCTTCGCGAGCTTCCTCGGTGACAAGGTCGGCTCGGCGGTCGGTATGATCCTCGCGCTGCTTGTCGGCGGTCTGATCGCGGCGTTCTTCGCCTATCTGATCGGTCTGCCCGTGCTGCGTCTGAAGAGCGACTACCTCGCTATTGCGACCCTCGGCTTTGCCGAGATCATGCGCACCATTATCCAATGGAACGCCATCGGTCCGCTGACCAACGCCTCGAACCTTCTCAAGGGCTATCCCGATTTCAGCAGCGCGACCGCGTACCTGCTGCTCATCGGCGTGTTCATCGCGTGCGTTGTGCTGCTGGTGAACTCCACCTACGGCCGCGCGTTCAAGGCCATCCGCGACGATGAGGTCGCCGCCGAGGCGATGGGCATCAATCTCGCCCACCACAAGCGCCTTGCCTTCGTCATTTCCTCGTTCTTTGCGGGCGTCGGCGGCGGTATGCTGGCGATGTACATGGGCGCGGTGCCGGCGATGTCGTTCCGAAGCAGCATGACCTATGAGATCTTGCTGCTGGTCGTCATCGGCGGCATCGGCTCCATCACCGGCAGCGTGCTCACGAGCTTCCTCTACATCGCGGCGCTCGAGTGGCTGCTGCGCGGTCTGGATACCGGCAAGTTCCTCGGCATCACGGCGCCGGGCCTCTTCAAGAACGGCTTCCGCATGGCGGTCATCTCCGTCATCATCATGGTCGTTGTGCTCTTCTTCCGCAAGGGCATCATGGGCGATAAGGAGCTGCCCGATCTCCTGCGCCGTCATACAAAGAAGGGAGGCGGCGAGAAATGAGCCAAAACGTTCTGCGTCTCGACAATATTACGATGCAGTTCGGCGGCGTCGTCGCCGTCGACAACCTGAGCCTTGAGGTCAACGAGGGCGAGATCGTCGCGCTCATCGGTCCCAACGGCGCGGGCAAGACCACCGCATTCAACACCATCACCGGCGTGTATGAGCCGACGAACGGTCAGGTCAGCTTCATGGGCGAGCCGATCGTCCGCAACCATCCGCAGGGCAAGATGAAGCAGAATTACAAGGGCAAGGAGGCCGGGAAATTCGTTCAGATGCCCGTGCTCGACCCTACGCCCGACCGGATCACCAAGCTCGGCATGGCGCGCACGTTCCAGAACATCCGCCTGTGGAAGTCCCAGACCGTGTTCGACAATGTACTCATCGCCAAGCATATGCTGCGCACCAGCAATGTCTTTTCCGCCACGTTCCGTCTCAACCGCAAGGAGGAAGCGCAGCATCGCGAGGAGGTCATGGAGCTTCTGCGCATCGTGGGCCTGGAGGATGTGAAGGACGAGCTGGCGACGTCTTTGCCCTACGGCAAGCAGCGCCGGCTGGAGATCGCCCGCGCGCTGGCGACGCATCCGAAGCTTCTGATGCTCGACGAGCCTGCCGCCGGCATGAATCCGCAGGAGACGAACGAGCTCACCGAGTTCATCGGCCGCATCCGCGACGAGTTCCACGTGACCATCCTGCTCATCGAGCACCACATGGACCTCGTCATGGACATTTCCGACCGCATCTACGTCATTGACTTCGGTGAACTGATCGCCACCGGTACGCCGGAGGAGATCCAGAATAACCAGCGCGTCATCGACGCCTATCTGGGGGTGGAAGAGGATGCTTAAAATTCAAAACCTTCAGGTCGCCTACGGCGGTATTCAGGCGCTGCGCGGCATTGACATGGAGGTGCCCGACGGCAAGATCGTCACCCTCATCGGCGCGAACGGCGCGGGCAAATCCACCACGCTGCGTACCATCTCCGGCCTTGTCAAGGCGAAGTCCGGCTCCATCACCTACAACAACGAGCAGCTGCTCGGCAAGCCCATCAACGCCATTCTCGCCGCGGGCATCGCGCAGGTTCCCGAGGGACGGCGCGTGTTTCCGGACATGACCGTGCTCGAAAACCTCAAGATCGGCGCCTACCTGCGCAAGGATAAGGAAGAGATCGAAAAGGATATCGAGTGGGTGTATGAGCTCTTCCCCCGCCTGAAGGAGCGCAACTGGCAGCTCGCCGGCACGCTCTCCGGCGGCGAGCAGCAGATGCTGGCCGTCGGCCGCGGGCTGATGTCCCGCCCGAAGGTGCTGATGATGGACGAGCCCTCCCTCGGCCTTGCGCCGCTGGTCGTGCAGGGGATCTTTGACATCATCCGCGAGATCAACCGGCAGGGCGTGACCATCCTGCTCATTGAGCAGAACGCCAACATGGCGCTCAAGATCGCCGACCTCGCCTATGTGCTCGAGACCGGCACCATCACCATGAGCGGCACAGGCGCGGAGCTGCTGGCCGATGAAAAGGTCAAGGAGGCCTATCTCGGCAAGAAGCGCGGCAAATAAGCCTTGCGAAATCTTGACACGATTCGGGAAAAAGCATACAATGACCGTCGGCAGAAATGCCGGCGGTCATTTTTTCAGAAAAGGAAATCAGAGGAAAGCGATTATGGTATACCTTGCAGTCGCGCTGAGCGCAGCGCTCGGCGGCTTTGTTCAATCCATCACGGGCTTCGGCGCGGCGGTCGTGATGATGACCATTCTGCCGTACTTTTTCACCATGGCGGTCGCGCCGTCGGTCTCGACCTCCATCTGTCTCGGGCTGACGGTCACGCTGGCGTGGAAGCTGCGCAAAAGCATCGACCTCAAGCTCACCCTGCCGCCCACGCTGCTTTACGCGGCGGCGAGCGTGACGGCCATCCGCTTCATCGGCTCGATGGACCTGCGCGTGATGACCATGGTGTTCGGCGCGTTCCTGATGCTGCTCGGTGCCTACCTGCTGCTGACGGAAAAGAAGGCGGCCATTCGTGTGACGCCGGTGGTCACCGTCGTCTGCGGCCTGCTCGCGGGCGTCTGCGGGGGACTGTTTTCCATCGGCGGGCCGATCATGGCGATCTATTACCTTGCCGCCACGGACAGCCGCGAGAGCTATCTCGCCAACGCGCAGGCCAACTTCGCCGTGAATAATGTAACGTCCATTACCACGCGCGTTTTGAGCGGCTACTACACGCTCGACCTCCTGCCGCTGACGCTGCTCGGCGTGGCGGGCGTGGTCTGCGGGCAGCGCTTCGGGCTGAAGCTCGGCGGAAAGCTCAACGCCGTGCAGCTCCGCCGTCTCGTCTACGCCTATGTCATTCTCTCCGGCGCGGTCACCGTCGTGCAGCATCTATAAAAAAAGAGCGCCGAAGGCTAAGCCTTCGGCGCTCTTTGGCACGCCTGAGCGGATTCGGACCGCTGGCCTTCCGCTTAGGAGGCGGACGCTCTATCCAGCTGAGCTATTGGCGCGTATATCAAATGAAATTGTAAATAGTGAGGATCGAACAACCGGCGTGTGTTCTATCCAACCGAGCTGCAGAGCTGCAGGAGCGGATACAAAATGCATTGTACCGCATTGCGGCGGCACTGTCAACGGCCAAAAAAATTGAAATAATCGAAATCTTCTTTCCGCTCCTTTCGCAAATCTTGTAGGTTTGTCCAATATGTTTGACAAACCTACAATGATCACAACGCTGACCGGCGGCGATTCAAACGCGGAAAGATCTGTTCTGCCGCAGAGGCTTTCCCATTAAACTTCTCGCAGCCGATCGCGAGCTGTTATCAGCAACGGGGGACTTTCCGCTCCGCCAAAGGCTTTGCCGAGGGCGCGACAGACATCGAGCGCCGGCTGGGACTTCATTTCCGCCAGCGCCTCGCTGCCCATGGCGGGACAGCCAAAGGCAATGGTGCCGTAGGCCATCGGATCGCCGGGCTGCATCCGACCGGGCATGAGCAGCGCAGCCGCTGTGCCTACGGCGGTCAGCCTTATCCGCTTTTCGCTTATAAATTTCCACACATCCGCAGAAAATGTAAGCATATTTTTGCCCGTTTTTGCGGCAAAAGCGCGTTAAAATAAATCGTTGGATGCGTTGCCCATTCCCTGCGGCGGACGCTGCGATACCCATGCACCCCCGTATGGGCATCAAAAAAACATATATGCAAGCGCAAAACAAAAAGAGAGGAATTGAAGGGGAAAAGCTTGGAGACCTTGTGGCGCAAGGTCTCCAGGCTTTAAGGCAAAACGGAATAGAACAAAGAAAGATACGATTTGATCCGTTTGTTCAAGCTGCGCTCCCGACTTCATACAGATCATAAAATTTGCTCGATAAAATGCATTGACAAGCAAATTAATTTATGCTATCTTAACATTAACAACAATCAAGAGAGTTGCCGGGGGCCTCGGCTCCTCGTTTTTGATCCCCTGCATGAAAAAATATATAGCATACGGCATTTTATTATGTGAGAGGAAGCCGGTATGATCCTTCCTGTTCAAAATTAGTAGGGTGCGCCAGTACAATGAAAGGTTTTCGACGGTACTGGTGCGTCCTAATTTTTATACACATTTTTGTCAGAGACGCGGCTTTTGAACGACGAAAGGAGAGAATTTGTGATCGAACTAAATCCGGGAAAGCATGTTTGTATTGTTTCTACGGCGCACCTGAGTCAGCAAAATCCCGTGTACCATGTGCATGAAAAGCTGATCTTGGTTTTGGTGGTTGAACGGGAGACCGGCGTTATTTTGGAGTGCGATGTTAATGTGGTCTGCAACCTGACACGCCAGTTTATCCAAAAGATATACTGCGGCAAAAATCTGATGACGGAAATAGATGAGATCCGGGATTCGGTGCAGAAAAACTATTTTGGGGCATCGGCAAAATCCCTGACCATCGCGTCAAAGGCGGCACGGGCTAAATATATGGAGATACGCGGCGGCCCCGTGTCGGAACAGAGTGAGGATCAGTAGGCAAAAGCCTGCATAAAAATTTTATTTGGTGAGGTGCTGCAAAATGTATGATCTGGTTTTACAGAACGGCCTTGTGGTAGATGGCGGCAGGGCAAAACCGTATACGGCTAACGTATGCATTCAGGACGGGAAAATTGCAAAAATCACGACGGACACGGTGAGCGGAACAGAAACGCTGGATGTTTCGGGCCTTGCCGTGGCACCCGGCTTTATCGACCTTCACTCACACTCCGATGCTTCTCCGCTGATGGATTATGCAGTCGAAAGCAAGATCGCGCAGGGCGTTACCACGGAGATCGTCGGAAACTGCGGCATCTCCATCCTTCCCGCGACACCGGAACGGATCGGCGAGATCGAAGAGTATATCACCTCGCAGCTGGAACTGCCAGTCTACGGAAAGAAAGTTGCACAGATGAGTGTGACGGATTACGCCAGAGCCGTGAAGGAACACGGTGCATCGACCAACTATGGTGTGCTCGTCGGACACGGAACGCTGCGTCTGGCAGTGATGGGCTTTGTGAACCGTGCGCCCTCGGAGGAGGAAATGGAGCAGCTCAAGGCCTTGCTTGACCGCGAGCTTTCCAGCGGCGCGTTCGGCATGAGCCTCGGCCTGATCTATCCGCCCAGCGCTTTCAGCGCAAAGGAGGAACTGATCGAGCTGGCAAAGGTCATCAAAAAGCATGACGGGATCCTCTCTGTCCATATGCGCAGCGAAGGCCCCAAGATCTTTGAAGCAGTGGATGAGATGCTCGAGATTGCGGAAAAGTCGGGCGTTCATCTGGAGATCTCCCATCTCAAGCTGATGGGCAAGCCGCAGTGGGGACGCAGCGGGGAGCTGCTTAAAAAGATCACGGATGCCCGTGCGCGGGGAGTGAATGTCAACTGCGACCAGTACCCCTTTACGGCCAGCAGCACCTCGCTGACGGCGCTGATGCCGCACTGGTCTCATGCCGGCGGCACCGAGGAGATGCTTCGCCGTCTGCGTGAACGCGAGGGGACGATTTGCGAGGAGATCGGACAGGAAATGGAAAACCGCGGCGGTCCGCACACGATCCTCGTCTCCAGCACACATTCGTATCACCCCGAATATGAGGGCCTCTATATCAGCGATCTGGCAAAGCAGTTTGGGCTCGATCCGATCGAGACGGTCGTCAAGATCCTGATCGACTGCAATACCGGCGTGAATTGCCTGTACTTCTGCATTGATGAGAGCGATATGCTCAACATCATGTCGCAAATGTTTATCAGCACCGCCAGTGACGGATACTCGATGTCGTACGATCCGCAGTACACCAAGACGAATCCGCATCCGCGCAGCTTTGCCACATTCCCCCAGTTTTTGCAGACGGTGCGCGAGCGGGACCTGATGCCGCTGGAGGATGCCGTATATAAAATAACCGCGCTTCCCGCCAGCGTGCTCGGGATCAGCGACCGCGGCATTCTGCGTGAAGGACTTGTGGCCGACCTGACCGTTTTTGACCCGGAAAAGGTCGCAAGCCGCTCCACTTATATGGATCCCAAGGTTCGTCCTGAGGGGATCCCCTATGTTATCGTGAACGGTCAACTTGCCTTGAGGGACGGAAGGCTGACCGAGAAACGAGAAGGAACAGTACTTCTGCGTTCTGTATAAAAGGGAGGAGAAAGAGATATGGAATTAGGAACATGGGGAATTATTAAGGAAGGCCCGTCACTGATCGCACTTATCCCGATGGTCGTATACATTGTTTTGGCTTTCAACGAAAAGATCAATCAGTTCATTACGATCATGATCAGTGTTATTATCGGATGCATTCTGACCGGTAACGGTGTGATCGAGTTTGGTAAGGCCTTTGCCGGCGCGCTGGACAGCACGATCGGCCAAATCGGTTTGATCATTGCACTTGGTACTGGCGTCGGTTCCGTTATGACCAAAACCGGTGTTTCCAAAACACTTTGTCAGTGGATCATCAAGGGCATAGGCGTAAACAGCGAGAAGAAAGCGATCATTGCGATCGAGATCTGCTGCGTTGTGATTTGCGGTCTGCTCGGCACATTGGCCGGCGGCTGCGCGATCATCGCCCCCGTCCTTATCCCGGTCGTTGCGGCGGTTGGTCTGACGCCGAACACCGTGGGATGCGTGTTCCAGTCTTCCGGCGAAACCGGACTGATCTGGGGCCCGTTCTCCGGCCCGGTCATCACACTCATGGCGCTCACCGGCCTGACCTATGGTCAGCAGATGCTGTGGGCGGCCCTGCCTTACGGTATCATTTGGCTGGTCGTGATCTACTTCTGCGGCCTGTATGTGCAGAAGAAGACGGTCGGCAAGTATTCCTACGAGCTGGCTCCCGAGGACATTGACGCGACGGAGATCACCCCCAGAGAGAAGCGCACGTCCGTGGCGTTCGTTGTGACCTTCACAGCGCTTGTTGTCTATGCCATTATTACCAAGGCCGGCATGGCCTATGTCATTCCCGTTATGTTTATCCTTGCGCTTGTTATGGTGATCTTCAGCGGCAAGACTCTCAACGAGTGCCTTGGGGAGTTCTTCAAGGGCGTTGGCAGCGCGGCCGGTATGTGGGTCATCTTCATTGCGCTGGAGCTTCTGATGAACGTGATCTCTGCCGGCGGCGGTTTCGAGGCGCTTGGCGATCTGTTCCTGAAGCTGGCGGGCGATCCCACGCAGACCATGACCATGATCATCGGTACGCTGGTCGGCTCCTTTGGCATCAACGGCGGCGCTGTGGCTCAGCTGACGGTCACGCACGAGATGTTCCTGCCTTCGATCGAGGTCTGCGGCCTGCCGATGGAGCTGTGGGCGATCGCGCTGATCTGCGGTTCCCGCGTCACCTCTTCAATCTATCCGGGTGCCAACATGATCGCTGTTATGGGTACTGCCCGTTCCACTGATATGAAGGCTATGCTGCTCGGCGGATGGGCGGTTTCGATGGTTTCGATCTTGTACATCATTATTTGGTCCTTTGTCGGCCCGATGCTGTTCTAAAAACCAAAAATCGGTTTAGGTGACGGGGTCCCCTCAGCCCCGTCACTTTTTTCCTGTTATGAAAAGGAGGCCCCTTTGTAAAGTGAACACTGTAAAGCGTTTTTTGAAAATAAGCCGATCACCCCCAGTAAGCGCGTATTAGGCCCGTTTTTGTCTGCGCTGGTCTCGTTTTTTCTGCCGGGTGCGGCACAGGCCCTCAATGGCCAGGTCGTAAAAGGCGGCTGCATGATGCTCGGCTGGCTGTGTATGTACAGTCTGGCGCAGGTAAACCAGCATTTCTATGCGGTCGTGAAAATTTTTCAGTACATTCTGATGGTAGCGGCTTCTTCGGATGCGTATTTTATTGCCTCGCGCATGAAGATCGGAGAAACAGTGCGGACATGGTCGATCTTGTTCTTCGACATTCAGGCTCCGGCGGGCAATGCTGCCGCCGGCAGGGGGAATGCCGGCTTTGCGACGTTGATCACAAACGTTACCGTGATCGACGGGACGGGGGCTCCGGCGTTTGTATCCGATGTGCTTGTTCAAGGGGATATGATCGGGCGGATCCAGCCACATATCGAACAAAAGGGAAAAGACTATACGGTCGTAGACGGGACGGGGCGCGTGCTGATCCCCGGCTTTTTGACGCCGGACTGCTGCTGCGAAGCGGAAGTATTTGGCGGTGAGGAGCGCACGGAGGCGATCCGGCAGGGCATCACGACGGAGATCCTGGGACAGTGCGGACAGTCGCTCGCGCCGGTGCGGGAGTCTTCGCAGGAAGCTGCCGGACGATTTTTCTCCGCGGTTCACGGTAAGCAAAAAAAGAAAACATCGTATCCCAATACAGGCCTTTATCTGATGGAGCTGGAGCGGCAGACCTATCCGGTCAGGACCGAGAGTGCGATCGGATACAGTACGCTTCGCGGCACTGTGCTGGGAGACCTTCGGGAGGCACCGGACGGGCCGGAGCTTGACCGCCTGTGCAAGCGGATCAAAAGCGGATCGGAAAGCGGTGCGAAAGGAGTATCTGTAAGCTTAGCGTATCCCCCCTGCTCATTCTTGCGTGACGATGAGCTGCGAGCTGTGTTTCAGACCGTGGCGGAATGCGGCGGAGTGGTTTTTGCGCAGCTCCCGCTGGAGGAGGGTGCGCTGCTTCCTGCGGTGGAGCGGCTTGGAACACTTGCGCAGGAGACCGGCGCAGCGCTCTTTCTAACAGGAGTCCATGCCATAGGGACGGATCGCGGCCGCGCAGATGAGCTCTGCCGGCTGGTGTCCGGCCTGCGCGGCAAGGGTGCCGATCTAACACTGTCTGTCACCGGTCTGGAACAGGCGGCTATCGGCCTGATGGCGCTCACGCCCGCGAGTGCCTGGGAATACCGCGAAAATAACATCTTCGTATATCCCGATGATGAAAACGAAAGGCGGACAATGCTTGCGTGGATCGCAAAAAAAATCGACGCGGCAGGCGGCGCGGATGCCATTCTTTTAGAGGGCGGCGTCAGCCTTCGACAGACCGCAGAGCGGGAAGGCAGCACGCCGGACGAGACGGTCGCCGCACTGCTGCGCAGTGCGGACGGCGCGGTAGCGGCTTTGCTGTGCACCAAGGATCAGGAGTTCATGTCCCGATTGCTGTCGGAGCCATTTACCTGCCTGTGCACGGACGACCGCCCGGCGGGATGGACCGACTACACGGTCCCTTATTACTTGGGATACTATGTGCAAAAGGAAAAGCTCCTTTCGATGGAGCAGGCCGTATACAAAAACACCATGCGGCTTGCGGCGCAGCTGCGGCTTTGGGACAGAGGTCTGATCCGCGAGGGCATGACAGCCGATCTGGTCCTTCTTCGCCCGGAAAGGCTGCCGGACGAACTGACGGAGGATGCATCGCGAGGCATCAGCAAAGTGTGGGTGCGAGGCAGACTTAACTATGATTCCGATCCGTACATCGATCTGAACGGACGGCCAAAGACCAAGTTCTTTGGGATCTCGATGGGGAATTGAATATGAACAAGACAGAATGTGAAGCGCTTCAGGAATATGTTTTAGGCCTGCGAAGGGAATTTCACCGGGTCCCGGAGATCGGGACGCGGCTTCCCAAAACGACACGACTGGTGACGGACGAGCTGGATAAGCTCGGGATCCCGTATACTCAGCACCGAGCTGACGGTGGGATCATAGCGGAGATCTGCGGCCGTTCCGGTGGAAAGACCGTTGCGCTCCGTGCAGACATGGACGCGCTGCCGATCGAAGAGAAGACAGGCCTTCCCTTCTCCTCTGAACATAAAGGGCGTATGCATGCCTGCGGACACGACGCGCATATCGCTATGCTTTTAGGGGCGGCGAGGGAGCTCATCGCTGCCCGAGAGAGATTCTCCGGCACGGTCCGGCTGATCTTTCAAACCGGAGAAGAGATCGCGCGGGGCGCGCGGGAGATCATCGATGACGGCTGCATGGACGGGGTAGACGCTGTTTTCGGGATGCATATCGGGACCTTGCTCGGAGAAAAATATCCGTCCGGAACGCTGATCGTTCCGAACGGCTGCTGTATGGCATCCTTTGATCGCTTTGTCCTGCGTGTGAGGGGATATGGCTGCCACGGCTCCTCTCCCGAAAAAGGGATCGATCCCATTTTGATCGCGTCGAATATTGTTCTGGCGCTCCAGTCGATCGTTTCAAGGGAAATACCGGCTGCGATGTCGGCGGTTCTGAGCCTTGGTAAAATCGAGGGGGGCACACAGTATAACCTGATCCCGGACGAAGTGACGCTGGAAGGAACAACGAGAGCGCTGAGGCCCGATGTCCGGGAAAAACTGGCAAGGCGGCTGGAGGAGATCGCATCGCGCACAGCAGAGGTCTACGGCGGACAGTGCCGGTGCCATATAGATCTCGGCGCGCCGCCGCTGATCAATGATGAAGATCTCTCCGCGCTTGCGGTAGAGGCGATCCGGCAGGCAATGCCGACTGTCCCTGTGTCCGACCGCATCGACGTGCCGAATATGGGCGGGGAAGACTTTGCACATTACCTTCAGCACACGCGGGGAGCATATCTGTTCTTGAGTACATTTTCTCATGAAAAGGGAACTGACATACCGCATCACAATGAGAGATTCGACATCGATGAATCGGTCCTGTGGGAAGGCAGCGCAGCCTTTGCCGCGATCGCGCAGAGAGCTCTCGGCGACAGGTCGTGATCTACCGTAAGAAGCAACCACCCGCTTCGCGGGTGGTTTTGCTTATGCGGGCGAAGCCCTATGTTCCCCGCGCACGCGTCAAGCACGTAAGTACGGTCTGCCAGAGCCGCACCGCTCGGTGCGGCTCTCCTCTTGTTCTGTACGGCTCAGACTTTGCGCTTTCCTCGGCCCACAGCCTTTCTGACGCAGATCTCCTGCACGGAGGATAAAGGCGCAGGGCTCCATATTGATATGCTCCCCCTTGATGAAACAGTGAAAAAACAAATTCACTGAAAATCAAGGGGGAGCATTATCATGCCACAAAAGCAAAAACTGGGAATAGAAAAGAAGGTATCGCGTTAGGTGCTGCAGTTCTCGGAATGTCTTGTCTGGGATAAAACTCCCTTTCAGCAATCCGGCTCGGAGCAATGTCGCGATCCATTGCGCATCACGCATGTCTGTCTTGCGCCCAGGTACATTCTTCATGTGACGGGCATTTACAACTAAAATGTTGATCTGCCCATCAAAACATGGTTCCAGCGTTTCATAGATGGGTTGCCAATAGATGCATGTACTCTCCATGGCGATGTGGTGACAACTCGTTTCTATCACCCAGTCCCTGAGCTTCCGCATTTCCGGGATGAGGGCGCTGAAAGAGCGGATCTCGATTTCAGGATCAGTACCCAGTTCACCTTTGGCAAGACAGGCAACGATGACATCGCGGTGAACATCCAATCCCATGGCGCAGGTCAATATGTCTTGCATCAAATCCCTCCCTGAAGTATGCAGGCTGGGAATTGCCTGGGTGGGTATCCGAACTTTCCTACTCGTGCTCTTCACTTGCGTGATGCAACATACTGCTGTTCTCTTGGGCAATTCGTCCACGTTGAACAAACGGGGTGAAAATCCACCACGGTGCAACCGGACTACACCTGCCGACTTCAGTTTAGCAAATTCTACAGTTTACGCACAGACTATATTTTCATTCTCAGCTGTGATGGCCTTTCATGAGGCGTTGAAAATTTCATAGGCAACCGGATAACGAACCTGAACGGAGCAAAGCCCAGCAAATGGCGCGTCATGATCCGCACGGAAAGGAGGATTTGGGCGAGCGATTCAGCCAGTTTGCATCTGTATGTGGCATCACAGATGGCCATGACCTCCGTTCAGCTAACGATACTCCCGCGTTGAACGCCCTCAAAGCATTGCGCGGCGCACCCATCAGCATGGGCCGGGGTGAGATTCCCGTGGGCTGCTGCCAGCGGCCATCCGGTTTTGCCATTCCCCTTGTGTTCATTTTTTGATTCAATTACAGCTCCATGCTACAATATCACTCGAAGCATGGTGCTGTGGTCATAGAGAGGAGGTTACCATGAGTATTGACCATAGCAGTCCTTATAATTCCCTCGCCGGGAAGCGGACATACACCGTCGAGGAAATCGCAAAAATTCTTGGCATAGGAAGAACCGCCGCATACAGCCTTGTCCATTCTGGCGTATTTAAGGCTGTGCGTATTGGTTCTTCCATCAGAGTTTCCAAAGTGTCCTTTGATGATTGGCTGGATAAACAGAATATGTAGGAGGTTTATTATGGCATCCATCAAAAGGCGTAGAGGCAAATACCATGTTGTCTATTACTATCTCAATGAGGACGGAGAGAAAAAACAAAAATGGGAATCGTTTGACACGGAGGCAGAAGCGAAACACTGGAAATGTCAAGAAATGTGCAGTCGGGAAACACCCAAAATCTGAAAAGCATGGTAATACAGCGCAGTTTTCCGAAGTGGAGCGTAGCGGAACGCAGGAAAACTGCGGCGGCATCGAATCAGGCTGCCTGCTGCGCCTGCACCCACTCCCGGTACCTCGCAGGCGGCAGCCCAAGCGGGTTGCGTGTATAGACCCTGACGCGGTTGTAGTAGATAAAAATATAGCGAAAAATGATCGTTTTGACCTGTTCTCTCGGTAGCTTGTATGCCGCGATCTGGTAGATCTTCTCTTTTTTGAGCGTGGCGAAAAAACTTTCCATCCGTGCGTTGTCGAAGCAATGTCCGGTGCCGCTGAG